>Ga0209832_1001622_pt1 | contig 12186 bp, 9 predicted proteins | sample COGITO_mtgs_1104_2_FD_185516 | JGI IMG/M metagenome (GOLD analysis project Ga0209832, IMG submission 185516) | Pelagic marine microbial communities from North Sea - COGITO_mtgs_110407 (SPAdes) (version 2) | ecosystem: Environmental > Aquatic > Marine > Epipelagic ...
TATGATGCGAGAGAGAGGTCAGTTTTCGATCGAAAGTGGTACCTGTTAGGGTATTATAGCATGCCTTATTTTTTCGTTGCGATGCCCAAGCTTGGCCATCTCTATCCCCACCATCATTATCATATCATTACTCACCTGAATGATCAGATGTTCCGCCACAGAACTGCTGACTTTCGAAGCGAGCCACTTTCGGATAGAAGACTGCGTGTCATTCGCCATTTCTGGGGTGGCGGTCAATCCGGTTCCGATAGCCCAAACCGGTTCGTATGCTATGGTCACCTTCTCCCAGTCCTGACGATTTAAAAAAAGAGGCAGGGCAACGGCAGATAGATGTAAAAGTGAAAGAGAGGGTTGGAAATGAACAATAATCGAGCCAATTTTTGGAACTGGACATAATATCACTCGTCTTGTCTTGTCTCGTCTCGTCTAGTCTCGTAAAAATTCTCACCTTCGCTGATAGAGCTCGAACGACGGGTGTTAACTGTGCTGCAATAACGTCCATTGTCGTCCCTGCCTCTCTCTCATCCTTTTTCTCACCACAGCAGATCATCACATTCAAGCCACCGCCAACTGCCGCCTTGACCTTTTCGGCGACATGTTCGTTGCTCTCCCCGCTGCCGGCGCCCCCAAAACCTTCGCGGCGCTCACTGTGTCCAATTATCACCCATGTCACGCCCATCGACTTGAGCTGAGCTGGAGACACCTCGCCTGTGAAGGCACCGCCCTTTGCTGGAACAAGTCCACAGTCCTGAGCTCCAATCTCAATGTCTTCCCTCATAGTCAAAAGCGCAACCGGAATGTAGATATTCGGCAGAGCGATCACAACCTTCGCATTCTTCGGGATCGGGCCCGAGCAGTTCAGCGTCTTGATCAAGTTCTCACACTCCTCAAGGGAAGCGGGGTTACATTTCCAATTCCCAGCGATCAAGTATGAGCGCTGTCAAAGTAAAATCATGGGTTAATGTAGTGAAGTGTACTGAAATTGAAACTGAAACTGAAACTGAAACTGGAGTGAAGAGTAGTAAACTGAAACTTTGAAGAGACAGGACACAGGAAACGACAGGTCAGCAGCACCTTTCCTTCTCCTTACCTCACCAGCCCTGGCCTGATATCCCATCGACTGTCCTACAGGTCGCCCAACCCCAATCGTCGCAACTTTTTCGCTTTCCGGTCCCGTATTCTTAGCCGCACTAAGCGTAAGAGCGCTAAGAATAGCGCCCAATCCAACCCCCTGGTGGATAAAGAGTATCGTCAGTCATTTGGGTTAGCGGTTTTGGAAGGTATGACCGGGTTTTTCGGGATTTTAGCATTTTCACATTCACTTCACCTACCGTCAAGAGCGCTCGGCTGTCCATTTTTATTCCTATCCTAAAAATGGGCGTGGAAAGATTTTGAGATTGAGAATTTTGTCAAAAGAAGAAGGCCACCCTCAAGATACAAGACGAAAACGACGAACGAACAGCAAACACGCACAGAAACACCAACGGAAATCCAAGGATGAAAAGAGAACACGAACGACAATGAACGTTTACCCCCTGTTAGATAATAACGTTTACGCAAAAACGCTAAAACCAAAATATAATTGATTTTAATTTCATTAAATACCATTTTTGATATACGAATTACTTTTATTAAATTATTATATATTATGATATTATTTTTTGAATAAAAATAAGTGTCAAATATTTTTATTAAATATTAAATACATTTATATTCAAAAATATTTTAACTTTTTGTAATTATTTATAAGATAAAATTGTATAAATTTTTTTATTTACTTTATAATATACATTTTCAAGTAATAAATTATATAAAGTATATTTTTCATATTTTGAATTAGTTTTAGTGAAATTAAACTTGACTAAGACCGATTTTTTGGCAAGCTTTGAAAAATCCGAAGTGTTGGGCAGAGAGAAATTTCCCTGCTCTGGTGGCTTGTTGACAAATAAAGTATCTATCTAACAGGGGTGTTATCATCTAACAGGAGTGTGTGTGATTACATCAACTAACCTTGTCATTGTTTTTCTTGGTTGCATTCGTTTCGTTCATTTTATTCTTATTTTAATCGATATCCTCTCGCTGCGCTGCCTACATCTACATACTAAACACTTCAACACCGTTCTTTCATAGCTCAATGCGTTGGGTCTGGGACATCCCCCCTCTGAGTCGTGGGGTTGAGCGCATTCAGGTCGAGCATCCATTCGTGTTCAGTACCAATGAGCTGGTCATAAAAGTACTTGCTATTTTTGGCACCAACTCTTTCCTCCAAGGGCTTTCCCCTCGACTTCGCGGACGTTTTCACGTGGGAAGAAACGACTTTGACGCATTCGCCGCCATTTTCTATCTTCTTCTTTGAAAATCCGGTCGTGTCCTTCTCCTTTTCCAACAATACCAGGACATCCATTACTACTGCACAAGCATCAGTGGTGACCTCCTCGAACGAAAATTCTTTAACAACATAGCCGATCTCGCGGGCAGCCCTCACCCCCGAGTTGTACGCCTCGTCTGAATTGGCGAATGATTGTTCCACAGACACTGGAAATTTTTTTGGAATGGCAACAATTTCAACCCACTTCTCAAACGACATACCATCCTTTTTTTCTGGGCTATGTTTGTAGTTAAGTTCCATCGAAGACAGCATTGTCGCTAATCCGTTCAGCCTTTTCGTCGTAACTACTGTACCGAAGCCAGCCCTCTTGGCTTGCAAGAAAAATTCCTTTGTATCATGAATATTGGTTCTATCTCGATAATCTTCGTATGTCTCATCGACCTTCTGAGGAATTGTTTCGTCTCGTGGAAGAATGATATGCATTGGCTTAACATGAGTAAGCAACTCCTCCCCCAATATACACTTTCGGAAAGCATTATAGTTGAAGCGGTCGAAGCTCATCTTGAAGCCTTCCTTCCGACCGTTACAGTAATTCATCCCGCCATTCTTCCGGAGCATATCGGCGAAAGTATCAGTGGCGGAGCGACCATGTGCCCAGAGAATGACACCCGGCCAGACGGTGACGGGATCGTCGTACGATGAGGAAAGAAAGAAGGTGCTGATCGACTCCAAGGAAACCTCCTCAAGTGTATAGATGTAAAAGCAGAGGACGAGGATGGTGATTATAACCACGGTTGTGCAAAAATTCGTCTTCATCGCCTCGTTACTTGCAAAAACATGGTTTTTGAGTACAATTTTACTTGACTTGACTGCAAGTTGCAATCAGAGCAGCGAGCAGCGAGGAAAAAAAGAAAAACCCCCACACGAAAAATTTAACTATAAAACCTCTACGTGACCCTTCTACAACTTCGAAGGAACTGGCTCTGTAAAAATAAATACCACATACGCCTAGTTTTCAGCTCCCTAACGATAGAAATGTCCACGCTTCCTTGTTTCAGGCCAATCTCCCAACTTCGCGACCAGTTGCGCAGCGGTGACGTGACATCAGTGTCTCTCGTGAAAGATACCATCAGCAGAATCAGCCGACTGGGCGCTTTGACAAATTCAATCGTAGTCCAACCGGATCCGAACGTAATTTTGGCCGAGGCCGCTGAGGCTGACGAGATTCTACGTAGGGAAAATGCGGCTGGACCGGATAAGCCTAAGCCTAAGCCTCTTCTTGGCTTGCCTATGACCGTGAAACTACACATTGATGTGGCTGGAATGGTGACGTGCGATGGGGTTTCGTGCCACGAGGCTGAACACGATGCTCCGGTCGTCCAGGCGCTGAAAAACGCAGGCGCTATAATTGTCGGAAAAACGAATGTTCCAGCAACCTGTAGCGACTACCAAACTTACAACCCGCATTATGGGTTGACCAAGAATCCGCATGATTTGGATCTGACCCCTGGCGGCTCATCAGGCGGCAGCGCAGCCGCAGTGGCTGCTTGCCTCACAGTCGCTTGCATTGGGACCGACATTGGTGGCTCTGTTCGCGTCCCTGCTTCCTTCTGCGGCGTCTTTGCCCATAAGCCAACGTGGGGTCTGATCAGTAAGGCGCAAGGCGTCGGAAGCAGCCCTCCGAGCGACATGTCGACTACCGGTCCGATTGCACGGAGTGCAGAAGATTTGAAAATCATATTCGGCGTTCTTGCTGACCAAGAAGGACAAGGACGTGAGGAATTTGCAGGGTTGAGAAATGCTGCACTCATGGATGCTTCTCTATCGTCACTGGAGGGATGCCGCGTTGCAGTTTGGAGAGATGACAATGCCTGCCCGGTGGACAAGGAGGTGACAGAGGCCCTCGAATTGACCATCAGCATGCTCAGAGAGTGTGGGGCAATTGTGGTTGATCGAAAACCTGACATTTTTAGCGAGGAGCTCTTCTCGTGCTACCGCAAAGCAGTTGCTGCTGGGAAGGGTGCTGCGTCGCTTTCGTCAGCCGCTGGTGCTGGTGAAAAAGGTGGCAAGAGTAGCGCTGACGACGAAATCGGATGGATGAATATGTCTCACAGCGAGTGGCTCTTGAATGAGAAGACTCGCTGTGAGATTCGTCATCAGTTTTCTGCCCTATTTGACAGCCATGACGTCATTCTTAGCCCAACCTTTCCCTGTGGCGCTTTTCCTCACGCAGTCGACGATGCCAATCAACCGTTTTGGCGCGAAAGCTCCCGCAAATTGCGTATTGAGCGCGAGGACAACACGGTAATCGACCTTCCATTCCACCGTGGCTGTTTTTGGCCTGCAATCGCAAACTTGACCCTCTTGCCTGCGACGTCCTTTCCCGTAGGTAGCGGCGTGGGGCTTCAAGTCGTAGGGGCGGAACTGGCTGATTGGACGACACTGTCATTTGTGTCATTGCTGAGTGAAGCGCCTAAAGGAGAAAAATATTCAAAAATTTGTCGCGTTAAGATCCCCGACAGCCACTGTGACTGAAGATAACACTCGTTTGATGCATGCCCTCCCAAACAGTGAACAAAGCACACAGTAGAAGAAAACCAGCACAAAGTAGAAGAAAACCACAATTGTTATAGCCGCAAAACACATTCATTCATATAATTCTTACAGCAGCAGCCGGCCAGCAGCCCGCCTAGCCACTTTTTACTTTAGCATCTCCCCCCTCTTCTTGATGAGAAAGTTTGTCCTGACTAGCAGGGCATTCTTAAATATTTCTCCGCACAAAATGACGAATTGTTTGTCGTTCAATAATCCCAGAGGAAGATTCTTGGTCCCGAGAGCTTGTTTCTCCTCCTCAGTCAACACCTTCTCTCTCATGCCCCTGGTATCGACTTCCTCTTCAAACGCCTTCCTCGCGGGAACTACACCCTGCTCCCACAAATTCCCCACTACTTCCAGTATGTATCTGTTTGGTGGTAAGGCGACGTCCCTCAGAACCGCCGGAGCGTGCAACCAGTAGTACTTGCAAAGCTCCCTGCTCGCTACAACGCTAAACCCGCGAGCATCATCGAATCCCCTTCTCTCCCCCCCGTGAAGTTTGGCGTAGACCTTCTTCAATCCTTCAACGACTTCTTCCTTCTGCATGATGCTGCTGAGAAGTTTCAGATTCAGACGTAGAGTCTGTTCCTCCATTTCAACTTCGCCCCCTCCCCCCTTGACCAGTACAATACTATCTTCCTTGGAATCCTCAAAGCTCTTCTTGTCAACGTGTAGTTCTTTCAGCATAATGGGCAGTGTCTGCAAACCTAACTGACCCCCGATGTGGGCGAAAAATTCTGGTGGAGTACAAACCAGCGAGGTGGTCGCAATGTCCCCCACCTCGTCACCCTTGACACCACAATAACAACAGTTATTTTCCTTTAACACCTTCCCGTGCTCGTACGTGATGTTCTCGTCCAAACTGCCGGTCCTTTCGGCCCACAAGTCAGTCTCTGGAGTGCTTGCAGCAGGCCCAACAATAAACTGCCGAATTTCGTCCCCACCCCCGCTGTGCCTGATCAAGGTATCAACACCAACGTTTATTCCTCCGCCAATTAGAACAACTTCTCTCCCTTTCTCGGCGTGCTTCCAGTCGAACAGACCGTTCAAAAGACGAAGCAACTCGCTGCCGTGGAAGGGCCAGTGCATGTCCAAATGACCGTGGGAAGGATCAGTTGCTTTGTAGCGCGCATCGCCGATGCTGTCATCTATGAATGGCACCTCGCAAGTGAGTACGATGGTGTTCAAATTTTCCGTCGCCAAAGCATCGCTGAAGCACCTCCACTGCTCGTCTGACAGCAATGGACTGTCAGATGCGTTGGCACCAGTCCTCCCCTTCCAAATTCTGCTTTCCTTGACGTCAAGGCAGAAAACGCCGAGCGGCCCCCAGACGTGAAAGTGCCACTCGCCGTTCCCCTCGCTGTTGCTGCTGCCAACATCTGCGACATCGTTCAGCCCCACGGGGTCCCAGAGTTGTCGTTGGTACTCTCGATAAGCTTGCTGGACTAGGTCCCGTAGCATTCTCTTCGTAAACCCTGTGACGACTGTACTGTTACTGCCGGTATCGTCCTTCGTAAGCGGTCGGCCGACAAGAATGCTGCAGAAAAAAAGCGAAGATTTGTGAGAAAGGTGCCGTGGTGAGAGATTTATGGCCATCAAAGCAGGGCTCGTCACTATTGCATCTTGTCTTTCCTCTCACTTCAGCTTCAGCTTCAGCCTTCAGCTTCAGCTTCAGCCTTCAGCTTCAGCTTCAGCCTTCAGCTTCAGCTTCAGCCTTCAGCTTCAGCTTCAGCCTTCAGCTTCAGCCTTCACATTCACATTCACATTCACATTCACATTCACATTCACATTCACATTCACATTCACATTCACATTCACATTCACATTCACATTCACATTCACATTCACATTCAGCTACTACTCACCTCCCAAAATCTAACCCTCCCCGCAGCATTAAATGACAACCATTTCCCAGCGACTCCCTTGTTCCCGGAAGCGACCAGCTCGACCTGTAAGCTTCCCTAATATGGTCTAGTGCCTCAGCAACAAGCGTTTGGCGCGAGGAGGAGTCTTCAGGCTCCCTCTCCGCTCGCGATAGCAGCGCAATTGCAGCGGACACAGCCTTATCCATATCAACCTGTCCGCCCATGTGAAAGACAACGTTCAGACCGCTCCAGGGGTGACACGAAATATTCGCGATAGTGTCCCAGACTCCGTCTTTATCGTTTTCTGCCGTCATTTCGGATATACCCCCCCCCCCTTCCTTTTCGGTTTCGCTCTGTTTAACCAGTACGCTATTTCCCACCCCCCCTCCCCCCTTCAACTCGCCACTCATGAAGATGAAATTCAGTTTGAAGTCACCATTCACTCTCCCTTCCGTCGACTTGAACAGTTGCTCGTAATCTTTCTGGGTAGTGAAGCTCCCCATCCGATCATCTGCATTAACAAATCCCTCGAACCTTACAGTGTAATGACGGTCGGACTCCAAACCGTCGAATACGAAAGCGTAGGGTTGCCTCGCCGGCAGCAGCTTAGTGGTGCGAAGCACCGCCCCGCTGATCACATCGGCAACCATACAGCTGATGGGAGCCTCGTGGTCCACCTCAATTAAAATGATTGCAGACTTGGATGTTACTTTGCCTATAACAGGGCCGCACAAGCAACCCACACGCGCAAAGTACTGTCCAACAAGCTGAGCCTCGATTTTACTATCGCCCTCGTACTCGGTGGATATAAGTGCCTCCACATAGTTTCTTTGGTGAGGCAGAAAATCGTGCTTGAATTCATAGTAACCCTCCAGGACAGACCCTATTCTGCCGAGCCTTATTTCGGAGGGACGGTCGGTCAATGGACCAGTGGTCAATTGACGAATCTGACGAGAGCCGCTTATGTTAGCATGCATACATCGAGACGACTCTTTGACTCTTTGCTTAGCGGTCTCCCTCACACTCACACTTACCTTCCAATTCGAGTTTCGAATTTTAATGACAGTGTCCAAACCATAGCACAGTCCCCCACTCAGAATCAACACTTGTCTCCACTTTTCTCGCTTCTTCCATCCAAATAGCATTTCCAAAAGTTTCTTCTGTTGACCCTCATTTAAAGCCCAAGTGCTGTTACATTCATGGAAGGGCGTGTGGTTGTGCTCTCCCCCACACGCATCACGTATAGTATTTTCTCTGTCCATTTGTACGACGGGGTACTCAACGCAAACGACAAGCGCCCTAACGGTGCTCACCGTCAACAAAAGCTCAAACTCGTTCCACTGCTCTCCCGACAATAAATCGTTTCCCCCACTCTGACTGCCATCGCCGTTGACTCGACTCCATCTCGTATCTATTAGCATTACACCTACGTCACCGAACACATGAAACGAGCTCTCCTTCGCAGAAGTGGTTACCACTTCACTCGCAGCGCTATCTTCATGCGATTTCGCTTCGTTAACCTCATAGCGAAATTCTTCTATCTTATCTTGTGCCTCCTCGATCACATCCTCGTCGGTATAGGGCTGGCTACGCAACTTAATCATTGCCTTTTCTGCCTTGGCGAGAGCAGCCTCCCGTCCGAGCCTCCTTCTCCTGCTCTCAAACACCTCTGTAACCTTCTTCACCATCTCTTCCTCCTTCTCATTGAGCTCCTCGAGGTCTTCTGTGTCCCAGAGCGCCCGCTGATACTCCCTGTAGACCCTACGAGCCAGTCGTAAAAGCGTGGTAACAACGCGTCCGCCAACATCCAACGATAGATCGAGGTCCAAGGTGAAGTTGGGGTAAACATCTTTGTCACTGCAAATCATCAAGTGACTGCAGGAAGCCAGCACCTCTCTACTGTAAGGAAGATTCCACTGAAATCGGTAGGCACTTCGAAGTTTCTCCAGCACTTCTGCTTCCACGCGATTCCACTCTCCAGGCATCAAATCCGACCTTTCACTGTGACGTTGAAGGATCACCCAGGAATCCTCAAAGGCCTTCCGCATGCAGACCTGACCGCCAAGGTGTAAAATACAATTTACTCGGGGGAGCTCTTTTCGAAGCACTCGTTGAGAAATAGTCTCCCACATATTGTGTTCTCCACTGAGAACAGAGCTAGGATTGTCGCAAGAAACTGACAAAAGGCGAAATGTGTTCAGCGACAGGTCCAGAGTTGTGAATTGTCCAATGCGGGTCTCAGCACATTGTCTGGATACGCCCGAGAAAGAGACTATATAAGACTCTCCGGGGAGGAGGTTCGAACACTTTATAGTCGTGGGCACACGAGCTTCACAGACCTTCTCCACAGAAGTGATGACCCTTCCATTCACTACATCATCGTCGATCAAACTTACAAACATGGTGATTGTTGCATCCTTGTCGACTTCAATGAGAATAGTGGCCTGATCGTGGGTGGTTTTTCCAATAATCGGACCCGTCAAGATTTTGACCGTGCTTCTGCACTGTAAGCGGGCGCCACAAACAGTCAGTATTCGTCCCTCCTTCGCAGTTGGCCAGATCTCATTGTCCTGAACAGTGGTGGAGATTGAAGACAGCTTGGCTTCCAACGCGGTGATGCTATCGGACAGCGAATTAACAGAGGCAAGGTCCGATTCACTTTGTCCCATGGTGGTGTTTTTGGATGTGGTGGTGGGGGCTGAGGGGGTGTGGAGTACGAGAGAGTTGGGGGGGTTGAAGGTTAAGGCTGATACACGAGCCTGTGATCTCAAATGATACACCCAGATGTGTCAGTTTTCGAATGTGGAGAAGAGACGGGAGATTTTAATTTGGCTTCTTTCGAAATGCTGTTATTGTTTGAGTTCAGCAATTTTGCACAGCTTCATCAAAGCTGTGCCAGTCTCACCCAGCTATAGAAGAGAGCAATCACGGAAGGAAATATTAGAACGATTCAACGATTCTTTCGCTATTCTAAACTCGACATTCAATACAGAATTAGTTCTGGGTGTCTTTAACTCCTTCGTGCGATGTTATGTTAGTTGTTTTGAATTCGAACCAATAATACATTTGTCTAGGACCCCCCTCGCTCTCCTGCATATCGATAGATAGCAGTTTCTCCCCTCTCCCAACCAATCTCATCTCCACAAAAGACCTAAAAGGTATCGACACAACCTCCTTCAAGGTTCCAACAACTGAAAATGGTGCGACAGAAAAAACCACAAAACATTCTTCGGAAAAAAAAATCATCTAGCTTGCCATTAAACACTGTTGCCAGCAAAGCACGCATCACGTCACGTCACGTCGCGTCGCGTCACGTCACGTCACGTCACGTCACGTCACGTCCCGTCGCGTCACGTCACGTCACGTCACGCAGCTTCGTTATCATCATCCGCATTTAGCCCTGTCTGGAACCTCAGAACAGACAGATCTCTCTCACAGTCATTCAGAAGCTTCCGCTGACCATCCAAGAGAGCAAAAGAGATATCAGAGTGCTCCTCTTTTAATGCAATTCGGGGAACCGGGTCGACAGTCTCGACTACGCCTTTCGCCTCAGCCTTAACACCCTTGATTTCAACATCCCAGCGCCCGCACCTACCCTGGAGCGTTTTGATCTGTTGGAAGTATTCTTCCTCTGCTCTTGTCAAACTCTTGCACACTTCACGGGAAGTCTTCAAACACAGTTCCGACCGGTCTCCAATCTTGACACTATTCACTTCTAAGGCATTTCCCCTCTTTACAGACGTTTGAACAGAAACACGCAATTTATCAATAGCCTCCTTCAATTTTTTAATGTTCTGAATATTGTTTGCGTGAACATCTTTCAAGAGTGCGCGCCTCATCTCCGTCCGGATGCCGAGCTCTGTCAAGGGATCCACTATACTATTATCTAGCATTTTTTTCATCTTAAGTGCAGTGGCAATCGTAGCAGAGTTACTATCCTTCAGTTGCGTCGAGGAGCCAACAAGTTGCCCAGTGGAGGCAAGGCCGTTCTTAATCTTTGCGAGCAACGGAGCGGCAATTGATGTAAAGGGAGAGATTTCTTGTAAGGAATGCACATTAGGATCGCTCGAGGGAGGAAGCTTCTTAGTTACACCGCCGCCGTTGATTACTAGCTCATTCATCATCTTCACAGAGTCCAAGTTGACCTTGTGAATCTCGCTCTTGTTGTAAGTCCGGACATCCGCCAGGAGCTGGTGGCCGCGTGTGGGATCATTGTAGACCGCCATACCACATACGGTACTGTTTGAACTGCCGAGGGTCAAGACGGCGTACGCGTCGAAGGGGTTCTCTTCAGAGGAGAGCAACTTGGCCAAATCGAAAGAAATGGTGTGGATCCCATAGTTGCCAGACGCGCAGTGCAAAAGCGAGGGGTCGAGAGGATCTAGCAAGAGTGAATAGAAGGCGTCGGAATCCGGAGTGGCCCTAACCTGTGTCGAATGCAGGTGGTCAAAGCCAACCCTGTTCACAATCGCACCACTGTTGATTATTGCGTCATTGATGAGAGCTTCGTCCTCCTCAGACTCAAAACCGAATCTCATAGTGATAGCATTGCTTTCGCAGACGCAAAAATCGACAGATCCATCTGCCTTTCCAACGGCAAAGACATAACCATCGGAGGAAGAGTGAATCAGAGCGAGGGAAGTCGCTGAAGTGGGAGGGGAGGCGGAGTTGTCACCGCTGATGATGGGACCATTATATTTAAGGTCCTGCCCAAACGCAGAAGAGGAAGTCGACCGACTATCAAACTGAGCCGCCACAAATGTATCTGTCGAAACGTTCTCATCGCCGAGCACATTTTCAAGAGAAAATATATCGCGCAGGAAAGCCCTACCAGCCTTCACTTGGTGTGTCCGAGCATGATCATAATTGTCAGAGGACGTCGTATGGTGGTTTAGGTCAGCATTTATGCCGAGGTCAGAGTAGAGGGCGAGAAGGTTATTCAGGTTATAGCAGGCATTGTGACCAAACACAAGCGGTGCAACCGAGTAGATATCACCGGACTCATGCAATACTATCAGAGTCATGGATTCCCCACTGTTCTCTGCAAAAGAGCCACCCACAACAGGGTCGCTATTCATGATTTGTTTCGGAATTGTGCAAATTACTTGACACTCTTCCGGGTCACTCCAGCTAGGGATAACAACGTCACCTGTTGTAGAAATCATGACAGTACAGATTGCATCATTGTTCGGGTTTCGCTGGGAAACAATCAATTTGATCTGGGCTCGAGGATTGGACAGCAGGTAGGATTCGAATAAGGAAGTTGGGACAGGTTTACTCAACAATATGCAAGAGGTAGGAGTAACGACGTGGGGAATCGAAAAAGGGGTGGGTGGAAAGGAGGAGGAGGGGGGGAGGGAGGAGGGGGGAGAGGAGGAGGAGGAGGAGGGGGGAGGG
>Ga0209832_1001634_pt1 | contig 12136 bp, 10 predicted proteins | sample COGITO_mtgs_1104_2_FD_185516 | JGI IMG/M metagenome (GOLD analysis project Ga0209832, IMG submission 185516) | Pelagic marine microbial communities from North Sea - COGITO_mtgs_110407 (SPAdes) (version 2) | ecosystem: Environmental > Aquatic > Marine > Epipelagic ...
GTGCCGCTGCCAGTTCGACCTCATTCAAGGGGCCCAGGCCGGCGAGGAATCGATTAATAATCACCGCCGCTACGGATAAGCCCAGTTCTTCTTGCTGGGCAATGCTGAGATTGCTCTCGCCCCTAATCACGCGGGTCTTGGATGGGTATTGGTGGTAGTAGGCGATGCTGCTGCCTATCAGTGCGACCAGCCACCCGATATAGACGAAGAACATCACTGCGACGACGGTGGCAAAGGCAAGGTAGATAGACTCTCGTGCAGACGCGATAAAGAAGCCCTGAAAGACCGAACCCATCAGCTTCCATATGATGGTCGTGACGAAGCCGCCGATAAATGCCGAGCCAAATTGAACTCGTGTGTTCGGCAGGAAACTGTAGGCGAAGGCAAAGGCGAGTGACATGAGCAGAATCGGTGCCGCTAGTGCGACGAATTCGATGATGAAGATGCCGTAGCTTAGGCTCTCCAGCAGGCGGCTGAAGAAACTGGTGTTAACCGAGGAGGTGATAGTAATCGAGAGAAACAGCAGAAGCGGGCTCACGATCACGGCAAACAGGTATTCACTCACCCGGCTCGACCAGGAGCGTCCCTGTCTAACCGCCCAGATGTAGTTAAAGGAGGACTCGATCTTGCGCATCATGTCCAGAACGAAATAGAGCAGCAGGCCTACACTGGTGATGCCGATAAGTTCGACCTGAATCGCATCGACATAGCGCAGAATATCTGTGGTGAAGCCATTGGCATCGTCACCCAGTGGTTGCAGCAGGGTTAAGAGTGTGGGTTCCAGCGCGTTGTGCACGCCCAGGCCCTTGAGCACGGCGAAGGTGAGGGCTAGCAGAGGAAAGAAGCCTATAACCGTTGTGAAGACCAGGCTCATCGCGCGCAGTGAGAGTTGACCCTGTAGCAGGTCGCGGACAATGACGACCAATATCTGGCTACTTCTAAGCAGGAAGCGTTTCCACAGCGGAAGCTCCGGACTGTTCTGCTGCCACAGGTAGTCATTGATTCTGACTCGAATCTGGGCGAAGAAGTTTTGCAGGCTGGAAATTGACAGGCTCATAGAACGCTTTTCGAAATGAAATAACAGGCTTTAGTATACGCGATAACTCGCGAACTCACCGCACTCTGGCGAGCGTAGCGCCGAACGTTCATTTTAGAAGAAATGCGTGGGCTTGAAGGGGGGTTAGGCTAGAGAAGCAAGAGAAGCAAGAGAAGCAAGATGCAGCAACTCTAATGATGTGTGCCATCTCCAGAATTGCTGCGCAGTAGCCGCGTCAAAGCAGCCTTTAGTCGAATAGGCCCCCTACGAAGGTCTCGATCTCTTCCTTGGCGATCAGTTGCTTCTCGCCAGCGACTCGGTTCTTGTATTCGATTACGCCGTCGGCGAGTGCGCGGGGAGAGACAACCAGGCGATGGGGAATGCCCATCAATTCAGAATCCGCGAACTTCACACCCGGGCTGGTTTTCTTGTCGCGGTCATCCAGTAGTACTTCGGCGCCAAGTTGCTGCGCATGGGCATACAGCCGCTCGCCAACCTCAGCGATCTGATCGGATTTATGGGCATCGATAAGCACAATCACCAGTTGAAATGGTGTGATCGCATCGGGCCAGATGATTCCCTGGGCGTCGTGGTTCTGTTCGATGCAGGCGGCAACGACTCGAGTCACGCCTATGCCATAACAACCCATAGGCATAACCACCGACTTGCCATTCTCATCGAGGACTGTTGCGTTCAGCGCCTTGCTGTATTTCGTGCCGAGCTGAAAGATGTGGCCGACTTCGATGCCGCGCTTAATAGACAGTGTGCCCTTGCCATCGGGGCTGATATCGCCCTCCTGCACTTTGCGCATATCCATAACCGCATCGGGGCTGCAGTCATCATCCCAGTTGGCATTGATAAAATGTTTGCCAGCTTGATTCGCCCCACAGACAAAGTTATGCATCTCGCTGGTGCTGTTATCAGCGATGCAACGTATGCCCAGGTCAGATAACCCGACCGGGCCCAGTGAGCCAACAGGGCAGCCCAGTGTCTTCTGAATCAACTCATCCTCGGCAAATTCCAGTGGCGAGGCTAAGCCGCTGATCTTCGAGGCCTTGGTCTCGTTTAATTCCTGGTCGCCACGTAGCAATAGGGCGACTAGGTTGTTGCTGCGCTCACCCTCGTCGTTGGCAGCATGTACGAAGAGTGTCTTTAGGATGCGCTGTGCAGAGCAGTTCAGTTTCTCGGCCACTTCCTCAATAGTCTTTGCCGCGTCGGTATCGACCAGTTCGCGGGTCTTGGATTCGCCGGCGATGTCGTCGGCTATCGCAGCTGGAGTGCCTACGGCTAGCTCGATGTTTGCCGCGTAGTCGGACTCGCTGCTAAAGACGATCTCGTCTTCGCCGCTGTCGGCGAGAACATGAAATTCATGGGAGGTGCTGCCTCCGATGCTGCCGGAGTCGGCAATTACCGGGCGATAGTCCAGGCCGAGGCGGTCGAAGATATTGCAATAGGTCTGGTGCATCACCGCATAGGTTTCGTCGAGACATTCTTGCCCCACATGGAAGGAATAGGCATCCTTCATGATGAATTCCCGTGCGCGCATTACGCCAAAGCGAGGGCGTCTCTCGTCGCGAAACTTCGTCTGTATCTGGTAGATATTGGCTGGCAGTTGGCGATAGCTGCTGTACTCATTGCGCACCAGGTCGGTAATAACCTCTTCGTGGGTCGGCCCGAGACAGAAGTCACGCGCATGACGATCCTGAAAGCGTAATAGCTCTGGCCCCATACCTTGCCAGCGTCCTGACTCTTGCCAGAGTTCGGCAGGTTGCACTACGGGCATGGAGACCTCCATGGCACCGGACTTGTTCATTTCATCGCGTACTATCTGGCTGACCTTCTGCAGCACTCTTAGCCCAAGTGGTAGCCATGTATAGAGCCCGCTGGCTAGCTTTCGAATCAAGCCGGCTCGGAGCATAAGTTGGTGACTGACAATCTCTGCGTCTGAAGGGGTTTCCTTAACGGTCGCTATTAGGTATTTGCTCGCTCGCATGACAGGTCCAATTCTGGGGTGGTTAATGAATATCTTAGACTATTTTGCCGCAGGGTACTGCGCCAATTGTAGCGCCCAAATAGTCACTCTTAAAAAGTGAGAAAGGCAGCCTCAGGCTGCCTTTCTTGGGGTTCTCGTTAGATTCTCTGGCCTAGTTGGGCGCTATGCGCGTCTCGCTAGTACTTAACCAGGATCTAGAAGTCTCTTTCTACCTTATAGGGCGAATTCCTTGAGCTTCTTGAGAGGCAGTACTTTAACTCTAGTGCTGGCAGGCTTGCGTGGAATGTCCATCAATTCGCCAGGACGGAAAGGGTTAGGTACGTTCTTGCGAGCAGGACGTGCTGGACGCTGCACAGATTTGATCTTCAATAGACCTGGCAGTGTGAATTCGCCAACAGCGCGCTTCTTAACGTGACGCTCAATCAGAACGCCTAGTTCTTCCAATACAGCAGCAACTTCCTTCTTGCTTACTGATGTATTTTCTGAAATCTCATTCAGGATTTCAGTTTTTGTGTACTTCTTTTGAATAGCTGGAGTCTTGCGCGTTTTTGCAGCGCTTGCTTTAGTTTTTGTTACAGCTTTCTTAGGTGATTTTTTAACAGCCATGCCCGCTCTCTTTACAGTTAAAATTACAAGTTAATTTGAATTCGTTCTAAGATTAGTGTTGCGTCAAATCTCGTGTTGAGTAGTGAGACTTCATTTTACTATTTAATTCTGGGTCGGTCTTTAGTTCTGACTCAAAATTAAAATCCCGCTGTGTCTCAGGGGGTGTATTTATAAATCATTCACATTGCGCTAGCAAGTAAATATAGCAACTTTCCAGCGCTTAGCGCTGAATTAGTAAAATACCGATAAATAAAGCCTCAAAATCATAGATCGTCTTAGTTTTTAAGTGCAGAATTCTTTCGATAAAAGCCACACAGAAATCTTGTTCTGTCAAATAACTTTAGTTCCAAATAGGTTTTGGATCAGGGTTTGGGTTGTAAATTTTTCTGCGTTTCCTGGGTTTGCTCCGAGGCAGCTTTAAGAGGGCTTTGCAGAAAGAGGGTCGAAGACCTGTCTTTGAGGTTGTGAGGAATTTGTAATACGGATATAGACAATCCTGCCAGTGCTACCAATATTCTCAAATATTTCGATGTCCGCTTAGTAATGCTCGGCGCAAATTAGCTGGCTTTTCCCATTCTGAAAAACTGAGGACGGATAAGAAAGTAATAGGCGGGTGAACGTCGAACTAATACCTTGATCCTTATCTTGTCCCTTATTTTGACCCTTAGCCGTTCGTTACCCCAATAACTTGCGGTTGCGCGAACAGAGCAGATCAATCTTGTCGCTAATTCTGCTGGATTTATCTCGCTCTCATTGTCGAGTTATAGGCTACTGTTGTGCGCAATTGAAACGGTGTCTATCCAATGAATTTCAAGCCGGGCAGTGGGTCATGGTTGACCGAAGACAGCATGCGCTGACGCGCGACTGCTAAGCAGAATGTTAACGTCCCAAGGGTACGGCTGCTGATAATAAGGTAGGGCTAGCTCGAAAACAGGCCAAAGACAGCTCAAAGACAGCTCAAAGACGGTCCAAAGACAGAACAAAGACAGAACAAAGATAGACCAAAGATAGCGCAAAGATAGGTGCTAGAGAAAATCCATATAAGGTATAATCGCCGGCTTTTAACAGCTCTGGCCCAATCTAAACCGTGGGCCTGGCTCGAATTCTGCCTTTTCAGGCCAGCAATTCGATCCTGAGGAATGCCTTCGATGCCTATTTACGAATACCAGTGCGCCGAATGCGCGCACAAGATGGAAGCATTGCGCAAGATTAGCGATGAGCCCCTGCTGGATTGTCCAGCCTGTGGCAAGCCCGCATTGAATAAGCTGGTGTCAGCCGCTAGCTTTAGATTGAAGGGCAGCGGTTGGTATGAGACCGACTTCAAGACAGGTAACAAGAAGCAGCTGGCGGAATCGGAGTCGGCAAGCCCTAGCAGCAGCGAGAAAAAGGCGAGCCCTGACGCGAAGCCGAGCAAGACAGAGGCAAAGACTGAAGGCAGCAAGAATGCCGCAAAGAGCTCCAGCAATGAGACGAAAAAGCCGGCTTCTAAAGCCTCGTAGAGTTAGCTTCAGCAGAATTAACGAGAAAAGCACGGCTGCAGATTAAGAAAGAACGGATAAGTGTCGTTACAAGATATACCGCGGTTGACGCGGTTCAATTTATAGAAGAAGTATTAGGACAGGAAAACGCTATGCGCAGTAACTATTGCGGTGAACTAAACGAATCGTTTATTGATCAGGAAGTCCAGCTATGTGGATGGGTTCACCGACGCCGTGATCACGGGGGTGTCATCTTTCTCGACGTGAGAGACAGGGAAGGAATCGCACAAGTGGTGTACGACCCCGATACGGTTGAAAGCTTCGCCATGGCGGAGGGTGTGCGCAACGAATTCGTTATTAGAGTGACTGGAATTGTGCGATTGCGCCCCGAGGGAACCGTAAACAGCGAGATGGGCACCGGCAAGATAGAGGTGCTAGGCAAGCAGCTAGAGATATTGAACGCCGCCGAGACGCCGCCTATTTACCTTGATGACCATGCCGAGGTGGGCGAGGACATCAGACTGCGCTATCGCTATATCGATCTGCGCCGACCGGAGATGGCTGATAGGCTGCGATTCAGGTCGAAGGTTACCAATACCGTGCGAAATTTTCTCGATAGTAATGGCTACGTCGATGTTGAGACGCCACTGCTGACCAAGGCGACACCCGAGGGTGCCAGAGACTATCTAGTGCCAAGCAGAACCCACCCGAATAAGTTCTTCGCACTGCCGCAGTCGCCACAGCTGTTTAAGCAGATTCTGATGGCGGCGGGAATGGACCGCTACTATCAGATAGCCAAGTGTTTCAGGGATGAAGATCTGCGCGCCGACAGACAGCCCGAATTTACACAGATAGATGTTGAAACTTCATTCATGGATGAAGAGCAAATAATGTCTGTCATGGAGCAGTTGATCAGTGAGGTGTTCAAGAAGCATCTGGATGTTGATCTCGGTGCCTTCCCGCGTATGTCTCATGAGGAGGCCATGCACCGGTTTGGCTCCGATAAGCCAGATCTAAGAATCGATCTGGAGCTAATCGATATTGGCGACCTGATGAAGGATGTAGAGTTTAAAGTATTTAGTGGCCCTGCCAACGATGCGGACAGCCGCGTGGTAGCGCTGCGCGTCCCCCAGGGTGCGAGCATCAGCCGTAAAGTAATAGACGACTATACGAAGTACGTGAGTATCTACGGCGCGAAGGGGCTGGCCTGGGTCAAGGTCAATGACATTGACGCCGGCCTGGAAGGGCTGCAATCGCCAATCCTGAAGTTCATGCCGGAAGATGTGGTTCAGGCATTGATGCAGAAACTGGATGCGCAGACAGGAGATATTATCTTCTTCGGCGCCGACAAGGCGAAGGTCGTCAATGAGGCCCTGGGCGCATTGCGTATTAAAGTCGCCGAAGACCTGGGACAGGTCAGTGAAGGCTGGGCACCGCTGTGGGTGGTGGATTTCCCAATGTTCGAAACTGCAAGCGATGGCAGTATGACGTCTCTGCACCATCCATTTACCGCGCCGTCCTGCGACGCGAGTCAGTTAAAGGCCGATCCGTTGAGCGCTCTGTCGCGAGCCTATGACATGGTATTAAATGGCACCGAGCTAGGCGGTGGTTCAATTCGTATCAACAAGCCTGAGATGCAGAAGTCTGTATTCGAGGTATTGGGTATTGGTGATGAAGAGGCGAGAGAAAAATTTGGCTTTCTGCTCGATGCCTTGAGCTTCGGCTGTCCTCCCCACGGCGGTATCGCCTTCGGTCTGGACCGGCTCATCATGTTAATGACTGGCGCCACATCGATACGCGACGTAATCGCCTTTCCAAAGACGCAGTCGGCTGCTTGTCCGTTAACGGAAGCACCAGGGGTAGTCTCTGCGAAGCAGCTGCGGGAGCTGAATATTAGGTTGCGGGAGCAGCCGGCGGCGAAGTAACGTTAGCGACAGTAATCAAAATATTAGGAAAGAATCTTTAGATCGGGAGTTAAGCTGATATGGCAGGTCATAGTAAATGGGCCAACATCAAGCACCGAAAAGCAGGTCAGGATGCGAAGCGCGGTAAGGTTTTCACCAAGATCATTCGCGAGCTAACCGTAGCCGCGAAGATGGGCGGTGGTGAGGTGGCAGACAATCCAAGGCTGCGCGCAACCGTCGATAAGGCGTTAGCTGCGAACATGACCCGGGATACTATCGATAGAGCGGTAGCGCGCGGAGCCGGCACCGCCGAGAGCGACAACCTGGAAGAGCTCAGCTACGAGGGTTATGGACCGGGGGGCACCGCCGTTCTGGTTGAGACCCTAACCGATAACAAGAACCGTACCGTCGCAGAAGTGCGTCATGCGTTTACCAAGTTTGGTGGCACCCTGGGCACCAATGGCTCTGTAGCCTATCTGTTTGAGAGGACCGGCATTATTAGCTTCCCCGAGGGCAGCAGCGAAGAAAAAATCATGGAAGTTGCGCTGGATGCAGGCGCCCATGACATAGTTAGCAACGATGACGGCAGCTTCGATGTCATGACTACACTGGAAACCTTCGGCGCCGTGCAAGACGCGCTGAACGCAGCCGGCCTGGTGGCGCAGTCCGCCGAGATGACGATGCTCGCATCGACCGAGGCTGATCTGGATCTGAGTTCTGCCGAGACACTAGTAAAGCTGATCGATCTTATGGAAGAGTTAGACGATGTGCAGAATGTGTATCACAACGCTAACATCTCCGATGAGATAGCAGCCCAACTCTAGTTCGCCTCTGAAGATGCAGACGCGGGCTCTTCTATTCACGGTTCGCTGTCTGTGTCCTGCCATCAGACTAAGGAATGTTAATGTCCATCATTCTCGGCATTGATCCTGGTTCCCGCGTAACGGGCTACGGTCTGATCAACTCCGTTGGCTATAAACTTCACTACGTACACTGCGGCTGTGTCAAAACCAACAGCACCTCCCAGCCGGAACGTCTCAAGACAATATTCACGGAAATCTGTCAGGTGATAGAGGAGTTTTCTCCACAGCAGGCGGCTGTCGAAGAAGTGTTTATGGGGAAGAATCCGTCTTCGGCACTGAAGCTTGGTCAGGCCCGTGGCAGCGCGATGGTGGCCTGTCTTTCACATGATTTGCCGGTAGCCGAATATTCGGCGCGTAAGGTAAAGCAGGCGGTGGTCGGTTCCGGCGGCGCGGATAAGTTGCAGGTGCAGCACATGGTTAAAGCCCTGCTGGCGATAAGTGATAACATAGCCGAAGACGCGGCAGATGCACTTGCCGTCGCAATCTGTCATGCCAATACCGAAGCCAGTTTGATTCGCATGGCGGGCGCAAAGTCGTTTAGCAGGAAGAGATTCAGGTGATAGGAAGAATACGCGGGATTTTAGTCGATAAGAAGCCGCCGGAGATCCAGGTGGATGTTGGGGGTATCTGCTATGAGGTGCAGGTGCCAATGAGCACACTGTACCAACTACCCGAGGTCGGCAAGGAGCTAAACCTGCATACGCATTTTGTCGTGCGCGAAGATGCACAGCTTTTGTATGGCTTCTTCGAAGAGAAAGACAAGTCTATGTTTCGCTCACTGATCAAGATTAACGGAGTGGGCCCGAAGATGGCATTAGGTATTCTCTCCAGCATGGAGGCAGATGAATTCGTGCGGGCAGTGCGCAGCAACGATATTAACGCCATGGTGAAGATGCCTGGTATAGGCAAGAAGACCGCCGAAAGACTATTGATAGAGATGCGTGACCGTCTCTCGGATTGGGATGGAGGCAGCGAAGGGAGTAGTGCCCCGTCAGCGGCATCACTTTCCACATCGATTACGAACGATGCGGAGACCGCACTGGTGTCTCTCGGATACAAGCCGCAGCAAGCAGCTCACGCCATTGCACAGGTATTAAAGGCAAACCCTGAGATAGAAGATTCCGAGCAGTTGATTCGGCAGTCACTCAAGAGCATGGCCTAGAAGGCCTCGAATAGTTTACTTACCGGCCCTAAATTGTTGGACAGCAAATGGAAGAAGATAGACTCATCTCATCTGAGGCAGCCCCGATAGAAGACTCTGTCGATAGGGCTATTCGCCCTCTGGTTCTCACCGACTATATAGGTCAGAGCGAAGTTAAAGAGCAGATGGATATCTTTATCAGCGCCGCGCGCAACCGTGAGGAGCCGCTGGATCATACGCTGGTATTTGGCCCTCCTGGATTGGGCAAGACTACGTTGGCTAACATCATCGCGAATGAGTTGCAGGTTGCTATAAAAACCACCGCGGGCCCGGTTCTGGAGAAGGCTGGCGATCTCGCCGCGATGCTGACGAACCTGGAAGAGGGGGACGTCTTGTTTATCGACGAGATTCATCGCCTGAGTCCGGTGATCGAAGAGATTCTCTATCCCGCCATGGAAGACTTCCAACTGGATATCATGATAGGCGAGGGGCCTGCTGCGCGTTCGATTAAGCTGGATCTTCCTCCGTTTACCCTTGTAGGTGCTACTACCAGAGCAGGCTTGCTGACTTCCCCGCTGAGAGACAGGTTTGGGATAATTCAGCGTCTGGAGTTCTATTCCGTGGAGGAGCTCACCCATATCGTCACCCGCTCGGCGAAAATCCTGGGCACCCACGCCGACGAGTCCGGTGCGGCGGAGATCGCGAAACGCTCGCGAGGCACACCGCGTATCGCGAATCGTCTATTGCGACGGGTGCGCGACTATTCTGAAGTTAAGGCAGACGGCACAGTGAATGCGAAAACGGCTGGTCTGGCGCTGGACATGCTGAGTATCGACAAGAATGGCTTCGATCACATGGACAGGCGCCTGCTGATGACCATGATCGAGAAGTTCGAGGGTGGGCCGGTTGGCATAGACAGCCTCGCCGCAGCTATCAGCGAGGAGCGCGATACCATAGAAGATGTTTTGGAGCCTTATCTGATTCAACAGGGCTTCATCATGCGCACGCCACGCGGGCGCGTAGTCACGCAATTTGCCTATAGGCACTTCGGCATAAAGCCCTCGGAGCAGGTGGCGGAACTGTTTAAGTCAGACCAATCCCCTGAGTAACTCGGCTGCCTGATGATGAGCGCTGGGCAGGGCATCGCCTTTGCCACGATTTGGCCATGATTTGCCCTTACATTGTCTCGTTTTACCTCTCAATAGTTAGTTTTAGGCAGTTAAATGCCTTTTCACAAAACTATTTCCCTCTTTGGCCGAATAATCCCTTTAAAGTCGGGGATTTCCTGCCGAGTTTGCCTGTCAAAGCATGTGGGGGTGGAAGTCGCGAGAAGCAAAAATTCGACTCTATACATGAATAACTCGATAAGTAATTAGATAAATAGCGGAATAGCATTGATCGGGCTATCAAGCTGATACCCGATTTGGAGAAAGACAGTGAACGAAGGGATTACACCTACTCTTTTAATTTTGGAAGCGAGCCTGCCAGTACAGCTAGTGCTGTTAACGCTGCTGGGGCTTTCTATAGTTTCCTGGGTGATGATATTTCAGCGCTGGATGGTGCTGTCTACCGCCTTAAATGGAGTGATCAGTTTTGAGAACCGCTTCTGGTCTGGCATGGATCTGAGTCAGCTCTATAAAGAGGGCAGTCAGATGCAGAAGGAGAATATTCCCGCAGTAGGCATGGAAAATATCTTTCGAGCCGGATTCAAGGAATTCATGCGTCTGCGGCAGCAGCCATCAATGGATAAGGAAGCAATCATGGAAGGCGCTCAGCGTGCCATGCGCGTTGCCTATTCGAGAGAGGAAGAAAAACTCGAGAAGCATTTGCCGTTTCTCGCAACCGTCGCATCGGTCTCGGTATATATCGGTCTGTTTGGTACGGTAATAGGCATCATGAATTCATTTATCGGTCTGGCCAGTCAGGCCCAGGTTACGATGCAGGTGATAGCCCCGGATATTGCGGAGGCTCTGATAGCAACTGCGATGGGTTTGTTTGTCGCGATACCCGCCGTGGTTGTTTACAACCGTTATTCCGCCACCGTGGACAATATCACTAGCAGCTACGTGACTTTTACCGATGAATTCTCAAGTATTCTTCATCGCCAGATTCACAGCGATTAAGAAAAGACAGAGTTAGTAAGCGCGTAACTGAATAGGCTTGATCGATGGAAACAATTGTCCGCAAGAAGCGGAAACCAATGGGCGAAATTAACGTCGTGCCTTTTATCGATGTGATGTTGGTATTGCTCGTTGTGTTTATGGTGACGGCGCCACTTTTGAATCAGGGCATAGAGGTAGAGCTGCCAGAGGCGAATAACGAGCCCCTGGCTATCGATGAAAATCTGGAAACTCTGGTGGTGTCTCTGACTGCAGAGGGTGAATACTTCATCAGCGTTGGCGCGACGGGGGCGGATAGACAGTCTGTCACGCTGGAAACCCTTGGCGCCCAGGTTGCTATCATCACCACTACGAACCCGACTATACAGGTCTTGGTTGAGGGTGATACCGAGGCGGGTTGGGGAGCGATGGTAAATTTAATTACGACCCTACAGGCGGCGGGGGTTGCGAATCCCAATTTTATTACACAGCCTCTGGGTGATAACTAGCGCAGTGCGCGTAGATACACTCTGATGAAAGATACTTTTAACAATGTTGTGATCTACAACGGCTACCCACTGTCGGTAGCTGTTGCCGTGACTTTTCACAGCGCGATACTGGCTTTGCTCTTGTTTCTGCAGAGCAGTCGTAGTGCGGATGTCATGGAGCTTGTGCAGCCCACCGTAGTGAAGGCCTTGTTGGTGCAGGAAAACCCACAGGTGGCAAACGAGCGAGTTCGCCTGGAGCGGCAACAGCAGCAACAACAGCAAAGAGTTAGGGAGCAGGAGCAGGCACAGCGTGCCGCCGAGGCCGAGCGTCAGAGACAGGAACAAGCGCAGGCAGAAGAGCAGGCGAGGGCGGAAGAGCAGAGGAAGGCGCGAGAATTAGCTTCCCTGCGCCAGCGTCAGGAGAAGGAACGTCTGGACGCGGAGCAATTCCAGCGCGAGCAGGAAGCACGGGCTGAAGAACAGCGCCGCCAGCGTGAGTTAGCCGAGGCGCAGCGACAGCAAGAGGTT
>Ga0209832_1001664_pt1 | contig 11956 bp, 12 predicted proteins | sample COGITO_mtgs_1104_2_FD_185516 | JGI IMG/M metagenome (GOLD analysis project Ga0209832, IMG submission 185516) | Pelagic marine microbial communities from North Sea - COGITO_mtgs_110407 (SPAdes) (version 2) | ecosystem: Environmental > Aquatic > Marine > Epipelagic ...
GCGCCTTCATCTATCCACTGCTTCATCTATCCACTGCTTCATCTATCCACAAATCCACTGCTCAAAGAAAGAAATAGTTGCTAGCTCTCAGATTGGCATTATGGACCATACGAAGGTCAACGCAGAGGCGCTATTTTCGGCCAAAAACATGAAGTCTGTTGCTGCTATCCTCCTCCCAACCTCTGCTCCTCTCTTAATAGCCAACATCAGAGCTCAACCCCTCCTTTGCCTGACAGCCACGGTGTTGTCCCTCATTCTCATGAGGATGACCATCAATACTTCTTCCCAAGCAGCCACATCTTGCAAGATCTCTTTCAGCAAGGCAAAAGAGAAGGCAGCGATCGAAAACGTCACCATTACGTCCCTCCTCAACCGCATCACCCGTGTCTCCATGGGATCTTGCCACCTCTTGGGAGGAGTAGTGTATGCCCTCCGTAAATTTGACGGACACTCCGCCATCGTTTCTTGGTCTCTTGTTGCCGGTCAATGCTTAGTGAGTGGGATCTGGTTGTCATCTGGCGCCAATGGCCAATGAGGGCGTGGGGCGGCGAGAGGTCGTCGTCCCGCAATGTGGAACCCCGACGGCGCTGGTTGGAGAGCAATGCCAGCAGCGTTGGCGGAGAAATTCAAAGAGAAAGCGAAGGGAAGTCGTCGCACGGCAATTGTTGGTGTTGTCTTTGCCACAGTCTTCATTAGGATTGGTGTGCCAGCTCTTATTTAAATATCCTCATTTTAATATTGAGGACGTCCCGATGTCAGAGAGAGAAAATGACAGAAATAACAATTAGGTTGACAGCTCTCTCACATAGAGCTCGAATTAATTGTTGCACCACAGGATGATTGATATTGAGAGGAGCTGCGAGGTTTGGAGATAGATTAGAGAAAATAACTGTACCCAGGTAGATAATTTTCTTCAATACACAGGGCACTGTTTACAGCATTGTTTACATGCTCAACATTTGCGTCGTCTACATCTGCGACTTGGCCCAGGCGGGTAGGTTCTCCACATCACTTAGGTATTCGATCTCCTCCGGCGTCCCCTCTCTTCCCATGAGTTTATTTCGGTGAGGGTACCGTCCAAAACGACGTATAACTATGGCATGATCTTCCGCTTGTTTTACAGTCTCAGAGGACATGTTTCCCGGCCACCGTTCCGCCTGCCTCTTCGCAAGGTGCGTGTTGAGTTCGTGGTCAACCAGTTCCTCGCTATGCGTGAGCGGCATGAACGCGAACATGCACTCGCTGAGTTCGACCCCCTCTAGCTCAACCATTCCCATCTCGTGCAATTTCCTCGCGCAGATAATCGCCTTATTGTCGTACGAGAAAGCAGACGTAGAACCGCGGTATATGTTGCGACTTATCTGGTCGAGAAGGATGGTCTGGGCGAGGAGGGGCTTGTAGTCATCAGGAGATTCGGGTTTCCAGTCGGGGTCCGTGGAAAGTACGCCTGTGAACGCTTTTTCCAAGGCGGGCTCCAGGAATCGGCAAGAGTCGTCTATCTGCGCCTGCTCCGTGGCGGGGATTTTCTGGAAGGAGGACGACGATATACCGAACCATTTTGGCATTTGAGACATCATCCAAGTGGAGGAGGAGAGGAGGGAACGGGATTCTGTGCAGGCAGAACGGGAGAACCAGAATTTTAAAACGTCGTTGGGCTTTATACTACTGGACATTCTTGGAGTTCTCCAATGTCAGAAGTCGAAAGGGGGAGGTTAGGACAAATTTTCTGGGGGTTTAAATTCTCTGGGGGTCTCAGTTCTCGGTTCTCAGCTCTCAGCTCTGTTATAAATAAGGACTTATATGATGACAGAGCCCCATCCGAAATCCAGCAAAAAAAGCCCGTGTGCCCGGATACCTTATGAAAATACTTAATTTTAAACCTTTCTAGGCCGCATATTTCCTGTCAACCGACCGTATAATTCCATGTCATGACGGGCGTCATACTCAGAATATCGGCAAAACGCACCAAGCTTCTCTCTTTTGTCATATTTCTGTTCCTTCTTTTGAACCTTTATGTGTCGTTTTTGTATGAGTCTGGAGAGCTAGATAAGGGCGTTGAGGATGGGCCGCCGCACTCTTTGCTGAAAAATGTCGCTGTGGTGGGTAAAGAAGAGGACACATTGAAGGAACTCGCCTACTCTCTTGGCCAACAAAACCCATCTCCCCCCAACCTGGAGATTCATGTCATTGGCTGTTCGCGTCCCCTCTCTCTGACAACTCTCCTCTCACAAATCACAACTGCGAACTATGATGGCCGTCTGGCAACGATCGACCTCTACCTGCACGTTGACAACTGCCCTGGTGAGGATTATAAGGAAATCATCAATTCAATAGTCACCCCAAAATCGATCAGGTGGAGATACGGCGATGTCATTTATGACGTTAAAGATAGACAAAACGGTCTGCGTAAGATGTGGCTTGATATTTTCAATGCTTCAAGACCCAAGAAGGACACGCTGATGCTAATCTTGGAGGATGACATGAGAGGTGAGGTTTTTGTGGAAGAAGGAAGAGGAGACATGTCATTATTTCCTCTAACCTTGACCCCTTGACCCCTTGACCCCTTGCGCTTTCGCTTTTTTAGTTTCACCATATTATTATCAATGGTTAATAGCTGTATCAAGCAATATCGACCTATTCGACCCACAACTTGTTGGAATCTCCTTGTCCCCAATCAAAGTTGAAGAGCTACGAAAGCCCTTCAGTCGTTTTCATGCCTACAAGCACTTGAAACAAACCGACAGCGTATATCAGACCCCCGTTCCTTCCTCCTGGGGAGGATGTTACAATTCAAATTACGCTGGTGAATTCTACGACTTTGCTGTCGAACGCCTCAAATTCTATGATGAATCGGAGGACTCCAGGAAGGATTCCGTTAAAAACTACGGGGATCTTAAGTTTTTCCCCGACTCGCTCTTGTATGAAGGCCTGCGCAGCAATGTTTGGCCCAAGAGTTGGAAGCGCTTCATGGTTGATTTTGCCGTTGGAAGGGGACTGACGACACTTTATCCGAATTTTTCAGATGAGAGTGGCTATGCCACAACTCTGCAACTCGGAGGTGAGCATACCGGAAAAGGTTCGCACAACAGCAACGATGCCTCCAACGTCTGGCCTACAGAATCACAGTCCAAGAGCAACCATAGGGTGGCTAAGTACCGTGAAAATGTGTTGTCAATGACTTATCCGTCGTCTCTGAAGGATGTGGAGGTTTTGGGGATTCATTTGGAAGAAACGACTGTCGACGTGATGAGGAGGGAGGGAGGAAAATTTGTGAGAGGTATCCCAGATGGGGAGGGGGGCAAATATTCGAGGATGAAGGAGTTATGGCTAGGGGATATCATAGCAGAGGCGTCCAGTTTTGTCGATAGTGGGCGCGAGATGTATGCCGATGCGAACGCTGAAGAAGTTGCTGATGGAGGGGTGGAAGACCTCAACCCTACCGGCTCCCACCTCTCTCCTGTCCCCAACAATATTGCGTCCAACATTTTCTGGCCCTTGAAAAACGTAAGCTACAAAAATGGAGTGTTGTACTTTCACAAAGCGAAGGAAGAAGACAGGAAATTGCTCACGGAAAAGTATTTCGAGAGCAGGTAAGTATCGATATATAAGGCCTCTCGCTTACCAGCTTCTAAGTTTCTCTCTATCTTAATCGCCCTCTCCTTTGCTAACACAAGGTCGTTCGTTCATTGTAGAGGACATTTGCCTTGGGGAGATCCTAACAAAGAAAGTAGCATCCCTCCTCGCGTGACCAACATTGAGCTCGTCGATCATGACTTCGATGAAAACGCCTGTGAAAGCATGGAGAATCGCCATGTTGTCTTTGCGCGAGTAAATAACCCAGCCAACTGCTTCGCTTGTAATCAGGGACACCTTATTATCAATATAATCAACCCTATGCTTGTATATCTCTTTTTCATTCGAGAGAAAATCGAATCTTTTCGAAGAATTGAGAAGGGAAGCAAAATTACGCTGCCTCTTGACGACACCGTCGTGCTGACGTTCGGGGGGATACCTGGTAAGCCGAGCTTTCTGTACGATTTTTTCTTGAGGTTAGTAGAATATCGCGTGAAAGACTGCTACTGCTTTGTAGTGTAAATGCAAACAGAAAACGAAATGCCATTCCAGCCTAAAATTGAAGCGGCACTAACCATCTTGGCCCCGGCAGGTTCAGCAACGTGAATATGGACATCAATTCGTACTTCGACGATAACAAACTCGATGATGGCAAAATTCACTGCTTTCGCGCCATCGATATACCTGTCCCGGGCAGAACCGGGGCGTGGGATGTGATGTATCACAATTTAAAGGGTCGGTGGGGCACAAACGATTTCTACTACAACTTTTGGCGAGAGGGGAAAAAGATGATTCTTTCTCTTTACGACATGGTGGAAGGAGGAGGTGTAGTTCGGGAAAGTTCTGAATCTTCTTCCGAGATCACTGTAAGTGGTGGGAAAATCAAGGTCACCTGGGCGCTTCGATCTGGTAGCGGAACATCTCGAGACGACGGAAATGTTGAGCTCATCCGATCCGTCTTCAGCAAATACTTTGACTTTTCTTTCTTAGAGGGTAACGACTTCGTTTGGAAGACGAATGAAAGGGATAGGTATGACCATACAAAACAAACGCTCACCAAGATTCAATCCAGCGATGTACTTATCGGACTATTTGGGGCAAACCTGTGGAATGGACTCTTTTTGCCCGAAGGAAAATTGCTAATTGAGCTCAAATCGGCATATGGCTACTGCGCCAACGAGAACGGGAGGACAATCAGCAGCCACAACCGGCTGAATTTCTACACCAGTGACGCGAGGAAATTCACCGTGCCCAAGAAGAGTACGAGCTACGACGAAGATTATCTAGAGAGGCTAGCAAAGGAAATTCTTGAGGCTCACGAATATTCTCTGAGTAATAAAATCCCTGATGATTGGAGCGGCGAGTGTTTTTTCCAGTGGCCGAACAAAAATTTTGCCGCCGGTGAGAGAGTCCTGACGACAAATGAGCAGGCAAAATGCTACATAGACGAGGTTGAGCCAAATGTTTGGTTCCAGCTCAAAGACCGTATGGGGTGGGAAAGCAACTGCGAGGCTTTGCTAGAAAATCAACCGACAAACAGCAATGTTGAGGCATATAAGGGCAACGGAATAAGCTGCCCAGCCTTTTGTCAATGAGGACTTATAGGAATGTTGAGCGATCTGGCGTAAAAAATTTCTGACGGTTTTACACCTACGCGCTTCTTAGTAATAATTTTTTGTTGTCCCTACTCACTTCCGTCTCTCTGCTTTTTTTCATTTCCCTCCTATCGAGAATCAAAGTTCCCGTCAATGCGGCGATCAGAAGCCCGCCAACGACCAAAATTGTTGTACTACCGCTCTCGTCTGTCGTCAAAAATGTCAAAACGGCTGCGACAGCGATTGCTTCAAAGTAAACGACGCCGCAAACAACGTTCTCGCCGACGCATTCATCATTTCCATAGTTGACCTCATTGATACTCTCAAGGAGAAGGAGGGGGAGAGCCCCCATCAAAGTACTTCCTAGAATCGCGTTGAGAAAATAAAGAGTGCATTCTGCAGCTTTACCCTTGCCGCCAGTTGTCAGCAGAAATACACAGAAAAATAAGTAACCAAAAGCCCCCATAGTGACCATCTTTCGACGAGTGAAAAAGACCCCATCGACATCCACCACACGAAGAGACAGAGCAACTCCACTTACAGCTGCAGTGCCCTGGTAGACAGAGTTAGCTGCGCCTGACGCAAAATCTGAAAAGCCAAATGATGAAAAGACATATTGATTCATTCCTTGAAGCAGCAGCGTGATCCCGATGATCAGACCATTGCATGACAGACGGAGCGTGAGGGCAGACACAGAAGTGCTTAAATCTGTTGAGTTCGACGATTCATAGGGAGGAATCCAGGACCACGTCAAAGTTGACACCATTAGAGCAATAGCGATGTATGATTGGTACTCAAAAACCCGCAGCAACCCATCAGCTTCATCAGCAATTAATGGCATCGTAAGAACAGCGGCTGTACCCCCGGCGTAGTTCGAGAGGCTACAAATTGCTGTAATTGTCGCCCTCCACTCTTGGGGCCACTGCGATGCCAGCATCGCTGGCCAAGCCCCTAAAACTCCAAAACTCACACCTGCCAAAAAATTGGTGAGAATGACTATGTCAACACCATGAAACTCAGACAAGTTATGCGAAACATAGCTCCGGAGAAGCGACGGTGCTGTATTCAGAAAACCTGAAAACAGAAGCATAGAACGGTGCCATTTCGTAACCAAAAGGGGTAGACCTACGATGATCCCAATCCATCCTGCTGTTGTGATAAGACCAATGTCCGCCTCTGATACTTGGTAAAGAGATTCAGCAGGCTTGAAATTTGTGAAGTTGAGGAAAAACCAGCAGTTGTAAGCATTGTGTAGGCTGAAGGTGACAATAATGAGGATGCGCTTCATGGTTTACATTTGCCCTTTCTCCCTGGTTTGTTTTTTTTGTTTTGTTTTTTTTTGCAGAAAAATTGTTTCACAGTGAAAATATCTGAACACGCAAAATAAACGCGAAGGAGACTCTTGTTACTCTATCTATCTCTGCTAGGCCGTCGAATTTACAGGCCTAAAATTCATACGCCCACCCTCTTACAACCCCTTCCCATTTTTTCAAACATCCCATCTCCCGGGTCCACAATGGACGAAGACCCAATGGCATTTTTGAATGCGCAGCGCGAAAAAATGGCTCAACTCAGTGCCATGAGCGGTGTCATGGCTGAGGCAGCTGCTGTGATGGACAATGTGTCTGCCTCAATGAAACGAATATCTGAATTGGAAGAGCCTGGCTCAAACATAATCAAGAAGGATGACGAAGTGGATTTCTGGCGAAATAAAATTGCGGCTCTGTCGGCTGCGGGTCCTCCTTCCACGTCTTCCCTCCCTTCTCCGCCCCCAAAGACTAATCTGAACAGGTCAGGGCTGAAGAGGCAGCCAGTGAAGACTAGTTCAGGATATGGACAACATTCTGTTCAAGGGGGAAAGACGTCGGTAAAGACGGGTAGCGGAAGACAGACTACAGTGCCGGCAGCGGAGCCTACCTCTGACTCGACGATCGAAGATCATTCGTCGTCATCGCGCGGTAGTGCTGTGAGTGCAATCAGGAGGAAGAAATCGATATCGGCAACCAAGACGAACAAGGCTCGTCCTGCACCCACGTCCTCAGCTCACTCAAAAGTGAGGTCCAGTGGCTACGGAAGGCAAGATCCGCAAGAAGGGGAGAGAATTGGGTACGGAGGGAATAGCAAACCTCTCCACTTCGATGCTGACAAAGCTAAGGCAGAGGAAGACTTCTGGAAGAAGAAGATTGAAGCTTTATCAGCGCCATCAACATTTGTGAGCGGGGGTTCGCCTGTCCAGCTCAAGGACGCTTCACCGAGCCAACCGAGGGGAAGTGCTGTACATGCAGTGAGAAGGGGGAGCAAGGTTAAAAAGGACCGTGGAGATCGTTAGAAAAAGAGGACAACAGAGGTGTAGAATGGGGATAGAAAAAAGCAGGTGGCATTTGGCAAAAAACTAAGGTTCAATATTAATCCTACGAATTCAGCAATAATCCATGACATTCCATGGATGGCAAAATGTACTTCTACGCGTCCTCGCCTTTTTCTCTCCACACCACCTCGACCGCATCGGTTCGAAACCTCTGGCTGCACTCAGTTTCATTTATTGGAGTCCTCTCCCCTTGCAAGAAGGCGAAAATCCCTGCCTGCCCAATCATGGCGCCATTGTCAATGCAGTAGCGCGAATCCATCTTGCTCAAAACGGCGCCGCGTTGTTCGCACATCTTCGCCGCCATCTCTTGCAATCTCTTGTTGCAACCTACACCTCCAACAATCAGCAGCTCCTTACTCCTGACATGCGCCATGGCCCTCTCGCTAATCTCGATGAGCATGGCGAACACTGTCTCTTGCAGGCTAAAGCACAGGTCAGATACGCTCACACCACCATCCTCCTCGCTCTGGTTCAACTTTTCCTTCGCAATCTTCTGGACGCTGGTTAATAATCCGGAAAATGAGACGTCCATACCCTTCACCACATAAGGTAGGTCGATGAACTTTCCTCCCTTCCGGGCCTCCACTTCAATGTTGTAGCCTGGACTAGGGTCGTTGCTGATGTTGCAAGCTCTTGCGAAACGATCGAGACAATTCCCTACAGCGATATCGATGGTCTCTCCAAAAATTCGATACCGCTGGTTCTTGTAGGCAATGACTTGTGTATTCCCACCAGAAACGTAAAGTACAACAGGGTCATCCACCCCAGTGCAAACCCTCCCCATCTCTATGTGACCCACACAATGGTTGACGCCAATCATCGGCTTGCCCCACAAAGAGGCGATGGTTCGGGCAGCGACAGCGCACGCTCGGAGGGGACCTCCCATCCCCGGGCCCTGAGTGAAAGCAATCGCTGTTATTTCATCTCTCCAACTCGTCGATCCCTCCTTCTCCTCTCCAAAAGCCATAAATAAAGCAGTCTGTTCCGAGCATTAGCATTCGCATTAAGCGTGATGTACCGAGGTACCCCATATTGGGGAGTGAGTGAGTGAGTGAGTGAGTGAGTGAGTGAGTGAGTGAGTGAGTGAGTGAGTGAGTGAGTGAGTGAGTGAGTGAGTGAGTGAGTGAGTGAGTGAGTGAGGGAGTGAGTGAGGGAGGGAGGGAGGGAGTGAGTGTACTACCCATACCATCACTCACCTTGATAACTCCGTTCACGTGTAGCTGGTGGTGATACATGGTCTCCTTAGGCAAGAAACCCTGACCAGGGGGGGATACATATGTTTTACGTGGGTTGCTCAAGGTTGTGTAAGTGTTGTCCAAATAGGAATAACGCAATACAGCTGCAGATATCTTGTTTGCAGAACCCTCTAGAGCCAAAAGTGTGCAATGGGTAGTGCTTGGGGTCGCGGGGGGGACTGGGGGTAAGTTAGAGAGAAGAGGGGCAGAGGAGCAAATCCCAGTGCCAACAATGTTGGAGGTGTGGGCTGGCTGATCAGTCGACATCAAAATAGACGACGACATTCGTTCGGTTTGGTTTCGGTGTTGACGACGACGGTGTGTAAAAATTCTTCCGAAGAAAATTCAACCTTTTACACTAATTTCTTTAAAAAACAATCCAGTTCAACCATAACATTGTAAGGTGCGAGGCAGGTCGTTCTAATTCTGCAGAGAACTCCTCAGTCTTGTGGTTCAACAGCAGCGCCAGCACACGCCAGAAGCCGGAGCTTGACTATAATGAGCGCTGCCACCACATACCCACAAACTTTGTCCAGCGTGGGTGAAGATAATAACTTCGATTTGGATGCCAGTAGAAGAAGTGGGATAACCCTGACAGCAACGACCTCACTTGACTACACCCAGACTTCTCCCTTTTCTAAATGCCCTCTCATCGAGATAATCCACATCCATCAGGCGCTCCGCAATAGCTATAAGGCGTTTGTCGCGGATGTTGAGCTCCTCATGCCGAGCAAGTCGAAAAATTTCCAGAAATCGTCGCGTGAGATGCGCAAGATTCTTGGCCGTGCTATTGGACGATTCAAGGTTATCCACTCTGTGTTTGTATCGCACAGTAAGGCGGAGGATGAATTCATTTGGCCAGCAATGCAACGGAAGGTCAAGGAGATACGAGAGAGGTTTGTGCGCGACGGAGCGAAAGACGAGAAGCAGGGAGAGGAAGTTCAGATTGAGAGTCTTGAGAAGATGATTAAAGAGGAGGAATATGAGGATGATCATGACGTTGAGGAGAAAATGTTGGATTCTCTTGAAGAGGCGCTATCAAGAGTGCGCAACTTCGTTGCGATACGTCCCGAAGGAGGCACGGCAGGTAGCTCTGTCAGTTCCGGGGGTGATTCTGCCACTGAGCAAGAGTTTAAAGATGGGAAGTTTCCAAATGGCCTCATCGAAGCATTGGAAGAACTCTATGAGCTCGCGGCTAAGTCCCACCAATTTCTGGTGAGGCATCTCGAGAAGGAAGAATCACAATGTATGCCACTCATTCAGCAGCATTTCACGCATTCTGAGCTGGAAGATATGGTGGGAAATATAATGGGAAAGAGGAGCAGTGATAAAATGAGGGAAATTTTGAAAATTTCCGTCGAGAACCTCCCCGAGGGAGAACGGGAAGACATGCGCGATCACATGGTTGCCTGTATGAAGGACACTTTTTTTGAGAAATGGCTGAGTAGGTTAGTAGGAAAGGGTGTCGTCTTCAATTATCAATTGTTGTTTGTTGTCACCAATTCTCCCTATTTTTGGATCAACAAGACTTTTTCTAACACTCATTTCCCCTCACAGCGTGGACGAAGAGGTATCGCGCCAACGAATTAGTGTGTCTAATCGCCTTAATAAGAGGCGGAAGACAACGAACTCAAGACCTATCGCCGAGTCTTTCATGGATCCCCCATCTCCTGTCTTTGCCTCCACCAAGAATGATTCAAGCTTTTTCAACCATAATTCGAGCAGTAGCAGGTGAGTGGAATTTTGATGGTCATTTACACCATGACCGTCCGTATCTTTTGTGAGCCTTTCGTTATCTCTGGTTTAGCCGCTACCAAACTACTGCTAACTCCGCACACACATGTTACATGTTCCATTCACAGCATTCATTCCCCTCCTCTCTGGGCTTCCCCTCCTCTCTGCCAGCCTTGTGGGACGTTACAAAGTCTGCCCCTTCCATTTTCCCCCTCGTCAAAAGAGAAACAAAACCGGAACATGCTACCTCGATCTTACTACGTTAACAATGAACACGGTGCAACTGTCTGCGTCTACTCTGTGGGAAAAGACGTCACTCCAACAAAGGATCAGATCGAACAGCTCATTCCAGGTGTTGTCAATACCACTAATGATTTGTGGTGCCCGCCCTTATTTACGAAGGAGGAACTCGCAACAACGTACCATGATAAGTCCTCCGGGCAGCTTGGTTGCGCCCATTACGCCCGGTCGTGCAAGCTTAGACACCCCTTGACAGGTGTGCTCCACACCTGTCGACTCTGTGCTTCCCACGAAGAAGATCTGGCTGAAATTGAAAGGATGGAAGAGGTCAGGAAGAGGGGCAGAAGTGGTAGCGAGAGCAGCAGTGGAGGGTCTCCAAACATGATTGTCCCAAAGATTCCCCCCTTTGACAGATACAGCGTGAAGGAGGTCCTTTGTATGAAGTGCCAGAGCCTGCAGCCAGCCTCGGACAAGTGTTGCAACTGTTATGAGAGCTTTGCACGGTACAACTGCAGGATTTGTAACCTTTACGATGATAAGGATGGGCAGGAAATCTACCACTGCCCCTTCTGCAACGTCTGTCGGAAGGGAAAGGGCCTCGGTCATGACTTTCGTCACTGCATGCAATGCAATGCCTGCGTATCCATCGTCCCTCACGAAAAATCATGCGAGCACGTTTGCATTTCTCAGACCCTCGGTGGCTGCTGCTCAATATGCCAAGAAGGGCTTTTCAACGCCACCATGCCGCTCAAGAAACTCAACTGCGGCCATGTCATGCACCTCCACTGTTACAGCGACTACAGGAAGAAGAGCTACAAATGCCCCATTTGTAAAAAGTCCATGGAAGACATGAGTGACTACTTTAAGATGATTGAAAAGTCTATCCAGAAAACACCTATGCCCAGGCAACTTCAAAACCTTTTCTGCAAGGTGCAGTGCCATGACTGTAATGAAATCACAACGACGGAATTTCACCAAATTGGGCTTAAGTGCACGGCTTGCGAAGGATATAATACAGTCAGATGCGACTTGTGAGAAAATTGGATGGAGCGCTTATATCTAGCTTATATTGTTGGTAGACTAGACTCCCTGTCCGTATGTAATTTCGCCAAGAGAAGAGAAGAGATGGAGGATTGCACAAATTTTGTATCTGGACTTTTCGCTTTTTAGTTCCTGGCAGTTGCATCGTGCGCCCTGGTGTTACTCAAATA
>Ga0209832_1001681_pt1 | contig 11877 bp, 14 predicted proteins | sample COGITO_mtgs_1104_2_FD_185516 | JGI IMG/M metagenome (GOLD analysis project Ga0209832, IMG submission 185516) | Pelagic marine microbial communities from North Sea - COGITO_mtgs_110407 (SPAdes) (version 2) | ecosystem: Environmental > Aquatic > Marine > Epipelagic ...
AAAATGATGAAAATATTGAGCATGATCATTTATTGATTAATGAAGAATTAAATCTAGATGAAAGACTTTGATTATATAATAATTGGTGGTGGTTGTGCTGGGCTATCTCTTGCTTTTGAATTGGATATCCACTCAAAATTAAAAGATAAATCTTTGGCAATTATTGAACCTAGGAATGAGTACAAAAAAGATAAAACTTGGTCTTTTTGGAAAGTGACACCTCATAATTTTGACGACTGTGTTAAAAAAAGCTGGGATAATTTTACAATTAATATCCCAAATCATTTAAAACATATTGAATGTAAAATTATGCCCTATCAAACAATTGATAGCGGTTTATTTTATCAGAAGATAATTGATAAATTAAAACAAAATAATAATGTTTATTTTTTTAAAAATATTAACGAAATAAATACAAAAAATTCTTTCATCTTTAACAGTGTGAGTGAAACATCAGATAGTAAAGGTAAATTATGGCAGCACTTTTCAGGTATAGAAATTGAAACAAGCAAAGAACTTTTTGATGAAACAATATTTAATTTGATGGACTTTGATTGTGATCAAAAAAATAGTGTTCATTTTTTTTATACACTGCCCTACTCCAAAAAAAAGGCACTGATAGAAACTACGTGGATTTCTGACCTTAATAATGCATCATTAAAAGATTATGATATTCAATTAAAAGATTATATTGAAAACAAACTAAAGATTAAAAATTATAAGATTAATTTCCAAGAGACTGGTGCCATTCCTTTATTTCATCCAACTAATATTAAAAAATTAAATCAAATTGAAATTGGAACTGCTGGTGGAATGACAAGATTAAGCACTGGATATACATTCTTAAATATTCAAGCGCAAAGCAGATATATTAGAAAGAATATAGAAAATATAAAAAATGCAAAAATTTTCTCAATAGAAAAAAAATATCAATTTTTAGACAATATTTTTCTAAAAGTTTTAAAAAATAACCCTGATAAAATGGCAAAAATATTTTATAAAATGTTTAATTGTTCGCCTAATACAGTTATAAATTTTTTATCTAATAAAAGTAATATTTTAGAAGATGTATCCATAATTTCCAAAATGCCTAAATGGATTTTTTTAAAACAACTAATTTAAGTATGAGCAATGAAATCAAAAAAATAAATCTAAATCACTCTTTTGTTTTTTTTTTATTTTCTAATATTTTTTCATTAATAATTTTTAAATTTAATAATTTTAATATTTCACCATTAATTTGTTTGTTATTAATCCTAACTATTGGAGTATCTCATGGATCTTTAGACCATGTTAAAGGTAAAAGACTTTTTAATATTCTTAATATTGAAAAAATTTCTATCTTTTATTTTTTATACATTTTAATAGCTATTTCAGTAATCATAATATGGATTTTAGCACCATCTATTTCATTGATTATTTTTTTGCTTGTCGCCTCTTTTCATTTCGGCAAAGAAGATACACAATTTTTGATCAATGAAAATTCTAAGTTAAATCAATTTCTTTTTTTCTTTAAAGGTTTGTTGATAATTCTAGCACCAATTTATTTTCACTTTAATGAAACAATAGCTATATTTAAATTTTTACTGGTTGATAATGAGATGTTTTATTCAACTTTAGAATTTATAGAAATTAATAAGATATTACCAATAGGAATTGTTTTAAGCACTTTATCTAGCGTTTATTTATTTGTAAGAAAATTTGAAATAAAAAAATTTACTATTTTTTTAGACTACTTTTCAATTTTGATATTAAATTATTATCTATCTCCTTTGGTTGCGTTTACAATTTACTTTTGCTTTTTGCACTCTATCAGACATAGCATTACACTTGTTAATGAATTAGATAAAAACGATTTTATAAATGGACTAAAAGTATTTGGCAAAAAAGCTTTACCTCTAACAGTTTTGACAGCTTTTTTTTGCTTAATTGGCTTTTATTTATTAAATGACAGCTATAGTTTTAATAGTTCAATTTTAAAAATAATATTTATAGGTTTGGCGTCTTTAACCTTTCCACATATATTGCTGGAATATTTTTTAGAAAAAAATGAAAAATAAAGAATTAAAAATTTTATTATCTGCCCCAAGAGGTTTTTGTGCTGGGGTCGAGAGAGCTATTGAAATTGTTGAAAAATCTATACAAAAATATGGGGCTCCTGTTTATGTTCGTCATGAAATTGTTCACAACAAATATGTTGTTGACGATTTAAAAATGAAAGGAGCGGTATTTGTTGAAGAACTGGAGGAAATTGAGGATAAAACAAGACCTGTAATTTTTTCAGCTCATGGGGTACCTAAACAGATACCTCTTGATGCAATTAATTATAATATGACTTATGTTGATGCCACTTGTCCTCTAGTGTCTAAAGTACATAGAGAAGCTGAAAATCTTAATAAAGCTGGTTATCATATAATTTTAATAGGTCACAAAAATCACCCTGAAGTTATAGGAACAATGGGTCAATTACCTGCTGGTAGTATTCATCTCATTCAAAATGAAGATGAGGCAAAAAATTATAAAATTAATACAGATAAAAAAATTGCTTTTGTAACACAAACAACTTTATCTATAGATGACACCAAAGAAATAATAAATATTTTAAAAAATAGATTTCCAAATATACGCGAACCTTTAAAAGAAGATATTTGTTATGCAACAACAAATAGACAGATGGCTGTTAAAAATATTGCAAAAAAATGTGATATGTTTTTTATAATTGGTAGCAGAAACTCGTCAAACTCTGTGAGACTTGTTGAAGTTGCTAAAAAATCAGGATGTTTAGATTCGTACTTAATTCATTCCGAAAGTGAAATACCATATGATCACATTGAAGATTCAAAAATAATTGGAATTTCATCTGGAGCTTCTGCACCAGAAATTTTAGTAGATAATTTTATTAATGATTTAAAAAATAGATTTACTATAACTATAGAAGAAGTAGAAATAATCAAAGAAGACGTAGTATTTAAAATCCCAAAAAAATTAAATTAAATGGCTGTTTATACAAAAATAAATAAAAAAGATATTTCTATCATTAATAATAAATTTGATATTGAAAAGATTGTTAGTTTTCAAGGTATCAAAAAAGGAATTGAAAATACTAATTACTTACTAAAATCCAAAAATAAAAAATTTATATTAACTATTTTTGAAAAAAGAGTTTCTAATAAAGAAATTCCTTTTTTCATGAAATTAATGGATGAATTAAATCATTCTAATATTAGTTGTCCAAAACCTTTGAAAAACAATAATGGGAACTATTTGATAAAACTAAAAAGCAAAACAGCTTGTATTGTCTCTTTCTTAGAAGGAAAAGATAAGAGTAAACTCAACTCAAAAAACTGTTTTGAAGTTGGCAAAATAATTGCCCAAATGCATTCTGTAACTAAAAATATTAAAATAACTAGAAAAAACTCAATGGGTATTAAAAATTTAGATCCTTTGCTAAAAAGTATTAAGTTTAAATCAAAAAAATTTAATAATTTAGAAAAATTTTTAATAAACAATTTAAAAGATATTAAGAAAAGGTGGCCAAAAAAATTACCTTCAGGAATTATTCATGGTGATTTATTTATTGATAATATTTTTTTTAAAAATAATAAATTATCTGGGATTATTGATTTTTATTTTGCTGCAAATGATTATTTTATGTATGAAATAGCTATTTGTATCAATGCATTGTGTTTTGATAATAAAAAATCAAAATTTAAAATTAATAAACAAAAAATAAAAGATTTAATTAAAGGGTACGAGAGTATTAAGAAAATTTCACTTAAAGAAAAAAAATCATTAAATATTTTATGTCGAGGTGCTGCAATGAGATATTTGCTTACTAGACTTTACGATTATTCAAATACTCCCAAAACTGCTTTAATACAAATAAAAGATCCAAATGAATATTATCAAAAGCTTATTACACATAATAACTTAATCTCTTATAAAAATTATTTAATTTAATGATTAAGATTTATACAGACGGATCATGTTTAACAAATCCTGGTGATGGAGGGTGGGCAGCAATTATAAGTATAAATGGTGAAATTAAAGAAATAAGTGGTAGTGAAAAAAATACTACAAATAATAGAATGGAACTATTGGCACCCATTAGAGCACTAAAAGAGATGAAGCAAAGCGACCAAATTGAAATTTATACAGACTCTCAATACGTGAAACTTGGGATAACTGAGTGGATTAATACTTGGGTAGTAAACAATTGGAAAACATCAAAAAAAGAAGATGTAAAAAATAAAGATTTGTGGGTTGAGTTATATGATTTAAATAAATCTTTAAATGTTAAATGGAATTGGGTTAAAGCTCATGCTGGCAATATAATGAATGAGAAAGTTGATTTACTAGCTAAAAAAGCTGCAAATCTAAACTAATTCTAAAAAATTTTCAGCAGCTGAAATTTCACAAGAACCTGTATCTTTTTCTTCCTGTAATTTTATAACCTTCATATCATCAACCAACATTGTGTATCTGTTTGATCTTACGCCAAGACCTCTCCCACTTTTATCCACATCGGCACCTATTGCTTTAGTAAAATTTAAAAAAGGATCACCCATCATTAAAATTTTATCACCTACATTATTCTCTTTTCCCCATGCATTCATTACAAATGGATCATTTACTGAAACACAAATAATTTGATCAATTCCTTTTTCTTTATATTTTTCACTCATATTCACATAGCCAGGTAAATGCTTTGCAGAACATACCGAGGTATAAGCACCTGGAAGACCAAATATTACAACTTTTTTATTTTTAATTAAATCTTCGATATTTTTTTTAACTGGTTCTCCCTCTTCAAGAACAAAGACTTCAGAATTTGGTAAGTTATCATTTTCTTTTAAATTCATTAAATTCTCTCTTTTATGTGTTGTTTTACTTTATCGATATTATTATCAATAATATCAAAATTTTCTTTTTCATTCAAAATATACATTAGTTCTTTTGGTAATTCAGCTTTTAAGTTTATAGCATTTTTTATTGCATCAGGAAACTTACAAGGGTGAGCAGTAGCTAAAACTATATTATTTCCACTTAGGTTAACTTTATCAAAAGCTCCATAGCCTATTGCGCTGTGAGGATCTAAAACAATATCAAATTTCTCATGAACTTTTTTAATAGTTTCTAAAACTTCCTCTTCGCTCATTTTTGATGATAAAAAATCAGTATTAATTTTATTTAATCTTTCTTGATCAATTATGTATTTACCTTTTTCTCTTATATCTTTCATCGCATTAATTGTCTTAGCATCATCACAATCATTTAAATCATAGATAAGTCTTTCAAAATTACTTGCGATTTGTATGTCCATACTCGGGGAAATAGTTTCTGTTACCTTTTCTACCTCATAACTACCCTTTGAAATTGCCCTATGTAGGATATCGTTTTGATTAGTTGCAACAACTAACTTGTTAATAGGTAGTCCCATTTTTTTTGCTAAATATCCAGCATATACATCTCCAAAATTTCCAGTCGGAACTGAAAAGTTAAGAGGTCTATCCTTATCTTCTACTAAAAAATAGCTATAAAAATAATATACACTCTGTGCAATAATTCTCGCCCAGTTAATTGAGTTAACTCCTGACATTCTAATTTCATTTGAAAAAATTTTATCAGCAAACATAGATTTAACTAAATTTTGGCAGTCATCAAAATTACCATTAATAGCAATATTAATGACATTTTGTTCTTTTCCAGTTGTCATTAACTTTCTTTGAACCGATGAAACACGATTGTGAGGATGAAGAACAAAAATATTAACATTTTTCTTACCCTTGATAGCATCTATTGCTGCTGCTCCAGTATCTCCTGAAGTTGCTACAACTATATTAATTTTTTCATTTTCATTATTTAAATAATATTCATAAAAATTACCTAACAATTGCATTGCAACATCTTTGAATGCTAAAGTGGGGCCATGAAATAACTCTAACACAGATCTGTCTCCAACTTTTATAAGTTTTACAACATTTTTTTCCCTAAAAACTGAATATGATTTATCAATGATTCTGCTCAAATCATTTTCACTCATAAAATCACCAATAAAAGAAAATATAATATTTTTTGCCAAATCTTGATAACTAAGTTTCTTAAAACTATCTATTTCAGCTTCACTAAATTTATTTAGACTTTTTGGAATAAATAGACCGCCATCATCTGCGAGCCCTTTAATAAAAACTTCTTTGAAATTAAAAGTTTTTGAACTATTGCGAGTGCTTATATATTCCATTTAATAATTTTTCCTTCTAAAATATAAATATATCAAAAGAATTGAAATCGCCATTGAAAACCAAGTAATTGCGTACTTTTTATGATTGTTTGAAATATTAGCCGTAATCACTTTAGGTTCTGGGGTTTTGTAATCACCATTTAAATAAATTATAAAATTTGAAAAATTTTTACCAGTATACTTAAAAACATCGTCTCTATTTAATGTAAACCAATAATTCTTTTCAATATCATTTTCTGGTTTAAATGTGCTAGCTTTTGTTTGTAATTTTAATGTTCCAATTATTTTATCTTCATTTACAAAATTGATTTCTGATTGATCTTTTTGATCAAATGATATCCACCCTCTATTAATTAAATAATTTTCATTTCCTATTAAAATAGGATTAATTACTTCAAATCCTGGTTTTCCACTTTTGTTTAGGTTGTATATATAAATTTGTTTATCAAAATCTATTTGTCCTGAAGTTTTAATCCTTAAATAATTTTTTTTATCAGATTTTGATAATTCAACTGGATTATTTTTTAAAGAATTTTCAATTTCTGATATCAAATTCAATTTCCAATTTAATCTGTAAAGCTGCCAAGAACCCAGAGATAATAAAACTAAAATAATAAAATAGACAAAAACTGAAAATAGAAACTTATTCTTCAAGAGTTAATTATTAACTTCCCCAAACATATATTGCTGCAAATAAGAACAGCCAAACTACATCAACAAAATGCCAGTACCAAGCCGCTGCTTCAAATCCAAAATGATGATCTTTTGTAAAATGTCCTTTTTTAGCTCTAGCTAAACATACGGCTAGAAATATTGTTCCAATTATAACATGAAACCCATGAAAACCTGTTGCCATATAAAATACTGCTCCATAAATGTGGCCCGAGTAATCAAAAGTAGCATGATGATATTCGTAAGCTTGAAGTAAAGTGAAAAAGAAACCTAAAATAACAGTTAAAGTTAGACCTTGAATAAATCCTTTTCTATCTCCCTCTATTAATGAGTGGTGTGCCCAAGTTACTGTTGTTCCTGATAGCAATAAAACAAGTGTATTTATTAGTGGTATATCCCAAGGATCAAAAGTTTCTATATCTTTAGGAGGCCAAACGTTTCCAACAAATTCATTTGGAAATAAGCTGATATCAAAATATGCCCAGAACCATGCAACAAAGAACATTACCTCTGATGCAATAAATAATGTCATTCCATATCTATGATGAATTTGAACGACAGGTGTGTGATGACCTTGATGTTCTGCCTCTATTACAACATCTCTAAACCACATATAAGCACCATATAAAACTAATGCTAAACCAAGATACATTCCCCACGAAACATCGTTATGCATATAGAAAATTGATCCTATTGCTAACACTAAGCAAGAGAATGACACATAGATAGGCCAAGGACTTGGATCTACTAAGTGGTAATCATGTTTTTTTTCAGCTGACATTTTTCGTGATTATGATTGTTTATAGTAATCTGTCGAGAAAAAAGTGTACGACAAAGTTACATCTTGAAGATTTTTTGTAGTTGGATCATTTACAAGCTCAGGATCTAAATAAAATGTCATGACGTAAGTAGCCTTCTCGCCTGCTTTTAGAGCTTGTTTTTCAAAACAAAAACAACCTAATTTACTATAATATTTACCAAAACTTGTTGGTGAAACATTAAAACTTGCAACTCCATAACTTGTGTCATCCCCATAATTTTCAACCTCAAACTCTATTTTGTTAACTTGACCAACTTTAACATCAATAACATTAGATTTTGCTTTAAAATTCCATTCAAGATTATTTACGTTAGTATCAAATCTAACACTTACCACTTTATCCAATACTATATTTGGGGCCTCTTTAGATACTTGTGTTGTTCCTCCAAATCCAGTTATTCGACAAAACATATCATAGAGAGGAACTGCTGCAAAAGAAAGTCCAAGCATTAAGAAAAAAACTCCTCCTAGCAAAACAGGTGTTAAGGTTTTCTTCTTCATCATATCTGTCTATCGAAAACTCCCACATTATAAAGAGTAAACACAAATAGAAATACCATAAACGCCAAAATTGCTACAGCAGTTAGAATATTTTTTTTCTTAGTTTTTTTGTCAGGTGTCATCATAAAATTTTATCTATTAAAAAAAGAACAAATATCAAAAATAAATATAAAATTGAATATCCAAATATAGATTTTGCTTTTTTTGCATTAAATTTATTTTTTTTAAAGTTGTAAAGCTCAAAACATAAATAATTATAATACAAGGTTAAAATCAGAGAAGGAATTAAAAATACTAAACTAACAAAACCAATTAAATAAGGTAAAGCAATTACAGGGAGCATAATTAAAGAATAAATAAATATATTTAATTTTGTACTTTCAACTCCATTTGTTAAAGGAAGCATTGGTATTTTTGCTTTTTTATAATCATCTGATTTATATAAACTTAGTGCCCAAAAATGAGATGGGGTCCAAAAGAAAATTATTAAAAAAAACGTTAAAGGTTCTAAAGAAAGAGAATTTGTAGCTATAGTCCAGCCAATAACGGGTGGCAATGCACCTGCTGCACCTCCAATAACTATATTTTGTGGAGTTTTTCTCTTTAACCAAATTGTGTAAACAAATACATAAAATAGGATGGTAAATAATAATAATAGCGCTGATATTCTATTTGAAAAGAAATCAAGAGCAATTACCGAAAATATTGATAGAGAAATACCAAATACTAATGCTTGGTTTCTATTAACTTTTCCTGTTGGTATTGGTCTAAGACAAGTTCTTGTCATTAACGCATCAAGATCAGACTCGTACCACATATTTAATGCACCTGCTGCTCCAGCACCAATAGATACTAATATAATTGCAATAATAGCATCTTTTGTTGGAACAATATTTGGGGCCATCAGTAAGCCAACGGCACAAGTAAAGATAACTAAAGACATTACTCTTGGCTTCATTAGCTTAAAGAGCTCAGAAAAATTAAAAACATCTTCCTGACTTATATTTCTATTCTTTAGTTTAGACTTGATCATTAATTCTCAGTTTAAAAAATCTAAATAAATAATTAACTTGTAGATTTTTCAGCACCCTCTTCATCTTCAAACTTTGGTAATTCTTCAAAAGTATGAAAATTAGGTGGTGATGGAACTGTCCATTCTAATGTTGTAGCACCTTCTCCCCAAGGGTTTTGGGCTGCAGCTTTTTTCTTTGAAAAAGCATAAATAAGATTTGCAAAAAACACTACAAGACCAAGGACAGATATATAAGATCCAATTGATGATATGTAGTTCCAACCAGCAAATGCATCTGGATAATCAGCATATCTTCTAGGCATTCCAGCTAATCCTAAAAAGTGTTGTGGAAAAAATACTAAGTTAACTCCTATAAAAGTTAACCAGAAATGTAATTGTCCCATCCACTCAGAATATTCGTAACCACTCATTTTTCCAAACCAGTAATAAAAACCAGCAAAGATAGCAAACACAGCTCCTAGAGATAAAACGTAATGAAAGTGAGCTACTACATAGTAAGTATCATGCATTGCAGTATCAACTCCTGCATTTGCAAGAACTACACCTGTAACTCCACCAACTGTAAATAAAAATATAAATCCTAATGCCCAAACCATTGGAGTTTTAAATGAAATAGATCCACCCCACATCGTTGCAATCCAAGAAAATATTTTAATACCTGTTGGAACTGCAATAATCATCGTTGCAGCCAAGAAGTAAGCTTTGGTATCTGTGCTGAGACCAACTGTATACATGTGGTGAGCCCATACAACGAACCCAACAATACCAATTGCAACCATAGCATAAGCCATACCCAAATAACCAAATACTGGTTTTTTAGAAAATGTAGAAACAATGTGGCTGATCATTCCAAAACCTGGTAAAATTAAAATGTAAACCTCTGGGTGACCAAAGAACCAAAATAAATGCTGGAAGAGGACAGGATCCCCTCCTGTTTGTGCATCAAAAAAGGCGGTACCAAAATTTCTGTCAGTTAAAAGCATTGTGATTGCACCTGCTAAAACCGGCAATGAAAGTAACAATAAGAATGCTGTAACTAAAATAGACCAAGCAAACAAAGGCATTTTATGCAGTGTCATACCTGGGGTTCTCATGTTTAAGATTGTAGTAATAAAGTTTACTGCACCTAAAATTGATGAAGCTCCAGCTAAGTGTAAACTTAAAATTGCAAAGTCCATTGCAGGTCCGGGTTGACCAGCTTTAGAAGACAATGGGGGATATATAGTCCAACCACCACCAACTCCTGTTTGACCTGGAGGGCCATCCATAAAAATTGAAAGTATTAATAAAATAAATGACGTAGGTAATAACCAAAATGAAATATTATTCATTCTTGGAAAAGCCATATCTGGTGCACCAATCATTATTGGAACAAACCAGTTACCAAATCCACCTATCATTGCAGGCATTACCATAAAGAAGATCATGATCAAACCATGACCCGTAACTAACACGTTATATAAATGATAATTCCCACCTAAAATTCCATCACCAGGGTGCATCAACTCCATTCTCATTAAAACTGAAAATGCTGTACCTATAACACCAGCAACAATTGCAAATATTAGATACATTGTTCCAATATCTTTGTGGTTAGTTGAATAAGCCCAACGTTTCCAACCAGTTGGTGTATGATGATCGTCGTGTGATGCAGTTTGTGTATACATATTATTTACTCGCTAGTTTTTTAAATTGATCTTCCTCTATAATTTCTTTTGCAAATTTTATTTTCGCTCCATTTAACCATTCCTGGTAATCTTCTTCTGAAACAACTCTTACTGTAATAGGCATAAACGCATGTTTTATTCCACAAAGTTCAGAACATTGTCCGTAATAAGTTCCAACTTTTTCAGCTTTGAACCATGTTTCGTTAATTCTTCCAGGTACAGCATCTCTTTTTACTCCAAATGATGGAAGTGCCCAAGCATGCAATACATCGTTTGCTGTAATTAAAACTTTAACCACTTTGTTTACTGGAACGACAACTTCATTGTCTACAGCAAGTAGTCTAGGTTGGTTTTCTTTAAGATCTTTTGTCTCAATCATGTAAGATTCGAAAATAATATTTTCATCAGGATATTCGTAACCCCAGTACCACTGGTACCCTATTGCTTTAACAGTAACATCAGCTTTTGGAATTGTGTCTTGTTTGTATAAAATCTTAAAAGATGGGACTGCCATTACAATTAAAATCAAGCATGGAATTAATGTCCACAATACTTCAACTGCAACATTATGAGTTCTAGTTGAAGGATTTGGATTTCTTGAAGCTCTAAATCTAATACATGCATAAATCATTAAAAATAGAACAAAAACACTTATCGCAATAATTATTGGCAGTAATATTTTATCATGAAAATTTACAATCTCTCTCATTGATGAAGAGGCAGCCTCTTGAAAGCCTAGTTGCCAGTCTTTAGGTTGATTAGCTAATGCACTTGATGCTGTAAATGCAGATAGAAATATATATAAAATTTTTTTCATTTTTTTACCCTATATAGATCGTCTTTTAAAAAATTACACTTTAGTTTTCGCGACAAAATATCAATTAATGGCGTAATTTATGATTGATATTGCAGAAATAACTGCCGTTTCAGATCTCAGGATGTT
>Ga0209832_1001707_pt1 | contig 11757 bp, 9 predicted proteins | sample COGITO_mtgs_1104_2_FD_185516 | JGI IMG/M metagenome (GOLD analysis project Ga0209832, IMG submission 185516) | Pelagic marine microbial communities from North Sea - COGITO_mtgs_110407 (SPAdes) (version 2) | ecosystem: Environmental > Aquatic > Marine > Epipelagic ...
ACTGCGCTCGGTGGGGGTGCGGTTGGGGGAGATGGAATCCTCATACATCTGCCTCATTTTTTGACTGCAGAATCACGAACTCTCGAGAAAATAAACTGAACTTAAAAATCTGGATTTTAAAAAGGTGAGGTTTAACTAGTAGCAATCGATATAAATTCAACACACTCTGCAACTTCTAACGAAATTTGGTGTGAAAAATTGAAATTCTCTCGCTGAAACGACCCTTACATCAGGATGATGTCGCTCAATTTTCTGAAAAGTTTTCTGACTGTCCTCCTCCTCTTACCCTACGTTTGTGTGTGTGAGGTTACATGCGAAAATTGTATAAACAAGACTGACGGGGATTGTTTGTATTGTGAAGATGGGGGGGGGATAGTTTTTGGAGGAAGAAGACTGGCTTTATGCAGCGATGGAAGTCAAACCTTATCGTTTGACTGTACGAAAAAGAAAGTTGGAAATACTTGCTACTCTTGTGAGAACACATTCGTTATTGAGGCAAATGGAGTCTTTTCATGCCTTTCTGGTTCCACTCTATTGATGGAAGATTGCTCAACATCACCGACGCCAAGCACAACATCACCGGCGCCAAGCACAGCATCTTGCCTAAAGGCAACGCTCGTTCTTGTCGGGTCGGGTTTATGTGCTTTGGGTATCATTTCGTGATCAGAATCGGAATAGGATTCACATAATGGCCTTGAAAAGGTTAATATTCAACTATCACTGTTGCGATATTTTGCCTGTTAAAATGGGAAAAGAGAAAAGGGTTGGGGGATGCTGATGATGGGGGGAAGGAGATGCTATGATGATCAGTGTGATTTTGTGTGTGTCTTTAGCAAGGGACAAGGCATGCTCTTTGCTATTTCAAAGGCCCTGAATGGGAAAAAATTGAAGTAAAAAGTTAGTTACAATGTCATATTATATAAAAATCTTTTTTGCGATAATTTGTGGAGTGCTCAAACAAGGCATTTTCCTCCCGAGTTAAACTCCCTCCTACCACTTCATCGTTTCATTCTACTATTACGTGTTTCTTAGCATTTTCTGCCGCATTTGCCGCCCAAATGCCGATCTCTGCTGCAGACAATCTCCTCTCCCTCTCCCTGGCAAGACAGCTCTTCATGATCTTCTCCATCTCTTCGAAAAGTTGCTCCTCGCCATTCCCATCCTCTTCCTCTTCTTCCCCACGTGCAAGCACTTCCCTCATAATCTCAATCTTATCCTTCTCTGGCAAGGTGCCCATCTTCTCGTGCGAAAGCAGCATAAAGAACCTTGCCCAATCCCCAGTGTCGAACATGAAGTCCCCCACGATCACCTCGTAAAGCAAGCAGCCCAAGCTCCAAACGTCACTGCTTGCGTCAGGTACATTGAGCTTGCCATCAACCCCCCCCCTCCTCCTATCAAAGTTGTTCCCATCGACTCTTGTGCGGTCGACGATGGCGAGCATTTCGGGGCTCTGGATTCTCTCAGTTCCTCTTGCCCTGACCGTGCCCGTCCTAATTGTGTCAGCCTGGATGGCGTGGATGGCATCAGAGTGAAAGGCATCAGAGTGAAAGGTTCCCAGCCCAGACTGTTTTTGGCCACCCTCCTCACCGGCGGGGGCAATCAAATGCTCGGCCTGGGCAATCTCGGCCTCGCCAAAATCGCCTATGCATACGTCGACATCGCCGGCCGCGATATCGATTCGTCGGACCATGACGTTTGAGCATTTCACGTCGTGGTGGACGACGCCCCTGGCATGGATTTCACTAACAGCATTGCAGACAGCCCCAAAGATTTGGAGGAAGAGTGAAGAGGGGGGGAGAGGTAAATTAGAATTGAGGGTAAAATTTTTCCTCCAACCCAAGAGATCCCCTCCTTCGGCAAGCTCCATTTTGATCCAAAAAAAATCCCCCTTTCTTCCCCCTCCCTCTCCCAAGAGTTGAATAGCGCCCATGCATCCCTCGCCCCTGCACCTTTCCATAGTATTTATCTCGTCGAAAACGCGTGCTACTACGACAGCGGTACCCTCTCGACATTTGCGGGGTATCACCTTGACTGCCGCCTTCCCCCGCAATGGATGGTCAATAACTCGAACCTCCCCAAATGCTCCGGACCCAACAAGCTCAGCGGAGTGTAATGAACCGTCATCAAATGAGAAATCTTGATAAGCAAAGTCAGCGAGCATCCTCAACAATATGTTCTCGCCTCCTCCCGCTTCCCGGCTTGAGTGAACATTGTCAGTACCGTCGTTGAAGTCAGCACCGTCGTTGATGTCACCACCGAAGCCGCCGATGAATTTCAAACCCCCCTCCAAGATTTCCAAAACCTTTTCCTCCTCCTCTTTTCCGCCGCTGCTGCTGCTGCTGCTGCTGCCGCCGCCGCAACCACTTCTACCCATCATCATTGCTCTCAGCCTCAACGAAAAGAGAAACAGTTGCTTCAGGGTTGCAGCCTTGAAGTAACGGAGAGGACAACTATCACCGAAGGCCATCTCTGGAGGGACTCGACCAGAACATTTGGAGAGGTTGAGAGCTAAAGGTGGTGCTCGCATGTTCCCACAGGAGGGAAGTTTCTCGCCGAGTTTGGGCTCTTGTTGTTGATCAGACTGTTCTTGCTGTTGGTCTTGCTCTCGGTTTATCATTTGTTCTTGCCCTTGCCCTTGCCCTTGCCCTTGGTCTAGCTCTTCTTCGACCTTGACACTGATTAAGGGAGGTATGACGCAGGCTTTGTTTTCTGTTGGCTGGATTGTCGGGGGAATGTCCATGAAAACCGATGAGGAGCTCGAGTTGAGGGAGTTCTCTCCGACATCTTTCTCTTGGTCATCGTTGTCCTCCTCCTCCATCACCACTGCCACGTCGTTATCGTGCTCATCTTTTATTTGCGAGTGATCGTGCTTCTCGTGCCACTCCCCACCCTTGGCGACCTCGACCCACTTCTTCGCCTCCTCCCCCAACCCTTTCCTCGATTTGCTGAGCCTCCAGTCTCCGTCCCCAACGTCTTGGCGATAATCACCGTCGTCGAAAGCGACGCAGCCTACCTGCAAGGAAACACCAGGGAACCAACGAGGACGAGCACCATTGTAAGAGGGGAACAGGACGTCCACGCGGGTACCGAGGGGAGGGAAGTCAGGAGGATTTTTTGTCTTCTCAGTATCCACCGCAGTGCTACCGAAAACAGCAACCTTGTCAACGGCCTTCTCTCTTTCCCTCATTAAATTTACCCAACTCCCGAGCTCTCTTGTAATGAACCCCTCTACATTCCAATCTTCCACAAAGCCTAGTGCCCCTCTCCACCTCAGTGCCTCTCTCATCGCCCAGAAGGCATCACACAGTCTAGAGTCGTCGCCCTTCTCAGCGGTCCCGTCCTCCTTGTTTGTTGTTTCCTTCTCGTCGAATCTATAACGAGAGAGGATTGAAATAGCAACGTGGTAGTGCCTGAGGATGTAATCGCGTGCAGTGGGGGGAGGTAGAAGAGAGAGGATGTTGGAAGGGAGGGAGGGGCATCTGATTGTAGCATCGGCGTGCTGGGGTTTGGGGGGGTGGTTGTTAAAATCATTAATTTTCGTTGTTTTTGTGTTGCGAATGTGTTTGTTTTTCGATTATGATGTCGGGCACGAGAGTGAGTACTTGCTGTATTTGGGGTGTCGTCGAGAACGACGTCTTCGTTGCGGTGTTTACTAACCTTTACAATTGCATTGACGGCATTTGCCCACGCTTTTACTTCCTTTTCCTTGTCTATTCCCTTTTCAGCCTCAACTTTGGTGCAGCTTTCCACGGACTCCGTTACCAAACCCTGCCAAAATCTCTTGCAGATCCTCGGCTCCCATCTTTTCGTGACAGCAGTGACGATATCATCCCACCTTTCTTCTCCTGCGATCCCCTTGCACCCTCCTCCCCTTATGGCCTCCTCAAGAGCCCCCAAAAGTTCCACCCTTAGGGGACTGCTCCCCGGCTGAACATCAGCGAGCCGAGGATCCGACACCAAATTCGATAAACTTTTCGAGAGCGCTCTCCACCTGCCGCAAACGTCGCAGGAAGACGTTGAAACACTAAGAACCTTGTCAGGGATCCCGTGTATCTCAACGAGACAACTCGGTTGCGGAGGTTGAAGAGAGGAAGGATGAGTAGTCGGTTGAACCATAGGCTGTGTAAGTAAGGTCCCTTCCATCCCGTTGTACATCGCCCGCTTGCCCCCTAAGCCCCTCATGACGACAACCTCTCCCTTGTGGGGGGCCTTTTCCTTTCTCTTCCCGCTATTAGCCTCCTTCAGAATCTCCCAGAGTACCTGCGCCATAATCTGCTGGTGGATCGAGTGATACATCCTAGAGATGGCTGTTTGCCTCTTTTGAGACTTTGAGGGTCGACGAGAGATGGAAAGGAGGGAGTTTTGAGAGGAAGATTCTAAAGAACGTGAGAACATGTCACAGAAGTGGCCCCCAAGTTCTTCCACATTGATGGGAAAGTCGTCCTCTGGCTGTCCTGGCAAGATGACTCCAGAGTTATCCCACGCGCCTTGGACCTTTCTTCTCAAATATCTATAAGCCTCGTCATTGTATCCGAATCCGTCTGCTTTTCGTCCCTCGCTGAAGACCAGATCGTCGAGCCTTGCTCGAGTGGCTCTGCTCTCCTTCGTCTCCTCGGCAACTCTGCGTACAATATCCGGCGTTAATCCAATTTTTATTTCGGAATTGTTAATAACGTGGGGGGAGGAATTATCCCAAAGGTCCAAGTCGGAATTGGTTGTTGTTTTGGAATCGCGCGTCGATTCTCCCGCTCCGGTTTCGGGGGGAGTCAAGCCGCCCCAAGACCAATCTCGAAGACCCCCAAGAACCCAGAGATCCCTCTCGACAATTCCTCGACCAAAGCCCCGGCCCAGAACCTTCACAGATGACGGCTGACTCCCAAAGTCGACATCAACGTCATCTGCGTCTTCGTCATTCACACACACCCCAACATCATTGTCATTTGCGATGTTTTCCTTGCTGCTTCTCCCGCTACGGCCAGTGTCAACGCGAGCAGTTGAACCTGCCCTGGATGGCCCTCCCACACCGAGCCCTTGCCCTACCAAGTGCTGTTGAAGCGGAATTTTCGTTGCGGATTTGCTGACGAGCAATTCCCGGTCATCCTCTCTAGCCCCCCCACCGGTGCTGCTATTACGCGCAGTGAGGGCGGCAGTGTGCCTCCTACTGCTGCGGGAGCTTGTTGCGGGCAAGGAAAGTATGTCAGTAACGCTCCGCGCTGAGACCATGCGGGAGGAGGATAAAAGCGGTTGTTGCTGTTGGTTCTGCGACATCGAGCTGTTGTTGTTGCTACCGCTGTTAGCATTGATGACGACACTGTTGGGATTTGGCTGGCGTCCGGTGAGGCGGCCTGTTAGTCTGCCAGTCAGGCGTCCCGTCATGAGGGCAGTGGTAGAACCGCCAGTGGTAGAAGGTGGGGGGTTGAGCGCGAGGGCCTGATGATGGAACGCATTAAGGAGATTCAGTTGAGGAATCGCGGCGGGTGTCGACTGCTGTGCGTGGAGAGGGAGCCGGGGGGTGCTCGTCTGAGATATTGATGCTAAAGGGGCGAGATTACCGTAGTCCACATCTGAGCTGCCCTGATGAGGGATAGGGCTGGTGCTTGAATCTCCTGCGGAATATATCATTCATTAAATTAGGGGAACTAATTAGAGATAGAGCTTGAACTGAACAGATAACGCGTTGAAGAGAACGGAGAGAAGCCAACTTCTTGTCGGTCGATCTGCCCAACTACGACACCACTCACCTCTTCCCCATACACGAACAGAATTCAAGGGGCTCCTAAATGTGGGCGCAGCCGAATTATTGTTGCTGGTCCTGGCGCCGCTGTTATTTCCCTTTCCTTCCTGATCACTACTCCGGTCATCTTGCCTGTCTTCATGATGATCTTCTCGTCGCAATTCTCGTCGATCCCCGTCGATTTCCTCCGCCCATCCAAGCCAAAAATCGTCTTCCTTGTACTCTCCGACGCAGCCACTCAAACCGTGGAAAACCTCTTCAATCAACTCGCTCACCCCACCTCCTCCTTCAAGGTCAAGTTTGCCCAGAAGATCACAGAGCCCTTCAATGACCTCGTACGGCATCGACTTCCAGGAAGTCTTGATTCGAGATATTAAGTCACTCAGTGCCCTTGATTCCGTTACCTGTCCCGCCTGCTCCGGGGCGGGCTCGGGAATTGTTGGCTCCAACAAAGTTAATGACGGAAGGAGAATTTCAAACGACACACGTAAAGATGCCAAAGTGGTCGCAGTGACCACACTGTTAATTGCTTCTTCTACATCGTCCATGACCTTTGTCGGGGTCTTCGAAGGGACCGACCTTTGAGAAGAACCCTGCTCATTGGTCTGATGATGTTGTCCTTGTTCAACTTTGGACCCTTCCAAGTTTTTCTCCAATACCTCAAGTCCATCATCGCCCAGATGGATTTTGGCGCCAGATACCTTGAATTTGAACATTGGTCTGTCTTCTGGGTAGATTTTGGGGACTTTCTTGCACCAAATACAGCCCACTTTAAATTAGAAGTCTAAAGTTGCAAACTTCGAAAAAGTACAAAAAAACAAAAAACCAAAACAAAACTTCAGAAGAATCTTCCTTATTCCCGCGTCCAGAGGCTCTCAATATTATACTTCTGTCCGTTCGTCGGGGGTTTAAAATTGATTTCTTGCTGAACTTTGTCAAACGGCACCTTTTGACGTTTGCAAATAATAGCTCGTTCTTTGTCCTGCTCGAAGACGCTCACGTTCGATGTCATCGTTGAAAGTGCCTTCTCTGGTCTCGTCTATTTCCCCGTACACAGATGATACTGATTCGGAGTCTGAAAGCGGTGAAATTGTTGCAGGGGCTGAGGCCTTCTACCGAAAGCTTGTCCCTGATGCCCAAAAAAACTCCAACTCCAACCAAGTCAAATCCAAGAAGAAGGCGACTGTCTCCGATAAATCGAAGCCCCAGCCTTTGAAGCTGTCCCAAATTTCATTAGTTTCTGGTTCTCCCTCCCCGAAGACCTCCTCCTCAAAGAAAAGTCGGGGCAACTCTCGAAACCGGCGAAATGGGAAGAAGTCTCCCTCCAATGTTTCCCTTTCCCTATCTCCCTCGTCGAGTCTCGGGCAGTCGGGTTCAAGGTCGTCGAAATCGATGATGTCAGTGGTGAAAGTCACCCCAGTGAGACTCAGCGATAGTGGAGATGCACTGCCTCCCCCACCGTCACCTAGTACAGTTTCAAACTTGCAGGAGAGTCATGAGAAGTGGATGCGGATCGAAATGGAGAGGAAGGCGAAAGATGAGATGGGAAAAGAGAAGATCTGGGAGGAGAGAGGAAGGTGAGCGATGTGACGTATAACTGGAAGCTAGAAGCAATTTACATTGCTTAGAAATATATTTAAATTGCTAACAACGCCTTTTCCTCAGAGAGAAAAGGGATATAGGCATGGTTGGCGACGGGTTAAGCTCTTATACACGTGCATACTCGCTCTTCCGACCGACTTCCGAGCTTTGCGCCCCTCCGCCGCCCTCTCTTTCCCCCCGATCCTTGAGTAAGAACGTCAACAGCAAAAAAGTGACGTCCCCTGTAAAATCGTCAAGCGAGAGCAGCAGCAGCAGCAGCAGCAGTAGCAGCGATGACGAGGAGGAAGGTGATAACGACAATGGTCACGCAGCAAATGGGGAGGGTAAGGAGAATAGTGTGGTAAAGAGGGGCAAGAGTGGTGGCGGTGGGAAAAGCTTAGATGAGGAGATTGCTCACTTTCTCGGCCTACTCAAGTCCCGGTTTCAGGCTCTCCTCGCTCCTCTCTCTCTACTCGCTGACTTCACGGTCTCAATTGAATACCGACATGGGTCTAATTCTGGTGCAAAGGACGTGTACTACTACTCGGGAGAGGGGAAACGCTTCCGGAGTGTGCCTGAGGTTGTGAGGTGGTTCGGCCTCGATACGTCGGTCAAGTCCAACAATGCAAGCACAACCGTCCCTAGAAGTAGTGGTAGCAGAAATATTCACGGTGGTAGAAGCGATGGCGGAAGAGATAAAGTCCCCGATGGTGAAAGCAGTGATAGCGATGGGAGCAGGGATTTACCTGGGAGGCATGGGACGAGAAAAAGCGTCAAGAAGAGCAGGACGAGCAATAGGGAGAGGAAGCCGAAGAATTTTGACGTCCCTGGCAATTTCTTCTTTAAGAAGCCACTGAAACTCATTAAGCGAAAAGCAAGTGGTGGTAATGGGAATGAGATTGAGAATGAGAATGAGAACGGGAATGGGAATGGGAATGGGAATGGGAATGGGAATGGGAATGAGAGCCCCCCGTTAGGAAGTGTGTCTGCTGTGGCAGCAGCAGTTACAGCAGCATCCGCCGATAATTCTTCCACGACGACCACCTCTTATAAGAATAGTAATCCTAATCATAATGGCGATAAATTGAGGCTCGCTGCTGCTGCAATGCTATCTTCTGCCGCGATGATGACCGATGATGATGATGGTAGTGTCTACAACGATGAAGATGCTCTTCCCAATTCTGTCCCAACGACAAAGAGGATTGTCAAGCCTATGGCGGTCAGAGCAGCGAAACTGAGAAGTAGAGCGGGATCGTCTAGTTTTGATGACAGCTATCCCCAGGAAACGCAATCCCAACTCCCTGCACCTTCGGCGGCATCTGCAGCTGCGCAGCCCGACAATAACAGTGACTCGGTAAAATCCAGCAGAGCGCGATCAAAGCCACCCCTCACTCTTATGGCTGCTGCGGAGAGGGGAGACGGGCGAATCACAGAGGGAGGGGCACAAGACAGGAAGGCGATGGTGCTGTTGACCCTGGGCGAAGAGAAGAAGGAGTGGTTTAAGCTTACCAAGCAGCTCCAGACAAACCCCAAGTTCAAGGAGGTGACCTATCCAATCCTTCCCCCTCACCCCCTTGCTGGTGTACGCTGGGATCCCAACCACTTTAAGGTGTACACCTATCATAAAGGCCCTGACTTTCATCTCACAACTCATGCCATGTATTCCCGTGCATCTGCGAATGACAGTTGGACCCGCTTTAACTCAGGCCACTATTCAAAGGTGAAAAAGGTCCAAATGTTCATCCAACTGCAGGCTAATCTTCTCGGCGTCAGTGTTCCCACGCAGAGGGAGTGTGAGATTTTGACCAGGGATATGGTGAAGAGAAAGGGGCAAATGAGTCAGTCTGAGGTACTGGTGGGTGTCGGCCCGGGTGCAGAAATGGTGAAGCCTAAGCCCAGGAAGAGGAAACGAGACCCCCTTGTGAATCAAGATTTAGCTGTCGGGGTGGGAGGGGTGTTAATGCCTGCAGAAAGCGCGCCGATCTTGCCGCAGGGTTCTTCAGGGGGGTCGCGGCTGTATAGGTCCAGGACTAGTACTTCGAGGTTGAGGGATGGTAGCGAGGTAACCAGTGGGAGAACAACTGTTTCGGAGACGGAATCAAAACCGGAAGGGAATATGGAAGAGCAAACATCTGTCGCGCCTAGCTCACCCCTTAGTGCGCCGCCTTTGTTTTCCTCTGAATTGGAGGAAATCGTGGAGGAGCCTGTTGAGAAGGCGCCAAGGTTGGAAAAGCATATTGATAAAAGCCCTGGCAACAGAATTGTGAATAGAAATGGAAAAGGGAAAAACGGGAACGGAAAGAATTCAACCTCAAAAAAATCACAAGTTTCAACAACCACAACAAAAACAACGAATATAAGCAGCTCTCGCACTCGGTCCCGTCCCCGCACGAACTCCCAAGTTACCTATGACTTTGGTCGTGAAAAAAAAAAAAAATCGATCGGATGGGCCAAGGAGATTCGCACTAACGCTAATGGCGACTTGCTAAATGAAGATGAACTGAGTAATGACCATGTGAAGCACTGGCAGAGCTTAGTGACATTTTTGAAGACAGGTGATTGTCAGAACCTTGAGCGAATGAGTGGTTGGTCGATGGCAGTGATCCCTCGCTCAGGGCCAAATCCGCCGCACGTCGATGTATACTACTTCAACGAGAAGAAGAAGAAATTCAGGTCTCGGGTGGAGATCATGAAGGTGATGAATCCGGATTATATGAAAACTAAGCGATTGCTTTGATTGTAGAGAGCATGTCGAAGGCACTTATGACAACGACTGACTGCTACTTTGAATGCTGCGAATAGATAATAAAGTGTACCCAGAAAAAAGAGGCGTCAACGCTTTTACACACAAATAATTCTTGCCTATACATCACCTTCGAAGGTGATACTGCCGGCAATTTTCAGGCACAGGAGAAGTCTTCAAAAGTCTGTTCGCTGGCACCACCGGAGTACTGCACTCTACGGTGTTGGGACGAGCTTTTCCTTTGGGTAGAGGGGCTTAAATGGGCACAAGGGGCAGTAAATTTCGTCTAACCGCCAAAAATCAAGCTCTGGGCCTTGGTCACCTCGATGTGCAAGAAATGATCCACCTTCGTCAAAGGTATCTTTCTCTTTGGCCTCTCGTAGTTGAAGCATGGCACCAGACCAAACCGACGGCGATATTAACCCCGCCGGTCATTTTCAGGATAGTTTGATTTGTTTGTTGTACTCCTTCTCAATCGTCTTGTCGAAGACGACCTTCTTTCCTAGATTGTCCTTCACCAAATTTGCATCAATTGTTGCGGCCTTCGCCCACATTTCTTGAAGCATCATTTTATTCGTATAAGTTGAATTTCTCCCTACAGTAAAACCCTTCTTTTCTTCCAACACCTCAGAAGCGTTTTTCTTCTCCAGACACTGCTGGCTCTTTCTGACCTTGTGCATTGTCCCTTTTTGAGTAACCATCATTTCTCGCATCGTTTTGACAGCTTCTTCGTAACGTTTCTGCAAAACCCTTTTTTCTTCCAATCTCTCCTTGTACTTAACAAGCAGCGGATCCAGTCTCGATTTCAGAGTCTCAATGGTGTGTTCTATTTGCTCAAGCTCCTTCAAATCTTTGGCCTTCTGCTCTTTCGCAGCAGCATAGGTTGCCTTCATTTTCTTGCTGACGGAGTCCATCTGCTTCAGCTTCAGCTGCGACAGCTCAGCGATCTTGGCTCCGTCCATAGGTTTGGCATTAGTCACACTGTTCTTTCTCGTAGGATTTGGGTTGGGCTTGTGTTTTGTCGCCTGTGGTGGTTTTGTGGGTGTCTGCGGCTGAATACGAGCAGTAAGCTGTGCAGTTGGGTCCACGATATTGACTTGTGGGGATGTGAGGGGTGGAGGCGTTGGTGCCGGCATTTTTCAGTTATTATTGTAATAGGGGTTGGCTTTGAGAAATATGGAAGTATAGAAAGCCGCTTTTTTTCCGCAGCACAGGAATGAGTGAAGAATGAGAGCTATGCGAGGAAACCTTGGTTTTTGGATTTGATTCTTGTTTTGGTAGTTGTTAGTTGTTTGTTCTCCTGTTTTTCAGTTTTCTTCATTTCTAAAAAACACTATTTAGCCCCTATCCTAATCACCACCAAGCCCCACCAATTTGTCTCAGTACCTCGCAGGTATATTCTTGTGAGAGAACTAGCTTTAAATCCAAGGAAGACCCAAATCCCACTTAACCTGGTTAACGAAGTATGGCCTCGGTGGAGTCCTCAGTCCCATCAGAGTGGTCTTCTGTGATAATTGACGACGAAAATAATAGCATAGCAACAAACCTTCGTAATGGTGGGGACGCCGATGGCGAAAACCATATGGGCGACAGCAATGAAAACATCAACTATGTGGAAATAGCCGCTGCAAAACAGCCTTCAGCAAAAGAAAGATATGCAGAGTTCAAGTCAAGTTTCGAGAAGGACCACTGGGCGGAC
>Ga0209832_1001720_pt1 | contig 11700 bp, 5 predicted proteins | sample COGITO_mtgs_1104_2_FD_185516 | JGI IMG/M metagenome (GOLD analysis project Ga0209832, IMG submission 185516) | Pelagic marine microbial communities from North Sea - COGITO_mtgs_110407 (SPAdes) (version 2) | ecosystem: Environmental > Aquatic > Marine > Epipelagic ...
AGAGTACGAAGAGCTCGAAGAAGAAGAAGAAGAAGAAGGAGAGGAATCGTTAATAAAATCGAGCGGTGTCGGGTCTTCCGAGAAGGCTCGCTTGGTTTCGGTGGCGTTAGACGGTACAGTCACCGAGTGGGATTTGAACCAGTTGAAGCCACACTCGACGTGCGAATCGCACGGCGGGTCGATTTGGGATTGCGCGAGCGAACCGATGGAGGCGGTGAAACCAGGACAACCGCAGCGATTAGCCATCGCGTGCGACGACGGGTGCGTGAGGTTGGTGATTTCCATGGCGAAGAGTGCCGTTGGAGGTGGCTTGAGGCATAAAGAAGCGTTGCCGAAGGTGAGCGGGAAAGTGTTGTCGGTGTGTTGGAACAAGGACGGGACGAGGATCGCGGCTGGGACGAGCGAAGGGAGGATTCACGTGTTTGACGTCGAATCGAAAAGAGAAATCGAATGCGTTTTGATTGGGAATCAACCTCCGAAACACGCGAATAAAGAGAGACACAGAAATCCGAATAGTTTGAAAAAGAAACGGAATCGAGGGGGATCGAACGTTTCCGCGAAAAACCACGATCCGACGTGCGTTTGGAAAATGCTCTATCTTCCGGATGACACTTTAGTCACCGCGGATTCAGATGGGAACGTCACGTTTCACGATTCGCGATTTTATACCGTCTTGAAACGATTCTCGTCGCACGATGCCGACGTGGTCGCTTTGGCGGTAGCCCCGGACGGGAAAATAGTCTTCGCCTCTGGCGTGGACCATAAAATAGTCGCATATGAGAATTTAGACGACCTCAATCGAAACGATAAAGGATTCAACGAGTGGGTGCAAACATCCATGAAACGACCGCACACGCACGACGTAAAATGTTTAGAAATGGTTAGAAACTCGAAAGTTCCCGGCGGTGTATTGCTTTCCGCTGGAGTAGACGCGCAATTGTTAGCGCACCGCGCTGATGCGTTCGGTAAGAAACACCCGGTTCGGGTCGTCTCGGTGCCGAGGAAAACGCCGATCGCGGTGACATCTACCGCCATGCACACTTTCAACGAGAGCAGTTCGACGACCACGCCGGTTGGGACGCCTTCAAATGGCAATGACGTGTTGAGCGAGCGGTCCGCGGGGTTCAAGTTCCCGGATCCGCCTTTAGCCATGTGCGAACACGGAAGATACGTGGACGTCTGGAAACTCGGCGAGGCTTTAGGAACGACAACGACAACAACAACAAATAATAATAATAATAGCCAGAACCAACAGGAAAACCTGAACACTTCCAACGCGAGGAAGAAGCAACGCACAGAAAACACTCAGAATAAGAAGAATCGTCAACTTTTACGATCGGCGCCGGAATGCGTCCTGCGTCTTTTCGTCTCCGGTCGACACTCGATTCTCTGTTCAGCGATATCGCCAGACGGGTGTTGGGTCGTACTTTCTGATGCCGTTTCGCCACCACGAATATTTGCGATTCGTGAACCGAACAGTAAAGAGAAAGAAGACATGAACTCAGACGACGAGGAAGAGGAGGCGTTCTTTGACGGCGCGACGGATGTCAAACGCAAGTCTGGTTGGCGCGCGAAGAAAGTCGAGTTACCGGAGGAAATTACGCGACCGGCGGCGCACTTGTTGTTTACCGCGGATGCAAAGAGATTGATAATTGTTTCCATCAGGGGCCCGATTAAGATTATTGACCTTGAAAATTGGGAGGTTGTGGGTACTCTGAGAGCGCACATCGCGACGAAAACCGCGACGCAGCGAGCGTTCGCGAAAGAATCCGGAAGAAGACGATCACACAAGTCTCGTACAAACGTCGGTGGATTTGAAGGAGGAGAATGCAATATGGTTACCGCCGATACGGTTGGATGCCCCGCGGTAACAAATATTTGTTGCAGCGGCGACTCGCAATGGCTCGCCGTCGCTTCCTGTCGCGCACCAAACGTCGTCAGCGATGCCGACAATGCGTTTTCTGCCAACGCCAACGTCGGCGGCGTCTTCATCTACTCAATGGATGCGATGAAACTCCACTCGCGTTTACCTCCACCGTTGAATATGGATTCTTGGTCGGCAATACACGCGATGGCGTTTAATGAAACCAGAGTATTAGCTATAGCGTGCGGCACGTCCAACTCCTTGTGGACGATTGACGTTGAAACCGGCGAACCGTTGCCGTGGAGTTTGAACTTGGCGAAAAGAAACGCGCACGCCCCGGATGCTTTATACAACACGCCCGGTCAAATTTGCGGTTTATCGTTCGCCATTGGCGGTGGTAGCGAAAAAGGGATAGTTTCTTCCAAGCGGGGAAAATCTGCATCCTCAAGAAAGTCAACCGCCGCCGCGAACAAAGACGCCGGTCTACCCGAGCTCGTCCTCTTCGCGCACACCCCGAACGCCATCGCTCGCATCAATCTCCGCTCTAAAATCACCGACGACTGCGTCCTCTCCAAACTCGGCAAATCGAAAGTCTTGACCGGTACGGCCAAGAAAAAACGCCGCCAGCGCGAAAAACAACTCAAGGAAAAGCAAGCCTCCCAACGCGTCGACGGCGCGATCGAACTTCCCGGCGGTGTCCGCGCGGTCATATTAAACGACCCGTGCTTATTTTTCGGAAACGTCGGAAAAGATAAGGCACTGTTAGTCGAGCGACCGTGGGTGGACGTGTTGCGGAAGATGCAAAAGCCGCTCTACAGGCACAGATTCGGTACTTGATATACGTTTTCACGGAAATACATTTGCCGCGCCGCTGCGGCACGGAAAAATAGTAGTAGTCACGATGATGATGATGATGATGATGATAGAGATGAAAGAGAGAAGTTGTTATTATTAGTATCTAATACAAAAGACTACATTTTAATTTATATGCCGACGCCGCGTTTTTGCGCAAACGCCGGTTTTGTGGCGAATGAAATGAATGAACTCGTTGTTGTCGTCGCATCGCGAATACAGTTTTTCTACGGGTTCACGCCAATCAACATGTTACTTCCGTTCCCGCCCGGCAAATACACGATGTTCTTACTCCCGCTCAACGTCTTCGCCACCTCTCTCGCGGCTTCGATCCTTCTCAATTCAATCAACGCCGGCCCGGCGCTTCTCGTGGCCTGCGAAATCAACTTCGCGGACTCGGATTCCCCCTCCGCTCTAATCACCGCCGCCTCTCTCTCTTGCTCGGATTTCATGACTTCAAATTTCGCCCTCTCCGCGTCTTGCTGCGCCACCTGTTTCGCCTCAATCGCTCGCGAATACTCGTGGCTAAAACTCAAATGCGTCAACGCCACGTCCTCCAACAAAATCCCAAAATCATCCGCGCGTTTCCTCAAACTCTTCGCGATTTGTTCCGTCACTTCCTGTCTTCTCGTCAATAACTCGTCCGCGTTGTATTGCGCCACGGTCGCTTTCAACACCTCGTTCCCGATCGACGGCAACACTCGATCGTCGTAATCGGGACCTAAGTTTAAGTGTATCGTCGATAACTGTTCCACGTTCGGCCGGCATAAAACTCTTAACGTCAAGTTCACCTGTTGTAAATCTTTCGTCCCGGTGACTGAACTCAAACTTTTCGGTCGCGTTCGTACGTCGTAGATGGTTGGCGATTGGATTATCGGCACCATGAAGTGCGTGCCTTCAGCGCTCGTGTCTTTCAAGACGCCTCGGAAACGGTCGAACATCACCGCGCGTTCGCCTCCATCCACTGTTAAAGTTGTCGTTAAAAAAGAAGAGTGAAAGTAGTGAAAGAGTTCAGGGTCAGTTCTCGCGTTTACGAACGACAGCAACACCGAAAGGTTTAATAAAAGGAGACGAGAGAGAGAAGAAGACCAAGAGATCGATCCGATCCGCTTCTCTCCCCGTGGAAAGAAATCCCCAAGCGAGAGAGATGCGATGCGCAACGTACCGTCGTACATGGCGCTCGACACCGCGGTCGCGCCAATCCCCACGAACGCGCCTATTCTCGCCAACGCGCCCAACGCTTGCGCGGCCACTTGCGCCGAACTGGATGCCATTTTTAGATATAAAAGTGGTGCGTTTCTTAATCGAGCCGCCAGAGTGAGGCATTTCCTCGTGACGTGTTTCCCCAACGTTTCTTCACACATTCTCTTTTGCTTGATGTGACCAGTGAATGAACGTTGGACTGCGACGAGTCGGAGGAGGAGGAGGAGGAAGAGGTAGCAAAATTCACCATCGAACGGTGTTACCGGAATCGCGAGCGATGATGGAACCCGGGAGGTTCGGGCATACTCTGACGCGACTGATGGTGTTTCTCGTCGTCCTTTCGCTCGCGTTTGTTTTATACAAGTGCGCGGAGATTGCGACGACGAAGAAGCGAGAGAAGAGGAGGAAGAGTTTGAGAAGACACTTTGAGGAGGAAGAGGAAGAGAGGAGAGGAGAGGAGACGTTTGATGGAGGGTACGAGCAGTTTTTGAAGAGCGAGAGTTACGGGGATGCGGTGAAGTTGTTTTCTTCGAGCGGTAGGTAAAGAAGTAATGTAGAGAGGAAAGACGATGTGCAGTTGCGTTAGTTTTAGAGTACTTATAGATATTTAGTAGACTTATTATATTGAAAGAAAGAATGTATGCGTTGATGATGTTTGAGTGGTGAATATTCTCTCAACTTATATTACTTCGCCTCTTCCGACTTCTTCTCTTCCGTGGCTTCGCCTTCGGTCGTCGTGCCTTCGCCGGATTCCGAAGCGCCTCCGGAACTCGCGCCTTTGCTCAACGCCTCGCCGATTTTCATGACGGCTTTTTGCAAGTCACCGATTTTCTCTTTCAACGCTTCGTTATCGTCGCCTTCCATGGCCGTTCTCAACGCCATTTGCGCGTTTTGGATCTCGTCTTTGATTTCTTGCGGCAAGTTGGCGCCGTGTTCTTGGATGTTTTTGTCCGCGGAATAAATTAACGTATCCGCCTCGTTCTTCGCGTCGATCATTTCTTTTCGCTTTTTGTCGTCTTCGGCGTGGGATTCGGCGTCTCGGACCATTTGCTCGACTTGCGCGTCGGAGAGACCACCGGAGCTGGTGATGGCGACGGAGTTTTCTTTACCCGTGGCTTTGTCTTTCGCGGAAACGTTGACGATGCCGTTGGCGTCGATATCGAACGTGACTTCAATTTGCGGCACACCGCGCGGGGCCGGAGGAATACCCATCAAATCAAAGTTGCCTAAGATTTTGTTATCCGCCGCCATTTCTCTTTCACCTTGCAAAACCTTGATGCCGACTTGGGTTTGGGAATCCGCGGCGGTGGAAAAGACTTGGGACTTTTTGGTCGGAATCGTCGTGTTTCTGTTGATCAATCGCGTGAAAACGCCACCCAAGGTTTCAATACCTAAGGAAAGCGGAGTCACGTCCAACAAGAGAATATCTTTCACGTCGCCTCTCAAAACACCACCTTGAATAGCCGCACCCATGGCGACGACTTCGTCCGGGTTCACGCCTTTACTCGGGTCTCTCTTGAACAAGTCTTTCACGATGGAGTGCACTTTCGGCATTCTGGTCATACCTCCAACCAACAAGACTTCGCTCAACTCGCTCGGAGAAATCCCGGCGTCTTTCAACGCGTTCGTGCACGGCGCTTTCGTTCTTTCCAAGAGCGAACCGACCAACTCTTCCAATTTTGCCCGGGTCAAAGTCATCGCCAAGTGTTTCGGTCCGGTTGCATCCGCGGTGATAAACGGCAAGTTGATCTCCGTGGAAGTCGTGCTGGACAACTCAATCTTTGCCTTCTCCGCGGCTTCTCTCAAACGTTGCACGGCTAACTTGTCGCCTTTGAGATCGATCCCAGACTCTTTCTTAAACACGTTTTGCAATTCATTCATAACCACGGTATCGAAATCTTCGCCGCCTAAAAACGTGTCCCCGTTCGTCGCTTTGACTTCGAAAACGCCGCCGGAAATTTCCAAAATGGACACATCAAACGTCCCGCCACCTAAATCGTACACAGCGACGATGCCCTCTTTCTTATCCACGCCGTAACTCAACGCCGCCGCGGTCGGTTCGTTGATAATTCTCAAAACATCCAAACCGGCAATTTTCCCCGCGTCTTTCGTCGCCTGTCTCTGCGCGTCGTTAAAATACGCCGGCACCGTCACCACAGCTTGCGTCACCCCTCTACCTAAATACGATTCCGCGGTCTCTTTCATCTTTTGCAAAACGAACGCGCCGACTTGCGAAGGCGAGTACTCTTTCCCGCCCGCCTTGACCCACGCGTCGCCGTTGCTCGCCTTCACGATGTCATACGGCACGAGCTCTTACTCCTTCTTCGTGTGCGGATCGTCGAATCGTCTCCCAATCAACCGTTTGCACGCATACAACGTGTTCGAAGGGTTCGTCACCGCTTGCCTCTTCGCCGGTTGCCCGATTAACCGTTCGCCTTTTTCCGTGAACGCCACCATCGAAGGCGTCGTCCTCGACCCTTCCGCGTTTTCGATGACTTTCGCGTTCTTGCCGTCCATGACTGCCACGCACGAGTTCGTCGTCCCTAAATCAATCCCGATGACGTCTTTGGAGTACGAGCGGATTTGATTCGCAGCGGATGAGAGACCGCCCGAGAGCGACGGAAGCATTTGTTTATGAATCAACATTGACGTCGATGACGACGCCGTCGCCGCCTGATTGATCTGAAATTTTATACAGAAGAAGAAGAAGAAGAAGAAAGAAGGTGTATCATCATCAGTGAACGACCACTACAAAAGCGAAAAGAACAACAACAACAACACCACGGCGTCAAAAGGACAAAAGATATTTTTCACGCCTCATCTTCTTCTCGTCGTCAGAGCGCGCGCGCGCGTGTGTGACCAATCGAAAGAAAAAGAAGCGCAGCCGAAAGAATTGGAATCTCAATCGGACGACAACAACGACGACGCTCTCTTCTTAAAGACGAGAGAGACAGAGAGACAGAGCACAAAAAACTTTGAACTTTGAGGTGAAACAACGCACCAGCGGATGACCCCCCGGGGAAGAAGCGTTCCCTCCTCGGGCGAACCTTCGCGCGACCACGCGAAGCATATTTATTTTTTAGTAGTATGAGTTTACGAGCAAATCACACGAGGAGTCGTAGGAATGACGTTTCTCTCTCTCGCGCGTCTCTGAGGCAAAAAAAAATTTTGTTTGCTTTTCTGCAGACTTTTGGGGTGCCCAGGTGGACGGATTGACGGATGAATGGATGAGCGACTTTTTCGTGGTGCTAATAAAAAGGATCCGAAACGACGAGCGACTGATTTTTGAGCGTTGATGATACATTTTCTTTCGCGTTGAAAAAAGACGACTGACGCTCGAGAATACCACGCGCACACAAAAAACGCGCTTTCGTTGGAGTTGTTCTGCGTGCTCTCTGTTAGAGAGTAGTATATAATAATAATAATAATGGGAGGCGCATCGGGGACGACGACGAAGAAGAAGACAAAATCGACGTCGAATAATGCGAACAACACTTCCTCGACCTCGTTGGTCCCGGCGACAATCCTCCAGCGCTTCTGGGACTTGGCGTCGACCGATGCGGAGACGAGATGCACCGCCGCCGCCTCTCTTTCGGAAGAACTGTTTTTGGTGCAAAACAATACCACGAGTAGTATTACGAATGACGATGATAAAAACAACGTTGAGCTCGACGCGGTGGTTGAATATTCCATGAAACGTTTAACGCGAGGTCTCGGGTCTGGACGCGCCGGGGCGAGGCAAGGGTTCGCGGTGGCGTTTACGAGCGCGATGACGCATCTGGATGCGATTTCCGTGGAAGATGGATTTCGATTTCTGAAGGAAGGATTGGAACCAATCACGAAGAGCACGAAAGGATCGGAAGCGAGAGATATTTTGATCGGACAATTATTCGGGAACGCGGCGCTGGCGAGAGCGCTGGTGGCCAAGGAAGTGTCCTTGGAAGCGAAGAAGAAGAAAAAGGAGATGATGAGTGGTAGTGGTAGTAGTAACAACAACAACAAGCGAAAAAAATGGACGACGCCGGAGGAAGAGCGAGAACGAATCGTCGATTTGAGTTCCCAATTGTTCGCGGAGATTTGTAGGATTAGCAACACGAAAGCGTATTTGAGCGAAAGCGCGGCGAAAGTTATGATTGAACTCGCGCTGAGTTTGAGTAAACAAGAGGAAGGGTTGCACGAGAAAGATCCGTTTCGATTGGCGAGGGAGGCGCTGGAGAAGTGTCCGCAAGCGCAGGCGTGGGTGAGTCGAGACGTGACAGACGTCGGAGAGCAGAGTGGGAAAACAACGATTGAAACCGTGTGGTTGGCGTATAGTTTGTACGAATGCTTACCGGCGAGGTGTAAGGAAGCGCAGAGCGTCGTGCCTAAATTTTCTTCCTCTTCATCTTCTGCGAAAGAGGATTCGTTTTTCGCGTACGAGAATTTGAAGAAAGTGAGTCACGCTTTGGCGGAGTGTCCGCACGCGCACCCGAGGGTGCACCCTATTTGGGAGATTTTATGCGAAGCGTGTAGAAGTAATAGCGATGACGATAAAAAAGGAGGAAACAAAGCGGGAGCGACGACGAAAATATCAGCAGGAAGCAACTTGACTCGATTGGAGGCGTTGTGGGAGACGTGTTGCGAGAACGGGTTGTTTACAGCGCCATCGCATCAGAGAAAGTACCTCGGGTTTCGCATATTTTCGATGCTGTTGCGAAACGCGACGGCATCGGAGACTGCGAAGTTGTTCACGTCGCCAAACTTTATTAAATGTTTAGTTTCGAACTGCGCCAAACCGGAGAATTATTTACACGCTTGCAGCACGGATTGCTTGAAAGCCATCGCGAGGTGCGCGAAACATTCAGAAACGAGCGCAAAGAAACGCGTGGCGATCGTGGCGGCGTTGAGAAAGGTTGGCATTCACAGATTTGAGAAGCAGTTGGCGAAATCGAGTGGGATTTCCACGTTATTGGCTGGATTAACGAGAGAGGAAGCGAAAGCGTATTGCGAAGAGTTGAGAGAAACAATCTTGGAGAAATCAGATTTGGCGACACAAGACGAGAGTGACGACGAGAACGAAAACGATGATAACGACGAGGAAAAGAAAAAGAAAAACAGTCGCGATTTCAAACGGTTATGGGCGCTAGAACAAATGTGTTCGATTACGTCGGCATTATCGCCGAACGATCGTTTGGACGTTTTGCATTTTTGCTTGTTCCACGCGTTCTATTCCACGTCCAAGAAACAACTGCCAAAGACAGTCTTGGGTAAAAACATAGAAGATTGTCCCGATGTGCTCAGAAGAGCACTTTCGACGCGTTTACTTGGCATCTTATTGACGAACATTCGATCGCGCGGACGCACGCAACAGCAGAAAAAGCAACAAAGTCAAAATACTAAGAACGGTAAAAATCATAAAGATAAAGGCAACGAAGCAAACGAAGAGGACGAGGAAGAAGAAGAAAAATTCGATGCGCTCTCGGAAGCGTGCGAAGCGGTGTTAAAATTCGACGCCGACGCTTCGGTGACGGACGTTATTCCGAATAGCGCGCGAGCGAAAGAGGCCCGCAAAAATCTTGCGAATGCTTTGAAACTCTGCGAAAAAAAGCAAAAAGCCGACGAAAGCGGTGTCGCGACGTCGATTATTCCGCTGCTTAAAACTTTAATCGTTTTACACGTGTCTGATCCGAAGCAGTTCACGTCGATCGTCGAGGATATTCCTCGATGCGTCGAAGAGCTTCTCCAGCCGCCGAAGAAGAAAAAGACAACCAAGAAAAAATCGACGAAGAAAACACTGGAGGAGGACGAAGAGGAAGAGAACGATTTGGAGCCGATGGACGTTCTCAACGATTTATTGATTGCATTTCTCGCGCAACCGTCCGCGTTATTGCGCGACGTCACCGAACGTACTTTTAAAGGCGTGTCTGGGAAAATCACCGATCGAGGTATCGAAGATATTCTCAACGTCGTGGAGAACATGGGTGCCGGGAAGCGCGGCGACGAGAACGACGATGAGAATGACGATGAGGATGACGACTCCGACGATGAAGATATGCTCGAAGAAGAAGACGACTCTGACGACGACGACGACGACGATTCCTCGAGTAGCGATGATGATTCAGACGAAGACGACGATGAGAACGATTCAGACGCTGGTATGGACACGGAAGCGAACGAAGGCGCGATTGAAGCCATTCGCAAAGCCGCACTGAAAATTCAAGAAGATGACGACAACTCCGACGATTCCGACTCGGATGATTTTACGGACGAACAAATGTTTGCCACCGATAAACTTCTCGCCGACGCATTCAGAGCGAAAAGACAGGAGCTTTCGCGCAAGAAAGCTTTGAAAGTTGCCGCTGCAGATTTCAAGTTTCGAGCTTTATCGCTTCTCGAACTCTTTGCAAAGTCGCAGCCGAGCTCAAAGTTTCTTCCTGAAATCATCGTTCCACGGTTACTCAGCGCCTCTAGAAACGCTCGAATACGGTTTAAGAGTAACCCGATGGAAAAATCGTTCTTGGAACTCGCGCAAAGAATCGATAGCGTCTTGACGAAACACGCGTGCAAACACGCAGCGATGGTTACCGGTACGAGAAAAGATATTCACGAAATCTTGACACAGTTGATCGATGTCGCCGATAATGGCGCTGGGGCTGGACGCGATAGCGACGCGGCGAAAGGTTTCGCGAAGACTGCTGCCGTAGCGTGCGCATATATCGCCAAAGTCATGGAGAGTAACGGCGACGGCGAAAGCGCCGCTGAGATTTACAAAACGGCAATCACGGAAAAGTTTGAAAAGAAAACCAGTCGATTGCGCGCGCCGTTTTTTGCCGAGCTCATAAAGCTTTCTCCGAACGTGTTGGCATCGTCTTCCAAAGAACTCGCTTCGTTGTGCGATTTAGGCGATAGCGCTCGCGCGCAGTTCTTGCGGCAAGAGTCGTTACAACTGCTCTTTCAAATCTTTTCCTGTAAGCAAAGAGACCCGTCGATTCCTTCCGCGGAAGAAGTGAACTCGATGTGTGAGATATCGCTGGCGAACGCCGTCAAAGCAGACGTCGAAAACCAAAGTCGACGCGCAGACACTTCCAAGATGTGCGCAAACGTTTTCGAAGCGATTGGACGCCACGCCGAAGGTTTTGTGTTTTCACAAAAAGCCAAAGCGGCGATTGAGAACGCCATCGAAACGCAAAAAGAAAGAGCGCCGCAACCGAGTCAAAAGACTGTTCAAGCGTTAGAACGCATCGCGAAAGCGCTCGATGATGCGAAAAAAACGAACAGTAGTACTAACGATGAAGGCAAGAAGAAACGAAAAAGTTCCATCGCCGAGGATGATGATCACGACGAAAGAGAGAAAAAGAAGAAGAAAAAGAAGGCGCTCAAGAAGTGAACTTAAAGTAGCGCTGAAGTAAAAGTAAAATTGTACCATCAGCACATACGAATCCTCGCATAATTACAACAGCACAAGTGTCTTCTTATGTTCTATATATAAATCGCAAATAGCTTACTCATCAGCAGTTGCCGGCGCATCGCCACCGAAAGACGGCAAAGAGATCGACGGCAAAGAGATCGACGGCAAAGAGAAGCCGCCGCCAGACGACTCCTTCTTCGCCGGCTTCGGCGCTTCCTCTCTGACTGGCTTCACGAACTTCGGCTTCGGCGCAGCTTGCTTTCTTGACAGATTAACGTCAACCGCTTGTCTTTGCGGCGATCTGACGCCAAAACCGTCTCGGCCCTTGGCGTAGGTGGCGGCGTACACGTCTTCGATGTCGTCCGCCAACGCGGCGCCGGAAGAAGAGATGGTG
>Ga0209832_1001723_pt1 | contig 11693 bp, 10 predicted proteins | sample COGITO_mtgs_1104_2_FD_185516 | JGI IMG/M metagenome (GOLD analysis project Ga0209832, IMG submission 185516) | Pelagic marine microbial communities from North Sea - COGITO_mtgs_110407 (SPAdes) (version 2) | ecosystem: Environmental > Aquatic > Marine > Epipelagic ...
TCGTTTTCAAAATGTTCGTATTGTTCTAAAAGTTTTTTATATTGCGATTTATATTCAACTAAATTTCTACACACATACATCATAGACTTATCTAATTTATAAAAGTGACCCATTTCTACAGACTGACCAACGTGTACGTTATATTTTCGTGTAATTTCTTCTATAACATTAAGAAGTTCGTTTGAAAAATCGACACCTTGCTGTAAATGTTTTTTTACCGAAGGGTGTGGTGGGAGTGTGTTACGTTCTTGGTTCATGTTTATTAATAATTTATTTACACTTCTACATGAACTTGGGTTTGCGGTAACTCTATAAAATTGGGTATAGAAGAATTATACCTTTTTCTTATATCGTATATTACATTATTCGAGTATACTATTAATTTATATACGTTATCAATAACATCTACATTCGAATCTATTACCCATTGTCGTAAAAAATCACCGACTGAATTTGTAAACATTTCTAAAATATCTCTTATATCATTCAATTTATCTCTTTGTTTATCGCGTTTTTGTATTTCACTTTTGAATTCGTGTTCGTCTATATTTTTTAACAAGTACGATATTCGTAAATAATTATTATCTTCGTCGGGTACATTTGAATATTTATATAGTATATCTGTGTCAAGTTTATGGAGTATTACCGCTATATCTATAATTTCATACGGTGCATTTTTATCACCCAATTCACTAATCGTTGGTCTACCACCACAAGGTATATCCGCATGTTCACGCGACCTTTTTTGAAACTCGAAAAAATGTGGATTATGTATACGCCCCGTTGATAACTTACCGGTTCTCCAATCGAATGCCGTACTACAACTCGTACACCACATTTGGGAACACCCGTCTATTTTATGTATCATTGTTCCACAGCTTGGACACGGCCGCGTATCCTTATTTATTGTATTCATTGTTTTTACGGTTTCTGGGTCACATACATGTCCTTCATCCACTTTTTCGTTACAATGTTTACAGAATTGTTGTTTACACAAACCACATTTCCAATTTTCATCTATAAATCCTCTACACTCTTCTGATGGACACATTCTAACAAATTTTCTTATCAAATTTTCGTTTGGATCAGTGTATTCTGAATTTAAAGTATTCATCTCTAAAATCAATTCATCTACTTTCAAATACAATTCGGTTTCTAATTCATTATATACATCCATTGGATATTCTAACAGTTCTGCATCTCTTCTATCACTTCTAACATTTGCCAATGCATCCTGAACTTTGTAATATTCTCTTCTTATTTCACGTGCACGCAATATACGTTCAACTTTTGGCTGCGTTTCTGGCATTTTTATTAATTCTCGTTCGAAAAGTACATTTTCCCTATGTTTTTTATATTCACAGTTTCTAAATCTTCTCGTACAAAACGAATCTATAAAAGACCTGTTTAGTTCGTGTTTACAGTTCATACAGTGTGCGTTTTCCGAGGATGAAAGTAAATAAGTTTGTGTACACGATTTACACGATTTATACTCACAAAAAGGACACGTCACCTTTTTATGAGTCGTTTTATTGAAATTTTCGCAACACACTGAACACGCGTCCATACTTAATTAAATAGTGATTTTTTTCTTTAACTTTTTTTCTTATATGTAAGTAATATGATTTTGCGTAAATTTAATGATTCGGAGTATGAACCACATCTCCAGGAATTTCTGAAAGAATATTATGCAGCTGAATTTCCATATTTTTCTTTTAAAAATGGGTGTTTAGGTATAATACCTAGATTTCCTAAACTTATTAGATTGGGTAAATGTAATTTAATAAGACGGAGTATAAAATCTAAAATAAAACACGTAACACCAACAAGTATTTTATTTGTAAATATGTCAAATAGAAGGTTAAAAGTGGTAGTGGAAGGTAGATGTAGTAAACTAACTGGATGTGGTATAGGTGCAATGGGAAGTAGTATTAATATGAGTGTAGATCCATCGGAAAATAAGAAACAGAAGTGTGTTATAGAACCAAGAATACACGATAATAATTTTATTTCAAAATTTAGAAAGAAAAGGTGGTTTCATAGGTTAATGTTTAATGACGATTATGAAACATCAAAAAAGACCGCGGTATGTTTAAGTGCATCTTCTGCATTGATAGACCCGTGTACATATACATATTATTTAACCGTTTATACTTTACATGGTAACGGTAAGGAAGATAAACCTTTAATGGAAGAAATATTACATCATTCGAATTGTGATGTTATTTTCAGAGATAAACATGTAAATCCAGATGGTCTCGAAAAATGGATAAAAACAGGGTTTCCCTAATCTTTAAAAAACGGGTTCTTATCAAGCTTACCTTTATGAAACAAAACGGGGTTATAACCCGAACCATCTATATAATAGACTTTTGTGTACCAAGACATTGAATTTGCATCCCACACTTCACGTCTTTTTAATCCGCATTTATAGACGAGTTTTTTATACATGTCATCACTACTCCCCGTAATTTCCCCTGATTTGTTTCCCTTAACGATAGTTTTTGCTTTCTTTTCATCACTAATAGAACGCGCGTAGTTCATCATAACGGATGATAAACCTCTGTGCATGTTTTATTATTGATTAGATTATTTCTTTTATATTACTTTTTATTTGCGTTACGCTTATCTATTGCGAGAGCACAGCTTGACAAACAAGCTAAACCTAAACACGGACCCATAACAACTGGTATAATACCAAAAAGTATACAGTTTATTTAACCAAGGTATCCACTATCCATTATAAGTGCGATGGTTGATGCACAAGATGAAAGTCCACACGGAAACAAAGTTCCGAGACTATTAGTAAATAGTAAACAGGTACATATACACGAAACAAGTAATGTTATTCTTTGAGCTTTTGAGTATTGTTGATCATCTGAAGGATCCAAAGTCGTCATTTAAATTAATATGATATTTTTATTTTGTTTGGTACTTGGTCTGTTTATTTAATTGTGCGAGTCGTGTCTTGACTGTCATTTCGGAGACTCCTTCGTTTATATTTTTCTTAAGACGAGATGCGTTTTTACCCGCGCGACCTTTCAAGGTATTATTAACCAACTTCTTAAGGTTTGCCTTTTTATTTTTTTGTGGGGGAGGTGGTTTCATATTTTGGTTTATCATCTTTTTAATAGCGTTATAACTTTGTGGTCTCATTCTATAAAACATTCCAGAACCTTCTCTGTACGAGTTCGCACGCTTAATATAATCTGTACGTTTAGCCCTGTTTATTTTTGGGTACGTTTTAGAAATGTATTCTGAGACTTGTTTCTTAACCAGATCCCTTTTCCTTTTTTCTTCCTTGTTATTAATGTTACCGTTTAATGATAATTCCTTAATTGCCTTGTTTATTTTTGGTTGTAATTCTTTTGCGGTCATGGATTTAGTATTTTTGATCTGATTAAGTAATTTTCTTTTATTCGAATCGTTTTTAAACTGTGCCTTTTGAACTTTTCGTTCGAGTCCTTTTCGTAATTCTAAATTTTTACGCACTATATTTTGCTTCGCCGCATTTTCCTTTTGTTTTGTGATATTAACTGCTTTTTTTGCATTTTTCTTGGTTTTAATATTGGCTATTAATGCCTTTTTAATCGAGTTGAAGTTATACGTATTCGCGTTTAATTTAGATAAATATGCGGGTCCGTTAATTGAAATTCCACCACCCGCCTTTTGAATCATTGATTGTATGACCTTTTTATCTTGAATACGTTTTTGTTGTTTCGATTTTTTTGCTTCCTCAACTTTTCGCACTGCTTCTTCTTTTGCCTTTCGAGCTTCGTTAGCGGCTTTTTGTGCTTCTAATTGACTTTGTTCATTAAAATACATTTGGTTTTCCATCGCTTTACGTCTAGCTTCGTCTTCCTTTCGTTTAGCTTCTCCAGCTGCCTTCTTTGCATTTTCTTGTTGCTTTTTGAGTTCATTTGCAGCATTTTTTCTACGTTTGATATTGGATAATTTATTATCGATTTGTTGTTTAACGGCGTTATAACTTTGACCTTTATTATATAAATTGAGGTAAAACGTCGTGTTAATAGAATTCGATGTTTTGAGTAACTGTTCCAATTTTTGGCGTTCCGCTCTCTTTTTCTCTGCCTCTACAACTCTCTTTGTTTTTGCAGTGACTTTATTTGTAATTTCCTTAGTAATTTTTCCTTTTATAATATTGAACGTATCTGGATTTTTGTTAAACTGTTGAAGGTACTCGGCTTTTCTCGCGTTATTTAACTTGATATTCGCGTTACTGTTCTTACTGCTAAGTATTTGAGTTAAGATTTGGAGTTTACGTTGTTTATTTTCCTTTTGTGCTTTTAATTTTTCTTCCTCGGCGAGTCTTTGTTTCTTAGCAGTTTGTTTATTTTGGATACTCTTGATCGCATTAGCTTTTACGCGGTTAAAGTTACCACCATTGTTGAACGCCTTAAGGTGTTTATCTTTTGTCGCGTTATTTAATTTAATGTTTGCGTTATTGTTTTTACTGTTAAGTATTTGTTTTAGAGTAGTTCTTTTTTGTTTCCTATTATTTTCTTTACTTTTCGAATTTTTCCTATTCGCGAAGTATTGGGATACTTTACCTTTTACGACACCAAGTGGTGCACCCGTATTGAAACTTTTAAGAAACTCATCTTTTTTCACCGTACTCATTTTAACTCTGTTATTTGAATTTTCACTATTAATAAATTGTTGTAACTCATTTCGTTGTCGCGCTTTCTCATTTCGAGCCTCTTGTTTTTTCTGTTCTTCTTCGTTCTTTTTTCTCTGCGCTTCGGTGGCTGCTTCTTCGTTCTTTATTCTTTTCGCTTCAGCCGCTTCTTCGTTCTTTACTCTTTTCGCTTCGGCCGCTTCTTCAGCTTTTATTCTTTTCGCTTCGGCCGCTTCTTCAGCTTTTATTCTTTTCGCTTCGGCCGCTTCTTCAGATTTTATTCTTTTCGCTTCGGCCGCCTCGTTAGCAGCTTTTTCATTATTAGCTACCGTGTTAATACCCGATTTAACAGTATTTACATTCACACCTTGATTGATTTGAGCAAGCGCTCCTTTTTTAACCTTCTTAGGGTTTTTCAAACCTTTAGAGTTAACGTACATATTAATGTTAGTCTTTTTCGCTTCAATTTCATTTCTTAATGCTAATTGTTTTTTCATTGTATTTATGGCACTTTTAACCGAATTTATATTTTTGTACATGACGTTACCGTTCGTGTTAAATAACCAACCCTTAATTTTTTGTTTTCTACCGGTTGCGTAATTGTTAAGAATAGCTTTTACGTTAGCGTTATTTCTTAGATTACTGTTACTGTTTAAGAGTACACTTATTTCTTGAACTCTTTTATTCATTTCCTCTTTATTTTTTATTTCAGTTTGTTTATTCATTATAGTTTTCTTAATTTCCACTATGGGTTTACCCCTATTCAAATTCGCAAAATATGTATTTTTATTGGGTACATTTTTATTGTTAAGAAATTGTGTGAGTGCGTTTTTATTAGCTTCTTTCTGCCTTTCTTGGGTTACTAGAGTTCCTATTTCAGATTTAAGTTTTTCTATCGGTTCACCCTTTTTCAAACGGTTACGGTACGCGTTTTTATTAACATTTTTGTTTTCCAGATATTTATTGAACGCGATCACATTTTCAGTAGATTTTCTTTGTTGTGTTATATCAGTTTCCACCTGTTTTTTAACTTTATTAACATTTGTACCATTATTCAACATTTTCAAATAAGTAGTTTTGGCGTTATTACTCACATTTTTGTTTTTAAGATAGTTCGTTATTGTGTTTCTGTTAGTATTGAGTTTGGATTTTGGTACGTTTGGTAGGTTTGGCTTATTTACTGGTTTATTTAGAATAGTATTACTACTATTAGTATTACTAATGTTAGTATTAGACTTTTCCAATTGTTGTTTAATCATATTTATAACCGCATCAACGTTTGACCCGTTTCTTACTTTACCTTCATATAAGGCTTTTCGACCATTATTTATATTTTTGTTTTGAAGGAAATTTCTGAGTTTTTTCAGATTTGTATTAACTTTTGTATTTTGACCTCGAATAACCATTTTAGGATTTTTACCCCTTAAGATCGACAATATCCGTGAAATATCACCAGTTTTACTATTACCGGATGTTACGTATTTTTCACGCACCTCGTTAATTACATTCTTAGCTTCAGGGTTATTATAAAGGTTACCGAACCCATTTTTTTGACTATTTCGATTTAACCATAATGATATAGGATCCTGTTTATTGTTAACCAATTTTTGTCTATTTTCCTTTGTAGGAGGTAAACTGTTAGGTCCACCATCTGGTTCTGGCGCGTTATTATTAGCACCCTTACCCGATAAAACGATTTGACCTTTTCGTGATGGTCTCTCTATACCAACATTATCGTTACCTTCTATTTCGGATGCCTTACCCGTGGTTACATTTCCTACATATTTATCCTTACCTCGTCTGAATAACCTTTTAAAATCTGCATATCCTATTTCAATTTTACCTTGTGCGCGTAACTTAGTATACGCATTTTCTGGCTCGTTTTGGTAAAACTTACGTCTATTAGCCTTATAAGCAGCTAATTGATTATTAGATAACGTAGTACTACCACTACTTTTACCGTGATACTTTTCGTATAAAGATATTTGACCTCTATTAACCTGTTTTGAATTATTATAAATATTTGTTTTACTCTTTGTATTATTTTCTTGTTTCTCACGGGTAGGTCTCGTGATACCGTTTTGGATATTTTCACGTCTTACATTAACGTTATTTATCCTGTTAACGTCATTACCAAATGGTACGTTATTATTAGTAGACGTATTTACATTAAACTTCTTAATCTTTTTAGATTGTAAGGATCTAAGTTTAACTGGTTCTAATATATTCATGGAATGTAAACGTCTACCAATTATACCAATTAATTCCTGTTTAGTGAGTTTGGTATCGGCATGTCGCGATACACCCACTTTTTTAGCAATTCGACGTATAGACGAAACTTTTGTAGTAGAATTAAAAAGTTTATCAAAATCTATTCGTGATAACGGTGATTTTCTATCTAATAGAAATGTTCTATCCGAGCTCAAAATGAGAGGTGGTAAAGGTAATTTACCATCCTGGGTTGTTGAGTACACGTTACATATTTGTTTCCTTGACAATTTCAAATCCTGTCCCGTGTTCTGTTTGATCAACGATTTAAGGTTTTTAAAATCTATTCCTGGATCGCACGCGTCCATATTGTTATAAACCAACAAAAAAGTTTATAACAATAATTATTACTATACTTGCATCCCCTTTAGATAAAGTTTCATTTTCTCTTCATATGTCATGTTGAAATCAAAAACATCGGCCTGTCCAACATCTATATCGACAACTTTGCAGTTTTTTAATACATTCTCCTGTCTATTATTGAGTGTAGATGATATCAGTGCTTCCGCAAACTGTCTGGGACTTTTTATATCTTCTATAAATTCCGATTGCATTTTCATACGAATACAAAGGATCTTTTCACCTCGTTTATGTAGAAACGGTGCCGAAGGTAAAGTTTCTACGGTACCTCCATCTACGTATATTAAACCTTGATATCTATACGATGAAAATATAAAAGGAACTGCTATACTCATACAAATCGCATCTATAACTTTCATATCGGGGTGTGAATCTTTAGAAAAATAAACTGTTTTAGATGTATTTACACAAAATGCAGAAATGTATATTTTTTTATCTATTTCTGAAAATGTCGGATCTGATTCGAAAATGTCTATAAACTTATGACGTATAGGTTCCAAATCAATTAAACCGTATTTATTCATAAAACACTTTAAATTGAGTTTAATTAAATTTTTACCCTGTAATTCGGCTAATTTATATAATATTTCATCTACGGTGAATCCTAGAGCTAAAAATACAACTAATATAGCACCGGCTGATGCACCTGAATATTCTTTTATATTATATAATGATTTTTCAATTGTTTTTAGGTATCCTAACATAGAAAACCCTCCCATAGCACCTGGACCTATAACAAGATATTCCATCTCTTTATGATCACTTAATAGTATTGAGGAAATTGCTTTCTTAAAAGAGCGAACACGAGTGCGAATACGACTGTGTGCACAACGGCCGAAGACATACTTGTTTGACCGGACATGAAGAGACCCTTGGACCCTGGTGGAATGCTCAAGAGAATACCTGGGCTGAGTAGAACGAAGAGCATTGTCGTTACAATAAGGTCCGTCTTCGTAAGAACGAGACCCATTGCCTTGGAAATAAGAGAAAATGCGAGGAAGAACACGAGAGCATGAAAGAGAACCGCGGTTTGGCCTGTGAGACCGTCTCTGAACGCAATTTTCGAACCATTTGTTCTGAGAAGAATGCCTGGACTGAGTGCTAAAAAAAGAGAGGCTGGGAGTACGACTTTTTGTGATGTGATATCTGGTATCATGTTTGTATATGTTATAATTACAATTTAATCTAAGACCCATATTCTGAGTTATAAAAGCAAAATTCGACAAATTCGTCATAATTTGCAAATTTTAAAATACGATGTGACATTGCCGCATCGTATAGATACTGTTGAAGTATCCCCCACATATAACGAAGATGTTCATGGTGATATTCTTCCCAATCGTTTATATGTAAAGGTTCATTATCCTGTATTTCATTTTCATTATCACTATAATCAGCTTCGTTACCGTTAAAAGCGTCGTATACGTATTGACTCCAAACCATATTTATAATTTATTTATTCTTGTTTTTTATCCTTGATCCCTGTTAATGAGAGTGCGGTTGATTCCTTTGTTGGTAAGCTTTCTAGTATAACCTTTAAGCAACTTTCTGCACGATCTTGATTCCCTTCGAAATATGTTGTGAGACCTTCCTTGACTGAGGTTTTATTCAAACCCTGTTTCCTGGAACTTTTCTTAACTGAAATTTTACCTTTTTTAAGGTTGATAACATCCAATCCGTTATCTGTCATAAGTTTTTTAACTTGCATTTTAAGTGATTTTTCGGCCTGTACTAGAATTTTAATATCATCTCGGGCTTCTGTAATTTGCTTGTTGAGTTCAACCAATTTAGAGACGCTGCTTGAAAGTTCTTCTGAAGGGTTTTCAGACATTGTTATTTGTAATATAATCTACATGTGCATCTTCTTTAAATATGTAATTAGCACAATGGGCGTCGCATACCATCTGGTGCGATCGTGGAGTTGTTCCACACGAATGGTTCTTTTGCGTTTGGTGGATCGGCACGAACTTGTTGGTTCGCGTTTCTGAGGGCACCACCAACAGTTTCTGGGAAACCGATTTGGGCACGTGGTTCGAGGAAGTTTTGTCCGGCGAGAACATCTTCTGGTGCAAATTCACCAAAATCTTCTTGCGACGCAACTTCTTTTGGGAGGAGAGAGGAGGCCAAGCCTGTACCCGCTTTCATTTCACATTTAGCTGGTCCATTTTTGACTTCTGGTGAGGCACCGACTGGAGAACCTTGTTCTGTCGATGAGTATGTAGATCTTGGTTGCGTATAGATCATAAAAATTACAACGGCGATAACAATCGCGAGAACAATTTTCTGTGGCGAAATTCTAGTAAACTTCATCTTTATATATACTAAATAAATTTATTTTATTTTGAGATGTCATCTTCAAACATGTATTGGTCTGGGTATGCTTCAATTTCCGGTTCGGTTGGTTCTGGTGTAATTTCTTCTTCATGAATTTTAACCTGGACAAGATTCCACGTTGGACCGAATGCCTTTTTAGCAAACCAAATTCCTGCAAATTCTACAAAAATGGAACACGTCATCCCTGATACAAGTTTTTCAAAATCAATCGCCTGTTTTTCTGAATCGAAAATACGTGTCGCTTCAATTTTATCCGTGGAAATGTCACCTTCTCTCGTGTAAGCACCATGTATAGTCTTATCCGAAAGCTGTTTACCGAACCACTCTTTACTATTTTCCACTGCGGCATTTGTATTGGAATCATGAATAGCCGCGAGCTTCGCCTGGTTATCTTCACTCGTTACCTCAAAGGATACTTCACCAGAGTCTACATCTACATCTGATACTACGACATTTGAGAGCTGTACGAAACATCTTTTATTGTCATCATTGACTGCCTTAACATGGTACATACCATCTTCATCTTTAGTTGGGGTGTTATAAATCATTTATATATTACATTGGTCTCATTTCTTTAAACCAATAAACGGTATCATTGCAGATCCTTCTAGAATTGGTTTTGGTACCCATTGGTCACGTGTTGGTTTGAATCCGTATAATGTTTCCTCCATTCGTACATTATTTATCCTTGATGGTAAAGGCTTTGGTTTAGTTGGCCTGAAATTCATTTCGTTACGTACATAGTTTTGGTTTGGGTTAGGTCTCCATTTCATTTTTTCCAGATTAAAAACCTGATTAGATTGAGTTCGTAAATAATTAGGAGGTGTTTTCATTTCATTATGGTTTGCTTTTAACCCGTAAAATATATCTTTACTCAATTTTGGTTTAGAAGGTGTTGTTGTTGATAAATGGTACCTTTTTGGTTTAACTTCGGATGCCCTTTTCATTACACTTGGTCCCACTTTTGTATATTTTCGGAATGTATGTGCAGGTTTACCGAGTTTAATACCAACCTTTTTTGCGATAGTATCCATAGAATCTGTACTTAAAATCCTCTTTTTCACCATCAATCTACCCAATGCAAGCATGCGTTTCCTATCCTTTTCGGCTTTATCCTTTCTGAGACCCATTTTTTGCATCATGAATATGTCTTCTATGAGATAATGCTTTGTCGGTATACTAAGATATTTATACTTTTTTGTGTAAGAAATGTTCCTGTTTTGATTTGTAAATGACATGTTAGTACCACCTTTAAAATTTGCTTTTGCGACGTTATAACCAAGTTGTTTTGGACGCATAAATGCAATGTCGAGAATACCTCCAAAATTTTTATCTTCAAGTTTACCGGTTTTCGTATTAATCATTCGAAACTTCATATCCAGTGTGAACAATTCAACATCTATGAGTACATTAGACGCATTTTTTATGTTTTTACGTTTAGGCATTAACGAGTACCTTCGTGTGACGTGGTATCCCTTGGATCCTTTACTAGTAGCGCTTGATAGACCGATATATTTCGCAACTTTATAAGCCCAATTCGTTCTATATGCCGCATCATCCAAGTTATAATTGTTAATATCTTTATTCGTAAAATATTGATCTGTTTCTGTAAGAACTTTTTTTATAAGTTTATAATTATCACGTTGTGCTATCTCACCCAATTTATTCCAAAGTAAAAGCTTAATAGCTTGTAATTTACCAAAATACTTATCATCAGGTTTCATTTTAGGTACAAATTTTGTATCAATATCCGATGTTATTACTCTATCATTTTGAGTTAAATGAAAATTTACAGCTTCACCACCACTAATGATCAAATCACCCATTGGTTTCAAAAACTTCGTTAAATCGTCTATTATATCATGTAATAACGGACGTATCGATTCCGTGACGAGTACCTTTGCAGCTTCTTCGAACGTTTCGTTTGGGTAAAGTTTGTGTACACGAGCTCTGAACTTTTTCACATTTTCTCTCGAGTATTCAGAAATGTATTTATAAAGCGTTTTATCACCAAAACATACCTTTTTCTTTACCCAATCCTCTAATATTTTTTTCGAAAAATCGTTAAATAAATAATAGTAATTTTTAGGTA
>Ga0209832_1001726_pt1 | contig 11687 bp, 11 predicted proteins | sample COGITO_mtgs_1104_2_FD_185516 | JGI IMG/M metagenome (GOLD analysis project Ga0209832, IMG submission 185516) | Pelagic marine microbial communities from North Sea - COGITO_mtgs_110407 (SPAdes) (version 2) | ecosystem: Environmental > Aquatic > Marine > Epipelagic ...
TAACATCGATGAAATCCCCTGCGTCTGGAAGGGGGAAAACTCGGCCATGGTCGAAATCTATTTCGCACTGAAAGTGAAAAAAAGTGCGAATGTTCGCATTGGCTGCGAGAAAATCTTTCATTCCGAGGATAAATTCATTCGCGCCTATAATATCATTCGTGATTTGGTTAAGTTTCACGTTGTCCTGCATCGACTTCTTTATCTTTTCTTTAGACAGATTGATGAGATCCACATTGATGTAGTTAGGATCTTGCTGCCTTGTAGCCTGGTGCAATGCGTTGTGCCGCGTCGCAAGGCTGGTGAATATTTTTTTAAGAAGGGGCTTTGCAAGGTTAGTGGCGTCGTCGACGCTTGCAACAGCCTCAAGCCCCGACATGTCGGTATTTACATCACGGATGCCTTCCTCAGCCCCGTCTTTGCTCGAGTCAAAAGCACGGCGAAAATCCTCACGCCAGGTGGACTCGAGGTCGTCATCCACGAAGTTGTACGCCATATATGCGAGATCGCTTCCTAGCTTTAGTTCATCGCGAGCACCTGGGAGGAGCATTTGCAGCAGACTCTCCGTGTGATTGCAAAAGATTGTCCGAAAGGCAGAGTTTAACATGAGCTGCACCAAAGAAAAAAGGCGGAGGAACTGAGTGCAGAGAGATCGTTGGCGAGCGGCGACAGCCCAAGGCATTGGCTGATTCGCATTTTGGTTGCTCGTACTGAAGGCATAATTCGAACGACGATTAGTGTAGGAATCGTTGTAGTCATCGTCGTCGTCGGAGATACTTTCACCGAGGTTACCCACATACTCCACAAGACGCTCGCTGACCAAACACTCCTTGCACCAGTTGGATAAGGTGTTGCAAAGCTTTCCATAAAGGCGCTCGATCTCGACAAATTTTACAACTCGACGTCGAACCATCTCAGCTTCGAATTCCTCGGGAGAAAACGTATTGGTTCTGGAGGAATTGGTCGACGACGACATCGCAGTGTAAGTATCCGCGAGAAATTCAGCAGACGAGCTCTTATGTAAAAGATTGTGGTAGTTTTCGTCACCCTCAGTCAACATTCCGACGTCAATATCCATAATCTGCAGACACAGACCCCAGCACTTCTCCAGAGCTGAGCCGGCGCCGGATCCAACACCTCCAAAACCGCCTCGCAGTAGTTTTTCGCCGACAATTTTTCGAATTCTTTGCATTCGACGGGAGCGCATGTAAACGCGTAAACAGTGAAACGTGCGGAGTAGTAGAGCAGAACGAAAAAGAGGAAATGTTAAAAGAGTGGCATAGATCTGCCTGAAGCGGGTGAACTCCGAGAGAGTTAAAAAGGTGGGAGGGAAGCCTTGGCTATATTCGGTAACACCCTGAGAAGTGACGGTGTAGAAAAGTGGCAAGGACCGACAAGATACCGAAGTTAAGTCAGGGGGGAAGATTATGTTGTAAGGGTTTGTGAGGGATGGGTGAGGAACAGCGAGGCGAAAATTGCTCTGTAGGACCAGAGGGGTTGTTGACGTTGATACCGGTGACTGTTGTGTCAAAATTGTTGTTGGAATTGGAGTAGCAGTAACAGTAGAAGTATTTGTTGTTGTTGTGACTTTTGCCTCCTGGGCAGATGAGACTGGAAGCGAATCATGGCCGGAGCGCTGCCTCCCTCTTGTCATCCCTCTAGAAGGAATTGCCCGGGCACTATGACTAAATGACTGATATTTTTCCTGGAAATGTACCGGGATTGGAACAAAATCTTCACGTTGCCGATTTTGAGCGCGGAATACTGGAGCGCTTTGTGAGCGATTATTATTTGTGTTTGATGTAGGCCATGGTGCGGTCGAAGCTGAATTCCGAGAGGAAGAAGCAGAAATTGTCCCAGCGTTGCGCTTGACGACCCTATTAATGCTATAACCAGATCGGCTAGCAGGAGCAAACGGGTTTCCCTCGGCCCTAGACCGGACAGGTGCAAAATGCCGATCTGGAGCGATGATTGTTTCCTGGTCACTTTGGGTAGTAATTGGAAGGTGTTTTTTTTTCTGATGCTGTTGGTGCTGTTGGTGCTGTTGGTGCTGTAGGTGCTGCAGGTGCTGTTGGTGCTGTTGGTGCTGTTGGTGCTGTTGGTGCTGTTGGTGCTGTTGGTGTTGTTGGTATTGTCCAAGATGATGTTGATGACGATGATGCTGTTGGTGCTGTCGGTGCTGTTGGTGGATTTGGTAAAGGGAGGTCTGTTGAGCATCACCTCTGTCCTCAGGATTGTCCAGTTTCACTGGGGATCTTATTTGTTCATGATTTGTTGGCGACTTAGATCTTTCACGTGGCGATATTAAAACACGACACCGATCTAACAACCCGTCATCGACACCAGCGGTGGCATTGGAGCGAACAGCATGAGAGCAATCACCCCCCCTTGAAAGTGACAACTTGTAACGAGGTTGCAGCACATCTACTGCATTGTCATCGGCGCTCTTGGCAGTTTGACCGTCGCCATTTCTACGCCCAGGTCGATCTCCGCGAGATACAAACATCTTTTTTGGACTTGTAACTGGCTTTGTTGGGTAATGATTTTGGTATATCCGTGATGCAAGCATGTCAGCAGTGGTCGCTGAGGAAGATGTGTCGTCCCCCCAGGAGCTCATCGCATTCTTTGGAGTGGACATCGAAGCACCTGAAAAATCGTCAAGTGAGAATTTGATTACAATTTATTTACATTCTTGCTGAAATTCCTGACCTCTTCCCCCTCGAGCTGTGAGGTGAAACTGATAAAGATCCAACCAAAAGAAAACATCCATTGAATTGAAATTTGGCCTCTACTCATCATCCATAGCTTTTTAGCTGTCTGGAACCATATCGGGAGCAATTAAGTCCCAAAGGCTATACATTTTGGATTTGCTGAAGGGAGAGGAGCCCTAACTTCGAACTTGGTGCAGGGTCCCTTAGGTCCCCAGGGTCTTTAGAATAACTGGGTAGCATCAGGCCAAAAAGTCTTTTTTGGGGCAGACGGAGCTCACCATTGCCGATACATCTCTTGTAACCGATATATAATTGTGTCTTGGAAATGGATATAACATCCCTTAGCCAAGCAACAAGACAACAAGCCAATCATAATGCTGGCTGCGGTGAAGAACACGCAGAAATCGTTTCTGGTGATAAGATTAGCCCGCTGAGTACACCCTCGTCTTCACCTATTCCAAGCACTCCAAAAAACGCCATTGTAGATCTAATTGGCGGGCTCAGGGTAGCTGCAAGCAAATGTGACCGAGATGAGATGTTGCTCCTCCTTTCAAAGAATAGAACTTCATTGAGCTGTATCCCATTGCCCCCACCAAAGCCATGCACTCGAGCTCAGGCAGTCAAGGACTTACTGAGAGAACGGATAGTTTTGAACGGGATCCGTTTTCTTGGTCAAGGTTCCCTCTTCCTTGAAACACTCCAAAGGTGAGCTTATTCTTATCTTCACTACAGAAAGTACGACGACAACAACCAGTCCGTTTTTGAGAAGCAGACTACAAGTTAGCAAGATTGCGCGGTAATATGGTCAAGTGATGAATTTTTCCACTGTTCCTTTGCTCTCCTTGAGGTTAAAACTCACATTGATTGTCTTTCTTCTGTTTTCTCGTAGACTCACTCGCTTGCTATGCTCAAGCACAAAGGTCTCCGGAGGTATGATCGGGGATGCAACATTCATAACCGAAGCTATTCTTACCAGATGTGCGCGAACAACGTCAGGGGCCGATTCTTACTACACCGTTGATAAGATGATAGGCGCTGAGACCCTGTTATTAAAGCCCAGGGGTGGAAGTGGAGGAGAGCTCCCTCCCATCGATATCGAGTTATTTTCCACTGGAAATAGTGTCCAATGTGCCATTAGCTCCACCAACTGCTATGATTTTTATAAATTTACTGACATAGAAATGATGGGCAATAGGGAATCAATGAGCAGTGACGGGGATGGAAGTTTCGGGATGTTTAGCAGACCATGGTTGAGTGTTGACACGGTCGTGGTAGAAAAGATTGACTTTAAAACTGGGCGAAGCTTAAGGTTCTTGCGTATTGAGATACCGACTGAGAAACGGTTAACGGCAGTTAGTGATTCCCCTGGAAGGTAACAATTTGAATAAGGAGATATCGGAGAGAATGAAACAGAGAGTTTTTTAGTGATTGTTTTTATTAATTTCATCAATTGAGGCTCGTCGGATGAGGGATTCGGACGGAGATTTGCTCCTGGTTTCAACCACTATCACTTTTCCCTTTGAGATTCACCTTTCAGGTTGGGTGGACAAGCCAAAGTAAAAAGCGCCGGCCTTTTCTGTCTCAATGACAATAAAAAAAATGACAAAAGTGAGGATTGGAGGTATTTTTGATAGGGTGACTAATATAATTATCCATGAACCTAGGTAGATATCTAAACAGCATTATTTTTCTACCTTTGTGAGAAGCGGGGCTATTTGCCCTAGAACGGGCTTGCAAATCATAGCGGTCAACCCCCAAATACGTCCCAGATGATCGTGATCGTAGCATGGAGCTCGGTAATTGAATCCCGTCACACTGTTGGTTATATTTTCCATCTTCTCTGCAGCAACAAGCTCGTCGATTTGTCGCGAAAAAACATGATCTACTTCTGCTCTGTTGCTATCAGAGAAAAACAAATCAACGCTGTTGTCTACATCTATGTCCAGGAATCCCAGCACAGGATAACAAGGGGTACCTGTTATTGAAGGGATTTCTCCACACCGGCCGAGCACCTGCACTTTACCAGATAAGTCATAGCCAAGCTCCTCTTGCGTTTCTCTAATGGCAGCCTCGACAATGCCTTCTCCCTTCTCGACGTGCCCTCCGGGAAATGAAATTTGTCCTTTGTGCGTCCCAACTTCCTGGCTTCTTTTGGTGAAAAGAATGCTCCCTTTGTCATTCACATTAATAAGGGGGATTAATACCGCTGCCGTCCGTTGGCTGCGGTCTGCTGAAGCTGTGGCAGCTAAGGCAGCACGTGAAAGGCGTAACTTGGTGGAGGAGAGGATTGGCAGTGTTTGCTGTGGAAGATCCTGAAACATTGTGCGTATTGCACGCAAGTGCTGAGCGGCAATTTTCATGTTGTTGTTGCTTTAAAAGCAAATCATCTTGGTGGGTGTACACACTTTTGGAGGTGTGATAAGAAAAAAAATGTGTGGTTTTTCCATTCTTATTTCGTTCATTTGCTCCAACATTTCATTTTATCTCTCTCAACATCGCGGCGACATTTTTTTTCTCTCCCCTGGAAGTAACAAATTCACTGAAAAATACCGCCCATACTGAAGAGTAAGGGTATAGACGATGTCATTCAAGCCGCCCAGTCTAACGAACGGTCCAGTTGATTTAACCTCGTTTCGAGGCGACCCCGCCGAAGATTTTCTGAACTTTCTCATTGGTCTTAGCGACAACACCAGCGGCAAAAAGAGTATTGGGTCGCCCTGTGGTTTTCTACCTAAAAATGGCACCAAAGCGCTTGTACTAGATGGCAATCTAGGTGGTTTGCTTAACCTGATAATCCCGCAGGGAAGCAAGGCACTGAAGAAGTGCGGTGTGCAGTATTTCTGTGATCTAGCTGACTCTCCCTCCTCTGACGGCGGCGGCTCTAGCCAAGCCATTGCAGGACAAACCTCCTCCTCCTCCCTAAACTTTCCCCTCCCTCCGTCTCTTCCTCCCGCAACTGCTATTGCATTTGATCAACCGTGTCCCCCTCCCCCTCCTTCGTACCCCTCCACGATAATCTTCCTTGTTCGACCTTTGCCCTCCATGATGCCAGTTCTAGCTCGTCAGATAAAGCGCCGCCAAGCCGCCTTAATCCCAGGCAATCAGCGAGAAGTATACACTGTTTGCTTCACGCCTCGGTCCGATGGGATGTGTCTCCGAATTCTGGGGGACCTTGGTGTAGGAGACCACATTGAGACCATCACAGAGTTCCCCCTCGGACTAGTTCCCCTTGACGATGACCTGCTCACGCTTGGAGACCCAGAAGTCCTTCCTCTTTTTCATCGAGACGGGGTAAGTCTGGTCTTTTCGTCCCTTAAAATGAAGTCATTCGCTACTCTCTAGGCATTCAACCTAAATTTTGCTATTATTTTTTAACTCGCATAAAAACTCGGATTTACGATAAACACTCTCCAAACGAACTGCACAGGTGGGACCTCTTGCTCTAGAAGGTGTGGTGGGGAGTTTGTCAGAGATTGAGAGAGTTTGTGGGGATGTGCGCAATTGGATTGGTGTTGGAGCTGCCGGTGAAGGAGTCTTGAGAGGGAGTTGGAATCGACGGATAGAGGAGGAGGAGGAAGAGGCGCATCGTCAGAACAACGAAGGAGATGGTGACATTGAAAGTGACGGTGACGATAACGGTGACGGTGACGTTGACGATGACGACGATGGCGGTGGTACTGGCGACGAAGAAGCCCCACTGCTTGCGTCCGATATTCACACTGTTATCCTTCTAGACCGATCTTGTGATTTTGTGACGCCCTTGACGACCCCGCTAACCTATGAAGGCCTAATTGATTTTGTGTGGAAGGGTGGGATACGAAACGGCTATGTCAAGGTGGATGAATTGGTGGTAGGTGGAGAAGCGGAGTCAGAAAATAAGAAGAGCGCAGAATCGTTCAACAAATCAACAGAAAAGTCTACAGACAAGGCAACAACAAAATCTACCAACAAAAAAATTCCCGTCTCTCTCAACTCCACCGATCCACTATTTGCACTCCTGCGAAATCAAAACATTGAAACGACCGGACCTTTCCTTGCAAAACAAGCCCAGCTCATCCGGGAGTCTTACAGCAACTTTCGCGAGAATAAATCGGCCAAGACCATCGGGGAGATCCACGCTTTTGTAAAGGATCTCCCTGGGCTAACGAAGAACTACCAGTCGCTCACACAGCACATTCACATTGCTGAGGTGGTAAAGAAGGTGACATCCTCGCCTGAATTCCGGGAGGGCTGGATGCGAGAGCGAGGAATGCTAGAGGGGGAAGCTGACTTTGACAGACTTGAGGACCTAATATCGACGAGGCCGCCGTTGTGGGACGTTTTGAGGCTGCTTACGTTGCAGTCATTGACCAGCAATGGAATCAAGAGTGGGCGATATGATACCATCAAGCGCGAAATCGTCCAGCAATATGGCTTTGAGTCAGTGGAAAAAATTGGCGTATTGGAAGCTATGGGTGCGATCCGCCGCAAGGAGAATTTAAACTTTGGCAGCGGTGTGGGTGACAAGGATGGAGAAGGTGGAGCCACCGGAGGCAACTGGTCGTCGCTGCGGACGAGGATGAGTCTGATCAATGACAGCGTGAATATCTCTGACCCCGATGATATAGCGTTCGTCACGTCTGGATACGCGCCCCTCTCGGTCAGGTTTATCCAGGCCATCGTTCGAGAGGAGACTACTTTTGGCACTACATTTGCTGGCCCAGGGAACAAACCCTCCAAGGGGGGGTTGAAAACGCTGGTGAAGGTCGTACGCGTGACCAATGATAAAAGTGGTGGTCGCAATGGCCCACCGACCTTTGAAGAGGTACTGGAAAGAACTAAGGAAGAAGGTTCAATCGATGTCTCTCCCCCGACCAAGGGGGGCCAAGAAACAGAAACGCAAGAGTCGAAACCAGTCTTGCTTGCTTACTATGTGGGCGGAATAACTTACGCTGAGATTGCAGCGCTTCGATATCTCAGCGCTCTGCCAGCGACTAAGTTCCCCTTCCAGATTGTTATTGCCACGACATACGTTATCAATGGAGAGAAACTAATAAGGAGCCTGGTTGATTGTTGATGGTTGAGGGTGAGAATTATGAAATTTAGCTGTAAAATACAATTGTGGTTTGGCTATTTATGTATCTTACGAGCACCATCCTCAAAAACGACGGACGACAGAATTCTTGTTGCCGTCGATCTTCTAATTTATGAAACCATCTATTGAAGGGAAAACCATCTCAGCTCAAGGCTCTTCAGTAGTTGACGCTGATACTGTTGTGGACGAAGGCGCGACGGTTCCTTTGGCTGGTCTATTGAATACAGGAGTGTCTACATTAGAGCCACTAAGCCTCCTAAGAATGTTGTTCTTCTTGGCCACTTCGTTCGGCGCCAAAATTAAGACCATGGCCGTGACAATGATCACACCTGAAATCCAGCCAACAATTAGCTGATAGGCACAAAAGTTCCAGAAGAGCGGACAGACCGCGAAAGCAGTGCAGAGAATATTGTTGGTGAAAGCATTGTTTTTCGCTTCTTTGATAAACCTTTCGATTCTCTGGACTGACTCCTTCAGTTTCAAACACTGAGTGCTCTCCTTTTCAGTTGTCCGCTCGATACTTTCTTCCATAACTCTCAATATTGTTCTTCCGCAAGGCACGCAGACTTTACTAGCTAAGAAGTAGCTCATGTATAAGTGCAATGTATAGTACACAATGTTGATTGCGATTAAAACACTGAGATCTTCGATGAATAGCGTGGGAATCACGATTGCGTAAGCAATTATTGAGACAGGCACAATGCTTCGCAATAAAACCTCATTATTCTTCATAATATCGCCGAGCTCTTGTCCATCCTCGCCGGAGAATTTAGATTGCTTGATGACAAGTTTTAACCACTCCTGAAGAATGGAGGGAGCGATGTACGAATAGAAACAGCAGCCACAATAGACAAAGCCAAAAGTTAAGAATACATCAGTTCCCACCATTTTGCCCGTAAGAAAGCGATACACTCCCTCCGCGGTTCGAACGGGAGCGGCGGTTCCTCCAATCATCATTATCCTCAGCTGTTTGTTGCCCCAGCACTTGGAGAAACCATCTTTCCTAGCAATTGGCAACACGATAAGAAGCAAAAGGCAGAGGTGAAGAAAATACAATGCCCCCAAAATGAGCCATCCAATCCTTATGAATGGCCGGTAAATATGGCAGTCTACTCCATCTGCATTTATAATATCGCCAACTCCACTCCAATTTTCATCACATTCACAAACTCCCTGTTTTCCAGTGAGGTTGTTATACTTGTCGACACACAGTCCATGCCCTGAGCAGGGACCGAGGATGGATGTCATCATGAAGAAGTTGCAGGCCGTGGCCGGATCAAAATGTGGGTCGTCGGTCATTGATAAATAAGGTTTTCTTATTTATTGTTCACTTTTTTGTTATTTAAGGGGAAACAACAGCAACAGCAACAAAAAAGTTGTCAGAACTGAAGTTTTGAAGAACACAGACATCAACCCTAAGCCATTGTCACAAATGGGGGGAAAATTCGCAAAACTTACGGGCAAGTCGAATACTCATCCATTATGGTCGGATGAAACTATCATTCTACGTGATGACGTACGTGAATTGGATGATCTGGTTGCCATCATTCTGACAATCAAAACAAACTTTCTTATTCTAGGGATTGATTGTAATTTGGTCACGATTCGAGTAAGCAACGATGTCTTCGTTTCGGGCAGTGGAGAAAGTGAGTGTGAATACGCTAACAGCGATGTGGGTGGCAGCAGCAGCAGCAGTACAACAATGAGTGGAAAAAAGGTGCATCTTCTCCCGCACCTCAACGACCCAACTAGTATTCACTTCGCAATCAACGAAAAAATTTATACTCTATCGCAATTTTTACGTCTCCACCTCCTCTGTGTTCGCCTGTCATCGTGCCTCCTGGTTGGGAGTCACTGTCGTGCAACTGAGGGCATCAAAAAAATAGTTACGCAGACTGCCGAGTTACCTTCAGAAGTTACTTCATCTGACCGATCCTATGAGACAAAAAAGAAAGACGAGAAAATTGACAGAGAGTGCTGTGTTTGTTTAGATTCTGATACACAGGTCATTTTGCCTTGTGCTCATGCTTTTTGTCAATCTTGTCTTTCCAAGCTCCGTAACGAGGGATACGACTGTCCGTTGTGCCGCTCTGCTATCAGTGAGGGAGGGAGCTGGCGGATTGAAACATGGGGTGAGCAAGATGTGAAGGACGTAGTAGCTGTTGTGGAGGGTGGAGTGAGGGTGATTCTCGAAAATGATAACGATATTTCGGAGACACTGATAACGGAAATGAGAGTTTTCGATTATGGTATTTGAAAGAGCGATTGATTGAATCCAGGGAAAGTAGCCTATCATTGATTTTTAAGGGTATCAAAGAAATTTTCGCCGAAAATTCCACCTGTTAATACTCGTAGTTGAATACCACTTATATCCCTCCTCTCCTCCTCCTCGTATTTTGGGCCTCTTCCAAAGAAATGGGCCATGGAAATTATATTCAAGACTAATGAAGACGTTTTCGATTGCGGATAAATAAGGGGTTTGCAACCGCGATGAATACATACAAAAGGACATGTTTGAACATGGGTTGTTGGAGCAGTAAGATTGTGTCATGGGGATAAGACATAGAGAGTGCCCGTTAGAAACCCTTATCTTAATTAACAATGGACAACTCATTTCATTTGCAAACCTACAGTCGTCATTCGACTTTTACTCGCAGTCAAGATCGTCTTCACTATCTTCCGCCGCCCTCTGCCTCTCTCGCCGCTTCCTTTTCTCCTCCCTCTTCATGAACCTTTCGATCTTCAGCTCCATCTCCCGATCGGGCTCGAAGTCTTTCTTCTCTAGCTTTTTCTGTCTGCAGCCAGGAACTGCACATTGCCTAACACCGCGGCGAAACCATTGATCAAGCCCCGCCTTCGAGAAGACATGCTGACACTTTTTGCTCTTCATGGGCTCCTCGAACAAGGTGCCAACGATTGGGCACTTCAACTCAGCCTCGGCATTGTTTTCGTCTTCGACTACTTCGAGGTCCGAATCACTGTCATCCCCCTTCTTGCGCTTTTTTGTATTTTCCTCTCCAAGCATCTTGAGGGTTTGCTTGAACCAATCATGCCGGGTGTAGATCATGGGCTGATAAGGTTGTTGAGCGTTGATTTGTTGTGTGAGCGATAGCATCTTAAAATTCGCCGTGGGAAGCTTCTCTCCTCACCTTTTCCTGCTGAGCTAACTTCTCCTGAAACAAGGCGTTGAAATCAATCACATGACTAACTGGTGTCTCCTCTCCCTCCTTCCCTGCAGCCCTATTCGCCATCCTATTCCTTTCCTCTTCGTCTGTTTCCGTAATACGGCCCTGGAGGTGGTCCGATACGTCTTTCAGTGCATTGATTTTGGTGGTGATGTTGCAATCACTCTCGCAGGTCCGTTTGGCTATGTTTTTGGCATCACTTCTTGCAGTAGCAATCACACTTTCAAGTTCCTTTACACCTTTCAGGCCTTTGCTGCTAAAGGTCATGTTAAAAGCCTGTGAGGTTTTGAAAATTTTCAAGAGAGAATCCTTATAATCTGCTGACTTGTCAATAATCTTATTGGCAGCTCGCAGTCCTGCAGAGAGAGGGTTTGGTGGGGGGCGGAAATCTGCTGGTGAAGGCACGGCGCCAGGACCAGCTCCTGCTTGCATTGTGCTAAGAGGAGTCAAAAAACAAGTACAGGCTTACAGGCTGACAGCAAACAGCCAAGTGCAGGCAGTAAATGAATCAGGAACAACGTTAGAATAGCGGCGGGCAAAATGCAACACTTCAAAGTATAAGGGGAAGGTGAGCTGCTCTGGAGCAATAATCTCTTACTCGTCTCGTGGCTATTCTCGCAATCACCACTTCACTCTTTTTCGGAGTAAATTTGCACAGGTTACCGGTGACAAAATGGGTAAATGGGTTTCCCCTCTCCTCCGCCTCTGTTTTTTTGTCGT
>Ga0209832_1001739_pt1 | contig 11642 bp, 10 predicted proteins | sample COGITO_mtgs_1104_2_FD_185516 | JGI IMG/M metagenome (GOLD analysis project Ga0209832, IMG submission 185516) | Pelagic marine microbial communities from North Sea - COGITO_mtgs_110407 (SPAdes) (version 2) | ecosystem: Environmental > Aquatic > Marine > Epipelagic ...
AAATTCGATTTCAAGAATATAGGAGTGTGAAAGACTTGTTGGCTCTCGGGCAGCGAGGGAATGCTACGATAAATGAATTAATTGAAAGAGGAGTGAGTGAGTGAGCACTAGGCATGCTGGCAAAGTAAGTGCACGAGTGTGTAAGACGTACCTCATCGAAGTTGTCTTGCTATTGCTACTTTCCTCCATAGGGATTGGCGTAGCGGTATCCATTTTATTGCCGTGCCTAAAGTGCGGCGGAGTTGTTTGGACATCTGAGTTGTCGGCGGAAACAATTCTTGACAAAGTTTGGGAACGTTCCACGCCTTTTTTGCTCGAGGAATGAAGCAAGCGCCTTTTGTCGGGCGGTTCCTCAAATCGGGAAGGCGTAAGTGCACGAGTTGTGGAAAGCACCGGCAGATCTGGGGTGCTAGGAGTTGTGAGACCTGTCTTCATGACCGACTGAGTGTACGGGGTGTTTTGAAATGAAATTAATCAACTTAAACAACTGTTATTTCCCCTTTCGATTTATAGTAAGATTAGAAAGCTTGAGAAGATAATTTTAATAATTGGAAGTATATTTTTGTTGCGTATTGTAATAACTTTAGAAATTCACGCCATCGTCATCACACAAAACATAATGGAACCCTCATTTATCAACAAATTCATATGATACTTCGTGAATGAGCTCCTAAGAAGACGTAATCCTCTTCCGTGTCGTGAAATGTATTCTCGACTGTTGGCACATCAGTTTTTTTTCGGTGTATTCCCCTTGTTGTTGCATGGTTGGGTTCCTTTTGCGAGCCTAAAAAGTGCCCCTGCCTCCGATCTCACGTTTCACCTCCCGTCTTGTTCGGAAGACTTGCTTTCTTTGTCAAAGTTAACGGTGGAAACTTTTGGTGCGCAGGTATCAATGAGTGAGGGTGCTTTTTCGGGAATTCGATTTGCTGAGCCTTTGGCCCAAAAGGGGTTGAGCCTTTGGAATGCATACACCAACGGCTACGCTGAACTCGATGTATTTGCTGGGTTTAAGAGTCGCGTTGGACAAGAGAGACTAAACTCTCCATATACAGGGTTAGATTCAGACAAGAGCGGAATGCACGTGGAGGCAAACAGTAGTTTGCTGATTTCAGTTCTGAAAGGAAGAAACGTCCCTGTTGCTATGGTTGAACTTCGGTTACAAGAGTGCGATGGGAAGATTCCCTTCACACAGCCCGCTATCGATCGATTGGAGCGGTTCGTTGCTGCAACACTGCGTAAAAAAGAAGAGTTTCCAGTCCGGCCGTATCTCTCGAATCTCTGTGTGGCGGAAGCCTATCGACGGAAAGGGCTTGGATTAGTTCTCTGTCAAGTGTGCGAGGACGGTGAGTATTGAATTGAACATTTTGACGTGTTTCTTGATCTAATTTCTAACAGTCCACAACGCTCCTTTCTCCTGATTGCTGATTGAAATAATATACCCCCCCCCCAGTGGCGAAAACCTCGTGGGGGTATGATGAAATTTACCTCCACGTTGTGGAAGACGACGATGAAGATCTCGCGGCCCTAAAATTGTATCAGGACCGCCTGAATTACACCCGTCTCGCCCAGGAAAGGAAATTCACGCCCGGATGGGAAGGAGGCGCGAGCAGAATTGGTTACTATAAAAAAAACCTGGTGCAAAAGTAGGGGCGCCCATTTTAATTTAACCAACGTTAACACCTCTTCTGTTCAGGAAGCCCGGGCAGAGGGGGGCAGTCTCTCAATTCAATCCAATCCTATCCAATCCTATCCAATCCTATCCAATCCTATCCAACAATCAAATTTCACTTTCCTCAATTTTTAGTTTGACCCGAACTTCTCAACCTGCTCCAAGAACCTGTTGGCGTCTTGTTGCACCTTCTTCCTCCTATAGAACTGGCAGGAACATCCATCTCCCGTGCACATAATGTCATTGAAATTATTGGAATGGATTCTTTGGCAAGAGCTCCACAGGCTACTGAATTCTCGCTCCGCACCGTTGAGTTGGTTAAGTCTGTTTAAGTAGAACAAGGCCTCTTTTGGGATGCAGTTCTTGCACAGGTTGCCCTCCTTGGTCCCAATCAAGACTTTGCAGCCCATGCAGGCGTTTTTCTTCACGGCAAACATCATCATGCTCCCCTTTGTAGCCTTGGGCGTGGCAATGTAAATCTTCCGTGTGTGGTCCCCTGACAAAAGCTCGCCTTGAACGTTGTCGATAATGGGTTCGAATATGCGAGTGAGAGGCTTCTCGAGCTGGTTAGTTAGATACCATTTACTGTCGATTGGGATGCTGTTCTCCAGGACATAAATGGGGTCTTCGCCGCGGTCGTACGCAGGAGCACCCTTGATCCCCTGCGTCATGACGTAAGGCACACGGTCTCCCATTTGCGGGGCCGATCCGGCGTCGCGTTTCTTCATCCTTGCAGCGAGCTCGACGTGAGCGGCCTTCATTTTGTAATCTTCCTTCTTTCCACCTATTCCGAGCGCGTACTCTGCGCCCTTGTTAAGGGACTTGGTGATGACCAGCCTCGAGATGTCCATCTTGTTCTGCAGCAAGTCCGAAATCTGTTTTTTGACGTAGTGCTTGGCGCCCTCCACGTTCTTGCCGATCAGAATCTTATTGAGCGAAGTCTGGATCACATCTCGGACAAGCTGGCAGTTATCACGACGCACAGTCTCCAGTCCCTTTGTGTCCATATAGTCGTACTTTTCCATGTTGGTCCACATCAACCCGGCGTACCGCTTCTTGTTCATGAGCAGGTATGGGTAGTACACTTTTTCGAACTCAAGCAGAATGGGGTGAGGAAACAGCGCCGAGCACTTCTCTGCTGCATCCTCGCTCAGCTTAAATACCTTCTCCATCTCCATGTCGCCAAACTTCACCATTACAGAGTCGGTATCGCCGTAAACAACGACCGCGTCGTGTTCGTACCCGTTGTCCTTGGTGTAGTGGTCCTCAACAAATTCCTTGGTTTTTTCCAGCAAATATCGACCGTACTTGGTCACGCTACTTGCGATGGGCAAACAAGGGAGCTGTCCTACCGTGGCACCGGTAAAACCGTACACTGAGTTGGCGGATATCTTCAACGCGAGCTGGCGACCGTTCTGCACCGCTCGCTCAAAAGCGTTTGGCGCGTTCTTCATGTCTTTCTTCGCCTGCTTTCGGCTCGCCAACAGTTCCGCGAGAATCTGAGGCAGAATCCCCTTCTTCTTCTCCGCCTTGACGAATAGGCCATTGTCGTTCCGGTGGTAGTCTTCCTCCTTCATACCCTTGGCCTCGCTTTCCGTGATCAAAGTTGAGTAGCAAAGGTTGTACGCCTGCATGATGGAGGGGTAGAGGGACGCAAAGTCAAGGGTCGAAATTGGGACCTGGTAATATTTTTTGATCGGGTCAAGCACAGTCGCTCCCTCGTAAGCTACTCCGTCGCCTCCGGATGGGCCCCTCTTAAGATCAGGGACAGTGAGCTTTTCCTTCCGGCACTTTCGTAAAAGCATACTAAATACCTTGATCTGCTGACCGCGGGAGATGAGGAAAGACACGGGCACGCCGGTGACGCGGGCCATCTCGATGTAGTTGATCAGCACACTCAACTTGTCCATGAGCTGCTGAGGCAAGAGGGCGTCTTTCACGCAGTACACGGCGAGGCGGTGCCGGGTCTCGTCACTACCATTCTGAAGGTCAGAGATGATGGAGTGGTGTACATCCTCCTTCTGAGCTCCAAGATACTCTGCACAAACGGAATTCAGAGAGTAGCTGCTTAGTTTGTGGTTGCGCTGCATGTACGGGAGCATGTCGAAAATTACGCGGCCGTCAATCGTGGTATCGATGTTGTTGCGCTTGCCGTACGCGGCAGACTCAAATTTGGACTCCTTCATCTTCGCAGGCTGTCCCTTGACGCGTCCCCAGAGCTTGAAAGACGCCATATTCGTCCTCTTCATCTTTGTGAGAGCTTCGGCGCGGTCCAGTAGATAAGGAATGTCGAAATTCTGGACGTTGTACCCGGTGATGATATCAACGTCAACAGCCTGCAAGAAATTCTGCCATTTCATCAGCATTTGCTCCTCCTTGTCGCTGCATATGACCTGCGTTCCGACAATGGGGAGACAACCCTTAAGCGTGAATACATTCTTTACGACGGGCTCCTTCGTCCCGTAGACGCTGACACAGTTGGCTATCTGGATGACAGGGTCCTTTTCCGCCTCGGGAAAGTAACCCTTTCTCCCTTGGCACTCAATGTCAAAGGACAATACGCGCAGGGGAGCAATCTTGTTCCATTCCCCGACACTGGCGTGGGACTCCAGCTGGTTGTAGGCAATGTCAATCTCAAGCTGGCAGTGTGTCTTCTTGTCGCGCTCCGATCGGATGCTGTAGGATCCGGCCGATGCAGTCAGCCAGCCCGCGCCGTTGATGTCCATGTCAATCATGTAGCGGAGAACAAAAGGGACGTTGGTTTCAAAAGCTTGGCAAGAGCTGTTTCCGCAGCCCGGCAAAGGGATTCCGTCGCTCATCATACGCTTCAGGGGCGGAATGAACGTAGGAACGCTCACAAAAATCTTGAAAAAACGCTTGAATTGGCTGTTGAAGCCGAGGATTGACTGACGATCCGTGATCACTTCGATGCCATTACAGCAGACAGGGAAGTCCCGCCCACCTCTTGCCATGCCCTTCAGTCGTTCGTTCACTATTTGCCGCACCTTTGCTTTATTCTCGTCAGTATTCTCGAATTCATCGGGGACAGCGAATAGGCCGTAGGGCGTAAAGCCGTGTACGTAAGTGCAGATGCTCCAACCTTCCTGCTCCCCCGATTTTTTAGATTCAAAAATTCAATTTTTCAGATCAGAGATAAAAAAAAAAGTGTTAATATCAAGAATGCAAGCCATCCATTAGGTGAAAAAAAAACCACTGACAACAACAATGTAAATAAACGGCAATACACACACTTACCTCCGTACAGCCATACACTCGAATAATCGGAACGGGACCAACTTGAGAACCAGGGACAGGTTCGTCAGGTTTAGGATTCTTAGTCAAGGGTGGACCTTGCGTCATGTCAATATCCAGCCACTGAAAGCTAACTCTGCGAGACTGAGGGGTAAAAGATGGGCAGTCAGGCCTCGCCCAGCGCTGTCGTACTTTCGCGAGCTCCTCTTTCAACTCCTCGTCAACAGTTTCTTCAATGGTACCCCCCTCTCCAGCCATCTCATCCTCTTCATCCCAGTCTGGCTCAAGCTGCTCAGATCGTTGAGATGGCTGCGACGATTGTGACGGTTGCGTCGACTGACTTGTGCTGCCCTGAGAAGATGCTGGCTTCCGATTTGCATACGGGTTCGTTTTCTTTCCGCTTCCACTCCCAGTGTTTGCATAAGGATTGCCCATTCCGCCCCGAATTCGAGAAGGTACATCAACATCAACAGGCGCATCGAGTGGGCGCTTGCGGGACCCTAGACACGAATCAATGTCCATTTATTCCTCTCGAGAAGATGAATGCGGGGGGGGGGGGGGGGACAGAAGATGAAGTGCGCCCTTTTTTTGGGAAGCGGTACTTGTAAATTGCGACGATCAAATCTATTTTAAGCCCCTTTCGACGGCGAGGAAATATCTCTTGTGAAGTATAGCGACCAAAAAGAGCCTAGAAAATATACGGAAACAAAGGAACGGACATGTAGAAATTTTGCCGCCGGTCCAAAATCATATTCTCCAAATTTTCACTCACATACGGCTTATCTTTGTTTTTCATTGCGAATCCCTGTACACTGAACAGTTTTTGGTTCATTTTTGTATATATAAAATATTTAAGGCGCCATGCTGTGGCTGGACAAGCACCGTCCGAAATCTCTGAAAGAGCTGTCTTACCATGATGTCCTGACTGGCCGACTACATTCCCTTGCGGGCAGCGACTCCCTTCCTCACCTTCTTTTTTATGGGCCTCCGGGAAGCGGCAAAAAAACCCGCATCACGACGTTTCTCTCTTCCCTCTATGGCCCACAGAGCAACAAGATGAAACTGGAGCAAAGATCATTCAAGACACCGAGCAAAAAGGAGATCGAGGTAAACATGATCAGCTCCTCCGTCCACATCGAGATCAACCCCGGTGAATGCGGCATGAATGACCGATACGTGATTCAAGAAGTAATCAAGGAGATAGCTGCTTCTGGGCCTATATTCCAGGGGGCGGCAGGAAACAACCACAAGGCATTTAAAGTGGTTGTGATCATGGAAGTTGACCGCCTATCCAAACAGGCCCAAGCAGCCCTCCGAAGGACGATGGAGAAATACTCAAGCAGCTGCCGCCTGATTCTGTGCGCCACAAATCAATCCAAGGTCATAGACCCCATCAGGTCACGTTGCCTTGGAGTCCGTGTCCCCTCTCCCTCAGTTGACGATGTGGCAAGCGTGCTTCGTGACGTTACCGCGAGGGAAAGGGTGCAGGTGCCCGAGGAGGTTTTGGGCATGTGCGCCAAGGGTTGCGGGAGGAACATGAGGCGGGCTCTGCTGATGCTGGAGGCTTGGAGGGTGCAGAGCAATGGTGGGCAGACTACAGGCGGTGAGGCAATAGTGATGAAAACTGATTGGGAGCAGTACATCGCCTCTTTGGCCAAAGATATTGTCAACGAGCAGAGTCCGGCCAAGCTTCTAGTCGCGAGGGAAAAACTCTACGAGCTTCTCACAAATTGTATCCCACCTGATGTCATCCTGCGAACGCTGACAATGGAACTCACTTCAAATCTCGATGACAGCCTCAAGGCAGAGGTTATAGGGTGGGCCGCTCACTACGATCACCGCCTTTGCCAAGGATCCAAGGACATATTCCACCTTGAGGCTTTTGTTGCCAAATTCATGCAGATCTACAAAAATTATCTCACAGCTTTGTTCGGCTGAAGTTGAAATGATAGCACGGCAAGAAGTACTCCTGGTAACCACCGAAATAATAAGAGAAAAAAAATGCAATAGGAACCAAATTTGTGTGATGTGTCGAGGGCAATCTATAATTTCGTTTTTTAAAATAGTGTTATCTCTCGGTTTACATATCATTTTAGAGTACGTTCATGGAAGTAACCTCTACACTCTGGATATCATCCTCCATAGCCTCGAGCTTCTCCACAATGTCATCAGAACTACTGGTGGCTCCCATGACGAAGGACATGACAAGCTTCTTGATTCCGTATGCGACTTCCACCTGGTGGCAAATTTCTCCCCACTTGACGGGAGCTTTTTCATCATTGACAGTGGTGATGATCCTGTCGAAAAGTTCCTTAAGGTCCTGGTCAGTGGACCAGGGCTTGACCTCAAGACCGACAAGGGTGCGCTGCTTTGCCTCCTTGATCTTGGTGCGCTCCTCGGCCTCCTTCTTCAGGCGGGCAATCATCTCGGCGCGGCTCTCCTTGGGTTCGTCATCCTCATCACTGTCGTCCCCGAAGACATCAAAGTCCTCATCGTCGGAGTCCTCCTTCTTGGCCTTCTTCTTGTCGGCCTTTTTCTCCTCCTTCTTCTCTTTCTTGGCGGGGGCAGCCTTGGGAACCACAGCAGCAGCCTTATCATTCGCCTTGGCAACCTTGGCATCAGCATAGCTAAACATAGCGTAAGAGAGCGCAAGGCTCATCTCATCGTATTGGAGGACGGCAGCCATTCTCGTTAGGTTGTTTGGAGTTTTGGTGTTGAGTTTTTGCTTGTTTTGTTTTTGGTTTGCAAAATCTACGGCCAGAAATTAGAGACAAGAATTGGAAACTTTTTTCTTTTTTTTTTCTGACGCCACAAAGCTTTGAGTTTATATACTTCGCTGACGCAGGTTTATTTACAAATTCGAGTTTATCTACATTATATAATACTGGGCCATCTTTCCGACCTTCTGTCAGGTTTCCCCGCTGACGACCGCCCGCCCGCCCACGCACCTCTGTCACTTTTTATACCAATGGCGTCTTCCGACGAAGAAGATGGCCCTGCATTTATGGGAGGATCGCTCAATTTCAAGGGATCCAAGAAAAAGAAGAAGAAATCAAAGAAGAAGGAAAAGAAAAAGAAGCGGGAGCGAGAGGAACAGTCACTTTCGTCCGCTGCCGTGATTGACCTTGGTAGCGACGAGGACCTCACAGAAGCCGAGAAGAGGGCCAAGAAATTCCGCCGAGAGATCACTGACAAGAAGGAGTTGGAGGCAATTGGGGGGATTTCTCACCGTGAAAGAATTGAAAACTTCAATACGAAGCTTGGTTCCATGACTGAGCACAATGACATTCCGCGTGTTTCTGCTGCAGGTAACGGTTAGTGATTTGTGCCTGTTGACACAACCTGCAAAAAAACAAAACAAAAAAGAGTAGCTTGGAAAGGACAGCTTTGAGTAACATTATACGCACATTAAATATGTACCCGGGTACTGGAAATAAAATATATAGCTAATTTTACGCCGCAAGAACCCGACCCAAACGCACTACTCGTTTATACTTTTTTTATATTTGTCGCAGATGTCTGCGAGTGCTCTGCTGATTTTATTTATTGGGAGCCCAACAACGTTAAAATAGTCCCCCTCGATCTTCTCTACAAATTGCCCTGCGATGCCCTGAATCCCATAGGCCCCTGCCTTGTCCATGGGCTCCCCAGTTTTCACGTACGCATCTATGTCGCCTTGATTTAAAGCTGAAAAGGTAACGTTAGTGGTCGAAACAAATGAAACGTCCTCTCCACCCTCTACATAAATGTAGACACCGGTGTAAACCTTGTTGGTCTCAGCACTCAACGCCCTCAGCATTCTCTTGGCGTCGTTTTCGTCCACAGGCTTTTCTAAAATTTCCCCCTTCAAAGAGACGACAGTGTCTGCCCCAATAAAAATCTGACGACGCCCATCTCCGTCCCCCCCTTCTCTAATTTCATCTAACCCTTCAGCCACGCCGAGGCACTTTAAGCGCGCGCTCAACGAAACGTAATCATCTGCGCTCATGGCATGCTTGCGATCCCGGATGGTAGCCTCGTCAAAAGGCGATGCCATGACATCAAACTTCATCCCTGCACCCCCTCCCCCCAGGACCTGCTTCATTAATTCCTTCCTCCTCGGGGATGTCGAGGCCAAGATAATTCTGTACTTTTGCAACTCTTCGCCGCTTAATCCTAGCATATAATTGCTCCGCATGTCTACACCAAGCTTCATGTCCTCCGTTAAATAGTTTCCCCCATCGATGTGACCGGTAAAAGCGCAGCCCGCATGGTCATCCAACAAGTAGCAACCAAATTTCTGAAAACCATCTTCCCCGAATCCATTTCGCTTCACCTGCTCGACAATTTCTTGAGAAATTTTATCTTCCACAAACCCCCCCTTTGCAACCAGTTTAAGAGCAGGGTCAAAGACGAAATCGCGATAGTGAGAGGTCGTCACTACGTGGATATTGTCGTACCAAAAGAGCGTCGGAATCAAACTGCCCTGCACGAACTTTACGTCCTTTTCCTCGGCTTTGCCATCAAACGCGTACTGATAAGATGGATTCTCGGTGTACATCGCACGAAGGTTAAGGTACTTATCTTCACAACGCGGGAAGCGCTCGCACATCTCATTACAAACAGCCTCTGTTCCAAAGTCAGCAGATTCCAATACTAGCTCCTGCGGACGCTTTATATTCATTACCATCTCGTTGTGGATCGACTTGGGATACTTGCGTGACTGGTCCAAATAGAAAAGGTTCGAGCGCATGATGATGCCGACGTATTTCACCGCTTCGTCAGCCTCCATTGCAGCCACAACTTCTTTCAAAGGAGTCCTCCGCATGAAAGTTCTATCATGCTGAATCACAATTACATATTTTGTATCGACGTGCTGGAGTGCGGCCTTGAGGGCGAATCCGTACCCTTGCCGTGAGTCGAGTTCCAATATCTCCGTATTACCAAAGGCATCGGTAGCTTTTTCTGCATTTTCAACTCGGCGTCTTAGGTTGAGCTTGAAATTGTTGTAATTTATTTCCTGCTCGTCGTTCACATAACCCGAGCGCATTGCAGCCTTAACACCGGTATGTTTCCGCGCCTTGGAACCCTTATTATCTTCTCCCACGTGTTTGCGCCGAACACCGTCGCAAACAATAATTGTCTTGCAAGCCTGAAAGTCTGAGCCCCCAAAATGAAAAGTAGAGAGTGTCTCCTCGAGCATATCGAGGGACGGGTGCGACCGAATAGGAGACGTCGTGATGATTATCGTGAGGAAGCTGGGGAGCTCCACCTCGCTCAGAGGTGGGGGTGGGGGTAGAAGGGGAGTTTCTGCATCAGACCAAGACATTTTTTTCTAGCTCCACAGATTGATTGAGAATGATCCTTTACACTTCGGTTTTTTACAGTTGTGCAGTACTGTACTGTACAGAAGTGAGATAAGTTGTTGGAATTTCCCAACGCAAGGCAAAATCCAGTGAGTATGAAGTTAAAAGGGGCGGGGCGCCCAATTTCATTAAAAATAGGAATTTTACCACCACCCTTTCGTTTTTGTAAACCCTGAATCTTATAGATAGCACTTGATAATCTGGATTTGCTGTTTGCCACCAGAAAATAAAAGCAACTCGCGTCACATCATAAAAAAGTGCCGGCTAACGATAAAATAAAAAGGACCCCCTCCTCTGCCCGGATGCCCCTCTTCCTATCTCCCCAAGGGACGCTGTCTCCTGCCGGCATTCTCCTCCTTTTTGGTTTTCCCCTGCTACTCCTTGAATACCACCACCGTCATTTCAACGGTCTCCTATTTTATGTCGGGTTTGCGCTATCGGCTGCAATCTTAATTACCACTATTGCTTTCAATGTTTTGGGTGGTGGTGACGATGATAATAGCAATTTGCTGGTGAAAAAGAATGAACCGGCAAGCTCTGTTGTGCGCAAGCTATCTGAAAATTTGAATAGTCGCGACTACTGCATCCAGTGCATCCATTACCTCTACGCATCTTTGAGAACGACCCCGAGCAATTTGAAAATATTGCACCAACTCCACTTTCCTTCTCTAATACCCAAAATACTTGCCATTCATGATAAAGATGATCTAGTTGGCAATGTTTGCTTCACTGCCGTGACGAATTTACTGACGGTGGAGAAAAAGAGAAAAGAAGATTCTTCGAAATCACCAGATGATGAACCATTGTCATCTCAATCGACCAATGAAATTTGCACCGATGTTTCAGTTTATATTAAATTCATGTCTAATTCTTTGGAGCGAGAGAAATGCCGAGAGAACGAAAACGATGAATGTGCAATCTCCGCTGCCGAGCTGCAGCGGAAGGGGTGCCTTCTGGTTGGTTCTCTTGCCGATATATCTCCAAAATTTCAGAACGACTTGGTGAAGTCGAATGCGATACAATCAGTGCTCGATGCAGCCCGTTTCTTCCGGCTTGACGTTCCGGTCACTCAGTGGGCCATGATGGCGCTTTTTTCTATCTGTTATGACAATCCAAGTGGAAAACTCGTGCTCCTTGAGGAAGGTGGCTTCGAAGTTATTGTCAGTGCAGTAAATCAGCATTTGAATGAGTCTCTCCATGTTGTCCGGCAGAGCGTCGCTACTCTCTTTGACGTGCTACGTATCACTAATGAGATTGACTTTAACAAAGTTCGAATGGCTGCTTTCAATGCTGGGTTGATTGAAATGCTTGAGGCAGTTCGCGACAGCGATCACGGTAAGGATTCGTCAATTTCCCAGATGGTGACCATTATTTTG
>Ga0209832_1001747_pt1 | contig 11619 bp, 7 predicted proteins | sample COGITO_mtgs_1104_2_FD_185516 | JGI IMG/M metagenome (GOLD analysis project Ga0209832, IMG submission 185516) | Pelagic marine microbial communities from North Sea - COGITO_mtgs_110407 (SPAdes) (version 2) | ecosystem: Environmental > Aquatic > Marine > Epipelagic ...
TTTGCCTTCACCACATTTGCCTTCTTTAGACTTATCGTCTTTTTTAGCGTCTTCTTTTTTCTCTGATTTTTTATCACCGTCTTTCTTATCAGACTTTTTATCCCCTTCTTTTTTATCACCGTCTTTGCCTTCGCCGCATTTGCCTTCTCCACATTTTCCTTCGCCGCATTTAAGCTCAACAGTTAGATTACTTACCATTTTGTTGTCAGCAATAAAATCAGAATTAAGCTCAATTAGGTTTGAACGGACTTCAGATCCAGATCCAAGATGATCAACAGCAAATAAATCTGCTGCACTAGCATTATTTGATACAGCTCCGAGAGCCAAAGTTCCAGTTGCTACAGCAACAATTTTTCCAATTTTCATAGTTATAAGTTTTAATTATTCTACTAATGTACGTTTTGTCACTATCCATATATTACTAAAAACTGAGAAATGTCATTAAACTATCAATTATTTGGTAATTGAACTGTTTTTTTGACAGTCTAAAATTGCTTTTATAATGTCGTATTCTTTGGCTTTAAGCACAAACTCATCTTCTAGTGGACATTCTTCCATAAACCGTTGGGCTTCTTCTTTAGAATCCAGCTCAAGCGCTTTCTGAACAACCTGTGGATTGTATTTTTCACCTATAATTTTTTCCTCCTCAGACTTTTCCTTTGCCTTGGCAAGCTTTCTAGCCTGACGTGCTTCTCTTCCCCATTTATTATAAATAAGAGAAATAGGACTGGTAATTGGGATATGTGCATTTAAGTCCGTTTCTACGTCTTCTAGCTTACTCGGTTTTTTATATTCAAATAGTTCCGAATTTATAGGTTCAATAGGTGTTTGGTTAATGAAATCTTCTTTGAACTCTTCTTTGGTACTGTATTGATTGACGTCATATCCAGGTAGGTTATAAACTCGTTCTGACATATAAATAGTGATTGCTTTACCACTGGGAAGCCAAAACATACTAGTGTAAAGTATGTGGTCTTTGTAGCCTATTGAAGTTAAAATTAAGGTATCTCCATTTTGATAAGGTATTGTAAAGCTGCCATCAGCAGTTGAATTGGTGGCTTTATTAGAGTTAATGTTTACGACATGAACGCCAATTAACTTAGCGCTGTCTTTTTTTGAAACTATTTCACCGATAAGTAATTTGCTTTGGGCAAAAACGTGGTTTGCACTTAATAAAAGTAGAAGACAGGTAAAAACTTGAATACACGCTTTCATAGGCAATCCTATTACATTCACATTTATAGCAAGTCTTGGTATTAGTGACCTATTTCGCAATATCCATTGCTTCTTTTGCCGTTAAAGTTTTACCGTCGTATTCTCCAACCACAAATGCTTCATTTATATTGAAGTCCCCCAATTCATCGATATATGCATTTGCTTGCTCATAGCTTGAGAATTCCCCGATATAATAACGAGTCTTGCCATCACTTCCTTTTTCATTTTTAATCTTGCCCAGTTTAACAAATTTGTTAAACTCTTCCATTGATATTGCGTTTTCATAAGCCCCTAGTTGAACCTTGAAACTTACTTTACTTCTGTCTTTAGAAGCAGGTGCTGAAGAAGGTTCAAATGTTGCTCCAGCACTTGATAACGAAACTTGCTCTCCTTCGTTAAATGCTTTGATTAACGAAGTTTCAACACCTTGGCCTTTTAAAGCAACGCTTGCAGCAGCTGCTTCGTCATATGATGAGTAGCCTTTTCCAGTATAATATCTGGTAAAACCATCCGAACTTCTTATACCCATAACTTCAAGGTCTCCAAATGCACCTTTTCTGACTGGTTTTTTAAATGCTCCTATTTGAATTCTAAACTGAGTACCTGGAGGTGCTGTTTTACCTACCGAAGGGCCTACAATCTCGCCTCGAGTATCGGCAATAATTACTTTACCGGTAACCGTTTCTTCAACAATTGCTCTAGTCGAAATTCCTTTGTCTTTAAGCTCTTTGTTTTTTGCTAGGGCTTCGCTTATCTCATCAAACTCTCCCACTAAAACGGTTGCATCATCGCCATCTTTTACACTTTTAAGTTTTTCATTACTCAATAAGTCGCCAGCTTGCTCAGTTGAAAGAGAGTCACTAGCCACTTGAACGCTGTATTTCTTTTTTGTAACTCTATTACTTCTATTGGGCAATTCGTTGGTATAAATAGTGTCTTGCATTGTCGAAAGTACACCCGATTCATCAAGAAACCTTAGAGCAATCATTCCAATTTCTTCTTGTGTCAACCCTACACCATTCGTGTCAACCACCATGGTAGAGTCAGTACCTAACTCTAAATCCTTAAAATCGGGTACCCCATCATTATCCTCATCAAAAGGACAACCCTTTTCATCGACTTCAATTCCAGCAGGTGTTTCAGGGCACTCATCTTGTAAGTTTTTTATACCGTCTAAATCTGAATCCCCATTGGCTAAATCTGATAGTTCCTCGTCGCTAATTCCATCTTCTCCTGGATCTATTGAGTTCTTATGATCCGACAGATCAAAACTCAAACCGACATGACTGTATAAGAAACCTTCTACTTTACCTGGACCATTATAGTCTCCAACACCTTCAGTGGTTACGCCATCAACCCAATCCGTTAGTAATATATTGTAGGTTGCCCCAAGGTGAACGTGAAACCTATGACTTAAGCGCATATTTACACCTGCGCCAAAAGGAACGGTAAACGAGAACTTATCAAATTCTGTAGCTCCAGTTATGCCACTTTTTCTAATGTCGGTTTCGTAATCATAATCGCGTTGCAATTTGTTAGCTGAGGCTAAATTCTCGGGAGTTTCCGCTCTATCCATTATGTCTCCCGAACTCCAATAGTAGTATTGATTACCGTTAGCATCGAATAAATCCGCTTTTGAGTTAAACACTAAAGCGTCGAAGCCTAAAGATAAATAGGGGTCAATAGCTCGTTTTTCATTCAAAAAGTGATTAAAGTTATAGCTGGTTTCTATTCCATAAGTTTGAATTCTACTACTAAAATTTAAATTTCTTGAAGCACTTCTTTCATTTCCAGAAAGTGTACCTAACATTGTTCTAAAGGTTAAGTAGAAACTGTTTTTTAGAGGAAAAGAAACACTTAAATCCGTCGCAAGGTTTGAAAGTAGTATGCCGTTTGCTTTCTGATTGTTGGATACATCTCCAAAAAAAGTAAGCCAACCACCCGATAAAGAGACGATAGGTCTAAAATCACCTATGTCTTTCGAACTGTCAGCTGCTGTTGGTTCAAGAACAAATTGTTCGACCTCGTTACTGTCAGCTTGCGCAAAAGAATTTGCGGTAAAAATTAGGATAAATATTCCTGTGAGGATTGACTTCATTTTACTTAATACAATAATCCGCCTAAAGTAACTAATAATTGATTGTTGCAATTGGTTTTTCGCTATTTAAACCATTTTTGCTTGCTAATCATCAAAGCTTCTTGGACTGTAATTCTAATACCCTCATTATAAGCCGTTACAAATGGTCCGTCGAATTTATGGTTCCCTGCATTTACAGTTTCTCTATTGTCCCGAGCATTTCTGTACACTTGATAAGATCCCGTGGTATATTTAACCCAGCCACTGTGGTTTTCAATTACAAAATCATTCGTCCAATTGTGTCTTTTTTCAAAGTATGCTTTGTTAACTACATTCTTACCAGCTGCAATTTGAACTCTATAATTTACACCTGATTTCACTCCGAAATCATTATCCAACACAGGCTCCGTTTTCTGCTCTTTATTTTGTTCTGTATTGAGGGGTGCGGTTTCAGTTTTAGAATCTTTGTTTTCCTCGTTAGTATTTTCCTTTTCTTTCTCAACCTCGAGGTTTTCTAAAACAGGTGTTTCTTCTAAGATAGGTGTTTCTTCAATAACTTCTTCTTCTTCTTCTTCTTCTTCTTCTTCTTCTTCTTCTTCTTCTTCTTCTTCAAGTGGAGTGTTTTCTTCGCTAATTTCTTCGCTAATTTCTTCGGTAGTATTAGTGTTGTCCGATAACAATTCTTCTTCACTACTTTCAGCTATCTCCCTCTTTTCGTTATCGGAGTTTGTTGGAACAACAGTATTAGCTTCTTCATCCTTAGTCACTAATGCTATCTCATTGTCTAATGCTGGAGTTGTAATAGCCTCAGTATCCTGGTTTGTGAGATCTGTGTTAGTTGGAGCAATCTCCTTGGGTTCCTTTTTAATTGCATCAACTTTCTCCGTGCTTTCATTCTCTTTTGGAGTTACTTCTGTTTTGGCAGCGAGTACTTCTTCACCCTCATTAATGATGTCTACTTTTTTGGTAACGTTGCCTTCTAGAAAAGAAAAGTCACCTCTCAAAATAGAAACGTCTTTGTCTTTTGCTGCGCTTAAATCTAAATTATACGAAACCGTAAAATTTTCTTCTGGCGGTAAGGCCATCCATACGAATTTTCCTTTGTTTTTTATAAAACTAAAAATGGCTCCACTCAAATTACCTTCAGTCATTTTAGCGCCGAATGAAGTGAACTCTTGAATTTTGCAAAACCCTTCAATTCCCTGTTTTGTAATATTCAATTTAACTTGATACTTCTCATTTCCAAGAGATTCAACCGTTCTTACAACTTTAGCGTATGACTGCACCTTTTCTGCTTTTTGTTCAGTTGTAGTTTGATCGGCAAGAGCTTGCTCTCCTGTCGCAATAGATTTTTTGAAAACAGAATAACTTCTTTTTTCGTTGTTTTCTAAATAGGAGAATTTACCGCCAAGCTCAAAACTATTTGGTGCGGAATCAGCCACTTTGAGTTTGTATTTTACTGAAAAAGTTTTGTCTGTTGGAAAATTTAGCCAAATGATTTTTAGGACTCCATTGTTAAATGTGAAAGTAGCGTTTCCCATGTCAACCGCTTCTGCAATTACTCCTGCTGGTAAATTGTCGGTGAGTTTAGCGAATCCTTTAACACTTCCAACTGTGAAAACAATTTCCACAATTCCTCCAGATGCTTTATCAATTGATCCCGGCGTGTTTATTTCGGCTTTAAATTCTTCCTTTTTTAACTCATTTACATCAGTTGAAAAGATAAATGAAAATGATATTATGTGCAGAAAAGCGATAAGTGTTCGAAGCATAGTGCTGTTTTTTTTTGGACTATGTTAACAAATCTATTTTTAAGGCCTTAAGGCATAAGTAAAAGGGTATTGCACTTCTAAACACGGAGCTGTGTACAAGAGTAGTTTGAAAAGCAGAAATACTAATTTATATATCTGATTTTCAGTATATTAAATCGATTCAATTAACTTAAGTAGGAGTAGGAGGTGTTAGCCGTACTTATAAAGAAAGGGTTGTTGATTACTCTGTGCGTTTCTAGAAATTTGGTTTTAAAAGGTACTTCGAGTAGAAGGATTCAATTTCTTGAACAGCTTCATCGGAGGTATCTACAACCCTAAATAAATCAAGGTCTTCTTCGCTAATGTTTTTCTCGGTTTCTAGCATTGTGGACTTTATCCAATCCATAAGACCCGACCAGTACTTTTTCCCCACTAATATAACGGGAAATTTTCCAATTTTTTGTGTTTGCATTAAAGTCAATGCTTCGAAAAACTCATCTAAAGTTCCAAAGCCTCCAGGCATTACAATAAACCCCTGAGCATATTTAATGAACATGAGTTTCCTAACAAAAAAGTAGTCGAAATTTATGAGTTTATCTCTATCAATATATGGGTTTTCGGTCTGTTCAAAAGGTAGCTCTATGTTCAAACCAACTGACTTGCCACCTCCGCGTTGTGCTCCTTTATTTGCTGCTTCCATAATACCAGGGCCTCCGCCGCTAATCACTCCAAAACCTGTGAGAGTGAGCTTGTATGCAATCTCTTCAGTAAGCAAGAAATACGGGTGATCTTCTTTAGTTCTGGCTGATCCAAATATGGAAACACAGGGTCCAATTTTGGACAATTTTTCAAACCCTTCTACAAACTCAGACATAATTTTAAATATCTGCCAAGAGTTATTGCTTTTTATTTCGCTCCAATTTTTGTCTTTGAAAGCCTTATTAATCTTATCGTCGTTTGTCATAGTTATTAAAATTGATCAGAATATTGTGTGATTACAAAATCCCTTTTAAAGGGATATATTTGCACCAATATTACGGTTGTGCACTCAAATAAGTTATCATATTTTTTTCTTTTAGCAATTATTGTGTGTTGCGCTAGTTGCAAAAAGTGGCCTTGGCAAGATTGCGAAAAGGGCACTGGTGATGTATTTGAAGATCGCAGGTCATTCGCGAATTATCACACTTTTACCCTGGATATCCCTTCGGAGCTATATATTCATTATGATTCGAGTAGGTCGCGCAGTGAAGTAATGGTAGTTGCCCAAGAGAATGTGGCTGAACAAATAATAGTGACCGATAATGATGGTTTTATTACAGTCGGTTTTGATGGTTGCTTTAGAGAGTATGAAGAAATCCAATTCCATCTTTTTGTAAAATCCTTAGAAAAGTTGGTAGTTAACTCTCCGGCTAAAGTCTACACCACTAAAGCTATTTATGGAGAAAAATTTCATTTAGTATTCAATGAATCCGCTTCTTTGGACGCATTTTTTTATGTTGATGAGTTACAAGTTGATTTTCGGGGTGCGGCAAATATTAAAACCCAAGGTTATGCTCATGTTCACAAAGCAAACTTTAATTCAGCTGCAACCTACGATGCTCAGTACTTAATAACAGACAGTACTTATGTTATTATGAATTCAACAAGCACTTTTAAAGCTTATGCTTCTGGATTGTTGGATGTAACTATGACACAGGGGGTAATAGAGTTTGACGGAGAAGACACGCTCAATATTACAGACCGAAAAACTGGTGGAGTCCTTTTAGATTTGAGAGACTCCCTTTAAGCTAAGAGCAATTCTCTTCCTTTCTAAATCAATGCTTTTTACTTTAGCTTCTACAGTTTGATTCAAGGATACTATTTCGTTTGGATCAGATACAAAGGCATCAGCCATTTCAGACAGATGAATGAGTCCATTTTCTTTAATACCGATATCTACAAAGGCTCCAAAGCCAGTGATATTAGAAATAATGCCGGGAACAATATCGCCTACTTGCAGATTGTTAATCGTTTTTAAATCCTTTCGAAACTCAAATACTTTGGCCATTTTTCTGGGGTCACGATTTGGTTTTTCAAGTTCCGCTAAAACAAAAGTCACAGTTTCTAGTCCTGTTTTTTCTGAAACAAACTCTTTGGGATCTATTGATTCGAGAACTTCTTTGTTACCAACAAGTTCATGGATAGATAATTTTAATTTTTTAGAAATTAATTGGACAACAGGATAAGATTCTGGATGTATTGCCGAATTGTCGAGAGGGTTTTTAGCATCAGCAACTCTTACAAAACCAGCGCATTGTTCGTATGCTTTTTTACCTAGACCATTGACTTTGAGTAAGTCTTCTTTTGAACTAAACGCACCATTTTCAGATCGTTCTAAAACAATTGATTCCGCTATTTTAGGTCCAATCCCGCTAACGTAGGTTAGCAAATGAGAGCTAGAAGTATTTAGATCAACGCCAACTTTATTCACACAGTATTCAATACTTCGAGTAAGTCCACTGTCCAATTGTGCCGGAGGTATATCATGCTGATACTGCCCGACACCTATAGCTTTTGGTTCAATTTTTACCAATTCGGATAGTGGGTCTAATAATCGTCTACCAATAGAAACAGCTCCTCTTACGGTTACGTCGTAATTCGGAAATTCAGCTCTCGCGACCCTAGATGCACTGTATACAGATGCACCTGCTTCACTGACAACAAATACCTGTATGTCTCTATCGAATCTTATTTTTTTTATTAGTTGCTCAGTTTCGCGGCTAGCGGTTCCATTTCCAATTGCTATTGCTTCAATTTTGTAGGACCTAACGAGAGTATTTATTTTATTTAATGCTCCGCTATCATGCTGCGGTGCATGGGGGTAAATCGTTTCGTTGTGTTTTAGCATTCCATTACTATCCAAGCAAACCAGTTTGCAACCAGATTTAAACCCAGGATCAATGGCTAAAATCTTTTTGTTACGCAATGGTGCAGTCATTAAAAGCTGTTCCAAGTTTTTACGGAAAATTGAAACCGCTAAGCGATCTGATTTTTCTGATAAGTTATTAAATACTTCTCTTTCTAGCGCTGGTTTAAGTTGTTTGGAATAGGCTTTAATAATTGCTTTTTTGAGCAGGGCAGTGTATTCAGTATTGCCTTTGATAAGTGTATTTTCAATTACTTCAATAGATTCTGCTTTTTTAGGTGAAATTCCAATGTTTAATAGGTCTAGATTTTTACCACGTCTCAATGCCATAAAGCGATGCGGTTTAATGCGTGTAACACTTTCATCGAAATCGAAAAAATCACTAAATTTTTCTGCTTCAACTTCCTTACCCTTTACAACTTTGCTAGAAACAAGTGCTTTATTCTCAAAGATTCTGCGAAGTCGATTTCGTATCCATTCATTATTGTTTATCCAGTCAGCAGCAATGTCAATAGCTCCCAGTAGAACTTCTTGTTCAGTTGGGAATTGTTTCGAAATAAACTTTTTTGCGAATTGATTTGGGGAACTATCTGTTTCTTTCATAATGGCTACAGCTATTGGTTTTAGCCCAGCCTCTAATGCAACGGTAGCCTTGGTTTTAGTTTTCTTTTTGAAGGGAAGAAACAGGTCTTCTAAGGCAATAAGATTGGTGCATTCGGTTATTTTGGTGTTTAATTCTTCGGTTAAAACATTTTGTTCCTTCAGGTTCTTTTGAATACTTTTTTTTCGCTCTTGTAATTTGTTCCAAACTACCAGTTGATTCTGGATAGCTTCAATTTCTACCTCATCCATTCCGCCAGTAGCGTCTTTTCTATAGCGCGCTATAAAAGGAATCGTGCCTCCACTTTCGATTAATTCAATGCAATTGTTAATGTATTTATCGCTGAGTTTAGTAGCTTGTTTAATGAAAGTAATTTTAGAAGTATTCGACATAAGTGGCATTGGGTATTTTTGCACTTCAAAATTAGGAAAAGGGCAAACGCATGAATTTTTACAGTAAGAATTTTAAACTTGGAATGCTAGGGGGTGGGCAACTTGGCAAAATGTTTATCCAAGAAGCAGTGAATTATAATGTTCAAGTTTGTGTTTTAGACCCTGATAGTAACGCCCCATGCTCTTTAATTGCTCATGAATTCCAGTTAGGAGACTTTAAAGATTATCAAACGGTTGTTGACTTTGGGAGAGATAAAAACGTGCTCACTATTGAAATTGAGCATGTGAATACCGATGCATTGAAGCAATTGGAAATCGAAGGCGTAAAAGTATTTCCGCAACCTCATATTCTGGAATTGATAAAGGATAAAGGACTTCAAAAAGAATTTTACAGAGAAAACAATATTCCAACGGCTCCTTTTGTATTGGCTAATTCTAGGGCAGAGTTGCACGAGCATCTGCAAAACTTTCCATTCATGCAAAAAGCAAGAACGGGAGGCTACGATGGCAAAGGTGTATACGCATTAAAGTCAAAAAGTGATATCGAAATGGCGTTTGATGCACCGAGCGTTTTAGAGGAGTTTGTTGACTTTGATAAAGAGCTGAGCGTAATTGTTGCTCGAAATGAGAGCGGTGAAGTAGCTACTTATCCATTGGTTGAATTAGAATTTAATCCAATTGTAAATTTGGTGGAATATTTAAAATGCCCTGCTGAAGTATCTACTGAGATAGAGGAAAAGGCTCAAGCATTGGCTATGAAAGTGGCTGAAAAACTCGAAATTGTTGGCTTGCTTGCTGTTGAATTTTTCTTGACTAAATCTGGAGATTTGTTGGTGAATGAAGTTGCGCCAAGAACGCACAATAGTGGTCATCAAACAATAGAAGGGAACGTTACCTCTCAATTTGAACAGCATTTACGAGCTGTTTTAAACCTACCACTGGGAGATACTAGTATAATTCAACCCAGTGTAATGCTCAATATATTAGGAGAGCCTAATCATAGCGGAGAAGCCATTTATGAAAACTTGGAAAAGGTAATAGCTATGTCAAAAGTTCACGTTCATTTATATGGTAAGCACCTTACCAAACCCTACCGGAAAATGGGACATGTTACAATAACCGATGCGGATATCAACAAGGCCTATGACAAGGCAAAGGAGGTCAACGTTTTGTTAAAGGTATTGAGTAGTTAAAAATCTACATCAGTTTATAAATTCTTGGTAAATCGTTATGAATAATAGTAATACTATCATACTTTAGCGCTTTACTTTTATTTAAGCATGAATAATAATTATTTAAAGAATTTAAAGTCTGATATTCCAGCTGGTTTGGTGGTGTTTTTGGTTGCCTTGCCGTTATGCTTGGGAATAGCTTCTGCTTCTGGTTCCAGTCCTGACACTTTTTCTTTGGTAGCCGGTATAATTGCAGGAATTGTTGGTGGAATTGTCGTTGGCTTTTTTAGTGGGTCCCAAGTAGGGGCAAGTGGACCTGCAGCAGGACTTGCCGTTATAGTGTTTACGTCCGTAAATGATATTGGATTTCAACCTTTTTTGCTTGCTGTTATGATTGGTGGACTTCTCCAAATTATCATGGGATTTCTCAAGGCAGGAATGATTGCTTATTATTTTCCAAATTCGGTGATCAGAGGCATGTTAGCAAGCATTGGAATTATTTTAATTCTTAAACAAATTCCTCATGCCTTAGGATATGACAGAGATCAGGAGGGAGATGCCTCTTTTTTTCAAGCCGATGGAGAGAATACGTTTAGTGAGATCTTTCAAGCTTTGGATTACTTCTCTATTGGCGCGGTAATTATCTCTGTTACTTGCCTTATAGTGCTTATTTTATGGGATAAATACCTTACTCCCAAAGGTGGGGTAATGAAAATGTTACCTGGGGCTTTAATTGTAGTTACTCTAGGTGCTGTTTTGAATAGAGTTTTAGGTATGATAGATCCTGCTCTTTCAGTAAGCGCAGAACATTTAGTTCAAATACCAAAAATTAGTTCATTCTCAGGTCTTAGTGAATTTGTAACTTTTCCTGATTGGAGTTCTGTTTATAATCCTGCGGTTTGGATAACAGGATTTACGATAGCTATTGTAGCATCCCTTGAAACGTTGCTTTGTGTTGAAGCTACTGATAAATTAGACCCCCATAAAAGAATAACTCCCGCAAACCTAGAGTTAAAGGCACAGGGATTAGGGAATATGATCTCAGGCTTAATTGGGGGACTGCCAATTACACAAGTTATTGTACGCAGTAGCGCTAATATTGACGCTGGGGGACAAACGAAAGTGTCTACCATTTTTCACGGTGTTTTATTGTTGGTTTCGGTGGTGTTTATTCCAGGGTTGTTAAGTCAAATACCATTAGCTGCACTAGCGGCAATTTTGCTGGTGGTTGGTTATAAACTGGCTAAAATCAGTGTCTTTAAGGATATGCTGTCGAAAGGAAAAGAACAGTACATCCCTTTTCTAGTTACGGTCTTTGCAATCATATTATCCGATCTTTTGATAGGAATTGGAATAGGTCTTTTAGTTGCCATTTTCTTTATTCTTCAACGAAATTTAGAAACAGACCATGTTAAAATTAAAGAAGAAGATGATGGAAAACACACTCACCGAATTATTTTGTCTGAAGAAGTCAGCTTTTTGAATAAAGGCATTGCTGCGCTGCTT
>Ga0209832_1001754_pt1 | contig 11603 bp, 7 predicted proteins | sample COGITO_mtgs_1104_2_FD_185516 | JGI IMG/M metagenome (GOLD analysis project Ga0209832, IMG submission 185516) | Pelagic marine microbial communities from North Sea - COGITO_mtgs_110407 (SPAdes) (version 2) | ecosystem: Environmental > Aquatic > Marine > Epipelagic ...
ACCTTTGAATGCCATCCGAAAACTGTAGCTCTCGACCCCCACCTTGTTTGCCACTGGTATCGCCGCTGGTATCGCCACTGGTATCGCCACTGGTATCGCCACTGGTATCGCCACTGGTATCGCCACCTTGCTTGCCACTTGTATCGCCACTTGTATCGCCACTGGTATCGCCACTTGTATCACCGCTTGTATCGCCACTGGTATCGCCACTTTTATCACCACTTGTATCGCCACTAGGACCGCTTCCCACCCCGCCACTGGTATCGCCACTAGGACCGCTACCCACCCCGCCACTGGTATCGCCACTGGTATCGCCACTTGTATCACCACTTGTATCGCCACTAGGACCGCTACCCACCCCACCCATGCTTGAGCACGTAGCACAACACAGGTTCTCGAACCAACCGGCAGGAGCTCCGTTTGCGACTAAATCGCTATCGTCCACACAGAAGATTTTCACAGCGTCGCAACTAGTCAGCCCACCTAACGATTCCGCTGAAAGAGATGTCTCGTCATCTACACAGTCACTTGCGCTCCCGCCGTCACTCCCGCTGTCACCTCCAACACTTCCCCCATCTTCGTGAAACTCATCTTCGAACTCAAACCAAAAGAAATCTACACTTGTCAAGTTCTCGGGTAGCAGTGAATTGCACGCACTCCAACACTGGTCCATAGAAGTGTAGCTGGTTTGGAGAACAGCATCGGCGCTGATCGAGTTGCCATAGCAAAAGTTGTGGGAGGTCGTGTTCAAGATCTCATAAGAAACTCCACCTCCTAAGTCGGACTCCTCAATTACCGTGGGAACTCCCACGCAATTTAAAAAAAGTTTTTCGATTAAAGGAATCATGAGAATATCGGGAACTCCGTCATAAAACTGAAGAATCACTGCAAGCACGACTCCATATCCATCTGTGCAGGAGGAACAAAGGTAAGGAGTCTCATCCCCAAACCAATCCTCAGCGCTTCGCGAAGTAAGAGGTATATCAATTAGCGACGCGTGTTTGGCGCTTATTAAGCTGCAGCACTGTTCAGAGATTGGGCCCTCAGAGAAATTTTCTATGTTGGTGTAATCAATAATACATTCCGCTTTCGGGGTAGGGAGGATGGATGAAAGGAAAAGAACAGGAAGGAGGAGGAATGACTTTGTCATTGAAGTCAGGGGGGGTGGGAGGGTCCACACCGAACCTTGTTCGAGTTGGCGAGGTGAGGGGAGTCTACGCTGGACTTATAAACTGCACCTTCTCTCCTGCTGATGGGGTAGGAATTTGTAACCAATCCAAGTATCTAATTCATTATTTTGGTATTACCGTCTATGAAGGATCGGCAGGATATATATATGCTCGGTCGGTAGGATGCCGATATACCATATAAAATTAATGTTATTTCAACCACTTTGTCGAAGAAATTGAAAAGAGTTGTCAACGACCTTTGTGTAGAATCAGAATAGGATGAATGATGCGTCGATTCTGCAGGAATCTATTTTGTCGTCCTCCTCCCCCCCTCAGTCGATTAAAAAAAGAAAACTCGATCCTTTCACTTCTAACGACGATGCTCCTGCCCTTGCTCCCTCCCCTTCCTCTCCTCTCAAAATGTATTCGGCTGCTCGCATCCAGACCTACGGCTGCGGCTATCTGAATACTGTCTCTGCGTCTTTGCGAGTCGCGCAGGAAACGAGCAGATTCGATGACTTGTTTGCGTGGTCGTATGGGGATGATCTATCGGCTGTTCTTGCAATTCTGGAGGCAACTGAGCCAGACACAAGACTCCCCCCCTCGCCATTGTCCTACTCTCCGACGCAATCGACGAAGCCCTTGTCTAAATACCTTCTACAGAGAGCGATGAGCCTGTACTGCCGAATGATGGCACGCGCGGGCAGCAGCCATTCATGGTTTCGCATCGACGATCTATACAGGCGGTATTACAGGAAAAACAAGTACAACTCGAACGGTGAGTCGCACAACGAGATTTTGGCGGACCTCAAGTTGCTGAAGAATAAGGGCTTGATACGGACCTTCTCTTCGGAGGAGGAGGCGGCGGCAATCTGCGGGTGCTCGAGGGGGATATTGAAGCATGGTGAGAAGGAGCGTGTAATCCGTTCTCTGGGGGGGAAGATATCAGCGAAGACGCCACCGTTTGTCAACCAGGTCTTCAAGGTGCTAAAGAGTCAGAGTCGCCTGAGTTTCACTGGTCAGTCCAGCGCAATGCCGGTGATTTCGAGGGTGAACGAGGAGATTGAGGCGAGTTTCAAAAAAGAAATTGGCTCGAACTTTAAAGATGAAAAATACGAGGTAAGTGATTGCCCCCTGTATTGCTGAGACATGCCTTTTCAGCATGCGCTCACGCTCGCTTCTTGTGCAGACTCCAGATGTTTTTGCCTTCGCCCTTCGATTTTATCCTCTACAGAGCGTGAGGAGGATCTTACGGATTGTCGATCTCGTCGGAAACGGCCCCCAGGCACCCCGTGATGGAGGCGGCCCCTACTTGTCTACCAGGAATGACTGGTCAACTCCGATATTTCCTGAGGATGTCATCACCAGTTCGGCCGTGACGAATCTGAAGGCATCGTGCTCTCGTGGAAGATGGAGAACAGAAAATATACCAGGTTTGGCTGCGCATTTGGGAATGAGGGTTGTTAGCAATTGCGGAAGCCTCTACGAGAACGACGGCAGTTCGAAGTCGCAAGAGAACGCCGCCAGCGATCCTCTCTTTCCGCTGTCAAGCAATGCGCGCGATTACTTTTTAGCCTTGGAATCGAGCATCGAATTGCGTTGGCTATTCAATTTCGCCCAAGAGACTGTGGAGAGGAATCAGGCTCGGCAGCGTGCCAGAGAAAACCCAAAAAAAACTTCAAAGGCTGGCAGAAAATCGTCGTCGAGTAATAGCAACAGCAATTTCGACGAATTAGTAAATGATTTGCACTGTGAAATCAGCTCAACTGATTCTATGGATATAGCGTCAGAAGGAACTGCAGGTGTAAACGCGCGTTCAGGCATTATTGCGAGCTTACTTTTAAAGGATACCCCACATGCAACAATCCAACAATTGTCGCAGCAAGTGGAAGGTGATCTCAGGCACATAGACAGCAACAACAAGAGCCACCTTGAGGTAAATGGGGTAGGAAATGGAAATGTTATGAGCGAGGCTATACAGTTGGGGATCGTTGTTGTGGCTGCTAGGTGCCTCGAGTACTTACTTGGACAGCCTAATGAGGATAAGATGGATTATCTTCGCCGCCACCCAGAACGTCGTCACCTTATGGTGGAGTCGGTTTTGTCGTATTTGATATTCGATGGAGTCGCAATTCTTGAGAAATTTTGTCTTTATGATGTTGCTGTGCAGCACCTCGATATTATTTGTGGCACTGGGGAGAAGAAGGAATTTGTTAGGGCCCTCTTGAGTAGGAGGACCTTGGGCAAAGCGTCTGAAAGGTTGTTGATCGACCAAAGTCACGTTGAGCGCGCTAGCAGTGATAACGGCGACTTGCTCAGTGAAGGAGAGAGCAAAGTTTCGAAAAAAGCGAAGGCCCTTCTGTCTGTCAATGAAAACGCGGCCATTCACTTGAGCTTCAATTTCGTCTGGTTGCTGCTCAAAAAAATTCCGTCGCCAGACAACGCCTCCATGTTGCTCACAATCGCAGAAAAGAACCACGAGGTCAAAACTCTTGGACTTCATATTCCAAGGCAGGGAATGGCAGAGGGAAAGAAAACCGAGGCATCGAATAAGAAGCTCGCCATGTTCACTCCTACTTTTGACTACTCAATTGCCAATACCCTGCGACAAGGAGAGGCCGGGAGATCTGCCTTTGTCGGTTGGGATGATGAAGATGATGATGACGGCAACCCAGGCCCAGTCAGAAGGTACAACGGAGGCATGAGCGTCGAGTCGCTGGCATTGGAAGAGTACAGGCTTGGACATCTCCCGGAGGAGGGTGATATCTCGTTGAGAGGAGGGGGTTGGGTTGGATGGCATAACGAAGGAGCGCACCTGCACGCCCTCTTTAATATTTTTTGCCACGAGGAAATTGTCAAATCTCGTCTTCCTTTGGCATTTCTGACACCTTTTCAGTCCGGCCCAATCGATCTACACACCTCTGAGTTTTATTCTCGTCGCAAGGAGATTATTGAAGCCCACTTTGCAATGATCGCGGACCTTAGTGCTAGCGGCCTCGTCGACTATATTTTCAATCACGAAGAAAACCTTAGTGGACGGCACAGGAAAAATTTACGGACTCTTGCTGCCGTTGCAGTTGGAATCGGAGGTAAGGGTTTGGTAGGGATTTTTCGGGCATTTTGCTACGATTACAGGCACTATTCATCCGGTCTCCCGGATCTCATGATGATTCGCTGTCGCTATTTGGATGGGGAGGGAGAGGGAGAGGGAGAGGGAGACGGAGAGGGGAAGATCATAATGACCATAGATGAACTCGGTGATTTCATTGGGGAGGAGGTAAGTTTGCCAGGAGAGGGATAGTGAGATCGAACCACTTATACTCGCCGTTTATCTCACCCGTTTTTTTGACTGGAACATTACTCAGTTTTCAAAAGAATTTCGGGCAGGGAAGGCCGCGAAGAACGCAATCAGCGCAGTGGAAGAAGTGTTGAGCGGCGGGCTAGACAAAAGGTGGGAGAAAAGGACGAGAGGATTCGTGGGTCCTCCGGCGGCGTTTGCTGAGGATGTCGATGAAGGTACGGCGGAGGAGCTCTTGAAAGATAATGTGAATGTAACCACGGTGGCGGCGGCGACAATGGATTTGGCAACACACAGTAGAGCTCCGTCCCCCCCTCCCTCGACTCTCAACCCACTCTCGCTCTTCTTTAAAGGGTCGAAGAGGGTCGATATACAAACGATTTTCGTGGAAGTGAAGAGCGCTAACGACACACTTGACAGTCGTCAAATCGACTGGATTAACATTATGAGCAATTGTGGGGTGGAAGCGAGGGTCTGCAAGTTCAGAGGACGGAAGGCGGCGAAAAAAACGGAAAATGCTACGTTGAATACCTTATTGGAGAATAAAAAGGTGGCAAAAAAGCAGGTAAACAAGAGTCAGGTAGAGAAAAAGACCGCGAAAAAGTCAGGGAAGAAAAAAAAAATGTCAACCCAAAAAAACAAAAAAAAGGTGGTGAGGACAAGTTGGACCTGTGAAATGTGCACAGTTATCAACAGCGGTCGGAGAATACTATGTGAAGTTTGCGGACATTGTAGAATAGAAAGTAACAACAGCGGAAATGACAGTAGTGACGATTTTGTGTAGCTTACAATTTTTGTGGTCAAAATTTTATTTATTTTTTCGTAAAATCTACTCCTCTACCATTCCCTCTATCGCCCTCAGAACATTTTTTCGTTTCTCGCTTTCTCCAAAAACGGCCTCAACTAAATTTTTTAGTTCGGACTTTTCTAGTGTCCTCCAGAACCCTTCCCCACTCATCAACTTGCCAGATATGGCAGCCAAATTGTATCCAAAGAAAGTAGCGACACTTGACATTCTCTCCAGACTTACAGTCTGTTCGCCCCCCAGTATCCCACTCGCCTCGTCGCAAGCTTCCTTCAACACGGTCTCTAGACGGTCACTGGCGTCCGCGCTGATATCACGAAAAGTGAGGATCTTCGCGCAGACGACATCGACCATAGCGTCAATAACCGTTCCCACGTGTCTGTTGTGCTCTTCCTCCGTTAGCACTGGTTTCAGCCCCTTCTCGCTGAAATTTTTGGCAATTTGTAGGCACGCATTGATGCTCCTGATGAAATCATCCCACACACCATTCTCTTCCCCTTCGCCGACAACAACGGCGCGTTCCAAATTGCATACACCCTCCTCCGCTACCGTCCTGACCTCAGATGACGAATTTTCTACAACGGAACGGAGAGCTTGTTCTCCAGAGCGAGAGACGGTAATCATCGAGGGAATCGACTCGGACAAATGAGACACGAGGTAACTGCAAGAGTTGTGGTAAAGTGCTGCCTGGCGAGGAACAGTGAGGATGTCGTCCGCGACGAAGGGAACGATTCGGATAAAAACCTGCGACAGGAGAGGGGGTGTTGAAGACAGAATCTCGAGGACGGCCTTCTTATTTGGGAATACTTCCGGCGATGAAGCTATTCTCGATCTCTCTTCATTGACTTGACCAATGAGTTTGGCGATTTCCACCGCTGTTGTAGTGATGGAAAGATTGTTGTTGTTGTTGTTGTTGTTGTTGTTGATGACAGTGCCCCAGAGCTTGAAATCCTTGCACAATCGACGGGCTTCCTTCGTAAGGTCAGTTTGAAATTGCTGTGCGATTCGCCGACTCTCGCAAGTATTCAGCGCGTGGGTCGTCAGGGGGGATGTCGATGCGGTTGGACCGGTGGACGCGGGTATCCATCCATTTTGCTTCAGGTACAGGTCGAACACGTTGAGAGTAGGGAAGAGCAATGTCGTACCGATTTTAGTTTTGTGAACCAAGCGGTCCAGGAGAAAAGCTTGGGGGGTTTCGAGTTCGGCGAGGTCGGGGGCGTGCAAAGCCACAATGTCTTCAATGATGGTGGACCACATTTTGGCCTCGTTGTTGCGGTCGTCGTCGCCGTCGTCTACGTCGTGCTCAAACAAACCCATGGAGCGCACGAGGTACTCTCGACCCCCTAAGACGCGCGTCTTGACGTCGGCAAGAATTTTCTTCATATCTGCCACAACGTTCTCAATCGACCCACTGGGCTTCAACGACGACCACATCGAGCGCTTCACTTTGCTGAGCATTAACCCAAGTGCGTCCCTGCCAACTTCCTCCACAGCAAGAACCGCGTCGGGAATCGTGTTGTTGTTATTGTTGTTGTTATTGTTGTTGTTATTGTTGTTGTTATTGTTGTTGTTGTTGTTGTTGTCGACGCTGTTGTTGTCGACGCTGTTGTTGTCGACGCCTAAGCCGCCGACAACAACGAGCTCCGCTTTAGTAATCACAGAAGCGCTCAAGATGTTCGCGCGCTTGGTCAAGTTTTCTCTTATGCTCGTCAATTCCGCGGGGGAGGATTGCGTCTGTCGGAGTAGGCTTCGCGCCTTTTTTATGGCAGAAGCTGCCATGAGGAGGACCTTGCCGTCGCTGGGGGTTCTGTTGAGATGGTTTTCGGCGGCGGACAGGGAGGATAACGCCTCCGTAAGGGTGGTCTGTATGCTGTGATCCTCTGCTGCAGATGTTGAGGGCAAAGTTGAGGAAGATGGGGGAGCTGGAGGAGCTGGAGGAGCTGGAGGAGCTGGAGGAGCGTCGTGAAGCGGCAAGGGTGCGCTTTTGAAAGTGACCTCCTCATCATCAGAATCATCAGAATCCCCGCCCGCCGCCTTCTTGCTCGGCGCTTCGTCGTTGTCAAACGACCGTATCATCGCCCCGATTTCCTTCAGACGTCGCGCAAGCGCGGATTCGAATCCGCTCTCCGTGGAGTCGACGCCTTGGTCCATTAACACGTCCTCCACGCTGTTCAAGTTTAATCTACTCAGAAACATTGACTCGAGATCTTCTGAGGGCATCGGGGTCGTTGTTGTGATAGGAGCATCTCGTGACGTCATAAGCATTAGGTCCTGCCGCGTCGAATCCAGGAGGAGTGTGATGTCGTCCGCCAAATACTGCCCAGACTCCATGACATCAAAATCGAATTCAGAATTCGAATCCTTGGGGTGGGGGAGGCTGGGAGGGTGAAGGAGGGAAATAAGTGTGGGAATTGAACACCCTTTCGGAAAGGCTTCCTAGTTGTAATCTATTATCAAGAACGAGGCGAGGAGGAGGAAAGTCAGAGGGTCTGCTGACAAAAGAAGTGGTTTTCTGTGCAAAAGACCCACAAATGGCAGCTATCAATGTAGCGAAACGTTTGCTGCTGAGGCGCCCTCGTGCACTGTCATCATGTGCACCCTCTCAGACGTCATCGTCAATATTATCTCAATGGATACCCACTCAATCACTGTCAATGTCGACTGGGTCGACGGGCCCTCCCGTAGAAAACCTCATGAACCCCAAAATATTCCACGATTTGGCCGATACGACCCTTCTGTCCCTGCAAGACCACCTCGAAGGCAAGTTAGATATAGACGAGTCGGAAAGGGAGGTCGATATAAATTATTCTCAAGGGGTTTTGACAGTCAAGATTGGCGTAAATGAAAGTGGCTGTGTGAGCAGTCCTGGCAATTACGGGGGTAGCGGCGGTACGTGGGTGCTGAATAAGCAAGAGCCGAATAGAGAGATTTGGTGGTCGAGTCCTATTTCCGGACCGAAGCGTTTTGCTTATTTTAGCACCAACCAAGACCTTGACAACAACATCCAACAAGACGACCATGATGACGATGAGGAAGAATGGAGCAGTGGAAATGCCGGGGAAAACTGGGTTATGAGCAAGGGAGATGGCGAGAAAATGACTTTAAGGGATATAGTTGAGAAGGAGTTTTAGGTAGCTTTGTAAACAAATCGTTATCGTTATTGCAACAACTAGAAAGGTTTGTCCCACAGTGTTTCGCCCGTCTTGCTGTTCTCGTAGTATTCATTACCTGTCGCCACGTCAACGTGTGTGATCCAAGTGGTCGAAGGAGGTATTGGTGGTCTCATCATAGGATTGTCCATGTTGAAAGAGCTGTCTCTTTTGATGTCTGTCATCTCCATCTCCGCGACTTTGTCCTCCATTACTGTTTTCTTTACAACCTTGATCTTCCTCTTCATCTTCTTCTTCTTCCAACTCCGTATGCTCCCCTCGCTCCCAATACTTGTCGAGCTCATGACCTTCGTGAGCGTAGCCCAAGCATCGTTGTGTTTTCTGATCTTGTTTAAGCCTGACGCACCCGTGATTCTGGAATTTATCCCCATGGTTGAATCATCTGAACTGAGAAGCCTCTCCTCCTCGGCCTCTTGCTTGACGACTATTATCTGCACAATACAAATGAATAATACCACGAGGACAAGGAGGACATTCATGGTAATTAAAACTATACCTAGCTGACTTGCGTCGAAGTCAGATACGTCATCCCCCGCCAAGCTACTGGCTTTCCACAGTTTCATCAACAATCCAGTCATGAGGACCAAAAAGATTTCCACATTCGTGAGAATGTAAAGTGCGTTGTCGCGTTTGTACAGGAATGGCTTCAAGTAAGCGCTTCCGACAAGAGCTGCTAGAGTGATAACCATTCCGGCGGCCAGTTGGGTCCCACTTCCCGGCTTGATGAGGCCAAGAACTCCCGTCAGAAGGAGTCGCCGAGCGGTTTCCAAGATTTCAAAGTACCAGCACTGAGATAGCGTTTGTTGGTGAGGTGGTGGTGGTGGTGGTGGTGTTGGTGGATCGGTGAGAAAGAGAAATATTTTTTTCACCAAGACCAAGAACTGAGCCCGTCCCAGCAAAAAAAAGTGGGTAACGAGAGCTTTTACGGGCTCAACTATCGCAATCGTGCACTGCCGAGACTTACCTTGGGGACGTACGCATCATACAAAAAGGACACCTGCTGCAATTTTTCTTGCTCAAGCTCGTCTTTCTCGACATTATCGTCGTCTACAGTTTTGATCAATGTCCTCTTGCTGTACAAAATGTGGGCAAACAAAGTCGGGACACCGATGGGGTAGATGCACACCATCAAGATACCATAAAAGTAGAAAACTTTGTGTTCTGTACTGGCGCACTCGATGCTGTAATCAGCTCGCAGAAATTCGTCTCCGTTATCGAACTCGTCGCAGGGGAATGTCGAGAAGACTACGGTACAGACGGTAGGAAGAACTATCGACAAGATCGCGAGGGCGACAGTAAAGCAGAACTGCTTCCCGATAACGTTTACAGTCGTCAACAGGCACATGCAGCCGACTAAAACCAACGGTGTCAACGTCGCCGTCAGAAGGAAATCGTGAAAATTAACGCTGCCTGAGATGCAACCAACCTTGAATATCTGAAAAATGTCCAGTTTGAAGACGGACAAAGACTTGATAAAGTCCAGAAAGGATTCAGGTAGACTGATCTGGGGGACCACGCTCGGAAGCGTCACGAGAATCTGCAAGGTAACAAACAAGATTTTCACGCAGTTTTTGATCGACTCGCTGAAGGATTCTCTCGTTTCTGCATCAAACACTTTACAATAAAGAAAATACATCAAGTACGGGAGTATGATCAAAAGCAAAATCGACCCGAGAGTACCTGTGGGGTCCATGGCCTTGCAAGCCTCGCAGATCCCAAAAACGTCGTGGGAGAAGTTATCATCACACAAGCTGCAATATGGCCCATGATGACCGTCTCTGCAGTATGCTTTGCTGTCCGCGGCGGAGCTTGCGGATGCATAATGTTCGTAGGCGCGGGTTTCAAAGTTCCCAAGACCCCCGATGCATGCGGCTGCAACTGGACACTCGCGAATGTCCTCTGAAAATGGATGCGTCCGCCAGTAACCATTCTCAAGTTCGACCGTTGTGACGGTCAGGCCACCGGCAGCTGCCGAAGTGTTATAATACATTCCCTCCAACAAGTCATGGCATTGCTCATGTTGCCTGTCTAAATACTTGTCGTTCGGACAGATACACAAAGACCTGTTGGCGGCGCCTATGCGCAGTGTCACACTATTCTTCACTACGACGTCGCAGCTTTTGCAGCTCTCTACGCCGAAGGATTCCTTAAACTTTGACTTCTCGCATGGCAGACAGGCGCTACCAACGAGTGTTGATCCCCCACCGCAGAGGCACTCGTCTGTGGAAGGGTGGCGATCAAAACCGTCCGCGCATGTGCACGAAATAGCTCCGACATGCGAAACCATGTTCGTAGGGCAAAATTGACAACTCGTTGCGCCCCTGACATCATTGAAGGTGTTTTCAGGGCAGGGTGTGCAAGTTGAAGCACCAGATCCGCTAAATTCCCCGACGGGGCAGAGGGTCATGTTATTGCCGTCGCCACATTTGTTGCCCGCGTCACAGAGTGTGCACACAGAGGAACCGCGCGTGCTGAAAGAACCAGCGCCGCAAGCCGTGCAATTAACGTCCCCTGCCTGGGCCCTAAACCCCGGAGCACACGGTTCACACGAGCTCTGGTCACTGGAGGGGATTGAGCCTCCTCCGCAAATTTGGCATCCCCCGGTCGACCCCTCGGAGCTGAACTTGTTGGCGTCGCATGAAACGCACTCAAGTGCCCCAGTTCCACTCGTTTTACCGGCAGCACAATTGAGACAGGCGCTCGCGCCGGCTGTCGGGGCATACTTGCCACTACGGCAGAGTGAGCATGACGTTTGTTGGTCTCCGGAACTAAAACGACCCGGTGGGCAACTTTCACAGCTGGACGCTTGAGCCGCTGATATCTTTCCCGCGCCGCAGATTGAGCAGTGCGTGGATCCCTGCTCGCTAAACCAGCCGCCCACGCAGGGGAGGCAGCCTGTTCCAAAAGGCGAGTAAAAGCCTGCATCGCACGGAGAGCAAATGATGTCGCCAACTGAACTTGCTTCGCCGGCGTTGCAGTGAACGCACGATGTCCTGTTGCTGTTCGGGACCTCACCAACCTCGCAAAATTGGCAGTAAGTCGAGGCGGGTGATGCGGCTACTGTCCCATCTGTGGTACAAAGCGTGCAAACATTCGTGCTACCAACGCTGAAGGAACCCCTAGGGCAGTCAACACAGCTACGAAGCGACGAGCGAAGCGAG
>Ga0209832_1001762_pt1 | contig 11586 bp, 10 predicted proteins | sample COGITO_mtgs_1104_2_FD_185516 | JGI IMG/M metagenome (GOLD analysis project Ga0209832, IMG submission 185516) | Pelagic marine microbial communities from North Sea - COGITO_mtgs_110407 (SPAdes) (version 2) | ecosystem: Environmental > Aquatic > Marine > Epipelagic ...
CTCGAAGCTATTTTGAATTAATTTCACAACCAAGATTTTTGCAAGCTTTAATAGCTTCTGCATTTGCCTACGCAGTGATGTCATTTTTGATGACAGCAACACCGATAAGTATGCATGTGATGGAAAAGATTAGTTTATCAAAAACTGGACTGGTCATTCAACTTCATATTGCAGCAATGTTTTTACCATCATTAATTACTGGAAATTTAATTAAAAAATTTGGCCATAGCAAAATCATGTATGCTGGTGCTGTTTTATTTTCAATAACAATTTTGACGAGTTTATTTGAACAAAATTTTGTAAATTATTTGACAGCATTAGTTTTTTTAGGATTTGGCTGGAATTTTTTATTTATCTCAGGGACTAGTTTACTTGTATTAACTTATAAAGAAGATGAAAAATTTAAAGCTCAAGGTTTTAATGATTTAATTGTTTATTCAATTCAAGCAGTAGCAAGTTTATCTGCTGGTATATTTCTTAATTTAACAAGCTGGAAAACAATGAATTTAATTTGCATAATTTTTTTAATTATTATTGTTATCTCAACTTTAAGAGCTGATTTTAAAGAAAAAAAATAAGATGGATTTTTTGTCTTATTTTCAGCTGAGTCTGGTAGAAATTTATTTAATCATTTTTACAGTATTTGTAGCCTCTATAATTAGAGGTTTTAATGGTTTTGGTTTTTCAGCTACATGTATTTCTGGGTTTTCTTTTATACTACCTGCTATTGAGATAGTTCCTATAATCTTAATACTAGAGGTATTAATCAGCATCTTTATGATTCCATATATTAGAAATAAAATTGATTGGAACTTTATAATCAAGATACTAATTGGAATAATTATTGGATCACCGATCGGTCTTCTTCTTTTAAAATATTTACCATCAGAATTAACTCATTTATTAATTTGCCTAATGATAATTATTTTTTCAATTTTACTGATGAAAGGATATTCGAATACAAAAATTAATAATAATTATGCAAAAATATCCACAGGCTTTATTGCTGGAACTATTAATGGGTTCTCATTGCTTGGTGGAATGCCAGTAGCATTGTTTTTACTGGTAACCAAAATTAAACCTGCAATAATTAGAGGGTCTTTAGCAGCATTATTTTTTCTAACTGATACATATGCATTTGTGCTAAGTTTTTTTGGTGGAATTGTTGATATGACAACTATTTATAGAACACTTCCATTAATTATTATTTTGCCAATTGGTGTTTTTATTGGTGATAAGTTTTTTGTTAAAAGCAAAGAGGAAACTTATAGAAAAGTAGTTTTTTATTTTTTAATTTTTATTTCAATATTTGGAATTTTTAGAGTAGCTAGTAATTTTTAGAAATAAAAAACCCCCTAATAAATTAATATTAGGGGGTTTTAAATTAAAATTACTAAAAATTATCTTTGTTTTTTAGTTTTAAATTTTCCACCTTTGATTTCTTGTTCTAAGAAGGAACCTTCAGCTTCACCAACACTAGTAAACGCTACTCCAGTTGCACCTTCGTAGTTAATCTTTTTACCTTTAGCAAGTAAATCTAAACCTTTTTTTAGTTCACCTGGGTAAATTTTAGTTCCTGGTTCATTAGCAACATCCATCACATTTTTTGCAATTGATGCTCTGTCAGCTGAATTACCTGCTTGCATTGCTAAAACGATTAGCGCTGCTGCATCATAAGACTCACCTGTGTACGGACCTGAAGAATCTATACCAGCAGCTTTTGCTACTTCAGCAAATACACCAGCACCTTTTCCAGTTGAACCTGGCATAGTACCAAAAGATTTACTTAAACCTTTTCCAAATGCATCAACAAGTGATTGACCTATCATACCATCCGATAAAACAAATTTATCAAATGCACCTGAGTCTAGAGCAGCTTGAATCATACCTTTACCACCTTGGTCTAAGTATCCAATTACAGCCATAGCGTCACCACCAGCAGAAGCTAGTGTTGCAACTTCAGATGAATAGTCAGCTTTACCATCTTCGTGTGCTGTAACAGCAGTTACTTTTATACCATGAGCTTCAGCTGCTGCTTTATAAACATCAGCCAAACCTTTTCCGTAGTCATTATTAGTATAAGTGATAGCTACACTTTTTACTTTTCTGTCTTTAGTTACGTCAGCTAAAATTTGTCCACCTCTAGCATCAGAAGGAGCAGTTCTAAAAAAGAATCCTTTGTCATCTAAAGTTGTTAAACCTGGTGAAGTTGCAGAAGGTGAAATCATTACTACACCATTTGGTACAGCAACATTTGATGCAATTGCACCAGTTACACCTGAACAGTCAGCACCCATGATAGCTGCTACACCTTGTGAAATAACACCTTCAGCTGCTGCAGTTGCTGCTGCTGAGTCAACACAAGTTGAGTCTGCTCTTACTACTTCAATTTTTTTTCCACCTAAAAGTGAACCTGAGTCAGAAGCTTCTTTAAACGCAAGCTCTGCAGATCCAGCCATAGCTGGTGTTAGTGATTCAATAGGACCAGTAAATCCTAAAATAATCCCCATTTTAATCGCATGTCCATCTGCCATTACATTTGTTCCAAAACTTGAAACAAGCATAAATACAGCAATAAATAGTTTTTTCATTATCTTCCTCTTTGATTGTTAACAATTTATAAAAAGCTAATTAAATTATGAATATTATAAATATTCAATGGGTAAATTATCTTATTTTATGAAGCAAAAAGACAGAACTAATAACGATTATACCACCTATAAGAAACAGCATTGTTGGAACTTCACCAAAAATTAAAAAAGTCATGATTATTCCAAATATAGGAAACAAAGAATAGAAAGGAAAAATTTTTCCAACTGTATAAAATTTATATAAATAAAACATTAATAGATGCGCACAAAGAGAAACTATAATTGCCTGGTAAGATATTAGTAGCCACGAGTCTAAACTAATATTCTTTATATTTAAAACTGTTTCGCCCTCAATAAAGTAAGAAATTATAAATAAAATTATAAAACCAAATAAAGCAACACTTGAGTTAAGCACACTAGTATCTAAATTTTTTAATTGTCTTGAATAAACTTGAGCCAAACCAAAAAATAATGCCATTAAGCTAGCAAAAAATAAACCTAAAAAATTATTAGCTAATTTTGGATCAAAAAATATTATTATTATCCCTATAAAAGCAGTTAATATAAGAACCCATTTTTTTGAGCTGATATTTTCTCCAAGCATTAACGCACTAGCAAGTATTCCAAACGGAATTGCCAATTGTGAACCAACTATTATGGGAGAAATAATTGATGAATGATAAAGCGACAAATTCATAAAAACATAAACCATTACGCCCATAGAAATTGAAAAAGCTAACAGAGGTAAAAAATATTTTTTATTTGGAATTCTAAACCTCCAGAAAGGAATTAAAATTATTAATACTAATCCCATCCTGAGGGACGCCATTAATATTGGAGGTACAGAATTATTTAATGCTAATTTAGCAATTGGAAAAGCGCTACCATGTGCAGCCATTATAAATAGTAAGATTAATATATGTTTAAAAGGCAAACGATTATCTAATTGAAAAAGGATCTAAAGATGGTTCGTCTGAGGTATAAAACCAGGTTGTTTTAACTCTTGTATAATCTTTTATAGATTCTATCCCTGCTTCTTTTCCGTAACCACTATCTTTAATACCCCCAAAGGGAGCTGAAGGAGAAATTAATCTGTAAGTATTTACAAATGTAATACCTGCTCTTATTGCTTTTGAAACCCTCATTCCTCTTGAAAGATTACTGGTGTAAACTCCTGAAGATAATCCATATTGATTATCATTCATTTTATTGATTACTTCTTCCTCTGTGTCAAATTTCATAACTGATAAAACGGGTCCAAATAACTCATTTTCTGCAACTGGCAAACTGTGATCATCACATTCAATAATTGTTGGAGGAAAATAATACCCTTTATTAGAAAAAGCGTCTCTTTTTCCGCCACATTTTATTTTTCCACCTTGATCAATTGTATCTTTTATATTTTTTTCAATTGTTTCTAATTGTTTAAAACTACTTAATGGCCCCATTTCAGTGTCTGGATCCATTGGAGTTCCAATCTTGATTTTAGACGCACGTTTAGAAAGTTTTTCTAAAAATTCATCATAAATACCTTTTTGAATATAAAGTCTTGATCCAGCTATACAGCTTTGGCCACTTGCACCAAATATTCCTGCAGTAATTCCATTTATTGCATTTTCTTGTTCTGCATCATTAAAAACAGCAACAGGACTTTTCCCACCTAATTCTAAACTTACTTCAGATAGGTTATCAGCTGAATTTTTAATGATATGTCTTGCGGTTTCTGGACCACCTGTAAATGCAATTTTTTCAACTAAGTTATGACTTGTAAGTGACTTTCCACACGGATCACCAAAACCAGTAATAACATTTACTACCCCTTTAGGGATACCAGTTTTCTCAATAAGTTTTGCAAATTCAAACATAACAGCTGGAGCAAGTTCAGATGATTTAATTACTACAGTGTTACCCATCGCAAGAGCAGGAGCTAATTTTGTAGCTGTTAAAAACATTTGTGAATTCCAGGGAATGATTGCTGCTATTACACCAATTGGAATTCTAGTAGTTATTGCTTGAACATTTGGTTTATCAATTGGTAGCACTGTTCCCTCAACTTTATCTGCAAGACCAGCATAATAATCATAATATTCAGCTATATAAATTGCTTGTTTTTTTGTTTCTCTAAAAAGCTTCCCTGTATCAATCGTTTCAATTTCACCAAGCATTTCAGCATTTTGTCTTAATTGATCCCCTATAGCTCTTAAAAACTTCGCTCTTTCTCTTGGAAGTAGTTTGGGCCATTCACCTTCAAATGCTTTTTGTGCTGCTGTAACAGCTTTATCTACATCTTTAGCACTTGCTTCAGGAACAACTGCCCAAGGTTCATTATTTTCTGGATTTAAAGTTTCAAAAGTTTTTTTATTTTCAGAGTCTACCCACTCACCATTAATAAACATTTGATATTGCTTTAATTTATTCATTTTTATCGATAAATTTTTTGATAGCTAAATTTACATCATCTGCACATTCAATACCACAAAGATGTTTGCCATCTTTGACGATTTTTAATTCACTATTTAAGATTATTTTGTTTAATTCTTGTGACATCTCAATTGTTGAACCAATATCATTTTCACCTGTCATTACTAAAGTATTGGTCTTAATTTTCTCAAAGTCTTCATCATTTTTGTGATTAACAAAAAGAGCATAAACTTTAAGAAAATTAGACATATTATTTGAAGATAAAATTGAGCTTATTTTTTCATAAGTATTTGGATTATTTTCTAAATATTTATCTGTAAACCACCTCTTTAAGGCTTGTTCTGATAGCTTTAATTCTTGTTTAGCTTGATTAAATCTAGCATTAACAATTTTTTGTTGTTGTTCAGATCTTTTATAAATTGAACCTAATAGAGTTAAAGATTGCAATCGATCATTAAATTTTTCCGCAAAGTTTCTGGCAATTAAGGACCCAATTGAAAAACCTATTAAATGAATTTTATCAATTTTAAGTTCATCAATTAAATTTATCAATTGATCAGAAAAATCATCAAAACTAATATCTTGTTTGTTTAGTGGTGTTTTTCCATGACCCAAAATATCATACGAGAGAGTGCTACGATCTTTAAAAAAAATTAATTGAGGTTGCCAAATTTCATAAGTCAATCCAACACCATGAATGAATACTATTGGTGTATATTGTTCTTTTTTATTATAAATATAAAATGTACCTGATGCAGATGTTCTTGTTATCATCAAGTATTATTTAGGCTCAATACCCATTTCTTTCATATCTTGATATCTGTCACCTGTTCTTGCATGAGCTCTTCCACTGGAGGCACCACCAATAGCAATAACAATTTCATCATCGAATGGAGCATCATGAATAGTAAATTCGTGTGTTAAATAATACGGTCTTAAACCAGAGTCTGTTTTATGCATCATGGGTATCGAAATTTTTGATCCAGCTGGGCTTCTAGTATTAGTAAAACTTAAATATGAAGTTCCTCCAACAGCATCTCTAAATTTATTTCCAAATCTTAATGTATGGATAAAAGCAGAAGCATGTTCTATTTCTCCGTTTAATCCTACCACGCCAGCTTTACCATAAGCTAAAATTTTTTCAGGAGATCCAATTTCTTTGATTAGTTCAGGGACTAATAAATCACCTAGTTTGGGCGCCAAGTCTAAAATTGTAGGCCTTAAGTTTTCGACAAAACCTTGTCCGTGCCAGGGATTTTTAAACACCGCAGCAACAGAAACTAATAAAACTGGTTCTTTAGCTTCTTTGCCTCCTTCAATAAAAGTCTTATCAACAAACTTTGTGAATTTTCTTAAATTAATATTCATAATTTCTTATTTACTAACCTGAGCTAAAACTAACCAAGCATTTACTCCTTTGCTTGCAATATAATTTGATTTAATGAATTCAATTATTTTCCAAGATTTGTTATCTTCTAATTCTTTGATCTTTTTGTCAAACCCATATTCCTCATAAATTCCAATATTTATTGTAAAACATATTAAAGACCCAGTTTTACAAATCCTGATCATCTCATCTAAAGCAGGTGGGTTAACATGACCATAAGTAAAAGTGCCAACACAGGTTATACCCCCATAAGTATTGTCTTTTATGTCAATCTTTTGATTAAGATCAATTTTGAATAAATTTTGATAAATATTTTTAGGTACAAGATCTAGCATTTGTTGAGAAAAATCAGCTCCATCAAAGTTCGTAAAACTATTTTTTTTAAGTTCAATTCCTACTAATCCAGTTCCGCAACCTGCATCTAAAATCTTTATATCTTTTTGAGAAATATGTTTTGTAAAAAGCTCTACTGTTTCTTGAGGCCCAGAATACTTCCAGTCAACCATGTCCTTGTCATATTTGTTTTCAACAGTCCATTCATCGTAATAATCCTCAACTTCTTTACCTGCTTTTAATTTATAAATTGGAATTTTATTTCCGATATCTTGTTGTGACATTTATTTTTGCCTATGTTTAAAACTATCTCTTCTAAAACTATATAGTGCGCTGGGATCAACATCAACATCAACCACTGCAGGTTTATTACATTTGATTGCCGCTCTGACAGCTTCATTTATTTCAGAAATTTTTTTAACTTTAAACCCTTTTGCACCATATAATTCGGCAACCTTATCAAATGATGGGCTGGTAATATCTGCCCCTAAATATCTTTTTCCAAAAAAATCTTTTTGATAAGCTTTTTCTGCTCCCCAACTTTGATTGTTCATTACAATAGTTGTGGTATTTATTCCATATTCAACAGCTGTACTTAATTCTGATATAGTCATACCAAACCCTCCATCACCCATCAGACTCACAACAGTTTTTTTTGGTTTTGCAATTTTAACTCCAAGACCACATGCAAATGAAAAACCAACTAAACCAAAATCTAGAGGTGTAAATAAAGATGGTGGATTATAATATTCCAAAGCATCTGTAGCCTGCAAACAAAGCGTTCCTGCATCTAAAGTAATAGCAGTATCTTTTGGTAAAGCTTTTCTTAATTGTTTAAATAATCCTTTTGGTTGAATAGGAAAATTATTTCCAAGATTTTTTTTGTCTCTATTAGCTAAGTAAAATTTTCTTTCTTTTAGATATGAATTAGTCCAACTTTTTATATCTAACTTAATTTTCTGTTTTCTAAGTTCATTATATATTTGATTAGTAGCAGTTGCTGCATCAGCATTAATACCAACAACAATTGGAAAGTATTTTCCAAGCATTTTTTTTTCAATTTCAATTTGAATAATTTTTGCTTTTTTATTTATGTTATCGTATGAGTAAAAAGTAGAATTGAAACCTAATCTAGTTCCAATTGCCAAAATAACATCTGCTTCTTTAACTAGTTTTGAGGCAACAGGATTTCCACGAGGACCCATTTGACCAGCATTTAGTTTATGATTAAAAGGAATAGCATCTCCATGACCGGCAGCAGTAACTATTGGTGCATTTAATAATTCAGCGAGTTTAATTACTTCTTTATATTTAGCCGTATATTTAATTCCTCCACCAGCAATTATTACAAATTGCTTGGCTTGATTGATAATTTTTGCTGATTTTTTTATGTTCTCATCTTTACCTCTAAGAATGCTTTCATTAGAAAATGATGGTTTATTGGTATTTATATTGTAATTATTTGTTGCAGCTAAAATATTTCTTGGCAAATTAACACAAACCGGTCCTCTTCGAGGTTTCATTGCCAAGTTAAAAGCATCGCTCATAATATTGGGTATTATTTTGGAACTTTTAACGGTCCAAGTTTTTTTAGTGATAGGAGTAAATAAAGATTGTTGATCAAGACCTTGAAATGCATCTTCCATTTTATCTTTGGTAGAATAAGAACCAGCTATAGCAATTACCGGGGAAAAAGCAGCTTTTGCTTGTGCTATACCTGTTACTAAGTTTGTAGCACCAGGGCCATTTTGTCCTGCTATTATAACACCTGGTTGATTAGATGCTCTTGCATACCCATCAGCCATATGGGTGCCAGTTCTTTCATCTCTTACACCTATAAATTTGATATTTTTTTCATGATAAAGTGCGTCAAACATTTCCATGGTAGCAGAACCAATAAGACCAAAAACATGTTTAACTTTTTCTTTTTTTAAGGATTTAACGGCAGCTTCGCCACCAGTCAATTTCCTATGTGGCTTGATCACGAAACTTTTTTGACTTCAGTATCAATATCATCTTTGAAGTGCGGCATTACTTTTTCTGTAAATAGTTTTATACTTTTCATGCAGTCCTGATGTTTTATGCCAGGAAAGTTTGACCAAACGTGTAAATTTTGTAAGTTTAATTCAGATTTAAGTTCATGAATTTTATCAATTACATATTCAGGAGTTCCAAAAAGCATATTTCTTTTATGTAGAAATTCATAATTAAGTAAATCTAGCTTTCCTTTTGTTTCAGGTAATTCTTCACCTGGATCCATATGATTTCCAAGACCTCTCCAATGACAAACCCATTTCATGTAATCTACCATATGCTGACCAGCTTTTTCTTTAGCTTCTTCCATTGTATCAGCCACAAACATATCTCTTACTAAAGAAATACCTTCACCCATGGGTACATTTCTTTTTTCAGCTTCTGATTTTGCATTTTTAAATGCTTCAAATTTAATTTTAAGAGCCTTAACTGTTGGTATCCACATTATAATGTTTAAACCTTGTTGTGCTGCCCATTCTATAGATCTAATTCCATCTACAACTTGATGGATAGCAGGAAAAGGTTCTTGATAAGGTTTTGGAAGGACACTAATATTTTCCATTACATTAGTTTCAAGATTTACTAAATCTTTATTTGGCGGACTCATATCGTGTTGCCATACATAATTAGGTGCAGGATATGTGTAAAATTCACCTTTATGGTTAAAAAATTTTTCTTTCCAAGCTTTTTTTAAAATTGTTAAGGTTTCTTCAAACAGTCTAAAGTTTTTTGCTTGGTCTTTCATATCTGCTTCTTTATTCAGATTTATTGCTTCTCTTCCATAAATCCCTCTGCCAATACCAACTTCAACTCTACCTTTTGATAGTTGATCTAATAGCGCAATATCCTCAGCCATTCTAATAGGATTATGAAAAGTTATTACGTTACAAGCTTGTCCAATTCTTATATCCTTAGTTCTAGCCGCCGCATCAACACCCATCATTAAAGGATTTGTTAATGACTCCATTCCCTCATGATTAAAATGATGCTCAGTATACCAAATAGAGTCCCATTTACTCTGATCACAGTATTCAGTGATCTCCCTAGTTTCGTCTAATAGTTCGTGATAAGGCTTATGTGTCCAGTTAGTTGTATTACAAAAATATCCAAATTTCATCTTTCCTCCTTTAAACTTTCTAATTTAAAAAAAGACGATCGATCCCACTTTCGATAACCATTTGGTAATACTCGACGAGTTATGTATCGTACTCTTTACTATTTAAACTGTAGCATAATTTATAGTTCCAAGGAATATGCAAAATTCAATTATCTGACTGAAAAATATCTATTTTAATATTGATAAAGCTGAGTTTTAAATATTTTCATGAAGTTTAGTAATAAACTTCAGTATTTTAGATTGTAATATGTTCTTCCGATCATTTCTCTAACAAAAAAACTTGTCGCTTCAAAAGAACTTGCTGAAGGTATAAAGCTCATGAATGTTCTTTTTTGAGCTCCAATTCTAAAATCTACAGGAAAAGGGATTGCACTTATGCCAGCTGCTTCAAAAACTAATTGTGCTCTTGGCATATGGAAAGCAGAAGTGACCAAAATTACTTCAGGATTATCTTGTAAAAGAAGTCTCTTAATAGCTTTGGCCTCTTGATCAGTATTTTCTACATTTTCAGTTAAAAGAATATCTTTTTTCGGCACCCCATGATCAATTGCAACATCTCTCAAATACTCACCCTCTGGCACACCAATGGACCAGGGAAGTTTTCCGCCAGTAAGTATCAAGACTGGTGCTTTATTTGATTTAAATAAATCAATTCCTGCAAAAATTCTATCCGCTGCTTCACCCCATTCATAATCTAAACCATTTTTAGTTTGAATCGTTTTAACCATACCGCTTAATACAACTACAGCATCTGCTGACTCAACTTTTGATGGTTTAATAAGCTCATAATCAGATTCAAGATAAGCTATCAATTTTGCAGAAACTATAGGCATCGAAAAAATAACCAATATGGCTACTCCAGCAAAACTAATTTTTTTTGAACTTAAAATTAGTCCAAATATAATTAAAGTTATTATAAAAAATAATGGACTGAATATTAATGGAAGAATTTTATGTAAATAGATCATTACTTTTTAAAACTTAATCAATATTACTGGAGTTATTTATATTAATAAATAAAGTTTTCAAATTTATCTTTGATATTCAATAAATTTTTTTAAAGATTTTTTTAAGAATTTCTCAAAAATTATACCTTTATGCTTGTTATTTGAGTGACTATTTAAAAAAGAAGGGGACATTCTAAAATCATAAGAAGGTTCAAAAAAAAATGGGACTGACATTCTTTTTGTTTTATTCCATAGAACCCTGTGATTTGTGGCTTTAAATTTACCCTCACTCAAATATTCTAAGGCTAAACCAGTATTTACAATAAGTGCTTTTTTATTAAATGGAACATCAAACCATTTTTTATTTTTTCTATTTTGAACTTGTAGTCCACCTTTTTTATCCTGGTAAAGAACAGTAAACACCCCGCTATCAACGTGTGTCTCACAACCCAAAGCTACACCATCTTGCTTTGAAATTTCTACTGGTTTTGTTTGATTGGGATAATAATTAAATCTTAATGTGCTTAAAGTTTTAATTCTTGAAAAAGCTTGATTGCTAATGCTCGTATTTTTTTTATAAAGTTTAATTATACTTTTAAACAATATTTCACTTAAAGAAAAAATTTCATCAAAATAGTTAGATAAACTTTTAATAGATGGTTTGCTTAAAGATTTATTAAGGTTTAAATATTCAATATAAGAAGATCTATGTTTTCTTGAATTTTTTGCAGTTATTTTTAGATCTCCTAGATCTAA
>Ga0209832_1001778_pt1 | contig 11513 bp, 9 predicted proteins | sample COGITO_mtgs_1104_2_FD_185516 | JGI IMG/M metagenome (GOLD analysis project Ga0209832, IMG submission 185516) | Pelagic marine microbial communities from North Sea - COGITO_mtgs_110407 (SPAdes) (version 2) | ecosystem: Environmental > Aquatic > Marine > Epipelagic ...
AGCAGCAGCAGCAGCAGCAGCAGCAGCAGCAGCAGGAGCAGCAGCAGCAGCAGCAGCAGCAGCGAATGCAAAACTTTAATTCCAACGGGTCTGTTGGTGGTGCTGTTGGTGATTATGGTTCTGGAGGTGGGGTCACCTCGGGTGGTGTCAGCGTCTTGGAGGCTACACAGATGAAAAGTCTCATCCAAAAGTTACAGGCAGAGCGAGTGACACTTTTAGCTAAACTACAGTCATCTTCATCCTCAAACACGTCCGCTACGGAGGAGCTGTCCTCCCTAACGTCAGAAACGACGAAGCTAACCTCCGAGCTCGACGCTCTTCGCTCCAAGGTAACCTCTTCCCAATCGGAGCTCTCCGACCTCTGCTCCTCTATAGCCGAGCAGAGGCAGAAAAAGTCGGACCTTCTCGCCGCAATTGCCCATGAGACTGCTATTGCGGACCGTTTAGATGAGGTTGCAAGGAACTTGACCAAGGAGGTCGAGGGGATCAATGTGGAGGCTTCTTCCGTGGCCATTGACATTGTTAAGGTCGACGGAATTAGGGGAGAGCACGAGGCTGAAGCCAACATCACCAAGGGGGAGATACAAACACTGGAGGGAATCCTGGAGGGCAGGATCAATGCTAGGTCTTCAAGGTAAGAAATTCGTTGAGAAACCCTTCAGCTCAGTAGTCGTGGGTGAAAGCCATAGTCGTGGGTGAAAGCCATAGTCATCGTAGTGGACGCAAATTAAGCGGAGTTGGTGCCAGTCAGTTGTTGGTGCGAGTCAGTGCAGCCGGGTGGGGAGTGTATCTTTTCGAAGCACGTATTTTTTCATGAGCAAAATTTCCTTTTCCGTTTCCGATTTCGTTTTAACGCTTTTTTTTTGGCGCTAACGCTTTTGTGTTTTCATCCACGTTATGGTCATCTTGCCCATCTCTTGTAGGGAAAGCGAAGTAAAACGTCTGCAAAAGGCGATGGGAGATGCAAGTAAAATCCTGGCGGAGAACGAAAGGGGCTTCGAGGAGGCCAAGGTTCAGCTTGAGTCTGTCAAAGGGGAGAGAATCGCCTTGAACAAGAAGAAGGAGGACCTTCTCAACCTCCAGGCCCATCGGCAGGAGGAGATAGCGGAGGAAGAGGAAAATGCACGAAGGGAAGAGGAGCTTAGGGCACAGCAGGAACAAAGAGCACAGCAGGAACAAAGAGCACAGCAGGAACAAAGAGCACAGCAGGAACAAAGAGCTCAGCAGGAGCGCGAACAAGCCGCCGCGTTGGAGGCGGAAAGGGAAGAGCGCATGAGGACAGAGAAGGAGCAGAGCATGCAAAGGGAGAGGGAGGCGCTGATCTTGCAGGAGCGGCAGGATGCAGAGAGGAAGGAAGCGGATATGCAGGAAGCGGCAAGGAAGGAAGCGGAGCGGCAGGAGGCAGAGCGGCAGGAAGCGGAGCGGCAGGAAGCGGCGAGGAAGGAAGCAGAACGCCAGGAGGCAGAGCGCCAGGAGACAGAGCGTCAGGAGGCAGAGCGTCAGGAGGCAGAGCGGACGAAAAAGATGGAAGGGGAGAAGCTGCGAGAAGAGAAGGAGCGCAAGGAGCCCTCCCCCGTTGTTGACCAAGGAGGCGCATTTGGAGATCAAGACGATGCATTCGGGGAAGACCCCTTCGCCACCGCTAGCCTAGGTCAGGGAAATGACAGACCTGCGAGTGACGGCTTCGGGGACTTTGGTGAGGTCCCCATCCCTCAGAAGGATGAGAGCAAAGCCCTCAGCGAGCAAAACCACCAGAAACAGAACGGATTCGATGACGGGTTCTCAGCTGGAGGATTTGACAACGGATTTGAAGACGCCGGGGGCTTCGGGGACGCAGCCTTTCCCGACGAGACTAAAACTGATCCAGCCGCAAACAAAGGCAAGGACAGTGTGGAGGGCGGCTTCGGAAGCTCTGGTGGTTTTGGCGGCGCTGACGATGGCTTTGGCGATACGAACGCCGGCTTTGGCGATACGAACACCGGCTTTGGCGATACGAACGCCGGATTCGGCGATGCAGATGCCGGATTCGGCGGCGCTGCCGGTGGTTTTGGCGATGGCAATACTGGATTTGGTGACGCTGACACCGGGTTTGGAGACGTTGTAAAATCAGAACCTTCAGCCCCAAAAGAGCCGACTGATGAAAATAAGGGTGGATTTGGTAGTGACCAGGATGGATTTGGCAGTGGCCAGGACGGATTTGGCAGTAGCCAGGATGGATTTGGTGGTGGCTTTGGGGCCTTTGACGACGGCACCGCACCTGCTCCTACAAACGCCGAGAAAGGATCCCTACCACCCCAGGATGATGGTTTTGGAGGCGGTTTTGGGGACTTTGGCGCGGAAGAGCCCTCTCCTCCGTCTCAGGAAGGGAAGGGTGGAATATCAAATTCCAAGGGTGGCGCTAAGCCGAGCCTATCGGACGAGGATGGATTCGGGAGCTTCGGTGGGGACTCGTTCGGAGCAGGTTTTGATGACTTTGCCACGGGTGGGGACAAAAACAACGCTAAGGCGAACAGTGGGTTTGACGACAGTGCCTTCGGCTTTTAGTGGCGAAAAAAATCGGCTACTGCGTAGAACTTGACCGCTGAGCGGTGGAGTCGCGCTCACGGGCAAGAATTTCAGGAGGCTTTTGAAAGAGAGTATTAACAACACCTTGCGAAAGATGCACAAAAGAACGCATTAACAAAATATAAATAAAAAAGCGCATTGAAACAATGCCGGGAAGTGAGTTTTAGGTTACAACCGTGCGTCTTATATGTATTACAACACATTAAATAACTTTAAATAATCCCGCCTTTCATCTCAAATTCCCCTGCCGCCGGAGCTAGCCCACCAACTCCACCAACCTTTGGCACCGCCAGTAATCCCTTAACTTTTCCAGTCTCCTCCTGCTGCTTACTAGCGAAACCGTTGAATATTTGCTCAAGACTAGTCTGGCTCAGGGCATACTCCATCAGGTTCAACTCTTCCTTGCTCTCCTCTAGGATGCCGAACATGTCACCAAGGGTGACCCCTTCCACCTTCTCCACTTCATAGCGGACTTTGCTCCCCTGCTTCTCTCTGCACTCTACTCCAACAAATCTCTCCTTCATAAACTCATTCAACTTGTTGAAGGACGCCTCCGTTGCTAACCAGCTTGCAAAGTCGCTCAGAGTCTGCTCATCCAATCCCTCCCTCCTGATTCCCTCCTCGAACTGCGGAGTCATCTTGCACATTTCCGCCGTGCTGACCTTTGTTTCTTCCGTACCGATACCCTCTTTGGCGTCTCCCTCTGCCAACACGTTCCCCTTCAGCTTTTCTAGTATCTCATTGACTCTCTCCTCCTTCGGAACGTTGAATACAAACTCGATCTGGTAGCCATGTCCGAACTTGCTCTTCAGGTGCTGAGCGCTGCCCAAGCACCTGAACCTCCCTCCGACCATGATTCCAATTCTCTCGCACAGCGCTTCGCATTCTTCCATACTGTGAGTGGTGAGAATCACGCTTGTCCTGCCTTCATTGCAGATGTCGCTGATTTTGTTCCACATGAACCTCCTTGCCACTGGATCCATGCCTGTGGAGGGTTCGTCGAGTATAACGATCGAGGGGTTCCCTATCATTGCACAGGCCACGCTAAGCTTCCTTTTGTTTCCTCCCGAATAGCCTCCTGCCAACCTACTCGCGTGATCCGTGAGATCCATTTTTTCGATTTGCTTTTCGACAACCTCCTTAATCTCCGCCTCGCTGATCCCCTTAATGCGACCGTACATGTAAAGGTGCTCTCGTCCCGTTAGGTTTTCGAAAAGCGCGTCAAACTGTGGGCAGTAGCCCATAAGCCGACGGACGGAGTTCGCATCTCGGAAGACGTCAAGTCCAGCGAGGTAAGCCCTCCCAGAAGTGGCGGGGAACTGGTGGTTGTTCGAGATATTATTTATTAGGTATTTTATTTTATTAGTCGTGTATTGTAAAGAACAAAAGCGGATTTCTTGTCATTAACTCACCTCTCCGCTGAGAATACTCAGCGTAGTCGTCTTCCCAGCGCCGTTGATACCGAGTAAACCGAAGCACTGCCCGTACGGCACGCCAAGGGAGAACCCCCGGACAGCCTTCTTCCCACCTCTATAAATCTTCGTGAGGTTGTCAACTAAGATGGCGTCCTCCTCTCTATCTCCATCTCCATCCTCTTCATCGCCCTTGGGCCTCTTATGTTCAATAACACGTTTGACTCTCACTTCTTCCTCCCGAACGTCCTCATCTTCGCTTGGATTCTCACCTTTATTCTTTCCACCATAAATAGACGCGAGGACCCATCCGTACAAAGCTGGGGTGGCCAGAAAGTAATCCATAGCAATGGCTGCAACTACGTACGCGCAGGAGCCATACAGCATCGCGACGATATCTAGCCCGGCTATGCGATCGTCGGTCGCCTTAAAATTAGTTTCTGGATAATCCGGAGGCGGCAAGCCAGCTTCCTTTGCATCGTTGGCCTCTTGAGCGAAGTCTAAGGCGGTTATGATGGGGCTGAAATTCACACTCAGCAAACCGTGCCCAAGGTTAAAACTGGGAATAAAACGCCCGATTATGGTCACGTAATCGTTCCAGACATGTAATTCGGGGACAAAGGAAAGAAATATAGAGATCATGGCCATAATAAAACCCGTCAAGAAGGAGAAAAAGATTACGAAATTTTGGGCAAAGCTTTTGTGGGAAATGGGAGGTGGGGGGAGAAGGGTTAGGTGGGATTAGGTGGGAGGAGTAAGCGTCTATAGTTATTGTTGCCGTCGTTATTTTGCAACTGCCATAATCACCTTACCTGTGGGATTTGAAAAAGTAGCTCATCACGTAGCAAAACCCTGACATACTGGTCCCGTACAGAAACAAAATTAAGCAGATGCCCTCGAAATTTTCATCGTTTGTGAGAGTGTCGATGTCGAACGCGTGGAACATTGCGATGCAACACCAGCACGGGACCTGAAAACTAGCCACGTCGAATAACCAAGTAGCGAGCCAGTAGCTGTGCGGCGCCACGCCTGAAACAAACTGGATATGCTTCGCTTTGTTTTCCTTCTCTCTTATCACGAAGGCGATAAATTGGGAGGGAATGAATGGGAAGGCCATCAGAATTAACAAGATCGCACCAAAGGAGCTGAAAACTTCCGTAGTATTGGCCTCAGACACTGTCCTCCCGAAGGGTTGAAGCCTCACAGTAATGCTCACATCGTCGTTATTGCCATTCCCACCGCCGGCGACGAGATTATCCAAGACAGCGTTGTATAATTCAGCGAGGTAAATTGGAGTAGCGTGGTAGGCTGTCCAGTTCGTCATCATTAAGACCTTTGGATATGGATACAAGGTTCCCGCTTTCGGTACACTCTCAAACTGTAGAGCTGCGTATCGGCTTGCTTGCAAAGAATCAGTGGAATTCAGCAGCCATGTTGAGAGTTGCTCGACGTTTGTTGGCGTCGACAAGTCGGAGAAAACAGGTTCGATGGGGACACCGACTCCACCTTCGTAGCTATTTTCCATAAAACCGTCAACTGACACACTAGGGGTGCAGCAATCCTCGTCCCAGGCAAGGTGGTCTTCCGGGAGGGGACACTGGTATCTACTCTCGATTTGGCTCCATTGCCAGAAGACGGGAAAGCAAGTAAAATTTGCGCCGTCACTATTGTAGGGTATAGGAGTTTCACCAAGCTCGGTATTAAAAACGTCGCTAGATAGCGTGATCTCACCGGGGTCGACCCACGCACTGCCTAGTTTTGTACCAAGGAGGCCCACGAAAACAAGAAGGGTAGGAAGGAAGAAACCAAAAAACCACATCTTCTTGTCCCTCTTCATGTACACAAGTCGCTTGTGGAGCAGCGCTGACATGTGCCGGCCAAAATAAAAACAGTCGTTGGACGTCTTGCCGTGCTGCGGGGATTTGGGAGGAGAAAATTCGCCGGAATTGGAGCGAGAGATAATGCTCTCGCTTCTCTGAGACTTCAATGAGTTCGTCGATTCTACAACAGCCTTTTTGTCGTCGTCGTGACCTCGAGCGACCTTCAAGAACACCTCCTCAAGTGTCGTTACACCCACCCCAAAATTTACCACCCCAAGTGACTCTTTGTGCTTCTCAAGGCTATTGAAGAGACTTTTGAAGCAAGGCGAAGAGTCTAGGGGAAGCTGGAAGCTGAGCTCAGTTCCAACCTTGGACAATACCTGTGCTTCACTTACCCTGGAGGTAACGAACTCCTCAAGTTTCGTTGTATTCGCCTTCTGGCCCCTCTCCAAAGTAAGGTTGTAACCAACTCCATAGACCTGTTTCAGGAATAGGCTACTACCAGCGCAACGAAGCTTTCCGGCAGACATAATTGCGATGCGGTCTCCCAGAAGATCCGCCTCATCCATGAAATGCGTGGTGAGGATGATAGTACGGTTCTCACGGTATTTGCGAATCACGTTCCACGTAAACCTTCTTGAATATGGGTCCATACCAGAAGTAGGCTCGTCCAGGAGGAGGACAGAGCTCCCGCCAATTACGGCGATACCAAGGGACAGCTTCCGCTTCATTCCGCCACTCAAATTCTTGCTGAATTCGTTCTTCTTTTCAGTAAGTCCGACGTCAACGATGATTTTCTCCACCTCTGCCGCCACTTGCCTTCGAGGTACTCCCTTAAATTTGGCGTACATACTCAAATGCTCCCTCACGGTCAATTCGGGGAACAGTATGTCGTGTTGGGGGCAGACACCCATATCCTTTCTGATCTCCTCCATCTCCGTCTCCACATTTTTTCCGTTGATTGTACACCGTCCACCCGTGACAGGTATCAGTCCGGTCATCATGGCAATTGTGGTGGTCTTTCCTGCTCCATTATGTCCTAAGAGACACGTAATCTGGTTGTGGTACATCTTCAGGTTCAAATGATCAACAGCGTGCTTCACCCCATTGACGGTATTGAAGGACTTCTGCAAATTGAATATATGGACGCCCTCCCCTGCGTTCAAAGACGACTCGACTTCTTGGCTGACTTTCTCCACGTTCACACAATCATCGCTCGGATCCACTTGACTCTCTGACGAGCTCACTCCACCAAGTCGAGCCCTTACCTTTGTCTTCAGACTGGGAAACCAAAAAGTCGGAGAAAAGAGGAACAATGGGTGCTTAGAGGTGCCAAATTCGCTCGGCATGACTCGTTCGAAGTAGAAGTGCAAGAATGCAAATAGCGGGATGTCTACAGCCAGCATTACGAGAGTTGTCCTAAAAGTAAAACCCTCGCTGTACGAGGTTGAGGAATAGGTGAGGGTTGTGACCCCTTGATTCGTATCCTCGTACTCCACAAAGGCATCAAGTCCGAAGCACAGGGCAGCTACAGGGTGCAAAGAAAGGGCACACGATACTAGGAACGTTCGGTTCGGAAATATGTCCCGAAGCATCGCCCCAAACAGAAAAAACATTCCGCTAACGATAGCACTCGTCTGCCAAGAAGAAAAGTGTTAAAGAAGAAAACTGTATGTATGTTGTTGTTCTGGGGGTTTGATTTGATAGCAGGGTGTGACGAAAGTACACCACCACAAATGGAAAGAGAGGCCCTGAGCCCCAATCAAAGCAACTAAGCCTACTTGTATCGCATTTACGTGCAAATTTTCTCGCTACTCACCTTACTTCTACTGAACAGAGTGCTCATCCAAAAACAGAATGCCAAGGTCGCATTCAAAAATAGAAAAAAGTAGGTGAAAATCAGGCTGCACGCAGCGAGAAAAGTTAGATAAAGGATACAATGCCAAACATTCAGCACACATTCGCACTCGGACTTGTTCCGCAGAGGAGTCAATTTTATTTCGGTGGGTCGCACAAATTTGATAACTCCTGCCTCGACTAAAACCAACCCGACTAGACTCACCTCACATCGCTGAATACGAACAAATCTTTCGCAAAGAAAGCAATAAGAACACTTATCAAATAGTAGGTCCACCCAAAGTGCGTAAACCAGCTGGTTAAGTGAGCAGCCGTGGTCAAACTCATCATCTTCATTCCCTCCTTGATCTTGAGCTCTTTCTCTACAACCAAGGCTCGCACTGTATTGCTAACAGGAAGCAAAAAAGACACAACTACCATGTACCCGAACATACCGTTAAGCTGGCCCCAAAATCCATCGCTTGCAAATTTCTCGGAAGGGAAGGTCGCCATGTAAATATCAGTATATGAATCCATAGGGAAGTTCTTACAGTCATAAAAATCGGTGTTCTTCTCCTGTGTCAAGAACATGAGCGAGAAATCACAAATAACCAGTGTAAAGCTAAAATTACAATTTTTGTCGTAGCATGCGAGCGTCACCTTACCTGTACTTTATTGTTCTCGCATCCGCTCTCCTTGCCGCTGCCTGACAAAGTCGTATTGACAACAAAGTCCTGCACCATCCTTTGGATCGACAACTCCCCGCTATCGAGGTACAACCCTGCGCAGCCACGCATGGGGCCATATGAGCCACCACAATAGTCACTCACACCGTCCTCTGATTGCATTGGAGGTAGGAAATGCTCCGAAGTCGTTGGCATCGCAGGATTATCTGAACCACGATCTGAGTTGCCATAGGGAGTGGGGACTGTGTAATTCATCCTGATGGTAAAATCCACCTTGGGAAAGCCACCATTCACTACAATGCCGACCCCAAAATGATTTGATTCGCGAGAAGGATTGCCGTAGGACGGGGAAGCAACCTGATCATTAACCTCCTGGTTGGAGGTAAGGAGCTGAACCGTGAAGTTGGCCTCCGTATTCATGTCGTCAACATAGGTCTCGAGGATATGGCTTCTCAACTGTTCGGCAAATTCAGCTGCTGCAGGGTCATCCTCTGTCTTAGCGCTGATAACCACATCCTTTGCTTCACAGTATGAGGTCGCATTCTCACCGTGACCCCCACACAAAACGCTATTGCAGTACATGAAGGGTGATGCAATTCCCGCAGCATACCAACAGTACGAATCGTTCTCGTAATCACAGTTGTTGTTGTCCTCACCAATTGGTGTGTATACACCGATTCTATAACGTGGAGGACGACCATCATTACTGAAGTTGTCATTGAAGCACTTCAATAGAGACCAAGTTGGTTTCTCAAGAGGTTCAAGGAAAGATCCGAAAGACGGAAGGGGCGCAGCCGACGTCTTCTCCTGTCGAGGCGTGACGCTTGGTTCGTTCATTTCGCCTCGGATCCAGACGAACAGGATAAACACAGAGAGGGGCAGGGCCAGTTCAAACAGAAGCATGATAGGATGCCGCAGCCTCAAGATGAAATTTTTATGCATGAGAGCAGAGTACTGCTGCCAGAAGGACGCCATACTTGTCCAGCAAATGCTAATGCTGCCAAGGGTTACAGTGTAATTTGAAGGATCTTGACTAGGGTTCTCAAACAACAGACAAGACAGCACCTTTTCCAACTTACAATTAAAGGTCGGATTCCACTTGAGATGATATGGTGGAATAGGAAGAGATGGTTTGTGTTTATAGTATAGTATTTATGTTGGGGCTACAAACAATTTAGCTTTTGCAGCCCGGCTTTGTGACTTCGCCGAAACCGAAAAAATAGCCACCCACCCTCCAAAAGTTAAGAACAGTCCAAGATATATCTACGTAATCAAATCGCACCCACAACAGATCGCAGCGCAACAGAATGCCAAAAAACAAAGGTTCGTTCGAAAACTTTATACGTTATGGAAGAAAAACACACCAGTGGGGTTCTACGGCGCCAGGTTTTTTCGTGGTGCTGTGATAGTCAATGATCATTTCGTATCGATCCAATGATTCCGTTGCCTCGACGCGCACCTCAGAAATGCTCGTGTGAACCCGGCCTAGGAAAGGCATCGTGCCTACCTTCCATTCATCGTTCCTTCATTTTTGCCTTAGCTACACGGTCCCGAAAACCCTAGTGAGACGTTTTCCTGTTGACTTATGTAGCTAGAGGCGGTGCCGCTATATGCATCGTCGCGGAATCGTTGATAGCTATCCATCAACACGATCGTCTGTACTTTACTTTGTTTTTATATCCCTGTGACCAGTGAGGCACTAACCCCTTCCCCTTCCCCTTCCCCTTCCCCGCCCTACCCCCTTTTTTTCTCCCCCCCTCTTTCTTTGCTCACTTGCTCACAGGAAAAGGCGGAAAGAACCGTCGACGAGGGAAAAACGATAATGAGGAGACCAAACGTGAGCTGGAGTTCAAAGAGGATGGGCAAGAATATGCTCAGGTGGTGCGAATGCTCGGGAATGGAAGGTGCGAGTGCTTTTGTTTTGACGGAGTCACGCGATTAGGTCATATTCGCGGCAAGATGAGGAAGAAGGTTTGGGTTACGGCTGGTGATATTGTCTTGTGCGGTCTTCGTGATTTCCAGGATGGCAAGGTCGATATCATTCACAAATATACCGCTGACGAGGCGCGAAATCTCAAGCAGTACAAGGAGCTTCCCGAGACAGCGCGAATCAACGAGACTGCTGTCGATCTGGCGATGGAAGGTGGGGGCGAAGATGACGATATTGGTGAGTTGATTCTTTCATTTCATTGCATTGCCCCGTTTTTTCTTCACTTGTCCTGTCCACCCACCCAACCTTTAACTAACCGCACTGGACTGGACTGGACTGGACCACTTGCAGGTATCGACTTCGACGATATTTAAGGAAAATAAGTACAGTAGGAGAATGAGAATGTTGCGTTTTACCAAAATTACTGTACACATTTCTTTGGCACGAGCGCTTCAATCTACTCTCGTTTTAACTATAATTATTTTTTCATTCATTCTTCTCTGCAGCAACAGCAAACCAAGAGAAAAGAAGAGGACTTACTTAACTGAACCGGTAGGAAAACATAGCATCGAAGCCCTTCCTTAAGTCCCATACTGGTAAGCACCCGTCCAGCTTCCTGGTAGCAACCCTCGTAGTCATTCTTGTCGTTTGTGATTACAGAGAAGTCTTTCCATTTCCTCATTGCCGATATTCTTTTTGTCGTCATTTCTTCCATTAAATTTCCATAGACGCTATTTTGGGAGGAGTCGTATTCGCATTTGAGAGAGGGTGGCCCCGCACCGATGAGCTCCGACACTTCTTTCTCATCCATCTTTCTACCGAATTTAGACACAATTTCTTCGTCCTTTTCTCTGAAGATCGCAAGCCTACGATCCTTCTTCCCCTCGAAATTTTTGTCATTTTCGAGGTTGCGAATCGCCTCGGCGCACTCAAAACGGTTCAATTCCTCGTCGTAGGGGAGTCGTTCCTGCCAGCGAGTGGTCAGTTTACGTCCGCGGGGATTTAATGTCTCAAAGAATTCGGTTCTGAGAGGGTGAGCAAACATGTTAGATGGATGTTAGATGATATTAGAGAGAGGAGAGAGTGCTGGCAATCTATGATTGCTTGCCACGATTTATTTATCGAGTTAGACACACACCAATACCATGCACAACTAATACAACACTCACCTCATCAACAGCATAAATTCTTCGACATGGTCTTCCCTCCCCTCTACCACTAAACCACCAGGTTTCCCGGCGATGGCGATGCCTGTAATGTCCAA
>Ga0209832_1001799_pt1 | contig 11429 bp, 10 predicted proteins | sample COGITO_mtgs_1104_2_FD_185516 | JGI IMG/M metagenome (GOLD analysis project Ga0209832, IMG submission 185516) | Pelagic marine microbial communities from North Sea - COGITO_mtgs_110407 (SPAdes) (version 2) | ecosystem: Environmental > Aquatic > Marine > Epipelagic ...
GCCATCAAACGTAGAAGTGCCCCGGCCAATCTCATCTAAAATCACCAAGCTTCTTGGGCTGATGTTGTTCAAAATAGTGGCGGTTTCATTCATCTCGACCATGAATGTACTTTCTCCCTTACTCAGGTTGTCAGAGGCACCCACGCGAACAAACAGCCGATCCATGATAGGCAATCGAGCAGATTTCGCGGGAACAAAAGCGCCCATTTGTGCTAGAATTTGGACCAATGCCGTTTGACGCAAGAGCGCACTCTTACCGCTCATGTTGGGACCGGTAATCATGGCAATGGCAGTAGCTTCGGCATCCATTTCTATGGAATTCGCAATATACGGTTGACCCTCCGGCAAGACCTGCTCAATGACCGGATGGCGTCCTTTTGAAATTTCCAACTTCTGGTCTTTAGTAAATGTGGGGCGAACGTAATCGTATTTCAATGCTACTTCAGAAAACCCGAGCAGCACATCCAATGTCGCTACCCAACGTGCACTGTGCAATAATGTTGAAACTTGCCCCGCAACCTGCGCTACTAAGGCCTCAAACAGTCGCGTTTCAATGGCTTTTATTTTTTCTTCAGCACCCAACACCTCGACTTCGAATTTCTTCAATTCATCGGTGATGTAGCGCTCTGCATTGACCAACGTCTGCTTGCGGTGCCACTCTTCTGGGACCTTGTCTTTATGTGAATTGCGTACTTCTAGGTAATACCCAAAGACGTTATTAAAGGCCAATTTTAACGACGGGATACCGGCGGCTTCTGCTTCACGAGCACGAATGGCTTCAAGCGTGCCGGTTGCATCATTCAACAACCCGCGTAATCGGGTCAATTCTTCATCGTAACTACTGCGGATACTTTCGCCTTTGCCGATAATCACAACAGGATCTTCGACCAAAGCCTCGCGCAATGTATCGCGCAGTTCGGGCACCAAGGCGGGTGCTTGTTCCGGCACATCGAGAACATTCGATTGCACCAAGGTCCAAACCTCAGCGACGGTGTCGAGTGCTAGGCGTAATCGGGCCAATTCTTTAGGTGAAATACGTCCTGTTGAAACGCGACTGCACAAACGCTCCATATCAGGAAGTCCATGGAGCACAGCGCGCAACTGCTCGCGAACTTCAGGCATTTCCAGCAGCTGACTGACAGCCTCGTGGCGGGCAGTGATTTGATCTATACTCAAGAGCGGAAGACTCATCCAAGTCCGCAATAATCGGCCACCCATAGGTGTACCGGTCTGATCAATAATATCTAAGGTGCTTACTCCACCGGGACTGCTCGGATAGAACAGTTCTAGGTTCTGCACCGTAAAGCCGTCCAACCACATAAAATCCTCCAACGACACGCGAGAAAGCGTGGTGATGTGGTTTAGGTTGGCCATTTCAGAGCGCTTGAGGTGGTGAAGGATTGCACCAGCAGCAACCGCTCCAGCATCGCCTTGAGCTAGGCCATATCCAGCCAGCCCTTGCGTCTTAAAATGAGTGGTGAGTTGTTCCGCGGTATAATTGGTTTCCCAAGCCCAAGCATCAACACCAAACAAATAATAATCGCGGTCCAACGCTAAGCGTAAGTCCCTTGGCATATCTTTCGGATGAATCACTTCTTTAGGCGCATAGGTGCTCAATGCATTCAAAATGGCTTGTTCGGTGCCCTGCGCGTAATGAAAAGTCCCTGTTGAAACATCTACGATAGAAAGCCCCCATTGCCCTTTCGAAGGCGGATATAATGCCGCAAGGTAATTGTGCTCTTTACCGCTGAGTAGATCGTTATTTAGGTTGATTCCAGGCGTTATCATGTCCGTCACCCCTCTTTTGACCAGACCCTTTACCGTTTTGGGATCTTCAAGCTGGTCCACAATGGCAACGCGGTGACCGCCTTTGACCAATTTTGGCAAATACGTCTGCAATGCATGGTGTGGAAAACCTGCCAACGCCACTTCTGAAGCCGATCCATTGGAGCGTTTTGTGAGAATAATGTCCAAGGTTTTTGACGCTTTTTCGGCATCGCTACCAAAAGTCTCATAGAAGTCACCCACGCGAAATAGCAACATCGCTTCCGGATGTTTCGCTTTAATTTCATCGTATTGACGCATCATTGGCGTCTGCTTCTTTGCCGGTTTTTTGGCCATTTACCCTTACTTTGTATTCTCGTTCCAACGCAACTGTCGGAACTTCAAATGTAAGGGCTTCCGAGCGATGAGAAAACTTAGAAACAGTGAATTGGGCCGATTATCTCCCGAAGACTACAAAAAAGCGGAAAAAACACCGCTTGTCATTGTCAGCGATAACATACGTTCCATGCACAACATTGGCAGTCTCTTTCGCACTGCAGACTGCTTTCGAGTGGCCCACATTCACCTCTGCGGACTTAGCCCCATTCCTGGTCATCCAGAGATCGAAAAAACTGCGCTCGGTGCGACGGAAAGTGTGCCGTGGACGCAACACGAAAACACGCTGAGTTGCTTAAAGCAATTAAAGTCAGAAGGGTACCGTATCGCAGCGCTTGAGCAAGCTGAAAATAGTATCGACTTGAGAGACTATGCACCGGACGCACCTACTGCCCTGGTCTTAGGCCACGAGGTGATTGGTGTTGCGCAGGACGTTGTAGATGCCTGCGACGATGTGGTTGAAATCATCCAATTTGGCACCAAACACAGCCTCAATGTCAGCGTTAGTGCCGGATTGGCCATCTTCGATCTACATCGAAAATTAACTAAATAAGTTTACGGGGTACGGCTGTATCTGGACAAACTTCAAGCAGCGCCGATACCGACTGGCCTAAAATGGGATGGATCCAATCTGGATGAACCTCTTGAAGCGGCAGAAGCGTAAATCTGCGCAAATGCATGCGCGGATGGGGCAGCTCAAGTAGCGCCGTATGCTGTACAAGTCTGTCGATAGAGAGTATATCAATATCAATTAATCGGTCTGCATAGCCTTCAGCCAAACGTTCGCGACCCAACTCCTGCTCCACCGCCAACAACCCCTGCATCAACAACTCCGGTTCAATCGCCGTATGCAGCAGCAGCACTTGGTTCAAATAAGAAGCGGCACTTTCATAACCCCAAGCGGGGCTCTCGTAGAACGAACTGGTAGTGCCTATTTTCCCAAATCGGCCAATAGATTCGATGGCTTTGGCAAGGTTTTCACGCTTATCACCTAAATTCGTTCCCAATAAGATCAATACCTCCTTCATGAAATCTTTTTTCAGCACAGTACTCGCCGTTCTAACGGCACTCATCGCCTCCGTATTATTTTTGTTCGGCTTGCTCGTTGTAGCTAGCGTAACGAGCGAAAGTCCCGTGCCAAAGGTAGCAGAGAACACGCTATTGCGCATCAAACTTTCAGGAAGCTTGGAGGAACGAGCCATCGAAGATCCGTTGAACGGTTTAAACGCCGTTTTGCTGGGGATGGACGCCCCAGAAGCCTTAGGACTGAATCAACTTCGGGAAGGTTTAGCCTATGCCGCAGAAGACGATCGCATTCAGGGCATTCTCCTTGATCAAGGTGCTTTTGGAGCCGGTTATGGATTGCTCGAAGAGCTAACTGATCATTTGAATGCATTCAAAGCAGCCAACGGAAAACCCATTTATTCTTACGGCGAATACTACACGCAAAAAGGAGCTGCACTAAGTGCTTTGGCCGATTCTACTATCCTGCACCCAGGCGGCATCTTTGAATTGCGTGGTATTGGAACAACCAGCACCTATTACAAGACGTTTTTTGACAAATTCGGTATAGAGCCTCTTGTTGTACGCGGTACGGGAAACAAATTTAAAAGCGCCGTAGAGCCGTTCATCGCCAGCGAAATGAGCGATGAAAACCGTCTTCAATTGACCCACCTTATCACCCAGTTTTGGGACTTTATAGGGCTGAATTTTGAGGCCAAAGGCATTCAACGGGAAACCTTGGACGATGCCGCAGAGCGCTTTATTGGTATGGATGCAGATGCGACCCTGGAGGCCGGACTGGTGGATGCATTAGGGTATCGCGAGGACGTCATGAAGCACTTCAAAGAGCAATACGAACTGCTGAATTGGTCCGATTATGCTGCGCAACTCCCGGCCTCGCGCTCTAAAGACCGCATCGCCATTGTCTATGCTAACGGGTCTATTGGAAACGGGTCAGGTGACGAAACTACTATCGGTACAGAAAACATCGTCAAAGCGCTGCGCAAAGCAGAAAAAAACGACAAGGTTAAAGCCATTGTCCTGCGCGTGAACAGCCCCGGCGGAAGCGCTTTAACGTCTGACATTATTCACCACACTATCGAAAGCATTGAAAAACCGTTGATTGTGAGTCAAGGGAATTACGCAGCCTCCGGCGGTTACTACATCAGCTGTAACGCAGATGCCATATTCACGAACAGCACAACCATCACCGGTAGCATTGGAATTTTCATGAGCCTCTTCACCGCAGAAGAATTAATGACTCAAACCCTAGGCTTAGCAGTGGAGGAAGTACAAACGCACCCTATGGCGAACTTCCCAAACCTCGCGAAGCATCCAGACTCTGCCCAATACGCGATCCTCCAACGCATGATCGATCGTGGCTATGCTGATTTTACGGGTAAAGTCGCGCGTGGCCGCTCCATGGAAACGGACTACCTACTGCCGCTTTGTGGCGGTCGCGTTTGGACGGGTAAGGATGCCGTGGACAATGCCCTAGCAGATTACGAAGGCGGAATGAACGAAGCACTAGCATACGCTGCAAAACAGGCTGGCATAGAATCGTATCAAACCTATGAATTGCCCGCAGTAGAACTAGGTATTGAAAAATATTTGAAGTCCTTCGGCGCCGTACGCTCGAAAGCTACTACACCGAATTTTCTTCAAAATGAAGCCCTCGAAGAACTGTGGTTTTTGGCCAAAAATCCAGGTATGCAGGCCCGACTTAACCCCATTTTCATGAACTTATGACGAAGGAGAAAAAAGCCACCGCTGAACGACTTTATTACGTTTTAGGAGCGCTATTTATAGCCGCCCTCATAACCTGTAACCTCATCGCGAATAAATTTATCAGCGTCGACCTGGGGTTCAAGGTCTTTACCATCAGCGCTGGCGTTTTGCCCTATCCATTAACCTTTTTGATTACAGACATTCTGAGTGAGCTGTATGGACAAAAAAGAACCACTCAAGTAGTATTATCTGGCTTGGTAGCCAGCATTTTCGTATTGTTTGTTTTGTGGCTAGGCGCCCAATTCCCAGCCATAAGTTCCTCACCGGTTTCAGACGAAACCTATAACAACGTTTTTCAAAATGCTTGGCGTGTCATTGCGGCTTCCATGTTTGCCTACCTCGCAGCTCAGTTGATCGATGTTCGACTGTTTCACTTTTGGAAAAAAATCACCGGTGGAAAAATGCTCTGGGTCCGCAATAATTTTTCCACCCTCGCTAGCCAATTAGTGGATACCACACTTGTCGTCTTTGTACTGTTTGTCGGCACCCTACCCTTCGGCACAATGGCAGACTACATCTGGGACGGCTGGCTGTTTAAAGCAACAGCAGCAGCCTTCGATACCGTATTGATCTACGCCTTTATGTGGTGGGCACGCCGTTATTTTAAACTGGGTCTGGGCGAAGAGATAGAACTGTAATTAGCGAATTTCGAGATCTACACGATGGCCGTGATGCGCACGGACGTTGAATACGCCATTTTCAAGCATTAAATATTGACCGCGAATACCCAATAATTTTCCAGAGAAGGTGTCGCCTTTTTCTTTAAAACTTAGGCTCTTAATTTTAAGTAATTGTTCTGCGATCGGGTAGCTCATGGACCACACTTCAGGGCCAGCTACAGCATACTGCTTCAGCGATTGCGGCAGCACTTCCAAAGCATGGTGCCAAGCATCTTCCAAAGCATCACTACAAGGATCATTACGTAGCATGGCTTGCCAAGAGGTTTTATCTGTAAAATACTCCTTCAGGGCAACCTCCGCCTCTCCCGCCAAATATCGGTTGGGTAATTCGAGCAATACGGCCGCTTCAGCGGCACCCTGATCCATCCAGCGGTAAGGGCGTTGCGTACCCCGCGTTACACCAACTTTGATGCGGTCTGTTTTAGCGAGGTAAACAAAATGCGGCTGCAATTGCAAGCGCTGCTCAAACTCCAAATCCCGCTCTGCAATGCCCAAATGAGCCTTACTTAATTCGGGTTTCATAATGGTGGGCGACGCCTCAGGCTTTGTAAAAAAACACTCACGACAAAAGTTCTGACGGTACACCTCAGGAACCAATTGGCCACAGAAACAAATGTGCTCGCCCAAAAAAGTTGCAGAAAATTCACGACCAATCAATGCATTCATCAGCAGTAAATCACCGCCCACTTTAAGGGTGTAACGAACGGTAGACCCGTATTGCGTAGACATTTTATGGAGTGCGCCGTGGTACTGCATTTTTAGTTTAATTTTAATTCTTGTGAAGGTACACAGCGCAACTGAAATAGAAGCCTTGCCATGATTTATACTTGGGTCAATAAAGTTATTCGCCAAAACATACGCAAGCGTGTGGAGGAAATCTTTGCCTTTAGCGAGGCCCCTATTGAGACGCAAGAACAACTGCTTCGTGGCCTTATAAGCAAAGCACAAAACACCACTTACGGGCAGCTGCATCATTTTGAGCATATTAGCGACCGTGAGATTTTTTCAAAATTGGTCCCTTTGTCCAGCTATGCTGCGCTTAAACCTTATATCGAAAAAATGCGTGACGGCCAGACCGACATTTTGTGGCCGGGCAAAATCGAGTGGTTTGCAAAGAGCTCTGGCACTACCTCTGGGGTATCAAAATACCTCCCTGTTTCAAAAGAAAGTATAGAAGAATGTCACTTCTCTGGTGGCCGATTCGAGCTCGCGCTCTACTGCAACGCCGTCCCTGAAACGAAAATCTTCGAAGGACTCGGCCTGCGCTTAGGTGGATCTACCCAAATTCAACAGGAGGGCAAAGGACAGAGCGGCGACCTCAGCGCCATTTTAATACAAAACATCCCGCTTTGGGCGGAATTACGCAGTGCACCAAGCCACGAAACAGCGCTATTGAGCGATTGGGAAGAAAAATTAGAAGCCATTATCGACGAAGCCATTACCCAAAATATCACTTCACTTTGGGGCGTAAGCAGCTGGTTTTTAGTGCTCTTCAAAAAAGTATTGGAGCGTACAGGCAAATCAAATTTATTGGAAGTTTGGCCGAATTTAGAACTCTTCGCACACGGCGGTGTCAACTTCGCCCCTTACGAACAACAATTCCGAGAATTAATGCCCGGCACTCAGGTCACATTCATGGAAAACTACAATGCCTCTGAAGGATTTTTCGCGGTTCAGGACGACCCCAGTATAGACGGTATGTTGCTCCTGCTGAATAATGGGATTTATTACGAATTTATCCCCCTCGACACTTTTAACGGCACGGCCAGTAAGACCTTACTTTTAGAAGACGTTGAATTGGACACCGACTACGCCATAGTCATAACCACAAACGGTGGTCTTTGGCGCTATATTTTAGGAGATACCGTAAAATTCGTGTCCAAAAAGCCCTTTCGTGTGAAGGTTAGTGGACGTACCGAACACTTTATTAATGCCTTTGGCGAAGAGGTGATTGTTACGGATGCTGAATATGCGCTTCAAGCCACTTGTGAAGCGATGGAATGTCGCGTAATCGATTTCCATGCGGCGCCCTGCTACATGAATAATGAGACTACAGGTGCGCACCAATGGCTCATTGAATTTGAGCAAGCCCCGGCCGATTTGGAGGCGTTCAAAATAGCATTGGACCTAAATCTACAAAGTCAAAATTCAGATTACCAGGCGAAACGCAAATACGATCTCGTCCTGGAACTGCCGCGCATTATCGCCGCAGAGCGTGGTTTATTTCATCAATGGCTTAAAGAAAAAGGCAAGTTAGGTGGACAGAATAAAGTCCCCCGTCTCAGTAACAACCGCTCTCTTATCGAGCAGTTTCTAGCGCTAAATGCTTCGCTTCAAACTCAGCCATAACCGCGGTCCAAAGATCTATTCTCGACTGCAATGCGGCCTTTGACGCCAATGCTGCTTGGTCCCATTTTGTCGCGTCATTACCACAGAGCAATTCAACCATCTGCTCGGCAAGGTGCCCGTGTAAGTCACCATCCACCTCAATGTGACGCTCTAAATAATAAGCGAACAAGCCCAATTCATCAGGGAACGTTGCTTTGAGGTAACGGACAATTTCAATAAACATGTCTGGAATCAAGTCTTCGCGTCCGAATGTAAATACCGCTGCAATTTCTGAAACCTCACCGCGGGCAACTACTTCCAGTGTTTGGCGTACAAAAGCTTTTGCACTTGCAGGCGCATCGCTAGCCGCTAAAGCCTCCATAGGTGCTTCACCTCGCCCTAGCGCTTCGATAAAATTTGAAATGGGCTTAATATCTGCGCCCGCCTCTGCCATTGCTCGCAGGTACAATTCAAAGTGGCTCGTTGCATTGCCCTCTTGATCGACATCGCTCTCTTCACCGTGCACAATCTCATTAATAAGTCGACGTACCGCTGGATCACCCTTGGGAATCCAAAACGGTTCGACACACGTTAATTCGCGCTGCAACGATTTTAACAGTACCATGAAATCCCAAACGGCCCATACATGTGCCTCCATAAAATGACGTGCCCGCGGAACTGTATTGACCCATTGGAAGGCCGGGTGAGCGACTAATTCTTGTCTAGATGCTTCAATCTGCTCTTTTACCAATTCAATTTTCATATTTCAGTGGAATGCTTGAGGTACTTTTATTACTTTGCGTGTACAAATTTAATGAGCATGCACATAGCAATCGCAGGAAATATTGGTTCAGGTAAAACAACTTTAACTGAGTTGTTAGCTAAACACTACAATTACCAGCCACATTACGAAGATGTAGACGACAATCCTTATTTAGACGACTTCTATGAAGAAATGCAACGTTGGAGTTTCAACTTGCAGATCTATTTCTTACGCTCACGCTTTGCTCAAGTAACGGCTGTGCGCGAAGAAGGTTTAGACGTTATTCAAGATCGTACCATTTACGAAGATGCCCACATTTTTGCGCCCAACTTGCATGCTATGGGCCTGATGACAGCGCGCGACTACGAGAGCTATAAAGGCCTCTTCGAACTGATGGAAAAACACCTTCAACCGCCAGATCTGCTCATTTACCTACGCGCCTCTGTCCCAACTTTGGTAGATCATATCCAGAAACGCGGAAGAGAGTACGAAAACAGCATTCGTATCGATTACTTAAGACGATTGAATGAGCGCTATGAAGCCTGGATCAACACCTACGACAAAGGGAAGATTCTCATTGTCAATGTGGATAAAAATAAGTTTCCCGAGAATCCTGAAGACCTCGGAGAAATCATCCAGCAGATCGACTCAGAGCTCAACGGCTTGTTCTAAAGTTTCAATCATTGTATCACAGGCACCAGAATGCGCCAACACCCACTTGCGCGCCTGCTCCTCCTTTTGCACAAAATCGCCCCGCAGCGCTTTTTGAAGATACGCTGTCCAATGGGTGTGATTTTCTGCGGGATGCAATAACCCTTCCGCTACGAGTGATTTGTTTTCCGGGATACTTTGCCAATTAGGACCGCATGCCGCAACCTTCCCCTGCACTGTTGCTTCCAAAACGTTGTGCGTTGCTTTACCAAAGCCACCGCCCACAATTACCGCATCGGCTAGGGTGTACATTGCGCGTAGCACACCAAATTCGGGTATAAGTAAAACATTCGTATTCTGCGGCTCCTCGGTGAGAGAATTGCTGATTTTACCATTAAATGCATTGCTCAATTTCGAAGCCTCTTTCAAATCATGAGGAACCAACCAAACGGAATAAGCGCTATGCACCGATTGTGCCAGAACTATAGCATCTGTCTCGTGTGCACTACCTACCACTAAAATAGGTTTCTGTTGGGCGGCACTCCAACGTATAAACTTTTCTGGTATTGCCGTATCCACTAATGAAGCTGCATAATCGAATTTTGGATTGCCCAAAACTACTGAATGAACGCCTGCTGAGCTCATCGTGGCGGCATCCCTATCGTCCACCATGCCCCAAACATGTACGGCAGATACAAATGTGCGTCGCACAAGCGGGAGTAAAGGACTTAAATACCATGGTGTTTTGGGCGCACTCATTCCTATAACGACCGTTGGAACATTGAATTTCTTTAATCCCGCAATATGATTAGGCCATAGATCATAACGCACAAATACTGCCAATGTGGGGTTGCAATACTTTAACCATTTTGACACTTCTGAGGGCGCATCGACCGGCAAATAGTGCACCGTGGCGCGTTCATAATTCTTGCGGGGCTCGTATCCCGACGGGCTAAAAAAAGTAACAACCCCCGACCAATGTGGGTTTCTATTGAGGAATCCCTCTAAAATAGGTTTACCCATTTCAAATTCACCCAGAGAGGCGCAGTGCATCCATACGACTTTGCCTTTGTGCGGTTTCTTGTGCTTCCAATCGTTCTCACTGGTAACAGTTCCCAACCAACTCTTTGAAGGTGCAAAGATTCGCGCGGTGCGAAAAATGAGTTCGGTAAAAACAGGGTAGAGTACCATTAATCGGTCAAAAAGAAGCTTTCTTGTTTTGCATAGACGGGCAATAACCAAGTGAAGTTTAAACCAACACTCAGGTCTAATTTTAACGCCGAATCTTCCAATCCAGTATCTACATTAAACCCCCGAACACTTCGCGTCAATGCTGTATTAACGGTCAATCCCACCATGAAATTAATGCGCTCGTTATTGTCTAAATGCAAATAACGCAGCGACGATTTTGAAGCGAACCCACGGTGGAGACGGTCGTAGCCATAAATCATTGGCGGTGCCAATTGGGGATAATTTCCACGTTCGTTTCGAACACTAATTTTCGTTTGTTGAAGCCCGAACCCTTGGAGCACTAGCCAACCTGAATTGGGATTGTAATGCGGCTTGAAAATTCTTCCAGTATTTACAGTGATCTGCGCACCACTGAGCCCTGCGTTCATAATGGCAAATTCACCATTAACGCCTATATAATTTCCGTTTTCGTCGGTCAGTCCGCCAAAAATCGCATCCGTATTTTTTATGGAGCTGCCGTAAAAAGCATCAAAATCTAACCCGTAAAAATGGTTTTCTTTATTCTTTCGTTGGTAAGACACCGTCGCTGCTGCAAAGGGTTCGTAGCGATCCGCAAGATCTCCCGCTGGCAAATAGAAGGCTGGGGACAGCCCCCACAATTGGACGGTGCGCACACTGTCCCTCGTTGTCAATTGGCCCCAAGCGGGCGAAGAAAAGAGGCAGATGCTAGCAAAAAGCAACGAAAATTGGACAACTTTTTTCATACGGGGTAATCTAACTGCAAGGTAAGGGCAATTGGTCGTTCGTAATAATGTAATTTTAGGGCACTCTTTCCGTTAGAGGAGTGAAAAGAAGCAACCCAGCCA
>Ga0209832_1001812_pt1 | contig 11371 bp, 8 predicted proteins | sample COGITO_mtgs_1104_2_FD_185516 | JGI IMG/M metagenome (GOLD analysis project Ga0209832, IMG submission 185516) | Pelagic marine microbial communities from North Sea - COGITO_mtgs_110407 (SPAdes) (version 2) | ecosystem: Environmental > Aquatic > Marine > Epipelagic ...
AGCGGAACCTTTGATGTTACAATAGGTAAAGAAACCAAAACGTTAAAGGGAGGTGACTGTTTTTACATTCCGCCACACACTATGCATGGTGCTATTTGTACAGAAGCCGGAGTTCTTATCGATGTCTTCAGTCCTATCCGCGAAGATTTTATGGAATAGAACAACTTTATTTATAAAAAGTTGTGTATTAAGTTTTTTTTAATACATTTGGTAAACCAATTTGGAATACCAGTTTGGTTATCCAAATAATAAACAATAAAAAAGGACAGGTTTGACCTATCCTTTTCTAAAGATTACTTCATGTTAGAGGGAAGTAATTGAGTGTACCGCAAAAGCAGTTATAACAAATTTACTCATTTTAATTTAAAATGTAATTGTTTTTGTGTTTGTTTCTTTTAAGAGACAAAAAATAAAAAACAATGTCTAATTAATTTAAAAAGTATGAAAATCAAAACACAACTAACACTACTTTTTGTCCTGTTTGGCTTAACACTCACCATAGCCCAGACAAACGTAGGTGGAACAGTACTAGGTACCGATGGTCAACCCATCCCAGGTGCCACAGTTATTGTTCAAGAAACAGGTGATGGGGTAATTTCTGATTTTGACGGTCAATTTTCAATAGGTGTTGAAAACGGACAAAATATTGAAGTTTCCTACATTGGGTTTGGAACCCAGATCATCGAATTTACGGGTCAGGACACGTTAAGCGTTACTTTAGTTCAAGACCTTACCCAATTGGATGAGATCGTAGTAACAGGTTATGGAACTAGAAAAAGATCTCAATTAACTGGAGCTGTTGCAAAAATTGGAGGTAGTGAAGTTGCTGCTGTCCAAACTGCACGTGTAGATGATGCATTAGCTGGTAAGCTGGCCGGTGTTTTAATACAAAACCAAGATGGTTCACCAGGTGCTGCTCCAAAAATCCAAATTAGGGCTGCCTCATCAATTTCTGGAGCTTCAAATCCATTGGTTGTTGTTGACGGATACCCAATTTCAGGAGGGATTCAGTCAATTAATCCGAATGATATTCAAAGTATTGAGGTATTAAAAGATGCTGCTTCAGCCGCAATTTACGGTTCGAGAGGTGCAAATGGTGTTGTCTTAGTGACTACGAAAAAAGGTACATCAGGCGCAACCAAATTTAGCTACAGTGCTTACACTAGTACTTCAAGTAAATACCGAGAAAACATCCTTCAGTCAGGTCCAGAATGGGCTGCTACTGCAAGAGCAGAAATTGCTGCTGGGAATTGGACAAGTACGGTTTCTACTAAAGATGCGGCATTTTTAGAATACAGATTAAGTGCATATGAAAATTCTCCAGGTGCAATTAGCCCTGAAGACTGGCTTTTTCAAAATGGACACACACAAAGTCATGACTTTAGTATGCGTGGTGGAAGCGAAGATGTAAAATATTTTGCGTCAGTTGGATACCAAGACGTCGAAGGTGTAGTTATAACTCAAGGCTATGAGAGATTAAATTTTAGAATGAATCTTGATGCAAAACTAAACGATAAAATTTCTGCAGGTATTAGCGCAAATGGATTTTCATCTACAAGAGATATCTTAGGACACGACATGAGAGATTTGTTGAGAGCCTATGGGGTACACCCTATTTATCATACTGCTGGATCAATTGCTTTCGTTCAACAATTGGATGCTCAAGCTCAGAGCTTAGGATTAACTGCTTTCGACAATGGATACAGAGGGTCTGGTTATGAAGCAAATAGCATATATGCATTAGAACCAGGAATGGCAGCACAAGATTGGCACTATGGTAGAGCAAACAATGGTATTGGAGGATCTGGTGATGCTGGACCTGCTGCGAAGCTCGATAATGTTGAAAGTTGGGAAAAATCATATTTTGCTAACTTAAATGGTTATTTACAATATGAGATTATAGATGGTTTGAATGTAAAAACTGTTTTAGGAGGTGATATTCGAGACACGCAAGCTTACTCTCACAGATTACTTGGCTATGATTCTAGAGCTAGAAACTCACAAACCTTCATGAGACAAACTGATTTAAAAGTATCTACTTTGTTAAGTGAAACTACTTTGAACTTTGCAAAAGTGATCGGGAATCACGACATTTCAGCTGTTGCGGGGTTTGAAGTTCAATCAACGAAATTTAACGGAACATCACTAAGGGGTGTAAATGTACCTGATGAAGCTATTCTTAATTTCAATTTACTAGAACCCTCTGATATTGGTGTTTCTGAAAGAAAAGAAACAAGAGTTCGAGAAAGTGTTTTCGGACGTGTAAATTATGCATATAATGACCGTTATTTAGCTTCAGTATCTTTAAGAAGAGATGGTGATTCTCGTTTTGGCGCCAACAATAGATATGAAACTTTCCCAGCATTATCTGTAGGATGGAATATTCACAATGAGGCTTTTTTAGAAAATAATGAAACTTTGAGCCAATTAAAACTGAGATTCAGTACAGGTTCTTTAGGAACAACTTCATTCTTAGGTTCGTATAATTCTTTAAGTCTTTTATCTCCCTCAGCAACAATATACGGAACAGGATATCTAATCCCGTCTAATTCACCAAATCCAGATTTAACATGGCAAACCAATACTGAGACCAATTTTGGTATTGATTTAGGATTCTTAAATAATCGTTTGACTTTGGGTGTTGACTATTATACCTCCGATATCGAAGATATCTTAATCAATCAAGCACAGTCAGAGGTATTAGGAAACCCATCTTCTATTCTAAACGTTGGTGATGTTACCAGTTCAGGTATTGAATTTCAATTAGGAGCATCATTAGTTAATAATGGTGATTTCACTTGGAATATGAATGCCAACTTATCTACTGTTAACACTGAGATCACTGACCTGGGTGGTTTAGATGAATTACCACAGCAAATCTTTGGACAAAGTGGTCGGGGTGCTGTTTTTAGAAATTATGTAGGTGGAGAAATTGGAGAAATGTGGGGATTAGAAACAATCGGTGAAGTTGAAATGGAATACCTAGCTGATGGTACAAGACACCCAAACAGCATGACTGGTGAATCTTATGTAGTTGACCAAAATGACGATGGTATAATTGACAGAACTAAAACTGTAGAAGATGGGGGTGACTTAGTTAAAATTGGACAAAATACACCTGATTTTTACTGGGGTATGACACATAACTTAAGTTATGACAATTTTGACATGTCTTTACAGTTCCAAGGGTCTCACGGAGCAGATGTTTACAATATTGATCCTTTATATTACGGTTCACAATGGGGTGGACGTCTGGATAACGCTCGTATAGATTCTGATGGTGATCGTATTGCTGATCACAATGATGAATACCTTGAAAGAAATAGAAACCAAACCGATGCTGTATTACAAGACGCTTCTTTTATTGCATTGAGAAATTTAACAATTGGATATACATTTGATTCTTCTTTGATTGATGGTCTTGGTTTGGATTCTGTAAGGGCTTATCTAGCTGGAACGAACTTGCTATATATTATGGGAGACGATTATACCTCATACAATCCAGAGGGTGTGAAAGGCACTGACCCTACAATCTATGGTGCACAAGTAGGTGCAAGTCCAGTTGTTAGAAGTTTTACTTTAGGGTTAAACGTTAACTTTTAAATTATAAAAAAATGAAATATATAAAAATAGTATTGGGATCGCTGTTCTTAATAACAGCATGTTCAACTGACTTGGACCAATCCCCACCAAATTTTGCTAGTGCAGATTCATTAACAGATTTTGGAGGAGTATTAAATGCGGCTTACTATTATCAATTAGGTAGTGTTACCCCATTGGCATTAATGGCTGAGTTTAGAGCAGATAATGCGCTGATGCAAGAAGCGCCTTACACCGAATTTGACGAGTTTACAAATAATTTAACCACAATGGAAGATCAATTTTTTGGTCCTCTTTACACGGCAATGTATAAGTCAATACTAAGTGCAAACAATGTAATTGAAAACTCTACTGATGATACAGAAGTAGCTGAAGCTAAGTTTTTAAGAGCTTTGTCTTATTTTAAATTAGTTAAATCTTTTGGTGCTGTAACTGTTAATTTATCTGCTGCTCCGAGTTTAACTGATACATCTATTTTACAAAGACAAAATGCTGATCAAGTTTACAGCAGTGTTATCATTCCCGATTTGAATGATGCTGTTGCTGGCTTAAGTGCGACAATAGTAGATGGGAGAGCTTCAAAATATGCAGCTCAAGCACTACTAGGAAAAGTATATGCAACTTTGGGAGATTATTCTAATGCAGAAACACAACTTGCAGCTGTTGTAAACGGTGCTGCTGGTGCAGGTATTAGTTTAAAGCCCAACTTCAATGAAATTTTTGGAGCAGCAAATGAATCTGGTAACTCAGAAATCATTTATGCTACTCGTATTTCAAGTTCTATTGTAGATGAATATAATTTTGGTTCTGATTTTTGGAATTGGTTTGTTGGTGATGATTCAAAGTCTGATTTACCTGTTGATCCAGATTTAGTAGCTGCATTTGACGCAAGCGATGCCAATGGTGGGGGAACTGACTTAAGAAGAGCAGTAACTCTTAGTGATGACGGTTTAAAAGCGATTAAATTTCCAAAAGAAGGAGGTTTAGGAGGCGAGCATGACTGGATTGAAATCAGATTAGCGGATGTTATTTTATTATATGCAGAAGCATTGAATGAAAATGGTGCAGCTGCAGATACCGTTTTAGCTTTATTAGATCCCATCAGAACAAGAGCTGGTTTAACAAGTCTGACAGGAACTGTAAGTTCACAAGCAGATGTTAAACAAGCTATCGCTAATGAGAGAAGACTAGAATTGGCTTTTGAAGGGCACAGATGGTTTGATTTGGTAAGAACAGGAACTGTTGATGCTGAAATGGGACAAACAGTGAATAGTAATTATCACCTATTTCCTATTCCAATATCTGAAATACTCGCCACCAATGGTGTCATTACTCAGAATCCTGGGTACTAGTATTAAATAAATTTAAATAGTTGATAGTTAGTTAATAGTTCTAATATTTTTTGTTAATATTTGATTTATGGTTAAATGAGGGCCTTTTATAATTTTTATTGTTTCGAAGTAATTTCAATTACTCCAAAACAGAGCAACATGAAAATTGTAGAAGTCCCTCTTTTTCTTAAAAGCAAAGGAATTTTATAGAAATCGCTAACTATCCTAGAATGTATATTACGTGAAATTGTGTTACATTAAATAAATTTCTAAATGTTTATTTTTAGTAAACTAAAATAACGGACCAATAAGAATGCTTATAGCCACTGAAATACAGCGAATTCAAAAGCGAATAATAGCACAGATTAAAGCGCTTATCAATAATAAGAACTATGAACCTGGAGACAAACTGCCCTCCGAGAGAATGCTGGCAGAGAAATTTGAGGTTACGCGTTCTAATATTAGAGACTCAATTCAAACCCTTGAATTTTATGGTTTGGTTAAATCCATCCCACAAAGCGGGACTTTTGTTGCGGATATTGGGATTACCGCTTTAAATGGAATGATAGATGATATTTTGAACCTACCCTCTCCAAGCTTTAAAGAGTTGGTAGAAGCACGTATCTTTTTAGAATTAAAAGGAGTTAAACTTGCTGCACTAAGGAGAACAGAGGACGATTTGATTCATTTAGAAAATGCGCTTGCGGCTTATTCGGATAAAGTGATTCGTGGTGAAGACGCCGTACAAGAAGATTTACTCTTTCATTTAGCCATTGCAAAAGCAAGTGGGAATCCGACTTTGAACACCTTTATGTTAAAGATTACTCCAGAGATCATCACAAATTTTGAAAAACATCATGTTTGTGATAAGGATACCGCATTTAAAGGGATTCAGGAGCATAAAGATATTCTTGATGCGATTCGCTCAATGGATACGGTAGAAGCAAAAAATGCGATGAAAAAGCATTTTAAAAATTTATATCAATACTGTTATAGTACATACTAATAAAGGTGTGCACAACTTCAACTACATACAGGAAATATTAATTGGCATTCAGTTTAATCTAAATGTCTTAAAAAAGTATTTATGAAAGTTAGCGGATTAAGATGGTGGATTGTTGGATTAATAGCCTTGGCTACCGTCATAAATTATATTGATCGTCAATCGTTAAATGTGCTTTGGCCAGAAATAGCTTCAGAACTTTATCCTGACAAAACTCCTTTTGAAAGGAAAGAGATTTATGCATTATTTCCATCATTTTTGTTTTTTCCTATGCTTTTGGTCAAGCCATTTTCGGGAAAATATTCGATTGGATTGGCACGCGTTTAGGCTTTGCACTATCCATAGGAGTGTGGTCTATTGCAACAGCCCTGCATGCTTTTGCTACAGGCTTTAATAGCTTTGCTTTTTTCCGTTCCATATTAGGAATAGCTGAAGCAGGAAACTGGCCAGGTGCCACAAAAGGTAACGCGGAATGGTTTCCAGCTAAGGAACGAGCTTTTGCCCAAGGCTTATTTAACTCGGGCGCCTCTATCGGAGGAATAATTTCCATCCCTTTAATTGCTTTTCTAACTCTCTATTTTAGTTGGCAAATGATTTTTGTCCTTGTCGGGCTTGTCGGTTTGTTGTGGTTATTACCTTGGATGTATATCGTTAAATCTGGACCAAAAACGCATCCTTGGATTACAGAGGAAGAAAAGCAGTATATTTTATCAGGACAAGTTAACGCAGTAGAATCTACAGAAGGAACGGATACAAGCTATACTCCGGACACAAAGCAACTTCTTTCTCACAAAGAAAGTTGGGGAGTCATTATTTCTTCCGCGGCTATTGATCCGATATGGTGGTTGTTCGTTTTTTGGATACCGATCTATCTTTCAGAGGTTTACGGAATGGATGTAAAAGCGATAGGTATTTACGGATGGGTACCCTATGTAGGAGCTATGTTAGGTGCTTGGTTTGGAGGAATTTTAGCTCAAAACCGAATGAAAGCTGGTTGGAACGTAAATAAAACAAGAAAGTTTATCATTTCTTTAGGCTGTGTGATTATGCTTCCTGCTCTCTTTGCCATGTCAAATCCAGGAAGCCCCGTAACCGCTGTATTGATTATGGCAGTGATCCTTTTTGGTTTTCAAACCGCCATTGGAAATGTTCAAACCTTACCTAGTGATCTCTTTAGTGGAAAAACAGTGGGAACCCTTGCCGGATTTGCCGGAATGGGGGCTAAGTTAGCTGCTGCAGCATTGACCTACTTGGTACCCTGGTTGACTACGGGAGGGAATTATACTCCAGCTTTTATCATTGGTGCTGCTCTTGCCATTATTGCAATGATCAGCGTTTTACTATTGTGCCCCTCAATTGAACCACTTAGAAATAAAAATTAAAATAAATTAAAAAATATATAATTAAATGAATAATTCAGAAAATAGAGTAGCCCTTATCACCGGTGCTACTGGAGGTATCGGGTTTGAAGTAGCAAAGCGTCTAGGACAGGACGGATTTACCGTAGTTTTAAATGGTATAGAAGATACAGAAGGTGAGAAAAAAGCTGCAGAATTAACCCGTCAAGGTATCACGGCTGAATATGTCGGTTTTGACGTAACAGATGAAGAGGCAGTTAACCAAAATATCAAAGCCCTAGGTGAAAAGTATGGGAAGATTGATGTCGTTGTTAATAATGCCGGTGGTCTAGGAGGTCGCCAACGTTTTGAAGAAATGACGACGGAATTCTATAGAAAAGTGATGGCTTTAAATTTAGATTCAACGTTCTTTATTTCGAGAGCTGCCATTCCTTTTTTAAAGAAAGGAGAGCACCCCACTATCATCAATTACACTTCAAATGCAGGATGGAACGCAGGGGGACCTGGCGCTGGTATTTACGGAACTTCTAAAGCAGGTGTTCATGCGATCACTAGAGCCCTTGCTAAAGACCTGGCCGAATACAACATTCGTGTCAATGCTGTATCTCCTGGAACCATTGATACCCCATTTCACGCTCAGATAAAGTCCACTAAACCTGAAGTTTTTGCCTCTTGGAAGAACAACATCATGTTAGGTAGATTAGGACAACCTGAAGAAGTTGCCAACGTAGTTTCTTTTCTCGCGAGTAGTGACGCTTCTTTTATTACAGCGGAAACTATTCAGATTGGAGGTGGACAAGCATTGGGGATCTAGGGATCATCATCTTTTAACAAGTTTTAGTTAAACTTAACGACCTGAATTTTAGTAAAAAAAGCAATGAAAGGAGTCGGCTCTTCTAGTAAAATAGAGGCAGGTTTTACTTTAGTTTTTCAAGCGTACAATTACGAAAAAAATAAATCTTAAATTTGAATATGGAAAAAGTAGTAACCTTTGGTGAAATCATGTTGCGCTTAGCGCCACCAGAGTTTTTGCGTTTCTCACAGGCCAACAGCTTTGATGTGGTTTATGGAGGAGGGGAATCCAATGTAGCGGTATCTCTTGCCAACTATGGTGTCCCAGTAGAATTTGTAACTCGTTTACCTAAAAATGATATTGGGCAATGTGCATTGATGGAAATGAGAAAACGCAATGTAGGAACCCAGCATATTATCCAAGGTGGCGATCGTCTAGGTATTTATTTTCTAGAGACAGGAGCGGTAAGTAGAGGTAGTAAAGTTGTTTACGACCGTGCTCATTCTGCCATGTCCGAAATCCAACCCGGGATGGTAAACTGGAAAAAGGTATTTCAGGAGGCACAATGGTTTCATTGGACGGGAATCACCCCTGCGATTTCTCAAAGTGCTGCCGACGCCTGCCTAGAAGCCGTAAAAGTAGCCAGCGAAATGGGAGTGACTATTTCTACAGATTTAAACTACCGTGCAAAACTTTGGAAGTACGGCGGGGATCGTGAAAAAATCATGACCGAACTGACTTCCTACTGTGATATCATCCTAGGAAATGAAGAAGATGCAGAAATGCATTTTGGAATCGAACCTGAAGGCTTAGACATTACCACACAAGGGGAACACGTTAAAGCAGCTGCATTTTTATCCGTTTGCCAGCAAATGCAGAAAAAGTTCCCCAAAGCTAAAAAAGTAATTACCACCTTGCGGGGTTCGATATCTGCCTCCCACAATATCTGGGCTGGCGTTTTATACGACGGAAAAACCATGTATGAGAGTGCTCAATACCAAATCACCCATATCGTGGACCGAGTAGGAGGGGGCGACTCTTTTATGGGTGCCTTGATTTATGGACTTATTCATTATCCAAACGACGACCAAAAAGCATTGGATTACGCAGTGGCAGCCTCATGCTTAAAGCACACCATTAAAGGAGATGCGAATTTGGTTACAATAGAAGAAATTGAAAAACTAATGGGTGGCGACGCCTCCGGGCGTGTCGCACGATAACAAAGCGTATGGCACAATTTTCTAGAATAGAAGTAGTACAGCAAATGAAGGAATCGGGAATTGTTCCCTTATTTTACCATTCCGACAGTGAAGTAGCAAAGGCCGTTTTAAAAGCCTGCTATGATGGGGGAGCACGGTTAATGGAGTTTACCAATCGCGGTGATTTTGCAATTGAAATTTTCACAAACTTGATCAAGTATGCCCTTGCTGAACTTCCCGGGATGATACTCGGAGTAGGATCGGTAACGGATGCCGCAGCAGCTTCACAATACATGCTGGCAGGAGCAAACTTTGTCGTAACTCCTGTTTTTAGAGAAGACATTGCCCTCGTATGTAATCGACGTAAGGTACTTTGGTCCCCAGGCTGTGGGTCGCTGACTGAAATTGCAAATGCCGAAGAATGGGGCTGTGAGCTGGTAAAACTATTTCCTGGAAGTACCTATGGCCCTGGTTTTGTCAAGGCAATTAAAGGGCCTCAACCTTGGACTTCTATTATGCCTACGGGAGGCGTTTCTACAGAAGAGGAGAACCTGAGAGGGTGGTTTGATGCTGGAGTGACCTGTGTAGGAATGGGATCCAAATTAATTTCAAAAGAGATTTTAGCAAATAAGGACTATCACGCGTTAGAAAAAGAAGTTCGTTCTGTTTTGGAGCTGATCAGAAGGATCCGAAAATAAGTCCTTTTCTAAAGACTATAAACCACTCGTGCCGTAATAAATCGCGGTTGAATAAAAGTAGTGGCATTAAATACCGATACCGTATTGGCACTGTTACGAACCTGAGAACTGATGTTCAATAAGTTGGTTGCCTTTGCTTCGTACTCCCACTTGGAATCTTTGTCTTTCCGGTAGGAAAGAGATGCGTTCCAGATTTGAAAAGACTGACTGTTTGATCCCACTTGTTCTTGGATTGTATAAATGTAATTGGATTTTAGTGTAAATTTTTCAACAATATAGGCGTCAAAGCTAAGGGAAGGAGCATGCGTGATGAATTTAGTTTGGCGTTCCCCCTGGAGATTGTTGGTTATGCTGTAGCGGTAACTGAGGTTGAAATTGGGAGCAACTAAAAAATTGGTTCGAATACTCGGGGTGTAGGTTTGGGTAAATCCTTCGTTTACAGAGCGTAACTGTTGGATAAACTGATTTATTTTGCTGTAATTGAAACTCGAATTTAAACTCGCTCTGACCTTTCCAAAGGTTCTTTGAATCCGCCCAAAAACATTCATGTTTTCATCGGCAAAACTAGAATTGAAATAGGTACTGGTACGGACAACGCTTTCAAAGTCAGTCAGACTTCGAATTTGGTCACTGTTTTTGGTGTAGGCAGCCCTAGCAAAGACATTAGTATAATTAAATAAATTAAAACTGCTGTAGAGTAAACTCAGATTATGCGACAAGGCATTTTGTAATTCTGGAGCTCCGTATTGCAAGCTGTTGTAGCTGTTAAAAACCAGTCCCCGAGCCAAACGCGTCACATCGGTAAACTGATTTCGCATAGTATAGTTTAAAGTCAAAGACTCTCCTTTTTTTAATTGAATTCGCGTTTCAAAATCAGGGAGTATTCGTAGGAAATTGTTTTCTACAGTATTTCCTAACTGGATGTTTTTATTACCATAGGCATGAGCCGAAAAGCCAGGAGTAAAGGTGAATTTCCCTGTTCGAAAGCGATAGTGAACACCTAAATAGGCATCTCTAAAATTGTATTCTACATCATTGGTTATCAAGCCTGAATTGAATACAGATTTAGGTTGGAATTCAGCATTGTTTTCTAAAAATTGAAAAATCGAAGAATTGAATTGCTGTTGACTTAAAATCGTTCCAAAGGTGAAGTTAATATTGCTTTTTGTACCGATCAAATAGTAATAGTCTAGCTTCGCATCCAGTTGATTGGACTTAATTTTACGATTTTGAACAATATCGTAGTTGTCTGAGGTTTGGTCTAGTCCTACTGCAAAGGCGGTGGGGTCAAAAGGATCTATACCCATGGGATTGTTTTCCAATACGGCGTTGTAAAAAGGATCTTCATTTTTGGTTACGCTTTGTGATTCAAAAGCAAAAATATTTTTT
>Ga0209832_1001817_pt1 | contig 11365 bp, 7 predicted proteins | sample COGITO_mtgs_1104_2_FD_185516 | JGI IMG/M metagenome (GOLD analysis project Ga0209832, IMG submission 185516) | Pelagic marine microbial communities from North Sea - COGITO_mtgs_110407 (SPAdes) (version 2) | ecosystem: Environmental > Aquatic > Marine > Epipelagic ...
TGCTCCAGGAGCAGCAGTTTCATCTTTGGTTCAATCAATAATTTGCGACCAAAAGAAAATGTTTCCTTGTTCGGCTTTATTAGCAGGTGAGTATGGTTTAAGCGATATTTCTATCGGTGTTCCATGTATTTTAGGGAAAGATGGTATAGAAAAAATCGTTTCTGTTGAATTAAATGAAAAAGAAAAAGCTAAGATGATAGAGAGTGCTGAAGGAGTTCGAAAAACCAACCAGCTTCTTGATAGTATGTAGTATTTAACAGCTTCAAAATGTTATGAAAAGGGCGTCATTATGGCGTCCTTTTTCGTTCAATACCGTTGAAAAAAATACATAAACCATAATGCTGCGTTTGAACAAGTTGAAATTCTATATTTGCACGCCCTTTTTAAGGGCTATTTTATTAATACCAATTTATTATGCAGAATAAAAGTGCTATCTGGATATTTACAATACTGCTGTCGTTAGCGTGTCTTTATCAGCTATCATTCACATTTGTAACGTCCGGTGTAGAAGGAGATGCAAGAGAAAACGCAAATGAGAGATTAGACAGTCTTGTTAATACTGAACCTGAGTTAAGCCTTCTTGAGCAAGAAATTGCAAGACAAGGTTTTGAACAGCAGTATTTGCAATCGATGAATACTCAAGAAGTTTATCCTGTTTTAGGTTTTACTTACTCGTATTGTCAGCGAAACGAAATTAACTTAGGATTAGACCTTCAAGGAGGTATGAACGTTACACTGCAAGTGCAGGTTAAAGACCTTATAAGGGCTTTAAGTGATAACAATGACGATCCTGTATTTAATCAAGCATTAAGCTTGGCAGTCGCAAAACAAAAAGACAGCCAAGATGATTTTGTCACATTATTCGATCAATCTTGGAATGAACTAAACCCAGGTGGACAGTTAGCTTCTATTTTTCACAATAGAGAGAATAAGGATAAGTTTCCAATAGATGCATCTAATGAAGATATTCTTGCTACCATAACTGATGAGGCAGACGCTGCCGTAAGCAGAACAGAACAAGTGCTGAGAAGAAGAATTGATGGGCTTGGAGTAGTTCAGCCTACCATTCAACGTCAACCAGGAACAGGACGGATTATTGTTGAACTACCTGGAGTAAAGGATAAGACTCGTGTGCGTAAGATTCTTCAAGGAACTGCACAGCTTGAATTTTTTGAGTGTTACGATAATGGTGAAATATATGGTAGTCTTGAAAAAGCAAATAACCTTTTAGCTGAAAAGCTTGGAGTAAGGTCAAAAGATATTAAGGAGTCAACCGATTCAAACTCGGTTGCTGAAGTTGAGTCTGAATCAGTTGCTTCTGAGGTAGCTGCGGATTCAAATAGTTTGGATGCTTTATTATCAGATGAGTCAGTTGATTCAGCTGGAGCTGACAGTGCTTCAATGTCTGAAATGGCCGCTGATTTTGCCGCTAAAAATCCTCTTTTCGCTAAACTTAGACCAGCTATTTATCAGGACCAAGAAAGTGGTGGATACTTCGCGGGTAAGGGGCCAACGGTTGGTTATGCTTCTGTTTTTGATACGGCATCAGTAAATGATATGCTAGCTAGAAGAGATATAGCTTCACTTTTTCCTAGAAGAATGAAATTTTTATGGGCTGCTAAGCCTTACGATGAAGACGGTAAATTTCTTCAGCTATATGCTATGAATGTATCGAGTAAAGACGGTAAAGCACCGCTTGAGGGTGACGTTATTACCAATGCAAGAGTAGTTAGTGACCCTCTTGGAAATCCTGAGGTTTCTATGAGTATGAATGCCGAAGGCGCCAAGACATGGAAGAATATTACAGGTGATGCTGCTTCTCAGAATCCTAAGAAGTCCATAGCTATTGTTTTGGATAACTTGGTTTATAGTGCTCCTAGAGTTGATTCAGAAATTGCTGGTGGACAATCTTCAATCTCTGGACAATTCAATTTGGAAGAAGCCGAAGATCTTGCAAACGTTTTGAAAGCAGGTAAATTACCAGCACCAGCTAGGATTATCGAAGAAGCTGTAGTAGGTCCTACCCTTGGAGCTGAAGCTATTCGGGCTGGTTTCATGTCATTTGCTTTGGCCTTAGTTATTGTGCTGGCATTTATGATTTTCTACTATTCATCTTCAGGAATAGTGGCTGACTTGGCATTGCTCGCCAACTTGTTCTTTGTAATGGGAGTTCTTTCTTCTCTTGGAGCAACCTTAACACTTCCTGGTATCGCTGGTATCGTTTTAACAATTGGTATGTCCGTTGATGCAAACGTTTTGATCTTTGAGCGTATTCGAGAAGAATTGCGCGCTGGCAAAGGAGTGCGATTGGCAATAGTGGATGGTTATAAGAATGCCTACAGTTCTATAATTGATGCGAATATCACAACCTTACTCACAGGTATTATCCTTTACATATTTGGTTCAGGACCGATCAAAGGTTTTGCGACTACGCTTATTATAGGTATTGCTACGTCACTTTTCGCAGCATTATTCATTACTCGTCTGATTTTCGAATGGAGGTTGGATAGAAATGAAACACCTTCATTTTCAACGAAGCTTACTGAGAACTTAATGTCAGCCGTGAACTTTGGTTTCGTTAAGAATAGAAAGATGTTCTACATTGGTTCAGGTATAGTAATTCTACTTGGAATCGGGTCTCTTGCTACACGTGGTCTAAACTACGGTGTTGATTTCACTGGAGGTAGAAGTTACATAGTTCGGTTTGATGAAACGTTTGCCGTAGGAGAAATCGCTTCAGTCTTGACAGATGAGTTTGTGAATGAGGACAATCTTAAGGTCGCGCCAGAGGTTAAGACGTATGGTTCTTCTAATCAAGTAAAGATTACGACCAAGTTTATGATTGATAGCGAAGATGAGTCTGCTGATGAAGTGGTTGAGTCTAAGCTAAAAGAAGGTTTGGCAAAGGTTACCCCTGAATTTGAGATCATGAGCTCTCAGAAGGTCGGACCTACTGTTGCCGATGATATCAAGCAAGGAGCAATATGGGCTGTACTATTCTCATTGATTGTGATTTTCTTGTATATCATTCTACGATTTAGAAAATGGAAGTTTGGAGTTGGTGCATTGGCGGCAATGTTTCATGATGTGCTAATTGTGCTTTCATTCTATTCGATTCTTTATGGTTTCATGCCTTTCTCATTAGAGATTGATCAAGCATTCATAGCCGCGATACTTACAGTTGTTGGTTACTCAATAAACGATACTGTGATTGTATTTGATAGAATAAGAGAGTTTATTGGTCTTCACAAAAAGAAGGATCAAGAAATTGTAATCAATGATGCATTAAACTCAACTCTATCAAGAACATTGATTACTTCAATGACTACGTTACTTGTGTTATTGATGATATTCTTTTTCGGTGGAGAGGTTATTCGCGGTTTTGTATTTGCGTTGATAATCGGAGTTATTGTAGGAACTTACTCTTCCCTTTGCGTAGCAACACCATTAGTTGTTGATTTAGCAAAGAAGAGCAAGTAATAAGCTTTTCTTATAAATAAATTTTAAAGCCACGCCCTCCGCGTGGCTTTTTTGCTGCAATTTTGGGCTCATGTTGAATATGATTTATCTGTTTTTCAATTTAGGAGGTGGTGAGATATTTGTGGTGCTCATGTTTGTCCTACTTTTCTTTGGTTCTAAGCGCATTCCTGATGTAGCTCGAAATTTAGGAAGAGGAATTCGGCAGTTTAAAAATGCTACTGAGGATATTCAAAGAGATATCACGGACTCGGTAAGCGAAGTGAAAAAGAGTATTGATCAAGAAAAAGACAAAAAATGATTGTTGGCTTGCTGCAGTTAATAGGAGGATAATTGATCCTTCTCGTAGGCGGTGAGTTTTTAGTTCGAGCATCTGTTAAACTTGCACTTCACTTAAATATAAGCTCCATTGTAATTGGACTGACGGTAGTAAGCTTTGGAACATCATTTCCAGAATTGGTTGTAAGCGTGAATGCTGCCCTTGATGGTCATCCAGATATTTCCTTAGGCAACGTGGTAGGGAGTAATATTGCCAATCTCGGATTGGTTTTAGGCTTAACAGCCATTGTTTTCCCAATTAAAGTTCAACGTTCATCTGTAGTGCTGCATTGGCCGTTGATGCTTTTGTCAACGCTTTTATTGATCTTTTTTGCGTGGGATTTGATCATTGATACTTGGGAGGCTTTAATGCTTGTCATTTGTCTCGTGGCATATAACATGTTAGTTATAAAAGTTTCCGGAGGTGCTGAAGTCGAAGAATTAGATACGGATATTGAAAAGTCAAGAACTGGATTGATTAGAACAATATTAATTCTGACGTTTAGTATTGGACTCTTGATCCTCGGAGCAGATTTACTTGTAGAAGGAGCTGTAATTGTCGCAAGATCGTTCGGTTTAGAAGAAAGAATTATTGCAGTTTCTATTATTGCGTTTGGTACTAGTGCACCAGAATTGGCTACATCTTTAATAGCAGTATATAGAAAAGAGACATCTATAGGTGTTGGTAATTTAATAGGCTCTAATATTTTCAATATCCTGGCTATTTTAGGAATTACTGGAATTCTTCATCCTATTGCAGTGAATCCTGCGATTCTTTCTTTTGACCTTATTTGGGTATTGGGCATCCCATTATTAATAACGCCATTCTTACTTTCTCGAATGAAGGTTTCTCGAATAGAAGGAGTCTTGCTCGTTGGGTTGTATTTGTCATATTTATATCTGATTTTTTAGATAATTACCAATCACCCCCTATTTTTTTAAGGGCTGTGAATAAATATTCACAAAAAATCACCAATTACCCCCTCTTAAAGTTCTAATTTCGCCTAAATTTTAATAAATAATGGCAAAATTGAGATTTCAAGCTTTAGGGTCTTTACTTAATAGAAAGATTGATCTTCCTGAAGAGCGAACTGAAAAAATATCTGATTATTTCGGTGAAAGTGTATTTCATGATCGGGCAATGCAGCAGTATTTGGCGAAAGATGCCTACCGTAGATTGAGAGATTGTATGCAAAACGGTAAAGGTCTTGAAAGAGATATTGCTGATGAGGTTGCTTCAGGTATGAAAGCTTGGGCTTTGTCTAAGAGTGTGACTCATTATACGCATTGGTTTCAACCATTGACAGGCAGAACAGCTGAAAAACATGATGCCTTCTTTACGCCATCTTCAATAGGTGAGTCATTCGAAGAGTTTGGAGGAGCACAATTGGTTCAACAAGAACCTGACGCTTCAAGTTTCCCGAATGGAGGTTTGAGAAATACATTCGAAGCAAGAGGGTATACTGCTTGGGACCCAAGTTCGCCTGCTTTTATTATTGGTGATACGCTGTGTATACCTACAGTTTTTGTTGCATACACTGGTGAGGCATTGGATTATAAAGCGCCACTTCTTAAAGCATTGCACGCACTAAATGAAGCAGCAATTCCAGTTGCTCAATATTTTGATAGAAATGTGACTAGGGTAACTGCCACTTTGGGATGGGAGCAAGAATATTTTCTTGTTGATGATGCCCTTTTTAGAGCGCGTCCTGATCTTGTAATGACGGGTAGAACTCTTTTTGGTCATTCTTCTTCTAAGGGACAACAGTTAGATGACCATTATTTCGGTTCAATTCCAGATAGAGCCGCTGCTTTTATGCGCGATTTCGAAAAGGAATCGCATCGATTAGGGATTCCTATTAAAACTAGACACAACGAAGTTGCTCCTAATCAGTTTGAGTGCGCTCCAATTTTTGAAGAAGCAAATTTGGCGGTTGATCACAATCAATTGCTGATGGATATTATGGAAAAAGTAGCCCATAAGCATGGTCTTCGGGTTCTTCTTCATGAAAAGCCTTTCGCTGGAATAAATGGAAGTGGGAAACACAATAACTGGTCATTGTCAACGGATACTGGAGTTAATCTTTTAAGCCCAGGTAATACTCCTAAGACTAATATTCGCTTTTTGGCATTTTTCGTGAATACAATCAAAGCGGTTCATGATTATTCAGACTTGCTAAGAGCATCAATTGCTTCAGCGAGTAATGACCATAGGCTAGGGGCGAATGAAGCACCACCGGCTATTATATCGGTATTTATCGGATCTCAACTGACAAAGGTTTTAAATGATCTTGAGAAAAACATAAAGGACAAAGGCATGTCTCCTGATGAGAAGACTGAATTGAAATTGCGAATTGGTAAGATCCCTGAAATTTTATTGGATAATACTGATCGAAACAGAACATCACCTTTTGCATTTACAGGTAATAAGTTTGAACTAAGAGCTGTAGGGTCTCAGGCTAATTGCTCTTCATCTATGGTAGTGATGAACACTATTATGGCTCATCAACTTAAGGTGTTTAGAAAGGATGTTGATGCTCTGATTAATAAGGGTTCTAAAAAGGATGAAGCTATTCTTGCGGTACTGCGTAATTACATAATTGCTTCAAGGAACATTCTTTTTGAAGGCAATGGCTATGGTGAAGAATGGGTGAAGCAAGCTGCTAAGCGAGGACTTTCAAACATTAAGACAACCCCTCATGCCCTTGAAAAATACCATGACAAAAAAGTTATATCTCTTTTCAAGGATCTTGATATTCTTTCTCCGCAAGAGCTTGAAGCTCGAACTGAAATTTATCATGAGAATTATAAGATGAAAATTCAGATTGAGTCAAGAGTCGCTGGTGATCTGGTTTTAAATCATATTATTCCTGCAGCCTTATCCTATCAAAACAAAGTAATTGAAACGCTGAGAAACTTGAAAGAAGTTTATTCCGCTGGTGATTTTAAGTCACTTTCTGCGCCCCATGATCGTATAATTCGTGAAATCAGCGAGCGAGTTGGATCTGCACAAGGTTTGATCGATCAAATGATTGAGGAAAGAAAAAAGGCAAATGCACTTACTTCTGCAAAAGAGGCCTCAGTAGCTTATTGTGAGAAAGTCTTACCCTATTTGGAGAAAATAAGATATCATGTCGATAAACTTGAATTGGTTGTAGAAGACGATTTATGGCCATTACCGAAGTATAGAGAATTACTCTTTACGAAGTAAAATTCTTTACAGGCCGCAATTTGCGGCCTGTTTAATTTTCATTGCAAGCTAATATCATATTTCACTAGATTTGCTTCCTTCGTAACTGTTAATGTTACGGTTAACCATCACAGACAAACTCGAAAGACACGTGAAGCGTATGACATATTTGAAAGGAGCAATTGGAGCTCTTTGCTTTGTGATTATTTCAACTATCGCATTTGGGCAGAAAGATTTAACGCAGGAAGCCGATTTAACTTATCAAGCAGGTTCCTTTTATGCAGCTGTAGATGCCTATAAAAAGGCATACTCGAAGGAAAGCAAGCAATCGGAAAAGGCAAGGATTTTATTTCGAATTGGTGATTCATATCGGCTAATTCAAGATGCTCCTCAAGCTGAAGTGTGGTATCAAAAAGCTGAGGCTGCATCGTACGATGATCCATTATTGAAAGTTAGGCTAGGTGATATACTTAGATCTCAAGGTCGTTATGATGACGCAATCGAGAGATATAGAGAAGCAATGGTTAAGGCGTCAGGAGCAACTAAGACGCTGGCAGAAAATGGAATTAGCGCTTGTGAAAAGGCAGTTAAATTAGAGAAGAATCCAGCTAGATATGTAGTCAATAACGAGGTTCAATTAAATACAAAATATTATGACTTCTCGTTAATCTATGCTGATAAGAAGCTGGAGTCTATCTACTTTACGTCATCTCGTCCAGGTGCGGCAGGTAATTCTACAGACGAAATATATGGCGAGAGTTTTAGTGATATTTATCGTTCTGAAAGGGATAACAAGGGTAAATGGTCATCTCCTCAACCACTTGGTGAAACGGTGAATAGCGCTGCTAATGAAGGTGCAGCATACTTAGATTCAAAGTACAGTCAGCTTTATTTTACCCGATGTGGGTACGATAAGAATAAGCCATTTGGATGTCAGATCTATACTTCTCGCGCTCAGGGGCGCGATTGGGCTGACCCAGAATTACTTGATTTTGGAATCGATGATACTACCGCAGCAGGTCACCCCATAGCTATTGACGATGATCTAATTTTGTTCGCCTCGGATATTTACGGTGGTCAAGGAGGTAAAGATCTTTGGTACATCAAATACGAAAAGAAAACAAAACTTTGGGGACCAGCCGTTAACTTAGGCCCTGATATCAATACTCCAGGAAATGAAATGTTTCCTTACATCCATGAAAACGGTGATTTGTTCTTCGCCTCAGATGGACACATTGGAATGGGAGGTCTTGATATTTTCAAAGCTAAGATGACTGGCGAAGAGCCCGAGGATTTGAAATGGGGCAAACCTGAAAATGTTGGTGCGCCAATTAATTCCTCTAGCAATGATTATTCAATTATTTGGGAAGAAGATAAAGACAGAGGCTATTTTACATCTGATCGACCGGGAGGTAAAGGGGGTGATGATATTTACAGCTTCATGATGCCTCCACTTATTTTCATGCTTGAGGGAACCGTTACAGATGTTGATACGAAGGAGCCTCTAGGTGATGTTAAGGTTTCACTCGTGGGAACTGATGGTGCTGTAGGTCAAGTTATGACAGACCCAACGGGGCATTATGAATTTGAAATTCGTGAAAATGAAGAGCGCTTTATCTTGGAGAACACGTCTTACACTATTGAGGTTTCAGCAGTAGAAAGTCCAGCATCAAATGATCACAAGTACTTAGGTGCAAAAGGCCAAGAAACAACTGTTGGATTGACTGAATCAACGGCATTCGTAAAGGATTTCGCATTGCTTTGTGCCGACTGTGACAAAGAAATTAAAATGCCTTTGGTATTATATGAGCTAGGCAAGTGGGACTTAATGATAGATGAAACAATTAATTCTAAAGACTCTTTGGAATATTTGTTCAACATTCTAAAAGAGAATCAAACAATTATAGTTGAGCTTGCTGCGCATACTGATACTAGAGGTACAGATAAGTCGAACAAAGTTCTTTCTCAAAAAAGAGCTGAAACGTGCGTGAATTACCTCATCGAGAGAGGTATTGATCCAGCTAGAATGGTTCCAGTAGGTTACGGTGAGACTAGACCAATTGTTTCTGATGCTCAAATCGCATCTCTTCCATCAAATGAGGAAAGAGAAATTGCTCATCAAAAGAATAGAAGAACTGTGTTCCAAGTATTGAGCTTTGATTTTGTACCGAAAGAGGCAGAAGGCACTAATTAGATATATAAAATAATTGAAACCGTGTGAGTAGGTATATCCTGTTCATGCGGTTTTTTATTGGCAAAAAGAATGGAAGTAAGTAAAAAATATGCTGACCGAGGAGTTTCTGCTGGGAAAGAAGATGTCCATAATGCCATTAAGAATATTGATAAAGGATTGTTTCCTGGTGCCTTTTGCAAGGTGATTCCAGATGTGCTTTCAGGAGATGATTCTAAGTGTATAGTAATGCACGCTGATGGCGCTGGAACTAAATCTTCTTTGGCCTATGCTTACTGGAAAGAAACGGGTGATCTGTCTGTTTGGAAAGGGATTGCTCAGGATGCTGTGGTGATGAACACAGATGACTTATTGTGCGTAGGCGCTACTGGTCCGATTGCTCTGTCATCAACTATTGGTAGAAATAAAAGTGAGATTCCTGGAGAGGTAATTAAGTCGATCATTGAGGGTACCGAAGAGCTTCTTCAATCTTTACGTGAACATGGATTCGATATCTTTTCCACCGGAGGAGAAACAGCTGATGTGGGTGATTTGGTGCGGTCGATAATCGTAGATAGCACAGTCACTGCGGTTATGAGTCGCGCTGATGTAATCGATAATTCAAACATCAAACCAGGTAATGTTATCGTAGGTATTGCTTCTGACGGTCAGGCTAGCTATGAGCATCAATGGAATGCAGGAACTGGATCGAATGGCCTAACCTCTGCACGTCATGATCTATTTAACAAAGAAGTTGGAAAGCGTTTCCCTGAGAGCTTTAACTCCGCTATATCTGATGAATTATCTTATGTCGGACCATATTTCTTAACAGATAAAATCGAAGGTGTACCTGTCGATGCAGGTAAAATGGTTCTTTCCCCAACAAGAACTTATGCGCCTATAATGATGAAGGTGTTTTCTGAGTTGAAAGGACAGATCAATGGAATGATTCATTGCTCGGGAGGTGGACAGACGAAAATCCTTCATTTTTTGAATAGCAATAGAGTAGTGAAGAATAAGTTGTTTGACACTCCAATTATGTTTGATCTAATTCAAAGGCATTCACAAACGTCTTGGAATGAAATGTATCAGGTGTTTAATATGGGTCATCGACTAGAGCTTTATCTCGATGAAAAAAACGCCCAAACAGTTATTGATATTGCTAAGTCTTTCAATGTAAATGCACAGGTTATTGGTTATGTTGAGGCAAATGAGAAACCTGAACTTCGAATAGTACATGGCAACGAAAACTTAGAATATTCTAAAACGAGCTTATGAATAAATTAATGAGTAAGCTTGAATCTATCAAAGAACGATGGACACAAGTGGAGTTAAAACTTTCTGACCCTGAAATAATGGGCGATATGTCGCGTTTTGTCAAGCTCAATAAGGAATACAGTGAGCTCACTGAAATTGTAAAGGCATATGAGGTTTACAAAAATTTGGTTGCCAACCTTGAGAGTACCAAAGAGATGCTCCAAACCGAAAAGGATGATGAAATGCGTGAAATCGCAAAAGAAGAGTTGCATTCTTTAGAAGATCAGATTCCAGAGATGGAGGAGAAGATTAAATGGATGCTTATTCCTTCTGATCCAGAAGATGAAAAGAATGCCATTTTTGAAATTCGTGCTGGTACAGGAGGGGATGAGGCAAGCATATTTGCTGGCGATCTCTATCGTATGTATTCTCGTTTCATGGAGAAGCAGGGATGGAAAGTGGAGTTGATCGATGAAACAGAAGGGACTTCAGGTGGTTATAAAGAAATTATATTGAAAGTCACAGGTGATGAAGTTTACGGTGTGAAGCTGGTGTGCATCGTGTGCAGCGTGTTCCAAATACAGAAACTCAAGGTAGAGTTCATACTTCTGCGGCAACAGTTGCTGTTCTTCCAGAAGCTGCTGATGTCGATGTCACAATTAACCCAGCTGATTTGGAGTTTAAAACTGCGCGTTCTAGCGGGGCTGGAGGACAAAACGTAAACAAAGTTGAAACAAAGGTTCAGTTGACGCATAAGCCTAGTGGAATCACCATTCAATGTCAGGTTTCTCGTTCTCAGCTTGCGAATCGCGAAATGGCCTTAGATATGTTGCGCTCAAGACTCTATGATATTGAATACTCTAAGCACATGGCTGAGATTTCATCTAAGCGAAAAACAATGGTCTCTTCTGGAGATCGAAGTGCGAAGATTCGAACATATAACTATCCTCAAG
>Ga0209832_1001822_pt1 | contig 11354 bp, 10 predicted proteins | sample COGITO_mtgs_1104_2_FD_185516 | JGI IMG/M metagenome (GOLD analysis project Ga0209832, IMG submission 185516) | Pelagic marine microbial communities from North Sea - COGITO_mtgs_110407 (SPAdes) (version 2) | ecosystem: Environmental > Aquatic > Marine > Epipelagic ...
ATCAAGGCTGTCAAGACACATTAGTTGAGCCAATTATTGTTCACCCTAATCCTGTGACCAACTTTTCTTACAATTCAGATTGTGAAGGAAGCCCTATGGCTTTTAATGATCTAACTGTAATTTCTTCTGGCTTTATAAGTGATTGGGAGTGGGATTTTGGTGATGGAACAACTAATAGTTTAGCTCAAGGTCCAGCGCACGTATATGCAAATGCTGGTTTTTACTGGGTTTCATTGACTGCTGCCAGCAATGAAGGGTGTACGGTCACTCATTCTGATTCGGTTCAAGTTTATTCTATACCAGATATTGACTGGTTGTCTCCTGAGATGTGCCAGAATGATACCGTCTTTTATGCTGATTCATCAACATCAGTTGAAGGGGTGATTAATTACTGGGAATGGGATTTCGGTGATGGTTCACCAATTGATTACAACCAACATACAGCACATAAGTATCCAGCGCATAATCTTTATTCTGTTCGATTAACGGTCGCAACTAATTTGGGATGTACAAATACCGTTGTGAGAGATCAGCGTTCATTCCCCGTTCCTCAGCCTAATTACCTCCAAGATGGAGTTTGTGAAGAACAGCGAGTAACTTTTACAGATAATTCAACGGTGAGTAATATGTTCGGATCCACATTCGCAAGTTTCCGATGGAACTTCGGTGATGGAGATAGCGCCATTAATCCTTCCGTAGGTCATTTTTATCAAGATCCGGGTCTTTACACTTTAGCGCTGACGCCTTATACTAACTATGGATGTCATTTCACTTTTGAAGATGAGATTCTGATAAGACCTAGACCAGACGCTAAGATTTTGGTTGTAGACGATAAAGTCTGCGCTCGAAATGAGATCAGCTATCGTGATCAAACTTATTTTGACTATGAGTTTGATGCAGTAGGAGTGGTAGCTTGGAATTGGCAGTTTGGGAACGGTGCGTCATCATCAGTGCAAGACCCTAAAAACGTTTTTGCTAAAGGCGGAGATTATAGCACATTACTCACAGTTGAAACGGGTTATGGGTGTATAGATTCTACAAGAAAAACTACAGTCATTTATCACAATCCAAAGGCTGAATATCGCATGGATACACTCGAAGGATGTTCTCCTCATTGTGTTACGTTTATCGATGAGTCGAAATTATCTACCGGTGAAGATTTAATCTACAATTGGAATTTCGGTGATGGACAAATTGATGTCGAAAATGTGAATCCAACGTATTGTTATGCCATTCAGGATGGGTCTAGTGATGTATTGTTTAATTCATCTTTAAGGGTGACTTCGCCTAATGGATGTTCTGATTCATACAGCAGTCCAGGTCGCATTAAGGTGTATTCAAATCCGATTGCTGATTTTGATGTTGGTTCTGTTTCTGTAAGTGAATTAGAGCCAGTTGTGCTGATTGATAATTACTCTGTTGGAGGCGATTATTGGAGTTGGGATTTTGGTGATACTAGTTTTAGTTCGCTCTTCAATCCAATAAAACATGAATATGCTGAGCCGGGTATTTACGAGATTCAATTGGTTACTCTAACAGAGTTCGGCTGTAGAGATAATATCTCAAAGCGAGTGAATGTGGAAAGACTTCAGACAATCTTCATTCCTTCAAGTTTCACTCCAAATGGAGATGGTGTCAATGACTTCTTTGAAGTTTACGGGGCCGATCTTCAAGAGGTTAAACTTTGGATTTTTGATCGATGGGGTAATGAATTATTCTATGGTGAAGATGACTTAGCAAGGTGGGATGGTAAGATTGAAGGCAAACTGCTTCCAATAGGTGCTTATGCTTATGTATTAGTCTATAAGCAATCTGATCAAATCAGACAAAAGAAGTCCGGAAATTTTGTAATCTCTAGATCAAACAATTAATAAAATGAAGAAGTTGAATCAATTCAAAGTCATACTTATTGTTCTAGCTGTGATGTTTGGTTTTTCTGGCTTTGCTCAGAGTACAAATGTCGCTGATGATGAACAACCTACACTGTCTTATGATACTTATGCGATCGCTACAGAATGGAATGCTTGGCACGAAACACCGAATGCTGCAAATGCGTTTATTGGTGAATTTATGACCGAGTTTAATGTTCCTCAAACAACAGTGAATCCAGGCTTGACATTATTCAAAACTTGGCAATGGTGGGCTTCACATAATGAAGCTGCTGTAGAAGAATACATTTCTCGGAGAGACAATCAATAGCAGGTCTTCCATTAAGAAATTCCTAAATCCTTGATGATATCTTGAATGGTATGATCAAGGATTTTTTGTTGTGCACTTAGTGATTTAGTGCTGTCCCATTCTTTTCTCACGCTGAAGTAAAACTTGATTTTTGGCTCTGTTCCTGAAGGTCGAGCGGAGATTTTACTTCCTGATGAAGTATAGAACTGCAAGACGTTAGAAGCCGGTAAATCTATTGGTGTTGAATGCCCCGTTTTAAGATCAGTGGATGTTCCGTTGTTTATATCATCTATCCGAACGATTTCGTCTCCACCGAGCGATGAAGGAGGATTTGATCTTAAGTCGCGCATCATTTGAGCGATTTCTTCACCACCTTCTTTGCCTTTTTTCGTTAGGCTAATAAGATCCTCTTTATAGAGGCCATGACGCTTATAAATTCGACTCAAATATTGTTCTGGATTTTCACCGTCTTGAAGAACCTGTCCTAGCCAATCGCAGAAAATCAACGCAGCAGTTAAGGCATCCTTGTCACGCACAAAATCTCCAATCATAAAACCGTAGCTCTCTTCGCCACCGCCAATGAATGTGCGCTCTTCTTCGTTGTCCTTGATCAGTTTAGCAATGTGCTTAAAACCCGTTAGGCAAACTTCTGAATCAACGCCATAGTGCATAGCCACATCGCCAAACAAATCGCTGCTTACGATCGTATAAGCGATGAATTCATCACCTTTAAGTGCCGTGTTCTGCAATAGGTAATCTGTTAATAGAACTCCCGTCTGATTTCCATTCAGGAGAATCATTTTCCCCGCACTGTTTCTCACCGCCACGCCTATTCTATCACTATCAGGGTCCGTTCCTATAACTAGGTCAGCATTTTCTTTTTCAGCCAATTCTAAAGCCATGTTCAAGGCCTCGCGCTCTTCTGGATTCGGACTCTTAACTGTTGGGAAATTTCCATCAGGAACAGCTTGTTCTTCAACGATAAGCAGATTCTCATAACCTGCCTCTTGCAAAAGTCTAGGCAACAAGGTAATTGATGTGCCGTGCAAAGATGTCAGCACGATTTTCAGATTCTTATTGACGTTTGTTTGGCGTCTTTGCGCTAAAGAAGCCTTTACAAAAGCATCGTCCATTTCTTTACCCAATTCATGGATCAAAGAAGAGTTTGCTGTGAAATTGATTTGACTTAGCTGTTCAATTTTCCTAACCTCTTCAATGATGCCTTTATCTTGAGGAGCAACGATCTGCGCACCGTCATTCCAATATACTTTGTATCCGTTGTATTCGGGTGGGTTGTGTGAAGCCGTAATGACGATTCCGCTATGGCAGTTTAATTCTCTCACTGCAAACGACAATTGTGGGGTAGGGCGCAATTCAGAAAACAAATACGCCTCAATACCATTGGCTGAGAAAATCTCAGCCACCATTCGGGCGAATGTCTGACTGTTGTTTCTGCAATCATAAGCGATGGCGATTCTAATTTGTTCGCTAGGAAATGACTGCTTGAGATAATTGGCCAATCCTTGCGTGGCCATACCGAAGGTGTATTTGTTCACTCTGTTTGAACCTACACCCATCACTCCGCGCATGCCACCGGTTCCAAATTCAAGGTCACGGTAGAAAGCATCTTCCAGTTCCTTCTCAGGACCATCTAGAAGCGCTTGGATTCCATTCTTGAAGGATTCTTCCGTATCCTGCTCTAACCATCTTAAGGCGTTTTCTCTTGCTGTCATCACGTAGAATTAGGGGTGCAAATTTAATTGCTTGAGCATGGTGATAAATAGTGGGGGAGAAGTTATCTACGAGTAGTGGTGAATCACTTCTGTTAAGTCATGGGTAACGTGTTGTTTAATAGTAGTTTGTGTTCATTTCGTCCCTTGTCGGTTAACGCAAACTTATGCTAGAATAACAGTGGACTTAACATTTGGGAGAGTTGTGGTAGAAGCCTTAAACTAAGCATAATTGAGTGTTAAATCGTGCCGTTGAAATCTACTCGTCCTTTGTAGTACAAAATGAAAGCATGGAATCACTTAAAACTTTAGTACGAGAGATTGAGCTTTGGATAGTTGAACTTCTGGCCTTTAAGCTGGGCAGTTTGAAAGATGCTTTGCATCATCACTACTCACCACAAATTCCTTCTCATTATGAAAACGCCTAAGCGCAAGATTGACGTTTTGGTTATTTCTGATGTGCATTTAGGGACCTATGGCTGTCACGCCAAAGAGTTGTATGAATACTTAAAAAGCGTTGAGCCTAAAAAGGTCATTTTGAATGGCGACATCATTGATATATGGCAATTCAATAAGCGCTATTGGCCTAAGTCTCACATGAAGGTGATCAAACACATTTTGGGATTGGTTTCAAAAGGAGTAAAGGTTTATTATATCACGGGAAACCACGATGAAATGCTACGCAAGTTCGTTGGTTTTAAAATGGGGTCGCTCGAAATTGTGAATAAGGTGATATTGAAGTTAGACAATCAAAAAGCATGGTTTTTTCACGGTGATGTATTTGATGTGACCATGCAACACTCTAAGTGGCTAGCCAGGCTAGGTGCAGTTGGTTACGATACGCTCATTGTAATTAATCGCTTTGTGAATTTCATTTCTGAAAAAATGGGGCGCGGACGTATTTCACTGTCAAAAAAGGTGAAGAATGGAGTGAAAAGTGCCGTTAGCTTCATTAATAATTTTGAGCAAGTGGCTGCAGATATAGCCATTGATAATGGCTATTCGCATGTGGTGTGTGGCCATATTCATCAGCCTGAAATGCGCATAATTTCCAATGCTAAAGGATCTGTGCAGTACTTGAATTCTGGCGATTGGATTGAGAATTTAACCGCGCTTGAATATGTGAATGGAAAATGGACGCTTTATTCCTACCATGATGATATGATCGTGAAGCACCTCAACATAGATAATACCCGAGATGACGGTAACGTACTTGACGCCAGTGAGCTATTTGCGGGTATGGTGAAGGAATTTGAATTATTGGCTTCATGAGGATATTATACGGCATACAAGGCACCGGCAATGGGCACATCAGTCGAGCAATGGAGATACTTCCAGCGTTGCAACAACGAGGCGATGTGGATGTGTTAATCAGCGGTAGGCAAAGTGAATTGAATTTACCTGTTGACGTCAACTATCAGATGCAAGGATTAGGATTTGTGTTTGGTAAAAAAGGAGGCATTGATTTGGTGGAGACCTATAAGAAAAGTAGACTCAAGCAATTCTATAAAGAAGTGAAATCAACTCCGGTGCAGGACTACGACCTAGTGATCAGTGATTTTGAACCGATCACCGCTTGGGCTAGTCTCCAAAAAGGAAGGCAATGCTTTGGATTAAGTAATCAAGCATCGTTGCTATCTTCCTCAGTACCATCGGCCAAATCTGACGACTTTGTGGGTAAGTTCATCATTCGAAATTATGCTCCCTGCAGCATCAATTTCGGATTCAGTTATAAGGCCTACGATCAAAATATTTTCACGCCCATTATTCGCCAAACTATTCGAGAGCGTGACACTTCCAATAAAGGCCATTTCACCGTTTACTTGCCTGCTTATTCAGATGAAAAGATCATTTCTATCTTAAGTGAGGTGAAAAATGGTGATTTTGAAGTGTTTTCTAAGAAGTCTAAGGAGGCATATACTATCGGAAATATTGTTGTTCAGCCGTTGCAAAAAGACGCCTTTGAAGAAAGTTTGTTGTCATGCGCTGGGGTGATCACAGCGGCAGGATTTGGCACGACTACGGAGGCCTTGTTTCTGGGTAAAAAACTATTGGTTATTCCTCAAAAACATCAGTATGAGCAAGCCTGTAATGCCCATGCTTTGCAACATGAAGGTGTAAGTGTGATAAAGTCATTGAAAACGAAGCACATTGATAAAATACGCGCTTGGATAGACTATGGCGAAGTGGTAAAAATGAATTACCAAGACCAAACCGCTGCGTTAATTGATGAATTAATTTACAATTATCACAGCGTTGCAGATCCCTATACGCAGTACCTCGAGCGTGATCAATACACTTTAAAAAGCGCTTGATATTGAAGACTTCACTTATTGATATTGGGGCTTACGCTCCGATCACCAACGATTATTCTAAAACCGATTTCGGAACTGACTTTGTGTGGGGCGTGTCGAGTTCTGCACACCAAACAGAGGGTGCGCATTTGGCCGATGGCAAAGGGCCTTCCATTTGGGATGATTTTTCAAACAAGCGCGGAAGCATTGCAGATAATGCCAATGCCAATGATGCCTGTCTGTTTTATTACAGCTTCGAAGAAGACTTGCGCTTAATGCGTGAACTGGGCATCAAAAACTTTCGTTTCAGCATCAGTTGGTCCCGTATTTTACCACACGGAACGGGAGAAATAAACTACTTGGGAGTTTCCTTTTACCACCGATTGATTGACGCTTGCCTTGAAAACGGCATTGAACCTTGGATCACGCTTTATCATTGGGATCTTCCGTTGGCATTAGAGCGCAAAGGTGGATGGGCCAATCGCGAAATCATCCATTGGTTTGAAGAATATGCAATGCTTTGTGGTAAGCTATTTGGCGACCGTGTGAAGAATTGGATGGTATTGAACGAACCGATGGTATTCACCGGAGCGGGATATTTTTTTGGAGTGCACGCGCCTGGTAAAAAGAGTATGAAGGCTTTCTTGGCTTCAGTGCATCATGCCACGCTGTGTCAAGCCATTGGTGGCAGAGCGATTCGTTATACCGTGAGAAATGCCAGAATTGGAACTACCATAAGTTGCTCTCACATCACGCCAAGGCGCGAAAATGCTGCAGATATCAAAGCAGCTACGAAAGTGGATGCACTCTTAAACCGATTGTTTGTTGAACCATTTTTAGGATTGGGATATCCCACTCACGACCTGCCTGGATTAAATCTGATTGAGAAGTATATGAAACCAGGCGATGATCAAAGGATGGTATTCAACTTTGACTTTTTAGGCATCCAGAATTATACGCGTGAAATCGTTCAGTATTCTATGTTCACACCAATTGTGCGGGCGAAGATTATACCTGCTGAAAAACGAAAAGCAAACCTCACGGCCATGAAGTGAGAAATTTATCCGGAAGGATTGTATGAAATGCTCTTGAAGTTTTCGAAATACGATGGCATAAAAGAGTTAATCGTTACTGAGAATGGTGCTGCCTTTGAGGACTCGGCTGATGGTAAAATCATCAAGGACACCAAGCGCATGAAATATTTAGACGATCACCTTTATCAAGTGCAACGCGCCCAGCGTGACGGAGCAAACGTGAAGGGCTATTTTGTGTGGACGTTGATGGACAATTTTGAATGGGCAGAAGGTTATCGTCCACGCTTTGGGTTGATCTATGTGGACTTCAAAACACAAAAGCGTTATTTCAAACATTCCGCTTTATGGTACGCTGAATTTTTAGCTTCTTGATCCATAGTTTGCCCTTTTGAAGGGTATCGATTCAAAGCGTAGATTTGTTGTAAATATTATAAGCCATGCGTTTTTTATCCTTCCTCGTTCTCCTATCAATTGTGATCGCTTCTTGTGGAAACCCTGAAGCAGAAAAAGCGGCCCAAAAAGCTGTTTCCGATAGTTTGTTGCAAGTGCAGCAAGATTCTTTGTTGGATGTGTTCAGAGGTGAGCTTCAAGACATTTCGCAGCGTATTAGCCAAGTATCTGTGCGTAATGGTTTACTATCCATTGATTCCAATGAAGGTGATGTGCTCTCAAAAGACATGATTTTAAAGCGTGTTGAGTCGCTAGACGGACTTCTATCTAATAACAAAGCTGAATTGAATCAGCTCTATGAGCGCATGCGCAAGAGCAATGTGAAGAACAAGCAGATGGAAGATATGCTTCAAAGTATGCAGGCACGCATCGCTGAGCGCGAAGAGCAGATTGATAAATTGATGGCGATGATCAATGATAAAGATGTGGTGATTGATGAGATTAAAGCAAGCTTAGACAGCATGCGCAGAGACAATATCAATTTGACAGAAGATGTGATTCACATGGATGAAGAAATGCACACCGTGCACTACATCATCGGAGAGCAAAAAGAATTGAAAGAGAAAGGCGTTATTACGAAGGAAGGTGGTATTCTGGGGTTAGGAGCTTCTAAGAAATTAGATGTGAGTAAACTCGATCAAACCCTCTTTACTGAGGCTGATAACCGGGAACTTTTGTCAATTCCATTGTACTCTAATAAGGCCAAACTTATTACCAACCATCCTGAATCTTCTTACGAGTTTATTATGGATTCAGAAGGGCAAGTTGAATCTCTCAAGGTGATCGATAGAAAAGCATTCTGGTCGGTAACTGATTACCTTGTGGTTGAGGTAGACAATTAAATTTTGTCGCTTTTTCTGAATATTTTATCAAAAAAGGATTCGTGCTTAGCAAATATTTTGAAGAAAGTCGCTGATTACCAAATCTTTTAGCCTCGAATTACGTCTTATGTGTAAACCTCATAAAGACGATCATGAAACTGCTGCGATTTTTCCGATACAAATACCTTCTCAATTCTAGAAAAAGACACTATGCCTCACTGGCATTGTCAATCGCTTTAGCCCATGCCTCTTTCGGTCATGCGCGCTATAGATCAGTTGGAAACGGTATTTCAGACATTGAATTGTCGTTGGATCAAGATCAGAAGTTTCAATTGCATCTCAACAAGCTGGATGAGCATAAGGAATACACTGTAAAAGGAAAATGGACCATGGATCACGATAATTACGTGCTTCAATTCAAGCGTTCAAAGTTTGATATTCCAAATTTATTCTCCAGTAATACAGGATTCCAAAAAGCAATTATTGTTCAAGGAAAACGCACGGTGAAAATTCCTGCTAACCGCAACGGAGTGGTGATTATGGGTATTTATTGCCCACGCTTGAGCGCCTGAGCCTTTTCTTCCTCGTCTAAAGCGTTTGGATTGTACTTGATGAACATGTTTATCCAAACACTTCTTCCTAGCCTAAATGTTAGCGGAGCCAATACGAATATGGCAATGATGATCCCGATCAAATAGTGGTGTAATTCAAAGTTATTTCCCAACACATTCATTGCAAGAAACACGGCTATTGCTATTCCAACCGTAAAGCCATAATTCACATACATCGCACCGTAAAAAAACGAAGGCTCTAGTTGATAGAGTTGATTGCATTTTTCGCAGCGCTCTGGCATATCAAAGAGCTTCTTCAAATGGTAGGGATTGCGATCATCAAACAATTCCCCTTCGCGGCATTTGGGGCATTTTTGATTGATTATGGAGTAAAGCTTGGTTCCTTTCAACACTCTAACTTTGAGAAGGCAAAGTTCGTCAAATGTTTTAGAGTAAAGCTAGCTGCTAGTGACTAGTTGCTAGTTGCTAGGTGTGAGGCACGAGGGGAGTGATTGGATTGATTGAGTCATTCATGATTTATAATTGATGATTGGAGAACCAATGAACCTTGAATCACGAATTATGAATCTTGTCCCCACTTGCCACACTTCGACCAGTGTTGCTGCGCACCACGCTCAGCATGATAGACTGCGATCAACCTATCCCACAACGCTAATTCACAGCCTTGACTTATTATTCACAAGTCTGTTTTTTTTCGGGTATTCATGAGCTCCCTTCGGTCGGTTAGTTTCCTTTTGTGTCAAGACAAAAGGAAAGAAAGATCATTTCAAAGGATGTTCTCTTCATTTCTTTTATGGCTAAAAGAAACGAAGCAAAGAAAAGCCTTGAAGACTCAAAGGCGATTTTTTTGTGCAAGGCCGCAAAAAACCGCGGATGTGTTTTTACCGTTCTTCTGAGAGCTAATGTTACGAGTATTCGGACGTTCGTAGTCCGATATTACCTCGCAGATGTAAAAACCCACCGCTATCGCTGTTGAGTCTTCACCCTAGCATTGAGCACAATGATTAGTAACAACATCAACTAACCCACACCGCTAATTCAATGCGGTGAAAGGCCTTGAATTCAAGAAGAGCAGGTTGCTTTGTGAATTCCTAGCCTTGATATTACTCACAAGGCTGTTATTGATTGGTATTCGTGAGCTCCCTTCGGTCGGTTGGCTCAACTTTGGATCAAGCCAAAGTTGAAAAGAACAATAAAAGAAGCTAGGGCGTATGCGATCAGAATGACGCTAACATTCAGCCCAACCATGAACCAAGAACTATGAACATCTTCCAATCTCGCCCGTCACACTTCGACCAGTGTTGCTGCGCACCACGCTCAGTATGACAGGCTATGGTTAAGTGATCCCATAACCGTTAATTCAGAGTATTGAAAGGCCTGCGCAGCTCTCCGTAGAAATTGAGGTGAATTATAACGAGCACTCCAATGGTGAATCATAAATTATGAATCGCATCCCCCACCTGTCACACTTCGACCAGAGTTGCTGCGCACCACTCGAAGAGATAGAAAAGTGTCATGTCAGAGCGCTAAAAAAAACTAATGCTGCACGGCACACGGTAAGTGAACAAAGCCCTCCGCCAATTTCACCGAAACAGTGTAATAGCCATTGCTCCATTCTTGAGTAGGAAGTTGGGCATTTGTCTTGCCATTAAACTGTGATTGATAAATCACCCTTCCTTCAATATTCGTAACTATGATTTCTAACATCGACTCAGCAGAAGAAATTGTAAGAGATTCATTTGCTGGAGTAGGATACAGTGTAATGTTTTGGATCTTATCAATAGAATTCTCTCCAAGAGGGAATACTCTCTTACAAGATGAAGTGTCACGGCAATTGCCCACCGTGGTTTCTAAAGCGAAACGTCCACCAATCGTTGAAGTATAAGTGCTTGATGTTTCTCCGGGAATAGGATTTCTTCCGTTATTACAGCTCAGCCATTGGAAGGTGGCATTTGGTTGAGTTTCGTTTGAAGAAAGTGTACCTGTTTCTCCATCTAAACTTATCGTTTCGTCTATTTGATACGTCACCACATTCAGATTAACAAGGGAGTCACAGCCACCATGCACGGTGAAGAAAAGATCTGAATAAGTACCTGATTGGCTTATTTCAATGGATCCAAACTGATAGGTCTCTCCATCGCAGAGCGTTAGATTCAAATTCTGAGTATACGTTTCGCCATTCATTAGTGTAAGCGCTACGGTTGAGTCACAGCCATATTGATTGGAGAAAACACCATTGTATTGACCTGCAGTGGTCAACGTTAAATTACCGAAT
>Ga0209832_1001828_pt1 | contig 11342 bp, 8 predicted proteins | sample COGITO_mtgs_1104_2_FD_185516 | JGI IMG/M metagenome (GOLD analysis project Ga0209832, IMG submission 185516) | Pelagic marine microbial communities from North Sea - COGITO_mtgs_110407 (SPAdes) (version 2) | ecosystem: Environmental > Aquatic > Marine > Epipelagic ...
TCGAATAGCTCGTGGAGTTGGAGGACTTGCGGATCCCAATGGCACCCACTTGACCGTAGACCCTTCACTTGTTCGCTTCCAACACAGCAAGATTCGCCCATTCTTTAGCGGGTGTGGGAGAAGTGTGCAGCAAACTTTGGACGACATTGTAAGCGGTAAGACAGATTTTGAAACACTTCCACCAATTGAGATAATAGCGCCGAACACAATACCCGCAACACCGGATGGGACATATTTCAGCCTGAATAACAGGAGGCTGTGGATTATCAAAGAACTCAACAAGAGAGGGCTTCTGGACACTGTGGTGGTGAGGACCCGAGCATGTAAAAGCGAGAAGGAGAAGAATAGATACACTGTGGAGAATTGCAGTTTGAATGCCAAATTTATCAGAGAGAAGGCACCAATTGGTTTTCTTTCTGATGCTGATTTAGATCTTGACATTGACAAGATTGGTGTCAGTGCTGTTGATGACGCTGATAGACCGAACGAGATGGCGCCTTCCACGGAGAGAGAGGGCACAGTCATTTCTGACAATATTTGAACAATAGTAACATGCACGGGAAAAAGAAGAAAAAGTAGGGTTTACGCAAGAGCTGCCTTCCTTTTTGTCACAAACATCTTATTTTGTCAGAATTTCCTCTTCTTCGTCACTCGAGAGGTCCCAGCAAAAGTTACTGCTCGCTGTACTTTCAGTCGGCGAAGTACACAAATTCTCATTACGATTGCCGCTGTTATTGTCGTCCTTCAGTTGTTCCACTCTCCTTAAATTATTCACAGTGACACCATTCATTTTTGCCAATTTCCCTCCCTCAACACTCCCTATCCCCCCACTTGGCAAGAACCCTCCCGCCCGTAGCTGTGATTTGAGTTTGAGCAGTTTGTTCTTTGTGTCTACAAGCTGGTTGGCCATTTTCTTGGCGACCTTCCCCTGTGCCTCCATCTCCCTCGTCACCATTACCATTGTCAACCACCGTCTCCAGGCCCCACCGACGACGCGAGCATGCCTACGAACCAAAATCCCCCTCAGGAAGGCCCCACCGCCGAGTTTAAGCTTTAACGAGCTGAACTCCAAGTTCTTTTCCATCTCGCATCTCATGATTCGGCTTGACTCGAGGATCTCGTTGCTATTTTTCGTGAGCTGTGCATTCGACGCCTCTTTCATCTCTCCCCTCCTCCTCTCCTCGGTAGTCTGCTTCTCACTGGCTTCCAGGCAGCCCCTCAGGTGGGCATTGCTCCGCTCCAAATCTAATATGATTTCTTCCTTTTCGCTCATCTCGCTTGAATTGGTGACGAGGAGTTGGCTATTCTTCGCCTTTTCCTCCTCCAGAGCATTACCTCCGGCGGCAGCAAACTCCCTCCACTTCATGAAAGCGAAGACAACTTTCTTCTCCTTGTTCTTTTTTATTAAGAACGCCCCCCCGAGAATCGCCGCTAACCCCCCGCAAATCTGCTGGGCCGCCTCAAACTTTATGCTCCAGTCAGCCTCTTTCTGTAGGAGTTTGCTCTGCAGGTTTGCTTGCTGGGACTGGGACTCATTCGTGTTCTCAAGGCTCCTCTTGAGCGCCATCTGCTGTTCAGCCATGTCTCGTTTTAAAATTGCGAATTCTGCCTCAGCCATTTCTCTAAGCTCACTCTCTCTCTTCACCATTTCCTCCGCGCTGTCCACAAAGTCCCCGAGCTCTTTCAGCTCCCCTCTCAGGTTCTCACGCTCTTCCTCGTAGTCACCAATGGCGTCCGCCATGCTGCCTAGCAGTTCGTCCTTTTCCGCGAGGTCTTCACTAGCTTTGGTGAGTCTCTCGACGAGGACCTCCACCTGTCCCTCCATCTGCCGCAAGAGCTCGTTTTTCTGCTCAAAGGCGCTCATAAGGCTTGAATCGTTGTCGTCATCACCGTCGCTGTCGTCGGCACGTCTCTTACGAGGTGTTAGCGAGGTGGAGATGTTCCTCTTCATTATGTTGAGCTCCTCAATAACCGCATCGTGTCGTTTTGTCAAGCTCTCGGTAAAAGTGGGCGACAGGAGCCTTGCCTCGCTGGCTTCCACATTCTTACGGGCAGGGGAGGTCGTCGAGGTTGCCACCATCGCCGTTGTCGTCGAAGATGTGATTTTCTTGACCCGCTCGAGCTCCGCAGAGAGCTCACCGTTCCTCTCCTGCATTGACTTTAGCATCTTCTCAAGTCCTGCAGCCATTTTTTTCGTCCGGGCATTCTCCCTGACCATGGCTTCTTTCTCCATCGCAATATCCAACCTCGCGTTATCGGCATTAGTCACAACGCTCCTCAGCTGTGACAGCTCAATTAATGCGTGATCAAGATCACTCTGTAGCTTTTCGCACCGTGTAGACGTCTCCTTCAAGCCGGCTACCCTGCCATTCACCATCTCCATGTGCTTCGTAAGCGCCAGGATTTCCTGCTCCTTCTTCTCCAGCTCAGTCTGAACAGCGATAATTATCTTCTCCCTCTCCTCTACCATATCCAGCGCGTCCATGCACCGGCTCTCCGCATCGCTCTCGTCTGCCTTGGTGCTTGAGGTGAGTTTCTCCAGCTTGGATGTGAGCTTCTTGATGCTGCCCTCGAGTTTTCCCCTCTCCGCTCCCGCAGCATCCAGCTTTTCCCGCAGTTCTTTGATCTCATTGTCCTTCACGTCGACAACCTCGTCTCGCTCAAATCGTATTCCCGCGTTTTTTGCGACAAGATCGCATTGAAGAGAGGCCGACGCCTCCCGCTCGTCTGACAGGACTCGGGAGAAGCCGTTCACCTGGGCAACAAGGTCGGCGATCTGGGACTGCTTCGCAGTCGTCAGGTCCTCGTTCTCAAAAGTGACAGTCTCCAGCCGGGCAGTTGTCTCAGCGAGAGAAAGCTCCAGCTGGGAGATCTTCAAATCTCGCGTGTCTATGGTAGTCGCGTGCTTCTTCTGCATATCCGATACCTCATCTAGTAGCGTTTTGAACTCGGACTGCTTGGATTTGAGCATCGTTTCTGTTTTTTCTAGCGACTGCTGGAGGCGTCCTTCGAGATCCAAATTCTGAGAGAGCTTCTCTTGCAGTTGCCGCTTCAAAACATTGACCTGACCTGTCCGTTCGTTAAGATCTTCTCTCAACATGTTGAGGTCTTCCCTCAGCAGACTGTTCTCCCCCTCAATCCTGTTCATTTCGGGGATGCGCCCTCGTAGGCTATCAATCTCTTGCTTCAGTGCCCGGTGTTCTGTCTCCTTCAGCTCCCTGTCAACCTCGATTTGGGTTTGGAGACTACTCGCCGATGTATTCGCAGCCACTTTCGCAGATCTTTCCGCCTTTAAGGCCTCGGCGCTGGACTCCAAATCCACATCTTTCTCGTGCACGGCGGCCTTCAATTCTGCGATTGTCCTTTCACTCTGCGAAATAGCGTTGGCAAGCTCAGCCTCGGTATTTTTCATTGCATCCACATCGTTTTGAAGATTGCTCGCTACATTCTGGGCAGTTTCTTTGGCATCAATTTCTGCTGCCAAAGCCTCAGCCCGGTTTCTCATTTCCACGTCCTGCTGGTGCACGATGGCCTTGTAGTCTGAGATTGTCTTTTCACTTTGCAGGATAACGTTCTTGTGTTCATCATGCTCTGCAGTCATTACCTCGATCCGGCGAGTGAGGTTCCGGTTCTCAAAGTCGAGGCCAGTGCAGAGTGACTTAAGCTTCGAGACAGTCTCCGACTGCGTTGAAGATGTTGTGGAAGAGCTCTCAAGGGTTTGGGAGAGGGAGAGGAGGTCAGACTGAAGTGTAGCCATCTCTTCTTTCATTGTCTCCTCAGCTTCCTCCTGATCCGCAATGACATTCCTTAAGTTCACCACCTCATCCATGGTCTCATTTAGGTCCTCCCGAGTCTGCTCGAGCTGCGTGGTGAGATCTGAATTCTCCGCAGTCAGACGAGACAATTCTGCCTTGTGAAGCGAAATCTGGTGCAAAGAGGAAGACTGGTGCTCAAGGGCCCTCTGATGCAAGTTTGTAACTTGTTCCGATTGCTGAGAGAAGGCTTCATTTTCCTTGGTCAGGTGTTGGTTCGATTTCGTGAGGTTCTCGTTCACCTTCGTCATATTTTCATTGGCTTTTGTGAGATTATCATTTGTCGATGTCAGTCGCTGGTTCGTCATATCGAGCTGCTGGTTGGTTGTTACGAGATCACCATACGACGTCGAGAGGTTTTTGCTCTTTATTACCAGTTCATCGTTCTTTTCTGCGAGTTCTTCGTTCTTTGCCGTGAGTTCATCATTCTTTTTCACGAGTTCATCGCTCTTTGTGAGGAGGTCACCGTTCTTAGCTGAGACTTGGCTGTTGATAATTGTGAGTTGTTCATTCGACGTCGTGAGCCGTTCGTTCGACGTCATGAGATCTTCATTGGTAGATGCGAGCTGGTCGCCCCTGGCTTCAAGCTCCTCGATGTACCTCTTGAGTTTCTGGTTCTCCCCCTCGAGGGAAGCAAGGTGGCGGGACTTGAGGTTATTGACGTTTGACATTACGCACAACTTCCCTTCCATCTCCTTCCTATGCTCATCGGAAGACATCATCTCCGACCTGAGGTGGGTCAACTGCCTCATGAGCGTATCTTTCTTCGTTACCAGGGATGAGAACTCAGACTCCGTGTGGGTCAGGAGGGTCGAAGAGAGGGTCGTCTTCAGGGGGTTGAGTAAGTTCGAGAAAAAACTTTGTGGGGGTGGAGAGTCAGCCCCGCGAGGCGGGGGAAGGGAAGACGAACGACGTTGCACGGCACTTGGAGAAAATACTTCTGCTGCAGTCTTGGGAGCAGTTTTGCCTCTGGTTGAAGGTGCTGCATAGTTTTCAGTCGTCTCATTATATCCAATTGCGGCATCCTTAACGTTCTCAACGTCTTCAGCATTCTCATTCTCAATGTTCTCATCTCTACCCCCAAACCTCCTAAACTCCACGATTTTGCCCCCCTTCTCTTTTAACTTGTTGACAATGATTCCGTACTCCTCTCCGACCACATCAACCCCCCTCACCGAAATCACCACGTCTCCTGCCCTCACCTTCCCGCAGTTTCGTCCGAACGAGTTTTCCCCAATGAACTGCACGACCCTACAGCCCGTGCGCGTGACAGCAGTCGCAGCGGTGGCCGTGTTCAACGAGGAAGGGGAGGAAGAGGGATGGATCCGGTAGAGAGGTGGAGATGTCAGCACTGGCTCCAGCTCCATCCCCAAAGGACCAGGGGGAAACGATACGCTGTAATCGTACGCCGCCGTCATTGAGTGATTCGTCGCCATGAGGTTGTTCGATTTAGAGATTGAGTCTGTCGGAGTTGAAGTGAGGATTTTTTCGACAGTTGCATTGGCAGCCACAGAAGGAGAATCCACCATGGGACTGGGCAGGGAAGGCCGAGGAAGGAGACCCTGGGGCGTCGACGGTGTGCCGAAAGCGGCAGAGGGCGCGCGCGCGAACGGGGTGCTGGCAGGCCGAGGCTTCAGGCCCTTTGGAGTGCTCCCCCTTTTTTGGGCTCCCTTAGGGGTGGCAGAAAGTGAAAAAGATCGGATGAGATTCTGCGGCGTACTAGTCGGCGTCATGATCGACGACGTCGAACTTCTCGTACCGTCCTGCGGGGTCGTCGTCCCGCTCCCGACAGCCCGCCTCGGGGACTCAATCCCAGAGGTGTGAATCTTCATCGTCTTCTTGGAGCCCGGCATATCCCGGACAGATCCGAAGGAAACTTTGCCTGCACGGGAGGAGTTAGCACGGGGGGATCGGCTTATATCAGTACCAAACTTTCGCGAGGGAGCGGGGGGGGAGCTGAAAGACACCATCGTTCAACAAGTTGCGTTCAAAAAGCGAAGCAGAAATTGGATGGATAAAATAGAAGCTAGGACGAAGGCAGTCAGGTCAGAGCAATTTCAAGCCTTGAACTGCTGTTCAGGAAGCTCGAAGCCTAATTTCAAGCACGAACAGGTGTAGTAGCTTGGTTTTTCATTTTGCGGGGTTAATTTCTCCAACTAGTTTTTCCAGAACTCACACCGCACCTTAGGGCCGTAATTTCTACGCGATTCGATCAATTCTATCAAAGAAACGAGCAAGAAAACGCAAAAACGATAAATACGCTCACAGTTTCATTACGACACCCCCCCTCGCTGGAGTCGCTCCCCCCAAGAATCTGGAGGTTCTTATCAGTTTCCGATGCAGGCGACAATGATTTCGATGTTTCTTACCTTCAGTCTCCCCCTCATTTGCTCTCCGCTGAGTTCCCCCTCCCACCGCTACCCCTCAATTAATCCGAAGACCCCCCCTCCCCCTCGGCCCCCAGGGCTGCTGAAAGTCCCCTTCACTGACACCCGTCCCGGCAGCAAATTTGACGACGTACGCTCTAAGCTCCGCAGTCTCGACCTGAAGACAGTGTGCGAGGAGGCCAGTTGTCCCAATGTGGGGGAGTGTTGGCAGGGGGGGACGGGGACAATCATGCTCATGGGAGATACTTGCACTAGGGGATGCATGTTCTGCGATGTAAAAACGCACCCCAAGCCCATTGATATTGATCCCTTTGAGGTGAGTCACTGTTTAGCTGTTATTTTCCCGTCCCCCTCTCCCCCCCTCTTTTTTTTAACCTTTCTCTCCTGCCCATAGCCAATGCGTGCTGCAAAGGCAGTCCTGGACTGGGGCGTAAACTACATCGTTATAACCTCGGTGGACAGAGACGATGTTCCAGACGGCGGAGCTGCTCACTTTGCTCAGACGGTTGAGATACTGAAGGAAAATGACCCGGAGCTGCTTGTCGAGGTGAGACCCACCTGTGTTAATATCCACTCACCTACATTAATGCCAAAGACTTGAAGTGAAAAGCCAAACTCACAACCCAATTGTATGACACCGTCGCGTCGCTGCAGTGCCTTGTAAGTGATTATGGTGGCAGCTTATCCTCAGTAAAGACGATAGTTGACTCCGGTCTTGACGTCTACGCTCACAACATCGAGACCGTCGTTTGACTCCTCATGTCCGCGACCCCAGGGCTGGCTATGACCAGAGCCTTGAGGCGCTGAGAGAGGCCAAGAGACTGGGAAAGACCGAACGAGAGGGGAAATTGATGACGAAAAGCAGCATAATGCTGGGTCTCGGAGAAGAAATGGAGGAGGTGCTCGAAACCATGAGGGACTTGAGGAATGTTGGGGTAGATATCTTGACACTGGGACAATACCTCAGGCCAAGCGAGAAACACTTGGGGGTCGTGGAGTGGGTCGAGGAAGATTTTTTTCAGGAGCTGAAACGGAAGGGCGAAGACATGGGCTTCGAGTACGTCGTGAGTGGGAGGATGGTGAGGAGTTCTTACAAGGCAGGGGAGTTTTACCGACAGTGGAAGGAGAAGGAAGTGAAAAAAAGTAGAAGTGTCAATTATTGAAGCGCATTTTTTGTACGACACGGCGGCTCTTTGTTATATTTTTTTGGGTTTAAGTTGCCGGCTTCATAAATCTATTTATAATCTGCTTTTGCATTGTCAGGCGGCGGAGGAAAGCGGAGCTCATACAGTGGGGAGTTGACCCGTTCTTCCACCGATGGAGCTTCCTTTTCTCCTTCGTCATCATCGTCATCATCGTCATCATCGTCATCATCATCATCATCATCTTCTTCTACTTCTATTTCTTTTTCTTCTACTTCTATTTCTTTTTCTTTTTCTTCTACTTCCTCCTCCGTCTCCGTCTCCGTCTCCACCTCCCAGTCCCCCCTCTTGACCGGGACGAAAAGCTCGCTGACACCTTGCACGACAGCGTTCAATTCATTAGGCTCCTCATCAGCGTAAATCCTCGTCACAAGGACCTCCTCGCCAATGCCCTTCCCCCGCTCAACCGCACCAAGATTAAATACCCTGATGGCACATCTCTCAAACACTCCAAGACCTACAGAAATTGACACAAACAATAGGGATAGGGGGGTCATAGCATAGATACCAGTAACTCTTTGCGGCAATGGCTCCAGCGTATCGAACCTCCGCTGATTTTGTGGTGGCACAGGTATTACAGTGGTGATTGAGGTAGGGATGTTTGAAGACGAGGGCTTTTCTAGCAGCGAGGCGCCCTCGGGCAACAAAGTCCCTTCGGGCAGCAAAGTCTCAAACCAGCCCCCACCACATCCAGTGAACCATCTTCCATTCTTCTCTCTATTATTGTTATTTTTCCTCTCCGAAGCTCCCAAAGTCCTGTGGACTGATATGTACATTTGCTCTGTAGAGGCGCGAGGATTTGTGTTGGACACAACCACCAATGAGTCACGGGGGTCACCGCCAGCCCTTTCACCGATATTCGATACGTGCATCAAACAGCGTTTTGCAGAAGCCCCATCAGAACCAGCATCACCAGCACCACCAGTACCACCAGCACCACCAGCACCACCAGCACCACCAGCACCACCAGCAAAATTACTGCTACTCCCCACCCTCTTGTCAGTTGTTACAGGTATTCCATACCCTTCCTCAACAACGCTTCCCGCCAACCTCCACCTTCCTACGACATTAGCGGGATTCGTTAAAGAGATTGCTTGCACCACAGGCTGCGGCTTTGGATTGTATACATAAACAGTCTTCGCGTGTGTTTCCTTGTCTGGGCTACCAGATTTTCTGTTTTCGTGAAGGTAAGCAGCGGCGAGGGTGCAAGGGCCTACAGTTTGAGGGGCTGAGCCAAGGGCGAAAGAAGGGGAGAAAACAGGGCTAGACAGAGGTTTGGGATTGAAAGAAAGAGAGCTGACGAGCCCGCTATCGTGCCCTAGGAGCAGGGTGAGGGGATTGAAAGAGTGGGCGAGGCTATTTATCAGGACCGGGGAACGGAAATTATGGAGGAGGAAGGGAGTCGAGTCGGGCGGGTTGTGATAGAGACCGACAGTATCCGTCCCTCTAGCTGCTGTCGTTGTCGTTGTCGTTGTCGATGTCGTTGTCATTGTCATTTTTGTCGTGGAATCTGAGCCCGGACCAGACTCGAAAGCGGAAGAGAACTCGCTATATGAACGCGAAACAAGTGAAAACAACCCATCATAAGGGTGTCCTCCTTCCTCCTCATCGCACTCATCGCTATCACTATCGCTATCGCTATCGCTATCGCTATCGCTATTGCTATCGCTATCGCAATCTCCAACCGTCATCGTTGCCGCCTCCGCCGTCATTGCATTTGTTGTCGTTGCAGCCCTCGTCGCTGCAGCAACTACAACATTCCCCTTTCCAACCTCTATCCCTAAAACCTCCCCTGCCACGACGCACCACTTCAAAACCTTCACATTCTTTTCAAACTCTGCCAAGAAGACAAGGTCACGAAGGCTATAATTGTTGTTGTTGTCGACTTCTTTTTCTTTTCCTTTTTCATGTCCGTCGCTGTCACTTTCGTTGTTGCCGCGGTTATCGAGGTAGCTTTTCCACGAGGGAGCCGTCTTTGAGATCTTCCAGGGAGGGATGGCACGGACAGCAGATTGAGGGGCAAAGGGTGAAAGGGAGATGAGTCTGGCACCATTTGTCAACCAAGAGGATGAAGTGGCACTGTTGGTGGCATCGATAACAACGCTACCGTAATCGCTACTACCATTGTCACAGCCATTATTTTCGGCAGTTTTAATCCTCATACGACAGTGAACCTTGACTTTTTTCCTCTTCGTCCACCGAAGGCTCCCCTTCTTCGTGACATCAACTTCCGCCAAATCTCTTCGCAAAACCTTCCCCAAGATACCTAAATCTATCTCCAATCCCACGATGCAAGCAACCCCGCATGTGCACGCGAGATAACGGAACACTATTACTTCCGATGATGATATTTTTGTTTGAGTTTGAGTAGTAGAGAGGAGGTTGATTGACGTAAGACCCGCTCCCATCGATTTGTCGCCACGTGGTTTCTTCTCAGAGGACGGTGGGGGAGTGGGGAGTGGTACGCTAAACTTTTCAAATACTAACCCCCGTCCCCTGTCCCCGGAAATTCCCCCAATGACAAGAGAACTGGATCCTCCCCCAGCACTGTGGCTTGCCACCTCAAATTTCACACACCAAGCACCATTTTTAGGTTCCCCATCAGACAGCCCATTAGATGAAGGAACCAGCGTCGCAATTACTAAAAACCTCGGGCTGGAAGGGGGAAGCAAAGGGAGGGGTAGTTGGCAAATGTGGATGCAATTTCCCTGAATTCCCACCTCAGGTGCCCGAGATAGCCCTTGTTGCAACTTTTTCTTCGGTAGCTTCTTCCCCTTCGCAGCCGCAATCAAAGGGGGAGAAAGAAACTGTGCCCGTAGGGTGTCCATAGTGTATTTCGGGGCGAAAGGGAATAAGAATTTGGCTTGAGGAAGAGGGGAAGAAAGAAACGATGCAGAGGAAACCAGAGTGTATCCCTTACTCGTTTAAGTCGCGCGCAGGAAGGACATACTATAGCTATATAGGAGGAGGAGGCGATGACGAGTCGTTAATGGTGAAGCTTGCCATTGAGGTCTTGAGATGCGCTCCAAAAAGAGTGTGAAGAGTGATAGAGATATGAGTAAAATGCCCAGCAAACAATTTCCGGAAAAAAGCGCCAAAAATGCAGAATCTCTCACTATTTGTTGTTTTCAGTTGCTTAAGTGCGTGGGCAGTAGCATTTACCCCTATGTCAGTGGTGCACCCACTGCATTCGTCAGCCCACCGTCGTGCCACTCCTTCCACCTCAAGCCTCAACCTTTTCGGTGGCAAGAAGGAGGGCTCGAAGGAAAGCTCGTCCGGGCCAGGTGGCGGCATGGGAAACATGATGGAGCAATTTAAAAAGGCTCAGGAAATTGGCAAGCGCACTCAGGAAATGCAGAAGGAGCTTGAGGCCATGGAAGTTGTGGGAATGGATAGCGGCGGGGGTGTGAAGTGTGTAGTCACCGGTCAAAACAAACCGCTTCGTGTCGAGTTTGGAGACGGTGTCTTGGAGGGTGGAGCAGAGGCAGTATCTAAGGCAGTGAGTGAGGCTTTGATTGATGCTCATGCAAAGGGGACTGAAATCAGCGCAAAAAAAATGATGGTGCTGTACCAGGAGCTGGGCTTACCCGTGGGGGGGGCTGGGGGCGAGGGGGGAGGGGGGGCGCTTCCGAGTTAGGAAATTTTTGCTTCCCGAGCTGTGGTCTGTAGAGAAAAACGAATGGATGTGTAATGAACGGACGTTTGTGTGACTTTGGTTGTCCAAAGAATAGGAATAACCAAGGAACGCGGTAACGTATACACGCGAGACATAAGATGTAACACTCTAGGGACGAGTTTGTGGCGGCAACACATGTCAACTTCTTTTTTCTTTCCCTTAAAACTTGGCTTAATTCCCTTTCTGGGCTGCCCCCGTGAGAAAGAGCTTCTCCATCTGGGTGTCAGCAAAGCGGTCGACATTATCGCAGAAGGTACCAATCTGT
>Ga0209832_1001834_pt1 | contig 11314 bp, 7 predicted proteins | sample COGITO_mtgs_1104_2_FD_185516 | JGI IMG/M metagenome (GOLD analysis project Ga0209832, IMG submission 185516) | Pelagic marine microbial communities from North Sea - COGITO_mtgs_110407 (SPAdes) (version 2) | ecosystem: Environmental > Aquatic > Marine > Epipelagic ...
TCCTCCTCCTTTGTCTTCCTCTTCTTCTTTTCAAAGTTGTCGTTCCTTTCGAAGACACTTCTCAAACACGTGTTATTACTTTAAACGACGGGGAAAGCAGTTAAGAAGAAAAACGTTCGTCTTTTCCCGCAACGAAACGATGCAGACGAGCAGCGCGTTGAATCTTTTGCGAGGACCAAAGAAGGAGGAGAAAATGATGAAAACGAGAGAGACGAAGAAGACTTTAAGAAAACAAGGGGTGATTTCCGTGCCGTCATCGTCATCGAATTATAACCAACAACAAAGTAGTTTAAAATTTCTTTCACCTCAATTGACGGAAGGACTGGTGATTGCGATTTTCTGCGCGCTGGGTTCGTCTTTGAGCGCTTTTTTACTCGCGCTCGTACCAACACTACGAGCGGCAGCGAACGCGATGAACGAAGTCGCTTTACTCGCAGAGGCGTTGAAAGAGGAAATTCCGGACACTTTAGCCGCGGTTCGCGTTTCCGGGTTGGAACTTACGGACGCGCTGGAAGAAGTCGGCGAGTTGACGAGCGAAGTTACCGGGGTGACGAAACGGACGACGCGGGCGATTGATATGAGCTTAACGACTGCGCAAAGATTTGGAGGGATGGTTTATGAAGGGTCGAAAACGATGGTACCGAGTGCGAAGAGGCAGGTGAAGAATACGGTGAAACCGATGGTGAGGAGAACGGCGAATGAGATTGAAAGCATCGCCCGGGAAAGAGCGGCGATGGACCCGTACGCCGGCGAGATTGTCAGCGGAGTCGCGGCGACGACAAAGAAAGGAGTTGGAAGAGCGAGGAAAGTGATCGAAGCGGCTGGAGTGGCGAAGCAAGTCGGGCAGGTGTATAAAGCGGTGAAAGGAAAGCCGCCGAAAGTAAGCGATTAGATTTCTTTTATGCGTATTTAATGGAATTGCAGCAACTCATATTACATGTACAACTCTGTTTGCCGATTCAACAAAGCGGCGCATATAATAATACATCGACTCCCATCTCAAAGTTTTTTTTGTCTCTGACTACTAATAATATTCTCATGACTTCTAATATATACATTGCACGTCTTCCAGCGCATACAATACCGTTTTTAAATAGATGACTTTTAAATAAGTATCGATTTCTTCTTCTTCGTCTTCTCGCCTCTTCCCCAATTCGTCCGTCGTTAAATACATCTGAAAAAAGAGAATAAATAACAACTCCCTCCCGAAACACGCTCCGGAAGCTCCACCACCGCGGCTTAAAACATTCTCTCCACCGCTTTTACTCGTTTCAACAGCTCGCAAGCGTCGTACAGCTTTCCCAGATCCGCGCGGCGTTTCGCGCTCAAGGCGAGGAGCGGAAGGACGACGCGTATCTTCATTCGAGTTTTAGGTTGTTGCGGTGGTGTCGAAAGCATTACCCTCGCGGGCGATGCGACCGTTTTGTCGACTTTGACGTCTTTTGCTCCTCCTCCTCCTCCTCCTCCATCTCCTCCCAACTTTCCTTCGGAAAGAGAGGGAAGGGAAGAAAAGACGAGCCCACAACCCTCCTCACCACCAAAACCACCACCGGAGAACGTCGTCGTCGTCGTCGTCGATGATGTTCTCAAGAGCAACAGCGAGGTCACGGCGATGTCGTCGGTCAGAGTGTTATTGTTGTTGTTATTAGTATTGCGTCGTCGGCGCGACGGGGTGTGCTTCTTCCTCTTAGGTTTTCCCGGCTGTGAAATCACATGCGGTGAGACCAAGGGGCCAAAACTCTTCTTCTTCTTCTTCTTCTTAGTATCATCGCAAAGAGTATCAGAAGGCGAAGGCGCGCGATTCTCCTTCCTTTTGTTATTCAAAAGTTGCATCGTGGTCGTCATCGCGGTGAATGGATCGCGACCGATCGATCGTGGCATATTGAATAAAAGGAAGATTAAAAAAAAAGTGCGGAAGGAAAAAGAAGAAATTTAGAAAAACCTCGTTGTTATGAGAGTACTCGCGAAGAGTTTGGACGTTTATATAACAGTGAGCGTGATGACTCATTACAGGAGTTATAATGAAATATACAGTAGTAGCAGTAATAATAATAATATATATACGCGCGAGGGAGGTTAATAGTTGTCACCCTCTCCTCCTCCTCCTCCTCCGATCATGTCTTTGATGTCATCCGGAGGCGGGAGCAAAGAGAATCGACCCCCTTGTTGCGGCTTGTCCGGGCTGAACGAGGAAAGTGCGGCGGGTGGCGGTGCCAAGTTTAATCGATTGCTTTGTTGTTGTTGATGCTGCCCGTAGCCGCCGTAGCCAATTTGACCGAAACTGTTGGTCGCATTTTGTTTGCCCATGGCGATGGCGTTGTGCAGATTTTGCGAATCTCGAACTTCCTTCTCCAACATCTCCTTCGTGCGCTTCAACTGTTCGTTCACTTGGACGTACGCGTTGTAATACCCCAACGATTCTTTTCGAAGCTGCTCCATGTCGTACTCTTGGTTCTTGATGTGATTGAGCAACTTTTGCTTCTCGAGATCTTGTTGATGGTTTTTCTCCACCAGCGATTCGGCTTTTTGCTCGAGCAAGGCGACTTGCCTTTGCAAATCGGCGATGATTTTCTCCAACCTCGCCGCGTTCGTGGCGTATTCGAATGCCTTCTCTCTGTACTCCACGGTCAACGCTTCGTACGCGATGCGAATTTGTGTGAGCTCTTCGCGCATTTGCATTTCGCGTTCTTGGACTTTTTCCAACGTATCGCGAGAGTTCGAGGCGTATTCTTTCGCCATCGCCGCCGCAACCTTGGCGTTGGCGACTTCACGCTCGGCTTCGGACATTTTTGAAATCACCGCTTGGTACTCTCCTCGGCGCGTTTCAATCGTCGACTCTAGCATGGATTGTTTTTCTTGCGCTTGCTTAACTTCCTTCTCGAACATTTTCCTTTGCGCCTCGTGCGCGACGAGCTTTTCCTTGACGCCAACGAGCTCGCGCTCTTTCTCCGCCAAAATCTCCGCTCTCTTTTCCATTTGAGCCGTACGCTCCTCCAGCTGCTTGAACTTTTCCTCGTTGAGTTTATGCTTTTCCGCTTCGACGGCAATTTTTGTCTCGGCTTCGTGCAATCGCTTCAACTTTTCTTCGTTGCGCGAGAGTTCTTCGGACATGTGCTTGGATTTCGATTCGAGCTCGGCGCGTTCCTTCTCCAACGTCGTCAACGCTTGCTTCAACGTCGATTCGGATCGTTCTACTTTTGCTAACTCGTCTTTTGCAAACTCGTACTTCTCCTCGAGGTCTTTCCACGTGTTTACAGTTTCTCTTAACGTTTCCTCGACGGTTTGTAATCTGGTTTGTGCGTTTTGTAACGCATACCCAAGCTCTTTTGATTCCTCGAGTTCGTTCTCAAACGCCGCCTTCTCCTTCTCGAGTTGCTCAACGCGCTGATCCAACAAGGCGCGTTGCTTTTCAATTTCAGATAATCGAGCGGTTTGTGCGTACAGATTTCTCTCGTTTTCACCGTTCGTTTCCGTGAGCTTCGAAAGCTTCGATTCAGAGGTGGAAACCTCCTTTTGAAGTTGGTCACGAGTCTGAGCCAACAACGAATTTTCCTTCTCGAGCTTTACACGCGTAGCGTCGTTCGCCTTCTCGCGCTTTTCCATCTCACCAAACGCCTTTTCGAGTTTAGACTTGGTATCTTCGGCGTTGGAGGCGCGTGCGGATAATTCACGCTCGACAGCTTCGAGCGCCGTGATTCGCGCCTCCATCTTTTTCTTTTCGTTTTCGAGTGAAAGCAATTCTTTCTTCGCCGCCGGCGCATCGCGTTCGAGGAAGGACAGTTTCGTCTCAAGCACCGCCTTCTCTTCCATGGATTTCGCGTACTGGTCTTTCGTCTTGGACAATTCTTCGGCAATTTTCGGATCGACGGTTGGTTTTGATGTTTTCGCCTTTTCGACTTCGAGAGTGGCAATCTCGCGCGATAATCGCGTATTTTCGCTTTGCATGCGTCCAAGCTCCTCTTTCGCGGCTTTATGATCCGCACGCGCAGCGACGGCTTCGTCTTTGAGCTTCTGCATTTCTCTCGTCGAGACTTTTGCCGGTGAATTCGCGATTGTTTCGTTAAGTTCGACCTTGTGCAACGAAATTTTTTCTTCCAAAGATTTCACCTTCGCTTCCAACTTAACCTTCTCCGTGAGTAGTTTCATACGTTCCGTCTCTTGTCGTTCGATCGTCTTCACTTGCTCGTCTGGTGAAGCGATTTTCTCTTGCATCGATCGAATTTTCTTCTCCAATTCTTGCGTTTTTTGCTCCGCGACCTCTAGTTTGAACTTGGCGTTGGACACGTCGCGTTCGCTCGCATTTTTCGCTCGCGCAAGTTCGTCCGAGATTTTGTCCTTCTCCCTCTCCAAAGCTCGACGCACGTCTTCGAGTTCGTTCTTCGCTTTGCGTGTGACGCTCGCAACATCGGATTCGAGTCGAGATATCGTCTTTTCGAGTTGCTTCTTCTCGTTCTCCGCGGATTTACGTAAATCCCGCATGTCGCGCTCGAACGTCTTTGTCGCGTCCTTTTGGCCTTGCTCGCGTGCTTTCGAAGCTTCGTGATCCAAACTCTTGAGCGCTTTGATTTCGTTTGCAAAATCACCTTCGACTTTCTGAATCTCCACTTGATGCGATTTCTTGAGCGCTTCGATCTTGTCGTCCGTGTCTTTGAGTTTCGCCTCATGCGCCTTGGTGATTCGCGCCAGTTCAGCTTCGTATCGCTTCTCGCTTTGCTTGTCCGGAATTTCTACGTATTTAATCACCTCTTCCGCTTTCGTAATCGTTGGAACGTTGTTGTTGTTGTTGTTGCTATTGATACTACTACTCTTCGGTGATGACGATACGTCAGACGCTGGCGGCGAAGATACGGTCTTCTCTTCTTCCTTCGTCGCAGCCGCGACGATGGTCGGCGCAACCGCCGCAGCGCGAAGCTGCGCGATTTCGGCGATATACTTCGTCTCGGACTGTTTCTTTTGGCGCTCAAGCTCGGAGAGCTTGGCAACGAGTTCTTTGTTGAGTTCTGCTCTCGTCCGTTTGATCTCGTCGTCCAAACTCGATTCGATTTTCTTTAACCGGTCGATTTCGTGTTTGTACGTTTTTTCCGCTTCTTTAAACCCGACTGTTTTCGCAGATTCGATATCCTTGGCCATGGATTCCGTTTTCTTCGTGAGTTCAGATTCTTTGTTCTTATACCGTTTAATCTCTTCCGCAAGTAACGAGCGAGCTTCTTTTTGACCTTCCTCGAACGCTTTCATGGAATCAGCGTTGATGTTTTTCATCGATTGAATTTCCTTTCGCATCAGTTCTTGAGCCTCTTTTGATTCCGCTCGCGCTTCTTTGATTTTCGCTTTGTATTCCGCCTTTGCCTCTTCGAGTTCTTGTTTTGCAAGTTTTTTATTTTCTTCGGCTTCCGCTCGCAAAAGTTTTCTCGCTTCCGCCGTGCCTTCATCGATGCGCTTTTTGATGTTCTTGGATTCGTCCGCGAGTGTTTTCTCCTTCTCGACGAGCGCCTTGCGCTCCATCTCGAAAGCCGCCGTCGCTTCCTTCTCTGCCTCTGACACTTTCTTTTCTGCATCCTCGACTTTTTTCTTCGCTTCTCTGAGAGCTGTCTCCGTCGATGCTTTCAACTCTTTTCGAAGTTGCGACGTTTCTTTCTCCAGCGCCTTCTTCCGACTTTCGACGTCTTTTTCCGCCTTGTCCAAGATTTTCTTCTCGTGCTTCTCGAGTGTCTCCTTCGATATCCCGGTCGGAACTTCGACGAAGTACTCTAACTCGACGATTTTCTCGATAGGTTTCTTCGATTCAAGCGCTTTACGCGCAGATTTCAACTCCTTCTCGAGCTCTTTCACGGCTTTCGTGTTCTCGTTCTTTTGTTTGCGTTCGTTTTCGATGGATTTCTCCAAGTCTTTGATTTTCAACTTCAACTCTTCGTTCTTCTTCTTCACTTCGTCTTTGGTCAAATACACCTCGACGAGTTTCTCCACTTCCACCTCTTTCGGTGCCGTGTCTTGCTTCAACTTTTCGAGTTTTTCAATTTCCGACTTCAACTCCGCTTTACCGAGTTCTTTCGCGCGCTTCAAATCGGATTCGGTAATACCAGTCGGGACTTTCTTCTCGACAATCTTCTCAACAACTTTTTCGACTACTGTTGGCACATCTTTATACACCGGAACTTCAACAATCTTTTCAACAATACGCTCAACAATGACTGGCGGACTCATGGTGCCACTCGCTGCCGGGGAAAGAGTACCCGATCTTTCGTTCATTTGCGCACTGGCGTTTCCAGATTTGGATTTCATAATAGATGACATCGGCGCGTCCACCATCGGGGCCGCGTACTTCGCTGATTTGCTCGCAGGAGTAGTGAAGTTTGAGGTAGAAGACATAGCGGGAGCCGGCGTGGATTGATCGAGTTTCGACATTTTTGAGATTGGCGTGGTCGCCCCCGCACCGCCGCCTTTGACCATTTCGTGTTGATTTGGATCGAATCGAATCGATGCGTGTTTCGGAGAGTACTCACGCGAATGGATACCAGAAAGCACAGCCAAAGCAGACGATTTCGACGATTGGAAGTTCTCACCGAACGCTTCCTTTTCTTCTTCTTCTTGCTTCTTTTGAGCGTCTTTCATTGCGCGTTTCATGGAGGCGAGCATTTGCTCAGCAACTACGCGTTTCGATTCGAGACGACTGGCGTTTTCCGCCGCAACCTGCGCTCTTTCCTCCGCCATTTCCAAGCGTTGCTGCAACGCTTGCGCGGCAATGCCCACGCGATCGTTGCCTTCCGATTGTCGAGCGCGAAGTAATTCGAAAGTTAATCGTTGGACATCCTCGTTCGCGAGCTTCAATTTTTCCTCCATGACGACAAAGTTGACGTTTCGGAAAATGTCCTCTTCGACGAGATCGATGTGATCTTGCACGACAACCTTCGTATCCGCGTGCATCTCTTCGATCGTCTTGCTCAACGACGCAATCTTCTTCCCACTTTTCTCATTCGCTTCCGCTAAATCTTTCGTCAGTTTTTCGATGTTCATCATGGCGTCTTTTTGAACCTCTCGAGAGCTTTCCAACAACTTCTTGTTCGTCGAGTTCTCTTTCGTCAACTCTTCCGTTTCTTTTTCGTACTTCGCGGTTTCTTTTTGCAACAAAACGATCGCATGTTTCGCCTCGGCTAGTTGGGTCGCCTTTTCTAAACCTTCTGAGTGTAAATGGTCTTTGATTTGCTCGTGCATTTTTTTCATCTCCTCCAACGCCTTTGATTTCTCCTCCAAAGACATCGCCAGCTTCTTCTCACCAGTCGTAAACTCGCCCTTGTGCTTGGAAAAGTTTTCGCGTTCGACTTCTAAACTTTTCTCGGCGGCAAGTTTTGATTGTTCGGCTTTTTCGAGGAACCATTTCAGCTTTTCATTCTCCGCAACAGTCGTTGCCAATCGATCGTCCAGCTTTTTCACGTTCAACGACGCCTCCGAATCTGCGTTTTTAATGAAATCTTTCAACTTGTTCACTTGTTCGTTCAAACCTTTAACAATTTTATTTCTATCGTCCCTTTCGTTGTGAGCGGCTTCCTCTGAAGCGTGAATTCTTGCCTCCAACTCTTTAATCTTCTTCGCGTACCGATCGCTCAACTCGAGAGTGCGTTCCGAGTGTTCTCTTCGTATCTCCGCGACCTCGTTCGCGTGCTTCACTTTCATTTGAGAAATCGCGTTCGGCAACAATTTGATCTCGTCCTCGTTCAACGCCACGTCTTCGCCGTCGTTGTTCTTTACCACGACGACGTTTGCGTTGGCATTTTCATTCGCGTATCTCGTTCTCGCCTCCATCAACATATCGATGTCGTCCCGCATTTTTTCGTTGGCCGAATTCGCGATTTGGTAAAACTTGGACGAGCTCAAATCTTTCGCCGCTTTCCCATTTCGAATATTTCGATCTCTCAAAGCGACTTCTGCCATGCTCGCCATTAATCGTGCGTTCGAGATGTCGTTCGCACGTTGCCTCAGTTGCAAGTTAATCGTTTCAACGACTGATTCGATATCCTCCACGTCCACAAACTCCTTCGGTTTAAACGCTTTATCTTTGAACAACATAATCAACGACGTCCGGCTTTGCATGAATCCAACGCTCGTCACTTTCGGAGCCACGGACTCTAAATCAAACAAAGGAATCTTCAATCGCAACGGTTGCGTTTGTGCCCCGCTCGAGACAGCCGGTAACAACGCGTTGAACAAACCTTCCTCTTCCTTCCCTTCTTCGGCGTCGAAACACACGTACGAAGTGGTCACGTACATCTCCCCGTTCCCGCTCGCTTTCGGTAACAACGCTTTACACTTGATCGGTCCTTTCGTCACTTTCTCCGACGGTGCGAGTTCAAAGAGTTCCCACGCGCCTCCGAGTTCCACGGACGCTTTCGCGAGTTCCGCGGAGAGTTTCGCCCTCGTCTTCCACCCGCGAACCACCGCCTGGACTTTCCTCAACGCTTTAATCATTTGCTGCTCGGCAATAACATCCGATTTGTCGGTGTGTTGCGAGGACAGCATGGAGTGCGATCGACTCGATGTCATCATTCCAGCAGCAGCATTAGTAACATCAGTCTCTGTCGATATCGACGGCATCACGCCTTCAAACGCGCTCACGTCGTCTTCCTTTTTCGTTGTTAAATTCGCGTCCTTTCCCAGATCATCATTTTCAGTCCTCCCCGTGGTGGTCCTTCCTCCGACTGCGGATTTCGACCGCGATTTCGATCGGTTCTTTTTATTTTTCCCCATTATTTTAAATGTTTCTTCGATAAATAACGACAAAACGGGAGCAGCGCGCGCGGATTTTCAAACCAGAGAGATTATTTTGCGCGTCGTTTGCGTTTTTTTTGCGCGTCGTTGTGTGTTGCGTTTGGATCTCGCGTGCGGCTGAATTTGTCGTGGATTTCCTTCGTGCGATGTGTGAAAGAGATATTTTTGGTGTTGATCCAGCACAGTCCAGAAACGAGACCAAAAAGGAATTTTAAGTGTTGGTTCAAACAAAAAAAAAAATTTAAGGCGAGAGACGATTTTTTTACACAAAAACACACACACCACGTGTTTGTTGTGAGACTACACACACACTTAAACACGCGCGCAGAGAGAGAGAGAGAGAGAGGCGACGATGATGCTGATGATGACGGCGCCTACTACTACTACTACTTCGACGCCTTCAGATGATGTGCCTCCTCTTTTGCTGCGATGTTTTTAGTGGTAAAAACGTTTTGTTTTGTTTAATGAAGTAAAGAGAGAATTGGAAAATGAGCGTCGAGGAAATCGTTGAGAATCGAACGAAAGGTGTCACCGGAAAGACGGTGCAATTGTTACGCACTCTCGGGGTGACGCGATGGACGCAAATGCAAGAAGACGCGATGGATAAACTCTATCTAGAGGAAAAGGAAAACTCGAAAGATGGATTGATCTGCGCGTCGACCGGGAGTGGGAAGACGTACGCGTTTTTGATGCCGGTGTTGATGCGGTTTTTGTTAAAAAGTGATGATGAAGACAAAGAAGACAAAACCAAAGTGAAAGCGATCGCTGTGTTGCCGACGAGAGAGCTCGCGCAGCAAGTGTTTGAAAAAGCGAAAGGTTTGTTCGAAGAGGCGAACGGTATTAACGTCTGTTTGTGCGTCGGAGGGGTACGCTCGCACGAGAAAGATGCGGAAGATATCATTAAACGAAAACCGAAACTGGTCGTCGGGACGCCCGGGAGGATGTTGGAGTTGAAGAAGCTCAACGTTTTAGACCTGTCGAAAATTGAGGTGCAGATCTTAGACGAAATCGATCGTTTGTTAGATGGCGGGTTTGAGAACGACGTGTTGGACGTTTTGAGGCCACCTGGTTCGTGTCAAACGATATGCGCGACGGCGACGGCGAGAGGGAACTTGCGACGTTTTTTGAACAAGACGTTGGCGTTTGGATATAAAGAGATTGGCGGGAAAGTTACGACGACGGATGAGAATGGGCTTGAAGTGCACAACAGTTCGAGCGAGATTGGTGGGAACGTCGCGCACTGCGCGTATGCAATATCAAAGAGTAATAGCGATAACGAAACGGCGCAGATATACGCGCAAGCTATTTTGACAGCTTTTAAAGGCTTGGTCACGGCTTCTTCTTCTTCTTCTTCGAATTTAGAAAAATCGCAGTGTTTATGTTTCGTTGAGACGAAATCGCTGTGCGACAAGATTGAAGTTGCGTTACAGAAAGAATCGATGGCGGTGAGTACTTTTATTATTGAGCTTATTCGTTTATTTCTTTTTGTTTTCAATGATGATGAAGAGGATGATGATGATGATGCAACAAGAAAAGATGTTCGTGAAGACAACACCTCGTACGTTACTTTACCTTCTCACGAAGATGAACGTTTACAAGACTACAATTCTCTGAAACATTTTTTACTAATTGCATCATGGTTGTTATCATCAACATCATCCTCGATGCGAGCGTGGCGATGACGATATACCATTTTATCACATGTTAGACTGTCGAGACGCTTTTAGACGGGCGTCGATGTGCACAAAAATCATTCCGAGCTACGCGGACCTTTTTCGCGACTTTACACATTTAGGGGATTCGTTTTGAAACGCTCACGTGCCACTTTTTCTTTCGAAAATCTCGTTCGTTCGCGCTCACTCTTGTACGTGTACTGACAAACTAACGTTCTCTTACCACTCAAAAGCAGGGGACGACAAATCAAAAGATTCAAGTTCGCTCCTTACACTCCTCGCTCCCGCAAAACCAACGCGACCTGACTTTACTCGAAGCGCGCAACCGCTCCATCGATATCATCGTTGCCACAGACGTCGCTTCGCGAGGAATCGATCTCCCTGGCGTCGAGCTCGTTATTCATTGCGGTTTCCCGAAAGATTCTGAATCCTACGTTCACCGATCCGGGCGCGCCGGAAGACCTGGATGCAACACTAGAGGCTGTGCTTTGATTTTACACTCGCCCGAGGACGGCGGCAAAGTCAGCGCGTTCATTGAAGCCGAGACGAACGTGCGAGTAAAACGCTTAACGGATGTTCGCGAAGCCTGCGCGTTCATCGTCGAGGATAATCGGGAGAAATCAGACGCGTCGATCAAAGAAGAGCGAATAGAGAAGGAAAAGAAAGAGCGATTAGGGGAGAATATCTTAATCGCGCAACGATTTCAAATGTTGGACGAGGAGTTGGACGGACTGCAGAGCTCCATGAAAGGCGGGACGAAGACGAAGAGGAAAGGAGGAAAGAGATGAGCGAGAGGAAGAAAAACGTACATTAGCATGAATAGTTCGTAGCAATTTTAGCCTTTGTATCATTATAATAAGAAGCACGCGTCCCAGTGGAAA
>Ga0209832_1001848_pt1 | contig 11276 bp, 8 predicted proteins | sample COGITO_mtgs_1104_2_FD_185516 | JGI IMG/M metagenome (GOLD analysis project Ga0209832, IMG submission 185516) | Pelagic marine microbial communities from North Sea - COGITO_mtgs_110407 (SPAdes) (version 2) | ecosystem: Environmental > Aquatic > Marine > Epipelagic ...
ACACACACTCTCTCTCTCTCTCTCTCACACACACACACAACACTATGATAACACACTCATTAGCGGGAACGCGCCCAACAGATCAAGAATTGCATCACCCACCTCAAGGAAATTCTGGAGGCCTCCAATTCTGCCACCGTTTTCGCCGACGAAGAGCGCATGCCGAGGGGATACCAAAAGCGACAGCGTGCGAACGAGCAGGGGCCAACTGATGCTTCAGAGCAAAGATCTGCCGAGGAATGTGACTGGCCCGACTCGAAATTTCCTCTCCACTCTCAGATGTCTGTTCTTGAGTCTAGCGTGGAATACGCTCGGTTTCTCACAGAAGTTGTGGCGAAAAGGGAACAGGAGCTGTTAGAATTGAAAAGAGAGGTCGAGTTCTTGCCGGAGAGGCAGCAAAATGGGTTCGATTTCGGTGAAGGTATTCGTGGAAGCACGTACGGCAGCGGCACAGTCAATGAGGACAGCAGCGTAAATGCTGGCAGCAGTGCCAAGGGTGCAGGTGGAGCTGGAAAAGGCGCCGTAAACGGCGCTCCCGACGGCAACAACGGCAGCGACGACATGCCACCCCCTCCACCTCAACCACCACTTATCCTGCCTGCCACATCCAATAACGACAAAGGAAATGATAGTGGCAGTGGCAGTGGCAGTGGCAGTGGCAGTGGCAGTGGCAGTGGCAGTGGCAGTGAAACTGGAACTGGAACTGGAACTGGAACCGGCAGTGGCGGCGAAAGTGGCAGCGGCGAAAACGGCAGCGGCAGTGGCGGTGCCTTAGCCGCCGGTGCCGTCGTTTCCGGATCGACCTCCTCCCTGGAGGCGACCCTGAGCAAACCGACGGTCGCTGTCGAGGAGGAAGAGGAGGAGGTGCAGGAAGTCGAGCGCGTCGAGCGCGAGTCATCCCTTGCCTCTCTTTCCTTGCCCCCGGCGACCTCCCCCCCCCAAACCTTCTACGACATCGACTACAAGACTGTATTCGAAACATCGCCAGTTCCGTATCTCATTGTCAGCCTGACCGGAAGGATCCTGACTTGCAACAGAGCATTCAGCGTCATAACGGCCAGGGGCGCGGGTGGCTGGAAGGGCGGTAATGTCTTCGGAATCGTGGAGGAGAGCGAACTCGGGGAAATGTACAGTTTATGGCACCTCACTCTTTCGCTCTGGACGAGGAGGACAAGCCAGTCTTATGTTCCCAACGCGAGGGTGCTCATCGATGGGGTAAGGGGAGAGGGGGAAGACAGATTTAGGAGGGTGTGGGGGGAGGTGGAGGGGAGAGTGAGGACGAGGGGAGGCGGGGGAAGGGCGGGCGAAAGGGGGAGTGTCATCGTCACAAACAGCTCCACCGATAACAGTAAATCAGCCACGAACAACTCAGGCAGCAACCCTTATGGCACCAGTGATCCAACCAACAGCTACAGCAAAACGAACAGCAAAACAAACACCAGTACCTTTAACAGCAGTGACCCGACCAACACCAATAGCAGCAATGGCAAAACGACCAGCAAGACGAACACCAGCGTCTTCAACAGCAGCGACCCGACTGATCCCGGCACGAACACGAACACTAATAGCGACAGTAATAGCAACACGAACATCAACAGGATCTCCAACACAAACATCATCATCAACGGTGACCTAAGTGCGAACACGACCATAAACACTAATTCTGACACTAATACCAACCCCAACCGTAACACCAACAGTAACACCAACAGCAACACTAATAGCAACACCAACACGAACACCAATAGCAACACCAATTCCAACACGAACACGAATACGAACACCAACAGCGACCCGACGGCAAGCTCGGGTGACAACAACAGTAACGAGAAGAACAGCTCTGGGTCCGGCAGCCGCGACGGCGACGAAACAAACAGCAGCGAGAGCAGGGGCGGGAGCGGAAGCGGAAGCGGCAACGGGAGCGGCGGGGGGGACGGGTGCAGGAAGAAGGAAGGGCTCGAGAAGAAGAAGCTCGCGAACAAAAAGAAGCAGAATCTCGAGAAGCTCAACGACTTCTTCGAGAGCAACAGCAACAACTTGGGCAACAAATCCCGTGGCCCGGGGTCCAGGCAGTCCCGCGGATCCGGGTCAACCCGGGGCTTGGGTTCCCGAGGATCCGGTGCGACGCGCAGTTCCGGATCCCACACTCCGACCAATTATGCGTCTGCCAACACCCCGCACAGTTTCTCGCTGAAATTCAAGAAGAGCGATGACATGGACGAGACAGCGAAAGATCTCCTCAAGGAAATCGAGTTCGACATCCATTTCACTACTACTGAGCCGAGTCGAAAGAACCGGACTAACCAAATACCGTTCTACATCGCTCACCTCACCAAGCGATTGCATCCAAATGCTTCGATTGAGGAGCGAATAGCCAACCGAAGTAAATTCTTCAATGAGTTCCCCGCAGCTTTCAAAATAGCGTTTACGGCTTTGTCCAAGCTGAATACTCTTAACGAATGACGTAACGAATGGCACAACGAATTATTTAGCAGCACCAACATGGAGCACAGAAGCAGTTAGCAAAAAACACTAAACCTAACAGTTTACAGAAATTAAAAAACAAAACAAAAACACCCCCCATTTGTTGTTACTACGCTTGTTCTTCTCGCTCCTCCCACGCCGCCTGCGCATCTTCTTCCTCTCCTCCTCAGCCTATTTGTTGTTACTACGCTTGTTCTTCTCGCTCCTCCCACGCCGCCTGCGCATCTTCTTCCTCTCCTCCTCAGCCTGTAAGAAAACCTCGTCAGGATTAACCTCTCCCAATCTCCTACCCACACTCTTCTCAGGCGCCAAAGTCACGCGCCGAATCGCCTCTGATTTCGACAGTAGATCCAACTTGATTGCTCTATATTTTGTTGGCATGGCTCCTGCTTCTTCTGTAACGTTCATGACAGTTATCCCACCAATATCGATTCCAGTTCTCCCCACATTTGGCCCCTTCAAGAGCACGATCAAGTCGCCAAAGTCGCTTTTCACAGCTTCCCCAAACCTACCTCCGGGACGGCTCCCCTCACCAACTCCCTTCCCCACGCGCTCATAGATTATCGATTCACGATAATCTTCGTAAAGATCCTCGAAATTTCCATCGTCATCTGCAAAATTCTCCGAGTTGGCGTACGGGCCAACCTTGGCACGCCGCAAGAAGGCGTCAAAAGAGACAGACATCTCTGAGTATGCAGCTTCGCATCCAGGAATGTCATCATCCGATGAGCGGAGCTTCAGACGCTCCAACCCACCGTAGAAGCGCGATAAATCTCGCCGGAGCAATCTGATTTCCTCCTCATCAAGCGCCTCGGGGAGGAGCTTCTGCTTTTTGTCATCGACAAGAGATATAATATCCTTCTGCAAGCTGCTAAAAACAAGTACATACGGATTCACATTGTCTTTTATCGTACTTGATGTGGATCTTATTATCGAGGAAAGTAAGAGGTCGAGCTTCGCACCAAACGTGAGAAAGATTGTTGGTGTCGTCGCTGTCATTGTAGAGTCAGCCCTGCTCATTGTAGAGTCAGCCCTGCTCATCGTAGGAAGACCTAGAAATGGTAGACTTACAACCCCCCTCAAAATGGACCTCCTCGGCAGTCGCATCGAATATATATAGGCCGGAGTGATGGGCACCAACCAGACTGACAGCAACAACAACAGCGAAAAAAGTTGTTGCATGGTCAGGGAACACGGGGCATTTGGAATCGGCTCAGTTGTAGGGGTTGGTTCAAGAAGACCAAGGACAGAGAAAGAGCAGTTTCAATTGAAAAAGACCAGTGTATGCTCCTCCCAAAGGAGGACAAATTTTTCAAGTTTTGAGGCAGCTTTAGAAAGAATAAAGAATGGCAAAATGGCAAAGGTGCACTTTCCTCGTAAAGACATACTTCATTTGGCTTCAATCAACGTCATTATTTGCCCTTGGCCTTGAGTTTCTTGGGAATCTCCCCCCCCTCCCCCAAGTTCTTCACAAACCACAGTCTCTTGGCCCTCTCCTCTGCACTCCCCCCGCATTTCAAACCCCGGGATTGCAGGGCATCCTTAAGGCGGTCTAATCCTACTGCGGTGATTTCTTCCACCGAACTGAATTTCGTGAGATCAAGAGGGGGGAATGACTTAGGCTGTTCGTCGCTTTCTGTTGGATTTTGGGTTGGTGTAGGCAATGTCATCAAAGGTGATACCGGCGCAGGCATCGGTGTGTTGCCAGCATCAGCATCAGTATCAGCATCAGCATCAGCATCACCAACGGCCATCTTTTTCTTTGGCTGCTTCAGGTCGTTTTCATTTCCGCTATCGGTTCCTGAAATATCTTCATCCCTCGCCCTTTTTTTCCCCGTGTCCCAATGCTCTTCAGCACCTTTGGCCTCGCCCACCCCAAAATAACCCTCAGGACGATATTTGAACCCCTCCTCTCCGCCACCAGTCTCGATAAGTACTCTCTCTCCCCCATTCATGCTGACAGCAGGTCTCCATCCTCTTCTCTTTTCTGAACTACTACTACTACTACTACTCGCACCTTTCTTCCGGTCATCAACCTTCCCTTGGATGTCATCGAAGGCAACACCCAAGTCCACCCCATTCAAAGAATAACTAATTTCATCGCTCCCGCCTTCACCATCTCCAGCGTCAATTAGGCAGCCAACTATGTCTCCATCCTCCCACTTTGATCCTCCTCCGTAATCTCCGCTCTCCCCCCCGAAATAGATTTCTCCCCTACCCCCATCATAGCCAAAGGATTGGCCACAGTCTCCTACACCATCTCCCTCCTCAAAATTCGGTTTAAAGTCACAAGTCGCCCACCCCAACTGCATCACGCCGCAGGTTTGCATATGCACTTCGTAATACCACTTTCCAGTAGACAGAATTACAGGGCAATTTATAATAGCGGACGGAAACTTTGATGGGTCTGTGATGGCATTGAGGTTGATGTTTGTTTTCATTCTTCCTTTTGTTGTTGGCAGAGTTGCTTCCATTGTTGTTGTTGTTGTTGCTGCTGCTGCTGCTGCTGCTGCTGCTGCTGCTGCTGCTGCTATCGGCCCTTCCGGTGTGGCAGAGAATGACGATCCTGAAGGACTCAAATCAGTGATCCCAGCAAATTGCGCATTCATTCCCTCCCTCTTCTTCTTCTTCTTTTCTTTTCCCTTCCTTAGCCCCTCCCTCACAGACTTCTCCATAGCGCCCTTCATGGTAGCCTCATCTGCCCCCCCAAAGCTAACGTAGGTATCAAGCCTTTTTCTCTCCTTCTCTGCCTCTTCCTCCGCCCTTCTCTTGATCTCCTCTGCCCTCCTCTCCTCGAATTTGACTTTCGCCTTAAGCGCACTTTCATTTTTGTTCTTAAACTTGTTGGAGATGCTATCGGCCCATGTAGGCACAGCCAGATGCCAATTTTCGATTCCACTGCCTGTCTTTGCTTCCTTTATCTCGTCAACGTTCAGTCCCCTCCTCTTTCTGTCCTCCCGGTCCCTCCACCTGGCCAGCTTGACCTCATCGTTGACGTGCCTCAGGCGGCGACCATTAAGGTCACGGCAAGCGCCAAAGTTTGTGGTCTGTTTGACGCCCGATTTCTTAGATTGCGCCTTGAGTAGAGCACCAAAACCACCCTTACCACCCAGAATGGGAAGGGTGACGTGAATTGTACGGGAAGCATCCGATAGATCACCCATGGTGGTGTTTGGAAAGACCAGACGGCCATTGCTCTTCAGTGTGACACAGAGGGAAGGCGGTAGGGCGAGGGTTTCAAGGACGACTGTGAGCAAATTCGACTCATCGTCGTGAGAATTCTGGTCCAGCACCACAGTGCGAGAATCGTAGGTTAGCAGATGTTGAATCATGACTGACTGCTCAGGGGTCTGCTCCAAAGTTATTGGTCCCAGAATGCTGTTCGTAGGTGCTGATGTCCAAGGGGGTAACTTTTCCCGCTGACGATATGATATACTGCTCAGAGTAGCTCCTTTTTTCGAGAAAATTAATTGGGCCCTGAGGAGCGCTCTGGTGACACAGCAATAAAAGCAATCGGTAGGTATTTACAGCGCCTATGAGAAGAAATCTCGATAAGGGGAGGTGTTGATAAACTACTGTTTTTAATGGTGTCTGAACCTTGGTCCTTTCTATTGGGGTCAGGACCCGACCGACCCGACCCGGCCGCTAGCATACTCTAGATTCACCAAAAAAAGGAAGCTGGGAACAAAGAATACGCGGGTAATATTCACTTCCCTTGCCTCTCCTAGCTAACGTAGAGTTGGTTCGGGCCATTTCAAAAGCAACTAAAGGGCTTTGCCCTTCTTCCCCTAACTTCCTTCTCCCCCGTAGTTACCTCATTCCCAAGCACACATTGAGAGGAGTTGGATCGATCCTCGCCCAGACCGTCGGCAGTTTTCGCCCCCTTCTTTTATTATAGGATGGGAAATTGCAACAAGTCCCCTGCACAAGTGTCTAATGACCCTCCATCCATAGGTGGTCACACAAAGTTCCGTGAGGAGCGTTCAGAGTTTGAGCGGACTGGGAAGGTTGATTATAATGAGGATGAACTTGTGTTCGATCTTCGCACGATGTTGGATGATCCGATGGGACAGAAGGCGCTGGCAGAAGCGGCAAGCCAGTACCTGAACAAGGAGAATCTCTTTTGCTGGGTAGATATTCACGAATATCATTCAATTCCGACGAATGATTATCGGAGGGGCTGCGCCATACGAATATGGAATAAGTATGTTAAGGCCAGTGCTCCAATGTTGGTCGGAGGTATTCCTCAGGAGGAGATCGAGAAGGTTGAGAAGGAGGTTGAAGAAGCCAAGTGAGTCCAGGTGGTTTTGTTCTTCATCCACATCCACATTGACATAGACAGCGATTTTGCGTTCAGCCTACGCACTCACAGTTACTAACTAAACCCTGCACCCACCTACACTGAACGTATCGCAGACGCTCCCGTAAAGTGCTAGACAGATCCTTGTTTGACTCCATCGGTGCCATCTGCTTCAAGGAGCTGTTTTGCTCTACCTACCTCCCATTCCGCCGTACACCCTCATACCGCGCCTACAAATCAACTTACGCGCGCACTTACAATCGCATTCGTGTCGATGACTTTGATTACGTTGGGATATTGGGTCAGGGTGGTTTTGGGCGCGTAGTGCACGCAAAGAAGAAAACCACCAATCAACACCTGGCCATGAAGATCCAGCTGAAGACTGCTCTGCTCCGTCACTTCCGGTCTGATATCGCTGCTCTGCAATCTGAAAAGCTAGTATTTGCGTCATGCCAACATCCATTCATAGTCAGTATGGAGTACAGTTTTCAGACGGAGGGTTTGGTTTTTATTGTGTTGGATTTGGTTACTGGTGGTGATTTGCATCAAGCGAGGAAGGTGAGAAGAGTCAGATATAAGATGATTTTGGCGGTAGTGCCAAGCTGATTTGTTGAATGAACGTGCACGCATATACTAGCCCCACGAACAAAAACAGAAATACTCACTTTGAAAAATACGTCTCAAAACAATTACCATACAACAATAGGCCTGCCCCTCCCGCCGGCTGCCCGAGAATCGCATCCTCTTTTATGCAGCTGAGATTGTCCTTGCTATCGACCACCTGCATGAGATGGGAATAATTTATCGAGATCTAAAACCTCAGAATGTGCTCCTTCGCGCAGATGGGCACGTGCAGCTTACCGATATGGGGCTCGCGGCACCGTTGGACATGGCATGGGAGTGGGTGGATGATGAAGAGGAGTTTGAGGATGTGGCCTCGCCTTCTACTACGCCTCCAAATTCACATCATGGCTCTAAGGAATATTCAAATTTGTCGTTAAATAACGACAAAGCTGGAGAAAAGCACAACCTGGTTAATGACCTCTCTGACGATCACGAAAAGCAGGTGCAGATAATCACCAACCACCTCGAGAGCAAAAAAAAGCTCGAAAGTCACAACGAAGAATCCGATACATATACCGGTGGTGATTCCTCCACTTATTCCTCCGTAGAGAATTTTAAGCGCCGTCTTTCCGGAAAATTGGCAGGCAACATTGATAAATTAGTTGGTGGCCATGATCAGGCCTCTGCTGCCAACGAACCAAGGCGGTTGTCCACTCTTTCTCCGAATGGCGATGGCTCGTCTAGCTTCGACAGAACTCCACCATTACCCGATGCCTCGACTGTCCCTGGAGGGTCCTCCATTGAGGTCTCTCTCACCGATCAAATAAACACCACCGGTACGCTCCGAAAACGAACCGAATCCCGGCAAAAAGCTAAGGTTGTGAGATCGCAGAATGACCCATTATATACATCTGCAGATGGCCTCTCAGGAAGCAACAGTACATCCTTTGATTCAGCTCAGCCCCATCGAAAGGCGAGCTTTAAGAAAGAACTTTCAAACAGAACGACTGGTCGAAGCATGATTCGCAAAAACAGCAACCTTAACGTGGGAGAAAAGAGAAAGAACTTGACCAGAGGGGAGTCACTCCTGCATGAAAACCTTCGAACCAACGAAGAGAAACCATACATCCCGGAAAGGAGGAAAAGTATCGTCGGTACACGTGGTTACATGGCTCCGGAGATGGTGGAGCTTAGGTTAAAGTCGTATGACCGCGTTGAAGGCTACACCGAGGGGGTGGATTGGTTTGCTCTCGGTGTGACAATGTTTGAACTCCTGACTGGTCGTCGTCCTTTCGATAAGAAACGCGGCCAGCCCCCTCCTGCACCAATTCATGAGCTTGACAGCCTATACAATCAGCTAGCATTAATTGAGGGGATTAGCGATGAAGATGCAAATAGGCTAAAGAAAGATATTGAGGAGTATGAGCTGCTTATGGCCCCTCTGACATACCCTCGGTATATCTCCCCTCATGCGCAGAAGCTCATGGACGGGCTCATGGAAAGGAGGCTAGAAAATCGGTTGGGCTGTCTACAGGATGGGACCATGGGGATAAAACAGCACGAATTTTTCGACGGAATAGATTGGGATGGGATTTTGAATTTGGAGGTACCGCCGCCGTTCATTCCACCTAAGCCATTGGCTGCGCCAGTTAAACCAAAGTTTAGTAACTTCGATGATATGATGATAAGCTTTGAAACTAAGGGGGGTAAGAAAAGCCGGTATGATTGGACTGAGGTCCCAAAGACTGATTCGGGGAAGGCTAGGTTCCAGGACTGGGACTGGATAAGCCCCACCACACTCAAAAAGGAACTAGGAATTGTTCAGGAGATGAGTCTTCTGAATAATTTGGGCTAGTAGTAGATGCGCAACAATGAGTACATATAGCACTACCCAGCCGTTACTGTAATAAAGTGTAAAGATGCTAATTTCTCGGTAACCCTAAACAACGAACTCTGCCTTGTTATGTTTACTCCATCCTCATGAGGTCCTCAATGAGATTCCGTTTGTACACAACGAGATCAAGGAGTCCGTACCCGAGAACCGAGTGTGCAGTAAGAATTCCCCCATTGAGGGCACCGACGATTCCCACAGTACAGAAATCCTGCCCGGTGCACCACAGACCCTTAATTTCTGTCTTGGGCCTCATGTTGTCAAGAGCACCTGAGTAATGCTGCGGAGTATGCTCAAGCCCGTAAGAGTCTGAACGGCCGAGGTAATACTTGTTCGTTAGAGGGGTACCGACATTAATGTACTCCACCTGTCCCTTCGTTTTGGGATAGTTACGATGAAGGCCGTTAAGGAGTTTTGACTCCAATGCGCACTTGAGGCTTGTGTATTCTTCATTGTCCCGCTTACCACTTTGTGGCCTGTCGCTAGTCTCGTATTTGTCAAACCACTCAGAGTGGGCGGTTGTGATAATCTCGCAGGCGCTTTTGTTGGGGAATCGGTCGTTGTAGGTGGGGTCCTTAACAGAGGGGAAGCCAACAAAAAGCAGCATGTCCTCCTCTGTTGGGCTCTCGCCAACTGAGTTCCAGGGCTCCTCGTCACTCTTATCCGAATTGTCAAGAGCGGCCCCCTTGTATTTATAATTCTCGTCAACTGGCAACACCCACAAGTTCGCAGCCCGGAGTCCAAGCTCTTCCGTCGTTCCCTTCAGACCGATAAATCCGTAGACATGACTTACAGACCTCCCCACGGTCTCAATCATCTTCCCAAAGCCTAATTTGTCTCGATGAGGACCTTCTGGCACAAGGTAATGTGTCGCGATCGCTCCAACTCCACTTATGACACCTTTACCCGCCGAGATATTGATGAGCTCCCCCTTGTCCTGCCCGGATTTGTCCACTGCCACAACGTTCAACCCCACAGCAACTCCTTGAGAATTTATTTCGATTGACTTTGCTCGGCATGACACGAGAACGCGACCTCCCGTTTTCTCAATGGTACCAATTAGAGCCCGAGAGATTTCCTGAGAACCGCCGACAGGATAATAAGCACCATCCAAGTAATGAGCCGTGATTCCTGCCTGAATTAGGAAGGAGGATTCTTCGGGCTTGAGCCCATAGTCTCCAAACTGACCGCATAAGATTGCCCTGAGCCTCTTCGATTTTACACATTCGCACACGACCTCCCAGGTGGACTTCATTGCATAACTGAAGTACTCCCCATTCACAAAACGGTTCAAAAATTTCTGTATTGGCTTCCAAAATATCTTCCCATAAAAATACATATCAGCCGTCTTGTTGGCACGCTTGCAGAGAGCAATGTATTTTCTTATTCCGTCTTCCTCGTCCGGAAACTCTTTCACCAGCGCCATTATTAGATTCTCTTCGCCGGCTGGAAACCGAAACGGGGTTTCGTTTCCCAGCTTTATCTCATCATAGGTAAAGTCATCCTCCTTGGTCCCCATCTTCTCCCACGTTATTCTTTTGCCTGTGCTGACCAAATCGATAAGCGTCTTGTATTTTTCTATTCTACCAACGTAGTGAAGACCTGTGTCAAACTCAAATCCTTTGTCTTCAAACGAATGCGTACATCCGCCCGCTACATAGTGCTGCTCTAGTACCAAACATTTTTTACCTGCCTTCGACAATAACGCAGCAGTGTACATGCTGCCCATACCACTCCCCACCAATATGTAGTCTACATTTTTCGGTATCTTCGCCTTCCGGAATGAATCCCTGGTGGCATCAGTGCCTGATTTCCTCTTACTGCTGTTCTCTAATGGGTGAGAATAATTCTTCGGGATTCGAGGAGGGTACCAACGAGTATAAATTACTTTCAATATTAAAACGGTGGTTCCCGTGGCAGCTAATGAGGTAAAGATTCGGAAACGTGATGATTCCAACATTTCTCGATTCTTTGAACCACTTCTCTTGTGTTGAAAAAAAAGAAGAACAAGCTATATGCCCGATAGGTTAATTCGAT
>Ga0209832_1001849_pt1 | contig 11273 bp, 5 predicted proteins | sample COGITO_mtgs_1104_2_FD_185516 | JGI IMG/M metagenome (GOLD analysis project Ga0209832, IMG submission 185516) | Pelagic marine microbial communities from North Sea - COGITO_mtgs_110407 (SPAdes) (version 2) | ecosystem: Environmental > Aquatic > Marine > Epipelagic ...
ATGCGGTACGTTTGCTCTCTTTTGCTTTTATTATGTATATATAACACGCACGCGCGCGCGCGTTTAGGAGCACATTCATTAATTCTTGATTGGATTTGATTTGATTCGCGCTGCTAAATGCTGACATGGTTTATTTACTCTCTCTCTCTCTTTCTGTTTACAAAAACGCGCTGATTCAGGGCATGCGATGCGATCCAATCGGGAACCAATCCTCTCTGTTCTTCGTCTCGCCGGATAAAGTTGTTCGACCGAATAAACGACACGCCTCGTCGCAGATGATTTTTGAAAACGATGAAAACTTTGAGGGAGAGGAGAGTAGAGAGAGAGGAGGCGTTTTGTTGAACTCGTCGGCGAAAAGATCTCGGACGACGCCGTGTAATACTACGACGAACGGACAGAGTAGATTTAGCAATGAAGCGATGCTTCAGCAGAGCGCGAAGAAAGCGTACGATAGACACGCGGCGATGTGCGGGATTCGGAGTCCAACGGTTTTGACGTATCCGAGGACGGAAGCGATGGACGCGGAGCAACGGCAGCATCAGTATTCTAATGAGTCATCCATAGCGGCGTTGAACGAGAAAACAAATATTGGGAGGGTGTACGTGCCACCGTCGAAGCGACTACAACATGGGCAGCAGCAGCAAAATCAACAACCACCGTCCGGCATTACGAACATCCCACCCCCGCGGAAATTGAAGCAGTTTCCGGCGCCGAGAGCTTTGTAATAAAAGTCGTATGTATTTGTGTACAAGTATATAAACTAGTATCATGAGATTAAATCAGAGATACAGCGCCGTTCGCGAAATTCATCAACGCATCATCGCATCTCTCGCGCTCGAGTAAGTCGTCTTCGAGAGCATCAAACGCGAACATCCACGCGGCGTCGCATACGCCCGACGCTATCGGGAAGGCGTACTCGTTTACTTTCTCTTTACTTTCCTCATCCACTTCTTTTACTTCGCATCCCGCGACGCGATATTTCTTGTGACCAGATAAGCTCGGCGTTGGATCGATGGTCACGAGTTTCGGCATTTCGCTCGCTTCGTCGATGACAAACGTCAACTCCAAAAATACCGGCGAGCGCACCCGAGCGTGTTTCGCAAACGTCCAATCCCCTATGACGTTCGCTGCGTCACCTACGTGAGAAAGAACCGCTTTTGCGATAGCGTTCGTGGCATTGAATACTCCATCTCTGGTCTTTTTCCAGTTCCTAAAATCGTTCACGAAATCGTTCGCCCACGCGTCGATTTGATCGAATGGAACCTCCAGAACGTCTCTGTTGCCCAAATCGCCTCCGTCGCCTCGATTGGTTAAAAATCGAGCGTTTTGCTGGTCAAAATCTGCGTCGTCATCGGCCGAGTAATCACCTTCTTTTGAGGCAAACGAAACAATAAACCCATTGGAACGCATAATTGCGTGAGTCTGAGAATCTTCGCGACGAGTGTTTGGAACGATAGCGACGACGGTTGAGAGCGAAAACTTCTTATCGTTCTTCGACGCGCGTTTTGCTCGTACGATTTCTTGCGCTACGAGATCCGGGAACTGAAATTCTAACTGTTTTGGAATGTCTTTGGACATGCTTTGTTTCGCATCGTCCCAAGCATCGATTGCGGAACAAATGCGTTGTTTTGCATCGCCGATATACACTCTTTTCTCTGGAACACCCGCGTAGGAGCGGCATCCGCCTTTCAACACGATACCCGAAGATTTTTCTTCTTCTTCTTCGATCGTTTCTTCCAAGAGGGACGCGATACTCTCTCGGGTTAAATACACCGTTTTTGGTGCGAGAACTTTCAACGGCTCCAAAATATTTTCGTACACGTAGACTGCTTCTTCCAATTTCTTCCACTGCGTCGGAATGAGTTTGTGAATCACGAGTTCAATTCCTTTGTAGTACCCAGTCACGTCGAGCGCCACGCCCACTTTACTCTCCGTCTCTCGCATGGATTTTCGAGCTTCAGATCGAAGCATCTCGAACGCACTTCGTAACATAGCAAACGAATCTGCGTCGATATCACCACTCGTTACGCCGACTGCGGCTTTGAAAAATAACGGTGTCACGCCACCGCCGTTTCGAAGTGAGAAATCAAACAACGCCGACGGCTCGGCGTCGTGCCCGAGCGCGTCCAAATAGTAGCCCAAAAGTAACGCCAAAACTGGATGTCTTTGCGGTTCTTTAAACTTAGCTTCTGGACCACCTGTATATGCCGCGCGAATCATCTGTACTGCGTTCGTCACCTCGCCGCGAGTGGTGCCTAATAACGATGCCAACGCGATCCAACTTTCGCAGTTATCGAACGAGATATTAATCCCGGTCGCGTAAGAAAGCTCAGCGATGTTTGGAACCCCGAGCGACTCGAAGCAGCTGCCTCGAAGCGAGTGCGCGATGAGAAAGTTCTGTCCGTACTTCAAAGCATTTTGTATCGTTTCAATTGATTTTGATATTTTACCGAGACGCAAATACACGATGGCCACTTGGAAGTGTAACTGATAATACTCCGGTTCCATCGCGAGCGCTTTGTTACACAAATCGAGGTATTCATCGTACATCTCCTTCGTGATGACAAAATTTTCTCCCGCGTTGCCATCTTCGGATTCTTTCGGGTTCATGAGTTCCATCGCTCGATCGACGAGTTGTTTCACTTTCGGATTTCTATCTCTCGCTTCCGCGTCCAACTGCGCTTGTCCGACGGCTTTATCCTTCTCCTCCTCGGTTTTGTTCTCATCGCCTTGCGTCCTTTTCTTCCACTCGTTCGCTTCTTCGTCGATCGACTTCAACTCTTCCATCTCTCCCATTTTCTCTTTCGAGGCGTGGATTTTACCCTCGAGTTCGTTCACAGCCGCATCGATCTCTCTCTCTTCGGTTTTATACTCTAAAATCTTTGCCTTTGCGCTTTCGTACGCCTCCGCGGCTTCCTTAAACTCCCCTAGAGCATACAAAGCTTCCGCTTTCCGATAACTGCCTTTGTGCCAAACCGCGTCTTCTTCTTCGCACGCGGCTGCGATTTCCAAGGCTGTTTTCTTCTCGTTCGCTCTCAACAAAGCCAGCGATTGATTCGCCATCAGCGACGCTCGATCTCTTCTTCTTCCTCCTTCTCCTTCGCTCGTCTTTTCTTCTTCGATCTGCAAATTCTCCAACGCTTTCCCGAACCATCTCGCGGCGCGTTTGAACTCGAGCCTCGCGAATGCCTCCGTGGCTTTCGTTTTCATCGCTAACCAACCCATTTCCTCCTCGCATTTTTCTTGGTCTTCTTCCTTTTCCTCCTCTTCTCCGTTCACCACCCTCCCGTCTTCCTCCTTCTCAAACGAAGAAGAAGCGTTTTCCAATCTCGGTAACGCATTTTCTTTCTCTTCTAAAACTCGTCGTTTCGTCTCCTCGGTCAGCTTCAACACGTCGTCGAAATCGGTCGGTTTCGGCGGTAACAGCGGTTTCTTCGATCGTCGTTGCCACGCGTACATGTATTACGATTATATGCGTACGCGCGCGTGTATATGTCGTTCGCTTTGCGTCGTGGTCTGATCGTTTTTATTATTCTTTTCTGAAGACACATGAGACATGTGAAAGATTTTTTGAGCGACAGACTGCCAAAATTCGCTTTACATTTTCTCTCGATTGTTTTTAAGATGAAGCTTTCGTTCGCTCGCAAAGAGGACGAGGCGCTTTTATTCACCGCATCGTCTTCTTCGTCGTCTTTCCCTAAAGATGGTGGTGGTAATATTCTCGCGATTGGCCTGTGCGACGTCGCCGGCGCCGGCGTTCGCGCGTTGAAATCTCTGACCATCAGCGGGGAAAGCGGCGGCAAACAACTCAAACGGAGAGATTTCGAGTTGAAGTTTACCGACGAGAACGGGGGAGATTTGGTTGGAAAGATGGTTGGAAATAAGAACGGCGAGAAAGAGGCGGACGAGGAAGAGGAGGAGGAGGAAGAAGAAGACGATATCAGCGCATTGGAACGAGCGATTTTCGTGAAGACGAGCGACGATGGCGAAGCGTTGGATGATGCTCCAGCTGTGAGTTTGGTACAGTTTACGGACGAGGAGAATAACGCGGTCGTGCTTTCGTGCTTGGCGATTAACGTGATGGTACCGGAACGAGACGAAGCGAGCGCGTGTCACGCAGTGGTGAGGTTTGTGAGAGAGCATTTAGAAAATTGCGCTCGGAAGATTGTTTTTTGCGCGGCGATGAAGCTCGAGCGAGGGGTGACGCGAGGCGACGCGGAGAAAGATGTCTTTTGTTTCGGTGAGAGCGAGACTGTTGAGAACGAGAAATTAACGCGATTGGATGAAAAGGCGACCAGAGTTCGCGATGGTTTGTTGAAAGGTCTCATCTCTGGCTCTCGATGTGCGTTTGGGAGTGAAAACGTGTCGGGTATCGTCGTGCCCGGGTTCGCGGTGCCGAGAGTGGGCGGGAGCGAGATGGAGATGGAGAGTGGCGAGACCGCGAATAGATTAGAGCGAATAGTAGGAGAGACGTTTAAAGGGTTAGGCGTGAGTGCGAGTGGGAATGCGAAAAACTTCAGAGCGACAAAGACGTGGTGGAAGACGAAAGAAGGCGCGAAATTTATGTCATCTATGTTTATGTAAAACACTTAAAATCTATTATAATCTGACTCTCTTTATTCTATCTCACTTCTTACTTCGGCGGTGGGGGCGGTGGAGGTGCGTTGACTGAATCGCCGGGCGGAGGAATAAAGTCGACGCCGGGCACCGGAACTCGCAAGACACCGGATTGCTGCGAAACTACCATTTGCGGGGGTATTTGTGGTTGTTGCATCATCATCATCATTCCTGGTGCTGGCGCACCTACGTTCATCCCACCCATAAACGCCATCTGTCCAATCGGAGGTTGAATCGGTTGCTGGTGCTGGTGTCCGGGAAGTTGATGTTTCGGCACAAACCCCTCCCAAAGTTTCGACGCCGAAACTCCTCCGCCACCCTCTTTCTCCTTTCTTTTCCTCTGTTTCGGATTCTTCTTCCTCTTCGCTTCCGCTTCTGCCTCGTCGTCGCTAAACTCGCCGTCGTCATCAATCTCCTCGTCGTTCGCCCCGCTGTTGTCGTACCCTTTCGAATACAACTTTTCTGGCATCAGCGTCTTTTTCATCGATCGCACGCAAAATATCTTCACGCCTACCGTCATCTTTTCCGGCGCGTTCGCGCTCTTACACTTCTTCTTATCGTACCGCATGGTATACATCGGTTTCGTGATTGGTCCAAACACCTCCTCGACAAAACCCAATCCAAATCTCTCTTCCGAACACAACGGCGTGGTTTCGTCCAGAGGCGCCTGGTCTTCCTTTTCGCTCGCGACGACGCACACGTCGCCGACGACGGAAACTATCTGACCCACGAGTTCAATCTCTTCCTCGGCACCAATCTCAGGCACGTCCGGCATCTCCGGAACGTGGTTTACGATTTCATTTTTGGTCCTCGGCGGTGAACTATTCGTCGCGTCCACGTCTTCCTCGTCCGCTTTTTCTCTCTCTCGTCCAGTTTCTTTAATATCTTTCAACCAATTTGGAAGCTCTGCGGCGTCTAAGATTTCCGCGTCGTCGTCGTCCTCTGAACTCGACCACTCCGAACTCGACGACGAATCCCCACCTCCATTCCTTCTCTGTTCATCTTTCGCCAATAATTTCTTCGCCATCGCCGTCTCCTCGTCGCCGAATTCGTACCCGTCCGATTCTTCTTCTTCTTCGTCGTCTTCCCCTTCTTTTTTTTCCCCATCGTCATCATAATCTTTAACGTTTTTGTCGTACACTCCAGCCGCTTCCGCCGCCGCTAAAATATCTGGGGCCGCTGTTGATGGTCTCACGGTGGTGCTTCCTCCCGTCGTCGTCATTCTCTCTCTCTCGATCTCTCTTAAAGTGTGTCTGATATATAAATATAACGCACTCCTCTCCCTCTCTTCTTTTTACTGTCGTCTCGTGCGTTCAGTTTTTGAATTTTTTCTCTTCTTCTTCAAAAAATGGTTTAGGGTTACTTAGGGTGTACAAAAAAAGTCGAAGAAAAACAGGAGGCAACTTCATCACAAATTTCTCTTGACATTTCTCTCATCACTTTACTTACACTCGCGTTCTTTACTGTTTTTCTTTCCCACGACGAGAGAGAAAACTAAACGCCTTAGCTGACTGTATACTAAACATTTCGCAAGAAGAAGATAACAACACCTTTACCACGAGAGTTGCTGCGTCTGTTTTCGTGACTTTTGTTGGAGAGCAAGTGTTGTTGTTTGTTGTTGTTTAAATCGAAAATTATTGGAGAAGAGATAATTGAAAGAAGAACGTTGGAAAGAAGACTCCTCTTGAAGAAGACAAAGAAGAACTCAAACGATCGTCTGTCTCGGAGATTTTAGAGAGATAAAACGCGTTAAAACGCACGAGAAGGAGGAGGCATTTAATATGTCGTCTTCCAACGCTTCGTTCCCGGGTTCGGAAACCTTGCTCGATTTTGCGCAACCGTTCGACGTGACCGTTTTGGATGCCGTCGTCAACGCTTTTTATTCCCCGGGGGGGAATCCGCAATTACGAGCGGAAGCCGAGCAAATCATGAAGCAGATGCAAGAGCACGAACACTCGTGGACGAGAGTGGATGGGATATTAGAGCACTCGAAGAGCGCGAACACGAAGTTTTTCGCATTGCAAATCTTAGACTCGGTGATCAAGTTTCGGTGGGGATCGTTGCCGTTGGAACAGAGAGAAGGGATTAAGAATTTTATATCGAACTTGGTGATCAGTTTGTCCGGGGACGAACAGTTATTTCGGAAGGAAAGAGCGTACGTGACGAAGATTAATAACGTTTTGGTACAAATTGTCAAGCACGATTGGCCGCACAGATGGCCGAGTTTTATTCCGGATTTAGTCGGCGCGGCGAAGATGAGCGAGTCGTTGTGCGAGAATTGTTTAAACATTTTGAAGCTCTTATCGGAGGAAGTGTTTGATTTCTCGAGAGGGGAAATGACGCAGGATAAGATTAAGAGTTTGAAGACGAGTTTGAACGCGGAGTTTGCGATGATTCACGAGTTGTGCGAGTTTGTGTTGACGAATTCGCAGAAACCGGAGTTGATTTCGCAAACGTTGGTGACGTTGCACGCGTTTTTGACGTGGATTCCACTCGGGTACATCTTCGAGAGTCCTTTGTTGGAAACATTGTTGAGGTTGTTTCCGAACCCGACGTATAGGAACGTGGTGTTGCAATGTTTGGCAGAGATTGGGAGTTTGCTCGTGGACGCGCAATACAACGGGAAGTTCGTGGCGATGTATACCGAGCTGATGAACCATTTGGCGACGGCGTTGCCGAGGAACACGAACATTCCGGAAGCCTACGCGAACGGATCGGACGATGAACAAGCGTTCGTTCAAAACTTGGCCATTTTTTTCACGCAGTTTTTCAAAGCGCACGTGAAGTTGTTGGAAACCACGCCCGAGTTGCAAAGCGGCTTGTTGAACGGTTTGGAGTATTTGTTGAACATTTCGTACGTGGACGAACCGGAAGTGTTTAAAGTGTGTTTGGATTACTGGCACGCGTTGGTGTGCGACTTGTTTCAAGCGAGCGATTCCGGAACTGGCTCGGGTGGACAGGACGGTTTCCCGAATGCGGTTGATTTCACGTTTGGCGCGCCCGCCGGCGGCGGAGCTCAACAAAACGGGTCTTCCTCTGGGTCGCAAAGACGCGCGTTATATTCCGCGCCGATGAGTAAATTGAGAATGTTGATGATTTCGAGAATGGCGAAACCCGAAGAAGTGTTGATCGTGGAAGATGAAAACGGAAACATCGTGCGCGAGACGTTGAAAGACAACGACGTTTTGGTCCAATACAAAATCATGCGCGAGACGTTGATTTACTTGGCGCACTTGGACCACAAAGATACCGAGCAACAAATGTTGGAAAAGTTGAGCAATCAATTGAACGGCCGAGAGTACACGTGGAACACGCTGAACACGTTGTGCTGGGCGATTGGAAGTATTTCCGGGTCCATGCAAGAAGACCAAGAGAATAGATTTTTGGTCACGGCGATTCGAGACTTGTTGAACTTGTGCGAAATCATGCGAGGGAAAGATCACAAGGCGGTCATCGCGAGTAACATCATGTACGTCGTCGGTCAGTATCCAAGATTTCTTAGGTTACACTGGAAGTTTTTGAAAACTGTGGTGAATAAACTGTTCGAGTTTATGCACGAAACCCACCCCGGAGTGCAAGACATGGCGTGCGATACGTTCTTGAAAATCACCATTAAGTGCAAGCGCAAATTTGTCATCACGCAAGTCGGCGAACACGAGCCGTTCGTGGAGGAGTTGTTGAGAGGTTTAACGAACACCATTCGCGATTTGGAGCCGCACCAAGTGCACATCTTTTACGAAGCCGTCGGACACATGGTTTCCTCGGAACTGAACTTGGCGAAAAAAGAGGAATACGTGCAGAGATTGATGACGCCGCCGAACGAAACGTGGAACCTCATCATGACGCAAGCGAGGCAATCGAGCGAGAGTTTGAAGTCGCAAGAGGTCATCAAGAACATCTTAAATATTTTGAAAACAAACACGCACTGTTGCATTTCGCTCGGGCAGCCGTTCCAAAACCAAATGAGTTTAATTTACGGCGATTTGTTGAACGTGTATAAACTCTACTCGGAGTTGATTTCAGCCGCCATCGCGGAAGGCGGACCATACGCGTCGAAATCCTCGTTCGTAAAACTCACTCGCTCTGTAAAAAGAGAGTGTTTGCGATTGATCGAAACCTTCGTGGAAGGCTGCGAAGATCCGCACTTGGTGGCGCAACAGCTGGTCCCGTTAATGTACGATCCGATCCTGGGCGATTACGCGAGAAACGTCCCGGACGCGCGGGACGCCGAAGTCTTATCACTGTTCGCCGCCATCGTGAAGAAAGTAAAAGGTGCGATGATTGACGAGATCCCGAAGATCTTTGACGCGGTCTTTGAGTGCACGTTAGGGATGATTACGGTAAACTTTGAGGATTATCCGGACCACCGTTTGAAGTTTTTCTCGTTACTTCGTGAAGTGACCAATCATTGCTTCCGCGCCATCGCGACGTTATCGCCTGAGCACTTGAAGTTGGTCATCGACTCCATCGTTTGGGCGTTCAGACACACAGAAAGAAACGTCGCGGACGAAGGGTTGCACTTACTTCTCGAAATGATGAAGTACTTTCAAATGTCCGAGTTTTGCAACGCGTTTTATCAATCCTTTTATCTCACGTTGTTATCTGAGATTTTCGCGGTGTTGACGGATGGGTTCCACAAACCCGGGTTCAAGTTGCACGCGTTGTTGTTGCAAAACTTGTTCACCGTCGCGGACTCGCCAGAGAGATTGACGGCCTCGTTGTGCCCGCCGGAAAAACAAGGTCAATACTCCTCCAACGCGCATTTTATCAAAGACCACGTGGCGACGTTATTAGCCGGCTCGTTCCCGAACATGTCCGCGGGCGACGTCGAGCGATTCGCGAGTGGCATGATGGAATATAAAAGCGATTTGGTCCAGTTCAAGAACCACTTGCGCGACTTCTTAGTCGCGAGTAAACAGTTCTCGACCGCAGATTTCGCAGAAGAAGAGAAAGCTAGGTTGGCAGAGGTGGCCAAGGAACGCTTAGCGGCGGTTCCGGGGATGATTGCGCCGAATGAATTAAACATGGACGACGACGAAGATTAAGAAGAAAAAGAAAATCTAAGCGGCAGCGAAGCTTACATATACTACTACTACTACCACTAATACTAATAATAAAAATAAGATTGAATAAATAGACGCTGCTAAAAGCTACGGCACATTCATACTAATATACAAACTAATTACAACACTTTATCGTACTTCTCCATCAAGTCTTCTGCGGCTTTGTCGTACGTTTGCTCCTCTAAGTTTTCCAAGAACAACTCGTCCGCGCCGCCTTGATCGGCCCCTTTTCTTTCACCGCTCTCCTCGTCGAAATCGTTTGGTCTCGAACGTTTCGACGCTTGGTCGTACGCGCGATCGTAATGGTGCACCAAAATCTCCTCCACGAACTGATCCCACTTCTTCTCCGCGACTAGACTTCTCCACTGATTGACGCGTTCGTTCCCTACTCTCTTCTCCAACACTTGCAATTTTTCCAACAGTCTCGGAACTTCCGTCGTCTCGAAGTGCTCGTAATTTTGCCTAATCCATTTGACCCGGTGTTCCATCGGTATGCTCAATATCGTCGCTTTACCTTCACCCATTCTCTTCCAAGTCATCGTCGGTATTTGCACTTTACCAATCATCGACGACTCGCCTTCCACGAAAATAACTCTCTTCTCGTCAAACTTTCGCATCTTATGCGCCAACCTCGAATCGAACATTTTTTGACTCGGTTGCCCGACGAATCCATTCTCTGGATCTTCCCCTAATACCGACCCTCTATGTTCAGCGAAGCGCTCTAAATCAATCACTTGAGCACCCCGTTTCTCCAACGCGTCCAACAACTTTCCCTTCGCGCACCCGGTCTTCCCGGCGACGACGTGGTAACGAAACTTTGCCGCTTCCTCTTTGAGATACTTCAAAGTCGTCTCTCGATATTTCTTATACCCGCCTGGAACGTAAGACACGTCAAAACCGATTCTCGACAGCACGTGCGCTAACGAGAGCGACCGTTCCCCGCCTCGAAAACAATACACGCACACCTTCGTCGTCTTCGGAAGATGTAAAAAATGTTCCTCTAAAATTTTACTTAGATTCTCGCTCGTCAATTTCGCGCCCAGCTTTTTCGCCTCGAACGGGTCGACTTGGACGTACATCGTCCCTATTTCTTCTCTCTGCTGATCGCTCAAGACGGGCGTGGAGATGGCGAACGGAACGTGGTCGTCTTTGTATTCCGAGGGCGATCGGACGTCGCAGACTAAATCGTACATTTCCGGGTCGAATTCATTGCTTTCCACGAGCGCTTTTTTGATGCGAGGACCGAGGTCGAGGTACTCCGGCGGGTAGGTAAAGTTATCTCGGCGAAGAACGTCTTCTTTGCCAGAGGAGGCTGTCGTCTTTGTCGTCGTCTTTGTCGTCGTCGTCGCAGCTCGTCTCGACCACCACGGTAGCAGGAACGCTCGGTTTCTCTCGCCGTTGTTGTTGTTGTTGTTGTTTCCAATTCTATTGTGCCGCCATGACCAAGACGACGACGACGACGACGATGACGATGACGAGAAAGAACAAGTCGTCATCGACGGGGCCATTCTTAGTAGTGTCGTCCTCGTCGTGAAATAACAGTAATAATAAGAATTACAGCTCCTCGGGACGATTTTACCGCGTTGCAACCAC
>Ga0209832_1001851_pt1 | contig 11267 bp, 9 predicted proteins | sample COGITO_mtgs_1104_2_FD_185516 | JGI IMG/M metagenome (GOLD analysis project Ga0209832, IMG submission 185516) | Pelagic marine microbial communities from North Sea - COGITO_mtgs_110407 (SPAdes) (version 2) | ecosystem: Environmental > Aquatic > Marine > Epipelagic ...
CAGGCGTTTCGTAGCTGTAAGACCAGGCTTCGAGTTCGCGGGCAGCGACAGCAGGAAGCAGGAGGGAAAAAGCGGCGAATTTCATTTTTTCCTTTGTGGTGTTTGTTTCTGTGAAAAAAATTTAAGTTGGAGAGGATATTAGGTTAGCATTAGCGTGCATGTGTAAAGCAATGTTAAATTGTTTGCACAAGGGTGAACATAATGAGGTGTTCGAGGAAACCACGGGTTCAAAGGACCGATTGCACCATGGTAACACTTCATTTTCAATTTTAGATTTCTGTCAATCCCACACTCTGACCGCCTACAGATTTCTCGCAACAAATCAGAAGAAGCGGTCCGATATTACACAGGCGAGGGGTAAACACTTCCATTGCGAACATGAGGGATAAAATAACTTACAACGTGAGGTTTATTGACTCAATTAAAGGTTATTCGAAATATTCGGGGATAAAATAAAAAAACGTCTGGCTGGTTGAAATTTTCTCTGCAGGTCAAAAAAAAAAGTTTGGAGTTTTCAGGAAGTTTGGTTTGAAAAAAAGGTTTGGTTTGGTTCTTAACGGGGACAAAAATTAAGTAGTCGAGAAATCATGTTTTTTCTCTCTCTTGCTGCGGTTGTTACCCTATCAATGGCCATAGATGGTTACGTAAATACATTATTTTTATTTACAATTTCCTTAAAGCGACGAAATTTGCAATGAAAAAAAAATTAAAAACAATTTCCTTAAAGCGACGAAATTTGCCGTTTCAATACTAGTGAGGTGGTCTCCTTGTCATTGTTCTCCTTTATAGATTTCGTGTCCATATCATTGTCATTTTTTCCTCCACCTTCTTCCATCTTTTTGGATTCGAGGTAATCTTGGTTGGGATTAATGTTTGTCATCTCGAAGTTGCTGCTTCCCCTTTCTCTCGTGGGCATCAAGTCTCGCAAGCTTCGAGAACTGGCTGCTTGTTTCGCAGCCTCAGCGCCATTGTCAAACAGCGTTAGCAGTGCAGGAAAGAAGACAAGAGCAAACCAAACACTACAAATTGTGTTAATGGCAATGATGATGCCCATCTTGAAGAAAAAGACAATTGAGCAAAGAAGCAAGAAGATGCAACTTCCGAAAGTGGTAACAGCCGCTCCTAATACACTGTTTCCAATTATTGCCAGTGCTTCCCTGACTTTGAGATGAGCATTCTTGGCGTGGCTGTGCATGAAAGCATGGGCTATGTGCAAACAGTAGTCACAACTCATGCCAACAAAAATTGTGATACTAAGTGCCTCCATTGCCCCCAAGCTCCAGTTCATGATCACAACCATGTACCACAGCAAACTCAAAACAATGAAGAATATGCATAATGTTGTCACCGTGGCTATGTACAGGCTCTTTGTGAACAAAACGATGGAGACGAAGGCACTTAGGTTACTGATAGCCCAGGCAGTTATAGTGCTGCGAATAAGCATGAGCTCAGTGGTGACCCGAACCCAGAGGAAGCTTGCCATCTCCCCCGTGCCCAAGGCTGCTGGAGCTCCTTCGTGAAGCTCCCCCATGAAGTTATTCCAGTTCGTTTGCAGCGCTTCCGCCTGGGCGGCTGCGATACCTTCATCGATAGTTGTATCAACGCCAATTCTTACCCACTTAACATCTCCTGTATTCTGGTCCATCCCGATATAATTTTTATGTTTGAAGGTCTTGATTGCTGGGCGACCAACTTTGCTTGGGTCCCTGACATAACCATTGGCAAAGAAGGTGGTTAGATTGGCGATTAAATTTGGCTTTGGAATAGGCAACGTTGCACTGCCACTAACGTTCAGCCAGTAGTCAAGGAGCTCGAAGGTGCAGTACCAATCGCTCCCATCGGGAAATACTAACAAATTCGTAGTAGCTCGAAATTTCTTGCAGACGTCTCTCAAGAATACCTGGACTCCAGAGTCTCCTATGTCAAAGTTTTCGTCGTATATTGGAGACCCACTGAGAAAGTCTTCGCTTGTATCTTTTCTGTCGATACCCGTGACACCCCAGTACACGTCTACGACAATATCCGTAGCCTTTTCGACAGTCTCGACGTTCTCGCACTGAGTCCCAACATAACCTGGGAAACACTGGCAAACCTCATTAGTACCAGTGTCAGCAGTGTTCTCTACGCATCGCCCGTGATAGTTGCAGTACTTATTATTACAGTCAATGGAAGTTGGTTGAGAGCTAGGGGCGCTAGAGGGTAATGCAGACGACGGTGCACTCGAGGGAGCGGGGCTTGGTTTCCCTGATGGCGCCATCGAAGGATGCGCCGACGGAGCTCTACTAGGCTGCAAAGTAGGCGAAATGCTTGGCATGGACGAAGGCTGCGTTGAAGGGGGTGCGCTTGGTGCCTCTGTTGGCGCGAAGGAGGGAGCACTGCTCGGTGAGACGCTCGGTTTGCTAGTCGGATTCGATGAAGGCGCTGAGCTTGGAGACTTCGTTGGTGGCGAACTAGGCGTCATTGAAGGCGCACCGCTCGGCGCACCAGATGGGAACTGACTGGGAGGAGAAGTAGGTGCGGCAGAGGGGAAGTCCGCGCAAGTTCCATCAAAACATGCCAATGACTCGCAATCATCAGCGTTGTTACAGTCTTTCCCGACTGCACATTGAGGACATCTGTCACCACCGCAATCAGTATCGCTCTCCCCGACATCTTTTGAACCGTTGGTGCAAGAAGCTTCACTCGGAGCTGCACTAGGGGCCTCGCTCGGGGCTACACTCGGCAAACCAGAGGGTGGAACACTCGGAGCGTTTGAAGGTAAATTCGTGGGTGCACCACTGGGTGCTTGACTTGGCGCGGCGCTTGGCGCAAGGCTTGGACTCACAGTCGGCCCAAAACTTGGTGCTGCACTGGGCACGCCACTCGGAAAAGCACTGGGAGGAACAGAAGGAGCTGAGCTGGGGGCTTCCACGCACTTGCTGCTCAAGCAGGCGAAGCTCGAACAGTCTGAATCCACAGAGCAGACTTTGTCCACGGCACATCTCGGGCATTCGTCACCACCGCAGTCAACGTCCGTCTCCTCTCCGTTCTTTACGCTATCCGTGCAGCCTCCTGCTGTAGGTGTATTTGTCGGTGCCACCGAGGGAGCGTCAGAGGGAAGGTTGCTTGGAGCCTGAGATGGTGCATTGGAAATCGTGGGAGCACTAGAGGGAGCACCAGAGGGGGCTTCGCTTGGCACCATTGATGGGTTCTCGGACGGTGCCAGCGAAGGTGCGAGCGAAGGGAATGTGGTCGGTGGCACGGAGGGAGCTTGCGAAGGCGATACACTAGGGAAAGCCGATGGCGCACTGCCGCAGGTCCCTCCTGCACAATTCTGTGTTACGCAGTCTCGCCAGACTGAGCATTGCTTGTTCTCGGCGCAAGGAGGACAGTCGTCTCCCCCACAATCTTCGTCCGACTCGTCCGCATCTTTAATACCATTTGTGCAGTGCGGCTGCGTTGGCGCAATACTTGGAACCTCACTCGGTGCTCTGCTCGGCGCCTGAGATGGCGCTCGGCTCGGCGCCTCGGATGGCGCTCCGCTCGGCGCTTCGGATGGCGCTCTGCTCGGTGCTCGGGATGGAGCAGCGCTGGGTGGCATGGACGGAGCTCGGGACGGGGCTTCACTCGGTGAATCCGAAGGGGCACGCGAAGGAGGCAACGACGGTGCATCTGATGGGGCGCTCGAAGGTGATGAGCTTGGGCTAGACGTTGAGGGTGCGCTGGAAGGCGCTAATGATGGCGCCCCTGACGGCTCACTACTCGAGGGTGCCGAAGAGGGTGCGTTTGATGGAGCGTTAGTTCTCGCCTCTAGGTTGATTCGGAAGGATAGAGGGTCGCTGCTTGGCCCACTATCGGACAAGTGAAAGGTATATTGAGCTCGGCAATCGTCAGCGCCTGGACCTCTTCCATCCGGGCAAACAAACACCTGGGGCTTCAGTGTAATAGTGAGAGTCGCAGTCTTCCCTGCATCGACCGACCCGCTGTATTTCGAAAGGGTCATCCAATTTGGCAAACCCGATGCGTCATCGTCAAACTGTATAGAGCTTCCCTGCGCGTCTTGGTGGTACAGATAAAAGTTCAAATTGGTCTCGCCAGGGTTCAGGAGTGTGACGGTGGTTACGTCATCTCCGTTCGTAAAATCAGGAGCGATATCATGCGCTGAAATGACCAACGGATCAGCAACAATATTCCTGGAGGTTAGGCCGGTCGTCGTGTCTAGGCTGCAATCTGCCCCATCATAGCCAGTGTAACACTGACACTTGCCGATCACTTGATTACATCTACCGTTGCCAGAACATATTTTTCCGCCGACGGTAGGGCACACAGCACCACTGCCGCCACTGCCGCCGCCGCCGCCGCTACCACTGTCTGAGGGTGTTCCTCCTCCACTATCCATGACTCCCCATGCGACTGCATCAGCAGCGTCAACGTCCATGCTAGTGCTGGCTACGTAGTCGCTGTTGACAACCTCAAGCATACCTAAGTTGTGAGTTTCAGGAAAGAAAGAAGGCGGTTTGTCGGCTGGCACTAAAAGGAGGAAAGCTGATACGGCACTCAGCACTACACAGATGGTCACAACAAGAACGATCACATGACGCATTTTGTAGATAAAGGGCGCCCACGTGTTGTGAAAGAATATGTCTGTCCAGGTCCAACCTTCGTCAGCAGTCAACCAATTATCTTCTCGGGTGTAATCAACAGTCGACCGTGGGCCCATCACCGAGTCTCCAAAATTTTTAACGGAACCAAAAAACCTTCGGCTGCTGCTGCTACTGCTGCTGCCGCCGCCCTTTTTTGAATTTGAAGACTGAAAATCAAGCAAGCCTGGCCTGCTATCGCCGTCTGCAGGCCCACCAGCTTTTGCCCTTGGTGCTACGGGAAGGTGATTTGCCTCGGTTTCTACGTCAATGTCCGACGGATCGACGGACTCGTTGTCGTCGTCGTCGTCGTCGTCGCCGTCGCCGTCGCCGTCGCCTCCGTATTTCCTGAAGGAGTTGCTCTTACTGTTCTTGAAGTTTTTCCTCATTTTCGCGTCAGGATTCCTCTTACGACTACTGATGATGCATGAACACCATTTGTGCTCGCATATTGTGATACTGGGAAAATAGGTGAGCACGATAACGAAATTAACAACCACTACCAATCCCATAAACAAACCGAATTCTCTGATGACAGGTAGGCTCGAAACCCAGTTCGCAAAGAATGACGCTGCCGTCGATACACTCGTGACAAGCATCGCCGAGCCTGCTCTCCTAAATGTCAGTCCCGTCCTCAGAGGAATATCGTCCTCGATATCAGGGTGCTCGTTTGCGACGACGTCATACGTGTCAAAGAAGACAAATATGTCGTCCGCGCCGATGCCCATAATGACGAACAAGGACAAGAAGTTTAAGATGCTCATGTGATCGATCCCGATTATACTCGTATAGATAAACATTGTGATGGGTATACTTGCAAGCACCCCTAGCATCCCCATGACGCTGATAATTATTGACTTCGTGTGGATCCAGACAAAGATGAGAACGGTCAAGAAGGACAGAGTCGCGAATTTGGCGTCGCTTAAGACAGCCAAGTCGACCTCCCAGTCGAACAGCATGCCAGTGTCGTAGTAAAGAAACCTCATGTCACTGAGCTTGGCGTCCTCGGTTTGGGCAAGCGGAACAATGTCGTGGATCAAAAAATGTTTAAACGCATCATCGTTTTCCTGGCTCGTAGGATACTCGAATGCAAAAGAACTCCGGGTGAGGTTGCTTTGCCTGTAGTCCAAACTGAAGTAAAGATCCATAAAAATCGCAACACCGCTCTGTGCCATACCTTTGAGGGTGTCATCAATATTCAATAGCTGAGGATTGCCATTGGCATCGTCACTAAAGAACCATCCTGTGATGGAACTCGCCTGCTTCGCACATTTGTTCTGATCCGATGTCTTCCCAGAGTAGTAGGACTTCCTCCTGCAAAAAGTGTTGTATTTGGAGTGCCCGTAAATCCTCTCTTCAAAAGCATGGATGGCCCACATATTTGCGTTGTTAAAGACGTTGCTCGGACGATTTCGCTGCACGTATACAAATGTCACCGTCCTGTCGGTAACTCCTTCTCGCTTTGCCAGAGACCGTCCGTGAGCATCAAAAAGGCCATCAGAAAGTACAACTCCAAGACCGTTAGCGGAGTAAATAAGATCTCCGTTGCTATCAAACTCTGTTTCCCCGTCACCAATGATACTCAGCGAGTTTTCCACGAGTGGATTGGAGTGGTTCATATAGGTAGTGCGACGGTAGGGCCAGTTGTTGTTTTGACTGTTGTCAGACACAGCAGCAGCCAAAGCATCATAAGACTGCGTCACTGGCGAGTCCGACTTGATGTAGTTCTGGGTCTCCTTATCAATCGAGAAAGAACGGAGGGTGCCGCACTGCAAAAAGGTCGTGGTGTGTGTGTGTGCGTGTGTGAGTGTGTGTGTGTGAGGGTGTGTGAATGGACCCGTGGGAGCGCACGTACACCTTTTTGCTTCACTCACTTTTGTAAAAACGGCCAACCCACTCAGGAGAATCATCAGAATTGCCATCACGATGAAATTGAAAAAAGGGTATCTTCCAATCAACTCAGCATAGAACCATCTTTGGTTATTAAGGTGTGCTAAAGAATCCAGAGTCTTGTTGACGCGGCAGGATTTGACAACGACTATGCCAAACATACTAACAAAAAAGAAAAGGGTTAAGGTTAGTTATTCTGTTAGAGGAAGATAGCCAGCAAAACAACAACAATACACTCACATAAGGACTCCATATGCCACAAGCAACCCCCAGAAAATAGCATCGTCGCTGATGGTCACTGCATCGTCGTCGCACCAAAGATTCTTGATTTCATACATTGCTGGATGGGACGGAGAGGAGAAGGGAGAATTTTGGAAGTTATGTATTCGAAGGGAAGAAAAAATGAAAGTTGTTAGCGAGGGTGCTTCTCACTTCGGACGTTTTAATGATGATTCATATGCTAAGACTATCACCCCAGAACGATACCAACAATATAAATGCCTTTAATAAATCAAAAAGGGTAATGATTGAAATTTTCTTCTCAAAGAGAGGCAAGCAAAAATTCCAACCAAAATTTCGAACGAAGGAGACAACCCCGATACCTATCGGAGTTGGAAAGCATACGAAGTAATAGAAGTGGAATGCCAATTGGGTAGATGTGTATCGTTCGATCGGTCGTCCAACTGGGCCAACGAAGTCAATTTGAAGGGAAACAATGCTTACACAGAAGACACGCAGGCAATTTATTATTGGCATGGGGCTCTGGAGAGGCCTAACGTAATTGTGAAAATCTTCACCAACTTGCTTTGTTGTCTGCCGATGCTGTCCTTAACGCTGAGTACTGTCGATTCGTAAAAAACAGTTTGATGTATGGGAAGTATCTCTGCATAGTTATTGATGCTGTGCCTGGAAAGTTATTTCCAGACAGCTCCAATAGTCGGTCTACCAAGGCAACACTGAACAACTCTTGGAAAGCCTCAGGCCTTACAACAGTTCTTTGGCCACCTACAAGGCTCTTGATTTGTGGGTGGCCGAACATGCCTTGCCTTCGCTGCACAACGATTATTATTTTGCCACTCCCAGTGAAATGCTGGGGATGGAATACACACAGGTTTTTAGCCAGAAGCTCGGAATCGGACAAACTAAAAAATGGGGAGTTGTACGTACGTTTGTGGAAACTACCATCCATTCCTAAAAAATGTATAAAATCACGTGACAAGGATCTTTTTTTCAGCCCTTTCCCCGTCGCCTTCTTCCAGGTCCTTTTCCACCCACATATCGTATTCTTTGATGAGATTTACTAGCTCTCCGACAGCTTGTTCATTTGGAATGGATTTTTTAATCACTTCTTTGCCGTAATACAGATCGACTTTTCCGGGTAGTGTGCCCACATAGCCGAAATCTGCGTCAGCCATTTCTCCTGGCCCATTGACGATGCAGCCCATGACTGCTACTGTGACCCCCGGAAGGTGACCAGTCGCCTCGCTAATCTGTGCCGTCGTCTCCTGAAGATCAAAGAGGGTGCGGCCGCAGCTTGGACAGCTCACAAACTCAGTTTTTGTGCTCCTTAACCTGCAACCCTGTAGCAAACTAAAACTGGCTTTCCGCACAAAATCGAGGCTAAATATATTGCGGTCATAATTGTCATTGCTGAAGTCAATCATTATGCCGGCCCCAAAACCATCGGTAAGAGAGCTGCCAGCGCCCATGCCTAGCTGAAGCGACAGCTCATTGGTGTCATCGGTCACGGAGGTTGTGAAGTGATGGATGACAGGGATCTTGATATTGTTCCTAGTCAGACTCTCAGAGAGACGTCGACTCGCATGCAGGGAAGATAGCATAGCTTTCGGGTTATTGAATATCATGACAGGATCAAGGTTGACTAGCTGCTTAAGCTCGTCATCGCTTTCGTCGCCCTGAACTTCGACGGCTAATCGAATCGCACCATCTGGTAACTCCCCTTTTCGCGCTATGGCATTCCTCAAACTCATGTGTGCCACTGCGTTCGTAATGGGGCGCTTTTCAAGAAGATCGGCAGGAACGATAACGCCCATACTGATTTCCAGGAGCCTCTTTAAAGCAAGCTCCTTCTGCCGGTCATCAGGATCCGGGAGATTTTTTAAAAAGATGCTATCGACGGTAGCGATGTCCTTGAATGGCATACCAACGGCTGTCTTGCACCCAAGACTTTGGTAGAAATAAGGCGTATTCTGTTTGCTGAGCATCTCCATGTCATCAACAATGCAAATCACGGAACCATCACGGTGCAGGATGCCACGCACATCAAACTCTGTTCCCAAATCACTCTCTCTCTGCTCCGGCAAGTTATATTCCCCGCGAGAGTAACTGGTAAAGTCGTGTGTGTACTCAAATTCCGGCACATTTGATTGTTTTTCCTAGGAAAGAAAGGATTGGTTAGGTTAGCAAGGGATACTCGGATGAGCACAGAGACAGAAACAAAAGGTTCAGACAACATAAATATCACTCACCACCTCTGTCAACCGTTCGACAGCTATCTCAGCCAAACGGTTGCAAGGTTTGTACTCGAACTCGGGGTCTTCCGTCAAGCTAACTCGGATTGTGTCCCCTATTCCATCAGCCAATAGTGATCCTATCCCGATGGCGCTTTTCATCCGCCCATCTTCCCCCTCTCCAGCTTCTGTAACCCCCAAATGAATCGGATAGTCCCAGCCCAACCTCTCCATCTCTGCAGAGAGAAGCCTGTATCCTTGGACCATCACTAAAGGGTTTGATGCCTTCATGCTGAACACGAAGTTGTGGTAATTCTCTGAGCGACAAATATCAGCAAACTCAATCGCCGACTAAGGTGTTCAGGAATCAAGGTGCGTTCCAGGGTGAGTTGTTTTAGCCGGAAGAGAAGAAAAAGAGAAGATGAACGAACACGTTGACGTAAGCTCACCTCGACCATCCCTCTCGGTGTATCTCCGTAAAAGCTCAACACTCTTGAGCTCAAACTTCCGTGGTTCGTCCCAATTCGCATCGCCCTGTTCAGCTCCTTACACTTTTTAACCAGCGGCAGCATAGCCTCGTAAAGGTAGCTGCGCTCCTTAACATAGTCTTCCTCCGTCTCATACACGTGGTCGTCAAAATCCTTCCGGCCGTCGGCGAAATTTCCGGGGTTCACTCGAATCTTAGAAGATGTTGGAGGGGGAGGGGGAGGTGGAAATAAAGTTTGTCAAATGATTAGCTTGAACCTTGATGATGAGCAGTAAGAGCTTGCATGAGAACTCACCTTTTCAACTGCATCTGCAACCATCAACGCTACCGCCGGATTAAAGTGCATGTCTGCGCACAACGCGATCGTATCGTAGCCTCTTTTGTCAAGCTCCTCCCTAATCTTCTTGCAAGCAGCAGCCTCGCGCTTCCCCTGAACAGTTATTCTCACAAGGTCAAAGCCCTCCTCGGCGCACCTGCGAGTTAGTTTTTTTGTTAGATAATAAGAAAGACTAGCTACAAACAAATGTTAACCAAGGCAATCTCAGCGGTGGTCGCCTTGATTAGCCGCTCACCTGATTATCTGCTCCACTGATGCCTCTACATCAGCTGTGCTAGTTGTTGCCATGGTTTGTCGCACAATCCTGTGATCGCTCCCGAACTTAACCTGCCCCGCAGTCACCGTCCTTGTTTTTCTCCTTATGACCTCAGACGTCGACGGGCAGTATTGCTTCAGGGGTCCAAATGCAGCATCACGTGCTCCAGATTTTACTGAAGGGGTCCAGGCAATCGGAGGCAATGAGTACTCCTCCGTTGAGGCCGCTTTCATCGGAGCGTGGTTTCGTACTGAATTTTTTGCTGTCAAGCAAAACGAGGAGAGAAACGAGGCCCTGAGGAGGAGGGAAAGGAGGCAGACACTTGCCATCAGTGGTGACCTCGGCATGTTCCTGTGGGTTTAAATCGATTTGGTCGCTATTTTCTTCTCTCTTCGCACTATCTGCACGTTTGTGGAGGCTTGGCGTGAGGGAAAAATAAAGCAGTTCTCAAAGTGCAAATGTGTTTTTAACTAATAATGTTCAATGTCGAAAACAACATGGCCCATGGCCCAAAACATTCTGAAAACACCTCGGACACCTACCTCGGACGCGGAAACCACATGACAAGCCGCACCAAAAAGTTAAAAGGAAATTAGAAAGATTCTCTTCTGCTTGACCCCTCTGAAATATCCACGCTGGGGTTCAATTTTTACTCTTCCTTTAAAGAAAGCCCTTCTTCGTTTGCTTTGTCGGAATAACAATATCTCACTGTAGGGGGCTTCTTCGAAGGGGAAGTTTTCAGCAAGAAAGTTGCTCGCGGACACACATCCATACACACACGGTTCCTTTTCTTGAAAGACTTCGACTGCGGCTGGAAAAATTTTCAAAGTCGCTACTACTACCCCCTGTACAAACAACAAACAGTGAATCATTGACGACGACTTCAAGATGGCCAAACTCTTCCTTCTTCTGTCAATTCCTACTTTCATGTCCCACGCTATCATGCCAAACTCTTATGATTTCAGGGATGTTACCTGTACACCGGGGGAGTATGGTCCTGGTCAGGGCTGGGAAGAGGGTAACTCTGACAGTGGATGGGGTGATTGCCATGATGAGAAAATTGGAGGGCCAGGGGGTAAAAAGAGCATGTGTGTGAAAGCTTGGATTAACGAAAACGAGACAAAGTGGGATTGGCGATGCACTTGTAGTAGCACGTGGCCGTTGCAGGGACTGAATTGCGATGAGCCTACCGAACACTATGTAATTT
>Ga0209832_1001858_pt1 | contig 11256 bp, 8 predicted proteins | sample COGITO_mtgs_1104_2_FD_185516 | JGI IMG/M metagenome (GOLD analysis project Ga0209832, IMG submission 185516) | Pelagic marine microbial communities from North Sea - COGITO_mtgs_110407 (SPAdes) (version 2) | ecosystem: Environmental > Aquatic > Marine > Epipelagic ...
TTTATAAAATGATACGGTTCCTAATATACGCGATTTGTATAATTCGGTGTTTTTAACGGCATCTTTATTATAATCATAAAAAAGATTCATAAATTTGTCTTGGGAATTAGGTAAACACGAATAATATTCCATTTTAATTTTTGCGTAGTCCGGTAATAATGTCTTTAAAATACCCATAAATTCTTCATTGTTTTCTGTGTTTTTTGATGGGTCTAATTCTAATTGTTTATTCACATTTTTAACGAAATCATTGGGAACACGTGTGACTGTTATATTATTATCTTTTTTTCTAATAATTATTTGGTCTATGGCTTCATGATTATCTAATAAAGATTCAATTTGAGCCCAATTAATATCTGTTGATGCTTTAGTAAAGGTTATTTCATATGCTGGTATTTTACCTCTAAGAAGATTGAATAATTTAGATGTTTCAAAAAGGTTATTAATCATAGGAGTACCTGATAAAAATACACAATTAAGATCTTCGGCATCCATAATTAATTCCTCTAAATAGCGAGCTCTTATTCCTGGTGATTTTTTTGCCATTGCGTTAGTAATATTGTGAACTTCATCTATAATTAATACTGAATTATCAAACACGCGATCCTCTTTCATTTTAACTAATTTCTTTTCGTTTAATCCATCAATGTGATAGAATTTATATTTTTTGTCTATTAATAATGATATTTGATTATCTACTTCTTCTTGATCCTTTTTGCTTAATTTTTCATAGTTGGGTTCCTTGGAAAAATCAATGAACCATGCTCCAGTTGCGCCTTTTTTTATTGTTATTCCTAGTTTTTTTGCGTATGATTTCATAGGGTCATCTTTCGAACTAAAAGTATGGAAAAACCAATGTTGATTAATGCGAAAATAATCGAAACCACATTTCTTCAAATTTTCTATGAAATTCTGTTTTAACGATTTATTCAATAATACAATAATATTTTTTTCACTACGAAACCCCTCAGCAATTGCAATCGAACCGCAAGTTTTCCCTACTCCTAAACCGTGATACAATAATATTCCTCTATATGGTGATTGTGTATCCAAATAGTCTCTTATTATTTTCTGGTGGTTAAAAAAGGTGAATTTAGCAGACTTTTCGAATTTACTGGTTCCTTTGATACGATAATTGGCATACATAGTGTCGAACCAATTAAGGAAACCTTTGCGATTCGGTAATACGTAATAACTAGGAACAACTTTCTCTATTTTTGGAATGTGTATTTTAGAAGGTAATTCCGACATTTTGAATATTTTCTTTTTGGTTGCTTTTACCCTTTCATTAGAAACTGGTTTAGGATAATCGCAATAGGCCCATTTTTTTATTTTTTTAGTTTTTTTACTAACTTTAGTGGCGCACCAACTTCCACGTTTTCCTTTATAACATTCATTGTATTCTTTTTCATCATATACAAATGGAAAGATACATTGACCGTCTTCTATGGAAAGTCCTGGTAGATTTTCTATTATATCTTCCTCATTACTTAATTTGACTTTCATATTATTATAATTAAATATAAAAAAATTATAGCATATCCATAGTTATTAATATTTCTTTACACGCGTTTTGTTCCGCAGTTTTCTTTGTGTTCCCAATTCCCTCACCTATAAATTTATCGTGTGTGTCGTATACACCCATTTTTATAAATGAATCATTTTTCTCTAATTGTTTAAAACTTAACTTCTGTTGATACATTTTCATATAATGTTTCGTTAAACGACCTTTATAATTCGTGTCGGTCATAATTAATTCAGCAAAATCAACCTTTTCTTCTAGAAGATTTACGAGGAATTCATTACATACTTCGTATCCCATATTTCCAAAATCCAAAAACATCGCCCCTATAAATGCCTCGAAAGTATCTTCTAAAATATCTATAGATGACCTACCATTATGGATGTCTTCCATATGTCGCGATAAAATGATATATTCACTAAATCCAAGTTCCTTCGAAAAATAGGCCAAAGCGTGTTTTCTTACTAATTTAGTCTTCATTACACTAAGAAAACCTTCATTTTGATTATAATAGCGTTCATATAGATAATTAGCAACAATGGCACCTAAAATAGAATCTCCTAGAAACTCCAAACGTTCATAATCGTAATTATAAAGTTCTAGAGCACCTTCCGGTTTGTCTACAATACCTACTTCCGCAATAAGTTTCTCATTACGTCTATATGAAGAATGAATAAAGGCTTGTTGGTATATGGCTATATTTTCTCCAGATTTTAAATTATCCGATAATTTATGAATACCATATTTATTTATAACTTTCACTATAAATTCAACAGATAGTAGTTTATTGTTAAAATTATACGGATTGATTTTTGTTTGTTCTTCTTCCATACTTGAAATATTTTATTGTGTAAAATTTATATACTTAAAAAAAAATCAAATTTAAATAATATACATGTTTGAATACATAATGAATTTCTTCTATGGACCCGACAATACTAAATCGCAAACACCTAATTTCATCAAAACAAATGCGGCCGAAGCCGAAGCCGAAAATAAACACCAGAAACCTGATGGATATAAAAATATAAATACTTCACAATCACAATCAAAGAACTAGATATTTTAGTATTCGTTCACTTACTTTATTCCCTATTTTTCTATTATTTATTTTAATTTCAGCTATATTTTCGTGACTATATGTTTTAATATTATAAATGACGTTTTCAAGCGTATTATATTTCTCAAGTATGGCCTTAGCTTTAGCCACCGACATTCCAGGTATTTGAGCTAATACTATTATTTGATAATTCTCGGGTGTCATATTATCTTTTTTTTTAGTTTTAATAGTATTTAGGTATTCGGTGCTACTACCTCCATTTAAACCAGAACCTGAAGTTTCATTAAGAAATTCCGCATTTGCTTCAAACCTTTTTTGTATAGTTTCAATGAACATAATAGACTGATTTATATTGGCGCATTGGAATACTTTAATATTGTCTCGTAATAACATATTTACTACAGACCCGAAATAAGTAGAATCGTTCTTATATGGAATAGAACCTTCAATTAAATAGATAATTTTACTCAGTGGATAATTAGCCAATAAGCGAGCCTTTTGTTCTCGGTATCGTCCATCCTTAATTGAACTATATAAATCACTTACACTTTTACGTTCTATTATATATTTCACTTCAGTATTATCATTATCATTTATTCGAAAAATAATATCACCCAATTCTAATTGCTCTATTAGAATACGCGGTTTGTCTTTAAAATAGTCAATAAGTTTCCCTTCGCGGTTATCTAAAATTATACTGTAATCCATTTAATATTCTAGGGGATTTTTCTTAATTCATTTATTTCAAAATCATTTTTTTAGAGTTTATTTCAACTTCATTTTTTTCAAGCATTTGGTATTATTCGAAACAAATAATAGTAGTAACAATAATACTAGTAATAAAAATAATACTCCATTAACTATTACCTTTTTATTTTGATCCATAAATTCAAAACACGACGCGGTTTTAAAGTCTTCTTTAACCGGACTGAATACTAGAGGTTTGAAGTAATTGTGATTAATAAACTCCTTTTTTTCGTTTTTATTATATACTCCGTTATCCATATAACATAATAAAGAAAATAAAATATTGAAATATAATAATGATTGAAATAGGTAAAATTTACAAAAGTCAAGAAGCAACTAATCTTATGGATAATTTTAAACTAGAAGAACACTCTTTGCCTAAGCCTAAACCTAAGCCTAAATCCCTTAAAAATAAAAAGGTCAATAGAACATTTACTATTTATAATATTTCTAAACATCTTAGTTGTAAAGAACTTAATAATGAAGGTCGTTATAGAGCATCAAATCATAGAAATGCTGCTATTAAAGCATTTATCAATAAAAATAAAAATGAAAATAAAGAACGACACATTAAAAACTATATAACTATAAACGAACCTGCTTCAGGAATAGTGAAAACATTTAAAATAAGTCGCGGTGCTATGTTAAAACTAAATATTGAACCCGTAGAAACACCCAGTAATTGTGTTCGTAATACACTAAAGACTAAATCTAAACGTAAAAGTAAAAAACAATCAAAAAAAAATAATTGATTATATTAATGTATTCTCCTGCTGATATAAGTGAAAACGAGACTTTGAGTCATAGCAATTACCAACCGTGTTTCGGAAATTTTGCCAAAGAATGTACCGAAAACAACAATATCTATAACCGCAGTTTACCACTAGACAATTTACCTAAGGAAATTATATTGGCACCTAGATCTCTTAGCACTTCTAGGTGTAATATACAAAAATATAACCGACAATGCTATTTATTTCCACCCAAAACAGAGAAAATTGTTGCCGAATATAAAGACGCACTTGATGAAAAATATTGTCAGCAAAATTTCGTTAATATTAATGACGAAAGTTTTCTTTTTAATTTAAATAAAAGATATACAAAGCATAATGAAGCTAATATTGCTACACCTATATCGCCAATGTTAAATGATACTAAAAATAAAACTGTTAATTATTTGGATACATCGGACGAATTATTATTAGATGAATATACATTTGGTGATTATATCAATATCAAAACTAAGCGCAGAGACCTTTTAAAATAATTCAAGTTTAAATTTACACGTATTCATACAATTAAGAATAATAGCCTTGACATACCTACAATTTTTGTTTATATTGAATTTTATGGTCTTAGATTGCGATATATCTAAATTATATGTTTCAAGAGTAGTATAGGTCTTATTTTCACCCGCAACTAAAATTTTAACTTTATATACATAATTATTTAGATTGGTATCATTTTCTATAATCCCACCTCTAACAAATTTTTCATTTATTAAATCCATTTCTATTTCCGTATTTTCTCCAGTTGTATTTAATTGATCTACATCATAATTAGAAACATTTCCAGTAAGAATATAATCATTCTTTTTTACAATTGCTTCATCCCTAGAAAATTTTATTTGATTATTACTCTGATCGTGAAACATTAATTCCATTGAACAATTATCTCCCATTTTAATAGGATATACTTTGACAAATTGAACGTTTTTGTTAATAGGAAATTCTAAGAAATTTAATTCATTTTTAATTAATGCTGTTTCAGGTACTAGTTTACTTTCTATTTTTATTGTATCGTTAAATAAGGTTTGATTATCAATAGTAACAATTTTTTTACTTGGTAAATATTTAAACATACCTCCACGTGGCACATCTAATCCATTATATTCAATCAAACTTTGACCAGCACCGTTAGTGATCACTACAAATGTTTTATCTTGTATTTTCTTTAGTAAAAAGAAATATTCTTTATATTTTTTCAAAATGAAATCACTATCATTTGTAAAACCATTATCTTCAACGAAACTATTAATATTTAGTATATTAACACTGACATATTTACCCGATGACTTTATAAGTTTTACTATGTTATTGTCTTTATTCCATTCATATAAATAATCGGATTCGAATATAGTTCCTAAATCTGTAAAAATACCATCTTTTCCCGCGGTTTTTACATTAAATCTAATTTTATGATTATTTTGATCTACTGGAGTATATAAATATCCGCTTTTAATATTACGCTCTTTGAAAAAATTTACTAATAAAAAATCTCTTATTTTACATAAACTATGACCTTGTTTATAATGAATCTTATCTAGAATTATATCTATTTGGTCTATATCTTCAATAGGTGATCCATAATAATTATTCGCATTATTGTCATATTTACTAAGATTAATTTTAGAACTATTAGGTTCCAATAAACTTATTTCATTTTCGAATAGTTTTATTTGATTGGGTATTTTTACTCTTGGTTCCTTTTTATTTTTAATGAGCCAATATAATTCATATTTGCCTTCCTTTTCACTTACTGTATAAACTTGTTGATTTGTTTTACTATGATGAAATCCAAATTGTCTAGCACCACTTAAATATCTATCTTTCAATTTAAATAATATATGATTATTGTAGTAAATTGGCTGGGAATATTTACTATTCTTAAAGTCGGAAACCATTTCCCATATATGATAATCATAATTCATATTGATTTTACTTAATGTTTGAGTGAAAACCCCACATTTGTTTTCATATGGATTATACGCAAATGGAGCTAATTCTTGATAGCCAACTAAAAATCTTGTATAAGTGGGATGTTTTGGCATTATTTTCACCTTATCGCCAAATAATATAGGAGTATTCATCTTGGCATTATCCATAGGATAGAGTATCCATTCGTGTAATTGGATTTCTTCATTGGTTGTAAAAACACCTTCCATATTTTCACCTGTAGGACTAAATTTATTATATCCTTCACGATTTCCAGTTAAATATCTATCTTCCATAGCATAACATTGAAGTAATATAGTTTGACCATACTTTAGTGGGATTTCTGGTGATTTTTTTTTGACTTGAGTATTTTCTAGTGTTTTTACTTTCTCTTCTATCATTTCATCTCCAGCGAATTTAATTTGAACACCATTTTTTATTTCATATTCTGTTTTAGTCATACCATTTTCTTCAAAGAATTTAATTTTATCGTGGATTTTTAAAACACTTTCATCCTTGGAATAATCAGTATATTGTTCTTTGTAATATTCTTTAAAATATACAATGTAGCATACAAATAATAATACGCAAAAAATGAATTTGTCTATTTTTCTATTGATTAATAACAACAATAGTGATATAATAAAAATAATTAAAATATTGTCCATTATATATAAATTATAGAATTATTTTTCTAATAAATTATTCAATTTCTAATTAGATACAATTACAATTACCTATTATGATACATAGGTTATTTCTAATTTGGTTTTTGGTTTTCCATCATCATCATGTGCTTTTATATTACCATATGCCTGTAATATATTTTCATTATTAATAGCATTAGAATTAGTAATACTAGCCATTTTTTGTTCATCGGGAACAATTAAAAGAAATATATTATTTATTGAATGCGTGCTAACTAATTCGTTTAGAATATTACTAATATCTGGACTTTCAATAAGTCCTTCATCAGGATAAAGAACACCATTAGTATCATAATTCGTAACAGGCCATTCTATATAATCATTTGTATAAATATTACTATTAATAGTGTATTTATAATCTATAGCTGCTTTAACATCATTGTATTCACTTAATTTTATACCATATATTTTCATATGATTTTTTTGTTTTTCTTGTATTTCGTTATCAATATAAAATTTTAATTTTGCTTGACTTATATTACTTATATTACTTATATTACTTATATCAAAATTCAATAATATGATATTTTTAGATCCGTCGTATCCAAATTCTAAATCTGAACTGTCATCATATTCTTTATATTTACCTTTCCTCGAACCACTTGAATAAAATTCAACTGCCTTGGCGACTTCAATTAAGTCAGTAGTAGTTGGTCCAGAACTTGGTCTATCTTTCAATAATTCATTATAATAAATATCAAATATATTTTGCTTGGAGAAATACTCAAACAAACTATTTGTATCTAAATTAACACTATCTATATTATTTATTTTCATCATAACCATCATAATTAATATTTTTTGTAAAGGAGAGTATAATGACGACTGATTTAAATATTCGCCGTCTCTTTTTGAATATAATTCTACTTGTGTTCCTAATAATTTAGATTTGTATTTATTCAAATCGTAACTATCTGTACTATTAACTTCTATATTATGAATAGGGTCTTCAACAATAAAATCGTGACTATGGTAAAACCCACTTATTGGTTTATTGAAAAATGAAATTCGCGTATTTTTTATATTATTTTGGTTTTCTTCTTGGATTTTATTACATTTCAATTCTATTTTATCGTCTGATTTTAATAATTGCGATACATATTCATTATTTTGACACATTATTTGTTTTTCATTATATCCTGACATTTTTTCTGGGATAGTTAAACTAACAGTCGAAGGTGAAGATGAAGGTGGTACCGGTGCTGTATAATACCCATAATTTGCCTTAACTGGAAATGTATCATTACTAGATATATTTACAAATTCGAATACCTGATTACTTTCCGGATTTAATACATTAAAAGACGCCTTCATTTTTAAGAATAAATTTTCAAGTGTGGCTAATTTATTCTCATTGGGTAAACGAATTAAATATCTACTGTTTTGTTTTATAAGGTTTAATGGTGTCTTATTTTGTTCATTGGCTAGTATTAAATTACCGTCATTAGTAATACTAATAAAAAGATTCGCCTTTATATTTTTAATATAATAATTATCGATTTCTTTGATTATATTGAATTTATATATGTCAGAAACGGAACCCGGTTGGGATGTGTGTGGTTTTTGTGAATCTTCTAACATAAACTTCTTTGATAATATGTCTAATTTGGGTTTCAAATAATTACCCGATTTTGTTAAAATAATATAATCTTTTAGGTTATTTGTTGTACTACCGTCAGTAATTGTTACATTTACAGTGCTAGACACATCAAAATTGTCCCAATTACCTCCTGGAACTCTAACAGAATTCGTAGTATTAGTAAACATGACTTTTTCTGATAATTTTATTTCCCATCTTCGCGTTTCTGGATTATTGTTCCATTTTATTGTTATTAATGCGTTGTCTTGTTTAGTATATTCTGGGCGATTATTTACTAATTGTTTAAATAAATACTGTCCGTTATAGTCATCATTTCCATCTATTGTAATATTTAATAGTTTTTTTATCACGGATGGTGTATTATCTTCTATTACTGGGGAACCACTAAATAAAACATTATCAAAATATAATTTAGGATCAGTTAACTGTGTTTTATCAAAAACTTCTTTCATCATTGGAGATAATATTGTGGTAGATGTATCTGCGTAATAGTAAATAGGAACTTTATTATATTCCAATGTCCAATAAGTTAATTTTGGATTATAATTCAATACTATTAGTGGATTATTAATATTAGTAAAACTATTTTGATTTTTGTTATATATTCCATTGAAATTTAAGTTTATGGTTTCACTCGTTGATTCGATATTGAATATATTTTTTATTTTTTGTGTTGCGTTGTTTAATTCTTCCATAGTCATAGTGTCTAGTTTAATTTCTCTATTATATAACTTTTCAATAGCATATTTAATGTGATTTTTTTCTCCATATACTAATGCAAAAATACCAACATTACTTGGTTGAGAATTATTAACAATTTCATTCACACCATTTTCTTTTAAAAACCCGATCTGGTTACCTATATCTGAGTCGCCGTTATCCATTACATCATCTTTTTCAGGGATAATAAATTTAAGACTTGAAACATTATTCAAATCATACACGATAGCATCTGCTTCGGGGCTAGTTAAAGTTGTTCCATCTTTACTCATATAAATCACATATATTTTGCGTTCATATGAATATGAATTGCTAGTGCCAGTGCCAGTGCCAGTGAAACCGGATATCTTTATCGAATTGGGACTTATATCACTAGGGACATCTGTTTGTTCGTAATTTCCTAATTCAGTATCGGTTTTGTTAATATCAAATGAAAAATTGCTTAATATACTATTTTCGACAACAGTAGGTGTTTGCCCTGTCTTAGGTATGATGTCATTAAATACACTGGAAGAATTTAAGTATTCTGCATAAGATTGATTATAATCAGAAGAGTTTAATTCACAACAATGAAAATTCTGTGTAAAGGTATTATCGTCAACATCATATGACATACCTTTTAAATAATGTCCGGTAGGACATCCCAATGTTTTGTTAGCAAATACATCGTCACTGAACTCACTATATGGTGTTGTTTGTTTTACGATTTTACATTGTTCTATTTTATTAAATGTATTCCCTTGAGAAAAAACAAACTTATTAGAATTAGCAGCGTCCTGGAATTCCATATATTCTTCTTTAATTTTTTTTAATATATCGTGAACCATCTTTATTTTCATTGATATGACATCCCCATCTTTTATATCAAGATATTCTTTTTTTATTAATGTATTGTGGACTTTATCGTATAAATCTTTTATTATATCATCTTCGTAACCTATTTTATTAAATAATTGTATAAATATATTGAAATCGATGTTCTTAAGGTGGTAAATGAGTTGACCTACTGTATCGTGTTTATGGCTAATATTATATACATTTTGTTTTGTAACGAATTCCCATTGTGGGGTTCCATTAACCGTTAATTCCCTTTTAATAGTATTTAAGTTAACATCAGTTAGGTCTTTAATATAGGTCTTAAAATCATCTAAAACCATTTTTAATGATTCCTTGGTCATATCTTTATTTTCACAAATTACCGATGTGTCTACACATAATGTATTCCAATTATTACTTGTTAAATTAACTGTATCCAGTTGATTGGGTACGTAATTCTGAAAACTTTCTACTTTATTATAACTGTTTATGTATAGTTGTCCGTTTTTTGATAATAACACATTACTATTATTGACTCTTTGGTAATATAAAAAAAGAGCAATAAGTATTAATGATATTGGTAGATATTTTCTATTTATGAATACCAATGATAAACAAAAAATAATAAACAAATAGGTTGGTATTTCCATAATATTAAATATATACAATATTATTTTTTCTTTTTTACTATATCCATACACATTGCTTTTGTAAGTTCCTTTGGTTCAGTTTTACCATAAATCTTGTAGTTCTTATTTTTATAATTTATATATGGACCATATTTACCATTCATTATTGTCATATCTTCTCCAAATTTTTTTATCACATTAGATTGACCCTTTTCATTGTCTTGGGTTTTAACTATATTCAAACAAGTATCAAGGTTTATTTCTTCTTCATCTACATTCGATAAACTATAATTTTTAGAATTATAACTAAAGTATAATCCAAATTTACCTTTCTTCACAGTTATTTCATTGGATAATTTCATAGGATATTTCAGCATAGTTAGTGCCGTTTCTAGTGTCATATCTTCTACCTTTATTTCTTTTAAAGGCACGAAAATATTATTATGTTTCAAAACAGGACCATATTTGGCTACATAACAATATATAGGCAATTGAGTGTCTGGATGAATACCAATAGTATTAACTTGTTTTTCTTTATGTGTTTCCTGGAGTTCTCCTAGGAGACTTTTAAATGAATTATATGTATCGTCTACTAGTTTTACCCAATTAAGTTGTCCTTTGGATACTTTGTCCAATTCCTTTTCGAAATTCTTTGTAAAGGTGTAGTCAATTATATTCGAGAAGTGTGTGTTCATAAATTCATTCACAATATAACCTATTGAATTTGGAACCAACTTATTC
>Ga0209832_1001861_pt1 | contig 11243 bp, 14 predicted proteins | sample COGITO_mtgs_1104_2_FD_185516 | JGI IMG/M metagenome (GOLD analysis project Ga0209832, IMG submission 185516) | Pelagic marine microbial communities from North Sea - COGITO_mtgs_110407 (SPAdes) (version 2) | ecosystem: Environmental > Aquatic > Marine > Epipelagic ...
GTTTAGTGTTAGTGCGGTGTGTAAAGTGCAGTGTGCAGTTGCAGTCCGTTGATCAAGTGCGGTCCGTTGATCAGAAGAATTCAAAACCCTAATAACAAGATTCTCACCTTCTCAAAATCCCGGCAGGAAGACAAGGCAAACTACTGACGTCAACTCCGAGTCCCATGACTAGGCCAGAAATGAGAAACACAGTGCTCACGGTGATTCCCACTAAAGGTCCCGAGACTGCATAATCATACAGGGCCAACCTGTCCTTTGGGGGCGATTCCAAGCGAGTTATCGACGGGAAAAAGCCGAGAGAAAGGGAGGGAAAAAGAAGGGGTGTCGAGGTCTTGAAGTTTTTTACTTTTGCAACAATAATTTGGCTCGCCTCATGGGAGAGCTGGATGAAAAGGAAGGCGCTTAGAGTGGGCCAGAGTAAGCTGTCAAGGTATTCAACAGTCACTGTCTGGTCGTCCAGAAGTTTTTGCATGACGGAGCTGTTGAGGCTCCAGGGGCCCAAGGAAAAGGCAAGGGCCGAAATAAGAGCGAGGAGAGTAACGAAGGACCCGCTCAGAGAGTTGCTCAAGAAGGTGTCGGTCTGAACGTACTTTTTCTCATCTTTCTTGGTCACAAAGAGCACGGGGTCGGCAAATAGACTCTCCCAGGCCTGATCTTGTAAGGCGGAATCAGACACGACTTCATCAAGCGTATAGTTTTTCTCAAAGGCATCGAGGGTTCCCCTGAGTCCAACGTTGGTGTCCTCTACGAAGTGCATTGTCAGGGGGAGCATCCTAGAGTCCACATCGTCTTGAATACGTTTCAGCATCTCCTCCACGTTCAATTTGTTGTTTTTCTTCCCTCGGATAATGTATCCCCCAGGAACAGCAACAGGGTACTCCCTCGGTATGAATGTGTCTTTTTTTTTGGCCAAAACCTGGTTGAAGAAAAGTAGAACATCCTCCTTCTCGGGGTCGTCGGACTTGATAAATCTATTCGAGTGGATCGAGTTGTGATACCTGTACCACTCTTCGAACATGTCGTACTTATTTTCTGCCTCTGCCTTTCCTTCCTGGTTTGACTCCAAAATTTGTATTGTAGATTTCGACATGGCTAACTTCTCATCCATATCTGCGAAGAAATACAGGACGCCCTGAACCCGCATGAACTGTTCGTATGCGCTCTTATCCGAAAGCAACAGCCTCACGATATTTTCGTTCGCATTCTTTGCCCATTCAACCACAGTTGCGTTCACAAGACCACTTTCAGGGGGGTTCTCTGCGTCGTACATAACGCGCATCACACGAACCTTGGCGTCATCATCGGCAACATTCCACTTGGGATTCAGTCCCAACCAATTGTATCGTTCACATTCTCCAAGGCTTGCACGCTGATCTACGCTCAGCTTGGGCCAGACATCGGAAAGAAACGTGAGCTCCGTTGCGTTCAAAGGGGGCGAGACAGGGGCAAAGAGAATGTCTTCAAAATCCTTTCGTAGCAAGCTTTTCACCGTCTTTTTACCATCCGACACGTAACCATCTCTCCTCCATTCTCCAACTGGGGAAGAGGTATCACTCGACCTATCAATTGATTTGCCAATCTGAAGAGCACCACCAGTAGTAGTAGACTCCAATTTCGATTTCGATGGTTTCGACTTCAATCTTGCCGCTTCAAAATCTTGGTCAAGAGCTGATTTCGCAGCGGCGAGGGAAACTTGAGAGTCATAAGTCGGGTCGACTCTCTGTCGTAAGGTTGACTCGAGAGTCAACAGATTGCCCGCCTCTTCTTCCAAATACCTCAGTAAGGGATTCACAGCATCCACTTCCGCTTCATCCATGGGTTCGTCCTCCATCCTCGTAACATCCAGTGAATCCTCCATTTTGTTTTCTGTACCCGCGACAGCACCAGAAAAGTAAGCGATGTACTTCTCTTTGGCGATTGAATAGGCAGAAATCCTGGCTTGTTGGCGAAGGAGTTCAGCCTGTCGAATCATCCTTCCAACTTCAGGATCTGTTGTTGTCAATCTTGGTTCTATCAGCGTAGGGAAAGTGGAAATGCTAGAAGATTCCATACGTTTGAAATCAGAAGAATGAAGCCGGGTTGATTTTAGGATCGACTTTCGATACCTTCGAACCATTTCTTGAGCCTCTCTCACTTTGCTAAGGCTGTGGTGGTGTGGTGACACAAACGAAAAAAGAAGTTGAAAGTGGGTAGATGAGTCGGTTAGAAGGGCAACAATCGGGTACAAGGGGCAATCCATTAATACATCGCTAGCACAAAAGGCGCACTTACAACTTATCGTCGTCGAGTACTTCAGGTACAGCAATTGCAGCATTAACGTCATCAGGATAATTTCCAAGATTGTCATCATCTTTTCCCTCAGAATTGCCAACAACGAATGCAGGCGATTGGTCGGAAGGGGGGGCAAACTTCTTCGATCGGCGAAATGGGAACCGCCAAGCGACTTCAGTTGATGAGGTGCATTTTTTGTGGGGTATAAGACTGAGGGGAGGGGGCGTCGATGAGAAGGAGGTGACAGTGGCAACAGTGACGAAGACGGGGAAAAATAATCGGGTGGCGAGCATTGGAGAGCAGAATAAAGGTTGAGCAAATAGATTAGCAATGTAAAGAAAAGGAAATTAGAGACACAGGAAAGTCGTTGCTCACCCCCTCGTAGATTTCACGAGAAAGAATTAAATTTCCTTAATTAACCACCTTTTAATCCAAAACCGGTCTACTCAGGTCAAAAAATGATGAATGTTCGCAATTTCCCCCGTTCTGTTTCTTTTGGGCCCTTAACAAACCGAATATCCAGCTTGACACCTTCTCTCTCGTCGCTTTTCTCCGGCAGTCCCCCGGCTATAACCTCTCACCCACCTTCAAAAACCCTCCAGCAGAGAAACTTTGCCTACCAACCTCCCCGGAATCGACCCTATGGCGGATCAGCCCACCCTGCAGTGAAACCAAAACCCAAGGGGCGAGAACATCTTCTTGTGAGTTCCTCTGGCAAAGACAAAGTGGGAGTAATTGCGAACTTCACAAAAGCTATACTAGCTCTCGACGGCAATGTCATCGAAACAAAGGCTGCGAGGTTGGGAGGTCATTTCAGGTAAGTGAAGCAGGGCAATTTAGAGCTGCCTTTTACACTTTACTAACATTTTGGAACAAGTTTGATGATGCTATGTGATTGCCCAAAATTGGTCGATGCCAAAGTCCTCGAGGAAGAACTCAACTCGCACGAAATGTTTCAGGGAATGACGAGTAATGTCTGGAATACAGCGGACCCCAACAAGATCGACGTTGACTCAGAAAATATCACCTTTGGAGCCTTCTTCAAGGTTGAGGGAGCTGACCACCCTGGTATTATTAACCATGTTACGGACATATTCCTGAGTTATGGGCTAAGTATAAATAGGTGAGAGGGAAATTCACAGTATTTGTCGGATTTTTTTCTTTTCCCGTGCGCAAAATGCTAACCAGCACTACTCCTTTTTTGCAGGCTCGAAACGACAAATGAGGAAGGACCCTTCGGCGGCACCAAGCTCTTCTTCATGGAGGTGAGCAGGATCGAAAATTTCCCCCTTCACAGCTACGCGCAAGAATCATTTTTAGCATCCCGCTAACATCATTTATTTTTCAATCTCTAAACTCTTTACGTCTTCACCTCTACACAGGGTATCTGCTCACATATTGGGCCCCTGTCAAAAGACTGGGACATCGAAAACATTAGGCATGCCCTTACTGAACTCGAGGAATCAGAAAACGTCGACATCGAGTTCGAGGATCTGGCAGAGATGGACTTGGAAGAGCTCCAAGATGTTAAGGAAAAGCACGACCCTGACGATGACTTGATCGACTTGGCAGGTTCGTTTTCTAGTGAGGTGCGCTGTGGCAACTAGAGAACTCATCCAGAACTCATCCAGAGAGTCTGACTTGGACTATTAATAATAAGCAATGACCTCTGCTGTATTGACTTATGTCCGTATATCTCCAACAACTCCTCTAACACTATTCTTAACGCCATCCCTCACGCAGGAGCTAAAAGTGCTTGAAGATGCTATGGGCGTCCAGGAGGATGAATTTGATGATTATGAGAGGGAAATTTTGGCAAAAGCAAGGGATGATGGGGTAGTTTCGTACTACCGGGAAGATTTCGTGAAAAAGTGAGAGGAGTGCATTAGGTAACCGCGCATCAGACACTCTCTGAAGTTATTTCAAGTTTTAATGATATGTTTTCTTGTCTTGGAGCAGGGTCTTGTTGATAGCTGTAAATTAGTTGTGAAGCCCAGTTCGGATGAAAAAATTATTCTATTCTGCTACAAAAGTCGTAAATTACCAAGTTATTTCGGTTACTGTCCGCCTCGCAGACGAAGAACGAGGTGGAGGGTGCTCTCCTTCTGGATGTTGTAGTCGCTGAGGGTGCGGCCATCCTCAAGCTGCTTTCCGGCGAAGATCAAGCGCTGCTGATCAGGGGGGATTCCCTCCTTGTCCTGAATCTTTTGCTTGACATTATCGATCGTATCAGAGGGCTCGACATCAAGGGTGATAGTCTTTCCAGTGAGGGTCTTGACGAAAATCTGCATTCCACCTCGAAGACGAAGAACGAGATGGAGGGTGCTCTCCTTCTGGATGTTGTAGTCGCTGAGGGTGCGGCCATCCTCAAGCTGCTTTCCAGCAAAGATCAAGCGCTGCTGATCAGGGGGAATTCCCTCCTTGTCCTGAATCTTTTGCTTGACATTATCGATCGTGTCAGAGGGCTCGACATCAAGGGTGATAGTCTTTCCAGTGAGGGTCTTGACGAAAATCTGCATTGTTTGTTTAGAAGCTAAGGTGGCATAAATGGCGGCAGAAAAGAAAGAAAGAGAACGGGAGGGGTTAGAGAGGTAAATACGACGATCTTAATATCAAATTGGCCGGAAACGGTTAATGAAATAAGCACATCATCCACTCTGAAGCCAAAGAGACGCAAAGACTCGACCTCACGTTCGCTACGTGACAGCAAAGTTGAGTCATAGAAAATCAAATGAGGTGGGAGAGGGGCCTCTCATGAAAGCAGTTTTCACAAATATTTGAGGAAGAATGCCTTTTCTACACTACAGATTAGCTCGCAAGGATGGTCATTTTTGCGAAAAGACCTACCTGTTTTGTTGTGGGGTGATTTCTTCCTCCGTGTCATTTCACCAACCTGCTGGAGAGTTTGATCAAACCTCTTCTCTTTCTTTTCACTTTCCTCGAAAAAATGGTAGGTGTACGGCAGTTATTGGTAGTTGGGATAGTAGTGAGGGGCAAACGAGGACACCCAAGGCCCCCATTCCCTTACGGGCAAGGGGCTGTTTTTGAGTTGCCCGATGTGAACAACCAGCCAAACTAACCCGATCCTCGCCTCTCTCTCCTTTCCCCTCCCCTCAGGCGCAACAAGGGGCTACCCTCCAGAACTACAACAATGAGTTGGTAAAATGTATTGAGGATCTTCGGTACGTTGCTGCCGCCTGTCTGCCTGCTTACCTGCTGCACTGTTTTTACTTGTACCTTTCCATGTGGTGGCCTTTATGACCGAGAAACGACAAATTTCCACTCCGATGATTACAAATCCTTGACCTTATGGTACTATCACATACCCGTGAAGGCATCAAAATTGTTTTAATTAAACTATGAGGAGACCCTCCCCTAGCCTGTTTCCCCTCCCTCTCTCCTTGTCTCCCTTCTCCCGCTCATCTATGACTAACACTCCCCCAACTCACAGCGAAAAGCGAGAAGAAGTTAACAAGCACATTTTGAAGGAGGAGGAAGAGAAGGCTAAGATCCAGAAGGATCTTTCTATTCTGACTGATCGTCTTTCCCAGATTAACGAGAGTTTGGCGAGGAAGGCGCAGGCGAGGAATGAGTACGACAAGACGATTCAAGAGGTGAGTTTAGTTTATCGCTTTGTGACGATTTCGTGTGACGGTTCAATATATTTTTGTAGAATATATGCTGTTCACTTTTCTCTTAGCTTGCCTCCTCCTGCATGTATGCTAACAATCCTGTAAATATCAACCTCTCTACTACCAACATCTACTGCATTGCATTGCCAACGATCCGATTGTTCAATTTACAGACGGAGGCGGCCTATATGAAGATTCTTGAGAGCAGTCAGACTTTGCTGCACGTGCTTAAACGTGAGACAGTGAACCTCACGAAGAAGAAGCAGAGTTCCAGTTAATGTGAAATGTGTTTTCTTGATTTATTGCAAATGTCTTAAATGGGGCGGAATAGATAACCCAAATAGAGGGAGCCAGTGTTTGTTGACACAGTTGAGTTTTTGAATACTTATAATACCCGTTTTTTTCACTTAATTAAAAACTTGTCTCGGGGGGTGAAGGGGGTCAAAATGTCAAACTTCTTGCAGCTGAAAAGAATATCTTCAGAAAATATAGCTTCTCACTATTTTGCATCTCGCTACCTTTTAAAAATCGCCAATGTTTCAATAGCATCTGCTCCTGGGAACAGTACGTGACCCTCTGCTTTCTCTATTTTCCACCCTCCCTTTTCCAGATCCCCACAGTCCTTGACAAAGGCTTGGAAGCCGCAAGAGATGTATACAAGCGTTTTCAAAGCGGGGTATTTTTCACTATTGCTAAGAGCTTTCTTCACGCTGTCATCAAGTCCCTTTCTTGGCGGGTCTACCACCACAACATCAACATCCTTGGAAAGAACTTTAGAATCCTTTACACATTGCTCTGCGCTTTTGCCGACATACTCAACCTTCTTCCTCAATTTTTTCCCTAGTCGCCCTCTGCTCTTCTCAAAACATGCGACATTGTATGGGTTTTCATCGCTGCACACCAGCTTTTCGCCTAGATCACACAGATTCAGTCCGATTGTTCCCACCCCACCATAAAGCTCAAGTGCGTGCTTAAATCCCCCCGCTTCCATCATGAATTTCCGAACACTGTCAATAATCCCACCGAAGCTTCGCTGATTCGCCTGCCTAAAGACATTCGGCGGAAAGAATAAGGGCACATCATTCTCGTTGCTGCTGATATCCATGGTTTCCTCGATTGCTTTCGGCCCGTAAACCAACACCCATGAGTTCTCACCACGACCAAAGATGTTGTTATCGTGTTGGGACGTTTTGTTGAAATGCACGTACAGCGAGTGCAGTTTTTCACTGAGACCACCTTTATCATTGATGATCCTTTTGGTGAGAGAGTCCAGAATGTTTTTACTCTTGTTGATTCCCTCTGACTCCGCATTCCAAACAAGTGTAACTTGTGCCTTCTCACTCCCTGTCTCTACAGAAATCTGCACGTATTTAAGGTCGCCTTCTCCGGTTGCTTCATCATAACCCACAATATTTAACTCATTGCAAATGGTTGTGACTCCACGAGTAAAAAAATTGATCACATCATGGTGTGCCACACTCTCAGTCACAGTAACATCGTGGCTCCCCGGAGCGAACAGGCCGATTTTCAGTGGTTTGGAGCCCCTCACTGCAAGCTTTGAGTGGGTTCTCCAGCCCGTCGTCGAGCCCATAAAAATTGGAAAGGGGGGGGAGAGTGCGTGCGATTTGAAGAACGATTTTGCCGACACAATCAAAGGAGCTGAAAGTGGATGGGATGCATACCGCTGGGAGGGGTCCGGATTTCTCTGTATCTTCTTCTTGCTCTTCTCCCTCTTCTTCTTCTTCTCGGTTTTCGTCGTTTTTGCCGGTATTGATGATGTAAATGACGATGTTATCGATTGTGTCGTAGTCGCATTGTCTCCAACTACTTCTTTTTCATCCTCCTTTTCTTGCGTATTGCTGGCCTTCTCCTTCTCAGCCTTCATCGCCTTTCTCTTCCGCTTATTCCTCAGCTGCGTAGGTGATAAATACCCCTCTTCCCCTTTCTTTGGAATAGCTGAGCCCCGTTTCCGCTTCCGGTTGGGATCTTTCTGTTGTTGTTGTTGTTGTTGTTGCTGCTGTTGTTGCTGCTGTTGTTGCTGCTGTTGTCGTGGTGGTGGCGACGGCTTTAACGGTGCGCCTTTTGAAGGAGCAGGTTTCGACGGGCCGCCACGGGAGCCTCGACGACGTTTGCGTACTCCATCATCGGACATTATGGCCGATAATTTGCGTTTTAGAGGAAGGAAGGAGAAGGGGAGGAAGCAAGGGTGGGCAAAGAATTGCAGCCAATTTGTCTTTTTCTCCGCGCGAAACTTCTCACAGGAAGATACAAGTACTCTACTGCTACGTGCTGAGAGAGAAGTTGGTTAAAGACTCAGAATTTTGGAGCGAGGCGAACTGGGGAAAAACTGAGGGGTGGAGGGTCGCCAAGCAGAAGTTGAGTGCACCCCCCCCTTTTTCTTAATCCAATCAAATTTTGTACCGAAAGTCTCCACCACAAAAGTTCGCCAGTGATTTGCTTTTAAGGTCCATTCTCCCTTTCCCTCGGCGGTGCTCGGGGACCTCCTCCATTGGACCCCTCATACCCCCTATCCACTACCCCCTCTAACCAGCCCCAAGCCAAGAAAATGAGTCACCTTTTTGGCGACTCCGATTCTGACGACGAGACGCCCGCCTCTGTCGCCCCAGTCCCCACTCCCACCCCTGCGACTGGTACCACATCAGCCTCAAACTCTGAGCTCGCAAAAGCGGCGAGCGACAAAGCAGCTGCTGATTCTGGTGGAGATTCTGGGGGCGATTCCGACGGCGGCGGAGATGGCCTCGATTTTATAGGCAGCGACAGTGGCAGCGAAGACATCGACGATGATATTAGCGATGGAGAAGATGACAACGATGTTTCAGAGGAAGAGGAGGAAAATGTTTCCAAAAAGCGGAAGCGACCGACAAAATCCAAGAAAGATGTCCCCGCAAAGGTTAGTTGTGATGTTTTGGTTGGAGATTTCATACTCGTTTTTATTTTCGTCGTAGAAAATGGAAAGATCGACCTCCAGCAATGAATTGTATTCATTGGATCATTACATTTTGTCAAAAATGCTGTCAGATACTCAGATACTTTTCAAGTCAAGTAAAAGGAACAATCAGTAGCTCGGCTTCACCGAATCCACCTACCTAATCAGCTGGTATTTCTTCACCCTGCTAACAGATCTCTCTGCCTTTCTCCTTTCCCTCTTCCCCCTTTCCCTTTCTGTATTTCCCTCAACCACCCCATACCCCATGCTTCTCTCATAGAAAAAGAAAAAGGCAGCTGTGTCCAAATTTTTCGACGAGATGGCCGATGATGACAGCGACGATGACGAAGACGACGAAGATCTCGAAGGCTCTGACATGTCCGATGGCGAGCTGGACAGGCGAATCGCTCGCAGGTCCAAGGAGAAGGAGAGAGTTTACACTCAGGCAGAGATAGCTGCGGAGAACATGGACGATGATCAGCTCGATTTGATGCGCGCACAGGATAGGCGTCGTAATCGCGAAGGCATTTTCGACGCGGAGGCGGACGTCAGTGCTGTGGCCGATGATATCGTCAAGAGGCATAAAATGGCAGGAAGGAGGGTTGGGGCCGGGGGGAGGGGGGGGATGAATGACATAGGTGGGATGAAGCTCAACCGACGCGACAAGGAGGTCAACCAGCAGTCTCTCGTTCCCAGCGTTACCGACCCACAGATATGGATGTTCGGCTGCAAGATTGGGAAGGAGGAAGAGCTGGTTCTGACCCTCCTCAACAAAGCCATCGCAATTCACCAGGAGGTAAGGATCAATTTTTATTCTTAACTTCATTCACACTGCACGCTGTGAAACCAAGTCAGGAGTGTTGTAAAATGTCACAACAGCCATCTCCGCACGCCATCACTGTCGCAATGACATGACACTCACCCAATCTCTCTCTCGCACACAATCTACGCATCAAAAACAGTCCGGAGGCACCCGAAATATGGGAATTACCGGTGCGGTCGCCGGAAAGTCCAAGGGGAGAATTTATGTGGAGGGTTTCAGCGAGCCTGCTGTGTTGGCAGCCGTTCAGGGAGTTAGGATGCTCCATGGTTACAGGGGTACAATTGTTCCCATCAATGACATGACGACGCTCATGGACATCCAGAACGACCAGAAGCCAGTTAAAAAGGACGAGTGGGTGCGCATGAACCGCAACCCTTGGAAAGGCGACCTTGCCCGTGTGGTGGAAGTTCGCGAATCTGGCCTCAAGGCAATTGTCAAGGCCGTCCCTCGAATCGACCTCGGCTTATATAAGCTTAAGAGTAACGCCGAGAGGCGCAAGAGGAAGAAAGAAGTGCGACCACCACAAACATACTTTAATGATGAAAAGGTCAATGAGGCAAGCAATGGGGGGGTCGGCAGTGGGAGGATGCCTGGGATGAGCGACTTGTATTCCACCTTTGAAGGGAACTTCTACCGCGACGGATTTTTGTACCGCGAGGTGCAGGTCGGTAGCGTGGTGAAGCAGATAACGTCCGAGGTCGACCGCCCAACTGTTGAGGAACTTCAGATGTTCTTGAAGCGGAAGGCTGGACAGATGCTCAATGATGACGATGACGAGGATAACGATGAGAACGGCTTTAACGATCACAACGGTCGGAGACAGGCTGATATCGAAGCCGAAAAATCATTGCTAGATGAGCTCGCAGAGCTCCAGGGGGACTTTAAATTCGGCAGGGGTAAGAAAGGGGGCACTGCCAATACGGGACTGCTAGTAGGGGAAATCGTTAAAGTCATCGAGGGGGACTTGAAGGGGATTAAGGGAAAGATTATTTCGCTGAATTCTAGTAGCGTCAAGATTGCACCTATTGGGAAGGACTTCGTCGGCATGAGAGAGGTTGAATTCTTGCTCAAGCAGGTGCAGAAGCACTTTGAGATTGGCTGCCGAGTGAAGATCACGGAAGGGCAGAATACCGACGACACTGGGGTCGTGATGGCCATTAAGAATGATCCCGACAGCGAGGTTGCGGGTGGTAGCAATGACGCTCTTGCCATCATTCTCACCGACATCACGAACAAGGAGCTCAGCGTCCGGCTCTCCCAGATCACCCAGAGCAATGACATCTCTCTGAGCAAGAACAGCCTGGATGGCTACGAGCTCCACGATTTGGTATTTGTTAGTGGCCAGAACGACCACAATGAAGTCGCTATAATTATCAGGGTCGGAAGGGAAGATTTTACGGTCATGAATGGAATGGGAATCACCAGAACTGCTACTCCAGAGGAGCTACGCGGCATCTGCAGAACGAGTAGGAACAGCTCTGCCGTCGATAATGCCAACGATCCCATGAGAGTCGGCGACACGGTCACCGTTTTGAATGGCAAGAACAAGGGGAAGCAGGCGACGATCAAG
>Ga0209832_1001871_pt1 | contig 11190 bp, 9 predicted proteins | sample COGITO_mtgs_1104_2_FD_185516 | JGI IMG/M metagenome (GOLD analysis project Ga0209832, IMG submission 185516) | Pelagic marine microbial communities from North Sea - COGITO_mtgs_110407 (SPAdes) (version 2) | ecosystem: Environmental > Aquatic > Marine > Epipelagic ...
GTTCTCGAGTTCTGAGGGGACTCATCGCTGAGAAAGTTAAGAAGGATGTTGTGTGATTAAATCATCCATTGTTGAAATACGCATCCGACAGACATAACGGTTACGACCCTGTTATACTATTTCTTCAAGGAAACCGAAACCTTCCACCCTTGTCAGAGCTCAAATTTGTGTTCACTGTTTTGGCCAAGGAAGTTTGCAAGCACACGTTAGTACGGAATGAGGCCGAACGCGCATGTACTCGCGGTGTTGTTTGTCATGTTAATTTTTGCAATGCAAATGGACATGAGTCTTCTGGAAGAAGAGAAGCATCATCCTGCCCCCTCTGAGGAACCCCCCTCTGCCAGTGACAACAGCGCCGAGGTCGAAGAGAACATAAATAATGCCGCAGATATCTTAATTAAGGCAGAAGAGAAAGCTGAAGCCTTGCTAGAGAAGGCTAGAGAGATAGAATCGAGTAAGACGTTACCAACTACAACAACGCCAATAACAACGACACCTACAACACCAATAACACCAACTCAAACAACCACAACACCGACGACATCATACCAAGATCCAACAAAACCTCAATCTTTGACAGAGGAGGAAAAATTGTCTCTAACATCCCTATCATGCGATGGCGTACGCCCGTCAGAACTGCAGGCGATGGTCATCTGGCACGGAGAGGACCTCCCTCGCGCTATGGAAGTAATAAACTCCCTCAAACCTGAGGTTGAGGTCATTCACGAGCTGTCGTTTTCACCCCTCAGTGACAAACAAGTCGAAGAATGGTGCAAGATAGTCTACAGCGGTGATTTGGGGACCCACCAATCCTGTAGGCCCAACAAGCAAAACTCTCCTGTAATTGTAGTCGTCAAAGATGTCAGCCCAATCTACTTCATGAGCGCGACCGGTAACCCTAAGTCCCCTCCTCAGTACATGAACAAGCACCTGAAAACCCTCAAAGATGGCGTTCGAAACACATTAAAGCGGCAACCGATTCATATGGGCTGCCACTCTTCAGCGAATGTTGAAGAGGCCGTGCTGGCTATTGACCCATTACGGGGTTTACTTCCTGAACTTGATGGCCTAGAGTCGACCCGCCCAATCGTGGCTCCTACAGAGGGCTTCAATAGTATATTCGAAATGGCAAAATTTGCGAACACGTACGCCAATGGCTGTGTGAAAGTTGCCCTGCATAATCTCCCAATGATTCCCAACAGCTCTGTCAAGCGGGACCTGTTTGTGAATGATTACTACGAGTTCAAGACGTTTACGAATGCTAAGGCCACCGACCAATTATTGATGAGAGAGAATGGTGAAAAGGGGAGCGTGGCGGCTACAATTAAAATTGGCGGGGTTGATGAGGAATTTAACATCCGATTTTTAGGTGACAACTACATTGCGAAGGAGTGGCACATGCACGCTCTGGCGACCGCAGACCCTGACACCGGGGAGATGACTCCTTTGAACGCGGGAATGATCTCTCTGTATCTCATTCTTACGTACCACAAGGTATCTTCTATTCCCTCTCATATTGCGAGCTCAATTTACAACTTGTTGGGAAACCATTACAGTTCAGGTGAATTGGTGCAAGATGACGTAGCGAACCTGAGTCCAAATGTAAAGCAAAAACTGAAATCATTCATGCAGCTTAATAAATACCCTCTTCCACCTGAACCAGTCAGCGCGTTCAGCGACCAAAAACTGAATGATCGTGCTGCCTGGTGGAATTGAAGTGGCACTAAAAGATTGCAGTAAAACGAAGAGAACTTTAGCTAAATACCATAACTGCGCACTCATCTATTCCACTACAAGACGTCACTCATCTAATACACTATAGTAGACGTAATAGCTCATACTACATTATTTGAAAGTAAAAAAGAAAATGGCACCTGAGATGGGCATAGTTCCTTACATAACCAGACTTTATGAGCGCGGTCGATGCCAATTATTATTTGGAACTTTATTTTTCAGCGTTTGCTGCTCCCCCCAACGCGATGGCCGCACCCAGGGCAGAACTTTGCCTCCGGCACTTCTCTCAAGGAAGAGCCGCACTCGGTGCAGTAGTTTGGGGCGGCCCCAGATGTGGTTGCAACAACAGTGGCTGGGACGAAAACAGTGGAGACAGCATCAGCATGAGCTGCGATCACTGCTGTGGCTTGTACTACAGGCGTGTTGGGCCGATAAGTATTATCCGGGTCGTGCTCCGAGCATCTGGCCTTCCTTGAGCACCCTCGAGGATCACCATTTGGGCCGATGGGGTTGTGGCATCTTCGCCCTCCTGAGAAAAAAAATTGGCATTGGTTGTAACCACAGCAATCGCCTAAGCAGAACAGTTTGTTGGTCGGGTTTGCAGCGCGGGGACAGCAGAGGCACAGGGCCATCTTTCCCGTGAATCCTATCTTCCCAACACAAAATTAATAAGTTTCTGATGATGTTTATTCTCCCTTGGGCGGTTACATCTTTTGCTGCCTTTTACCTCAACCATATCTTTGACGTACCTCTCTGAATTCATCTCTCCTACAACTAAGCCCTCCAAACAATTTCCTGCTTTCAACCCCTCCCACCTTCTACTTACTTACGTTGGTTTTTTTCCTTACATCCTCCCCAACTTCTCCACAACGTCTGACCTCCCACAATGAAAGACCCGGAAACAATTATTTGCGATCCCACACTGCCATCCTCTCAATCTCCCTCACGCCCCCCTAGCCAGAAAACGAAAAAAACGAAAAAGCAAAAGAAGAGGAATGGCCGACGACTGAAGGCTCCGAGATCATCTCCATCTGAATCTGAGCGCTATGAAAACCTGCAAATTGAAATAGACCGATTAGAAGAGGAGAGGATCTCTGCAAAATTGCAAGAAGCAGAAGCTCGCTCTCAATTGATAACAATCAATGGCAAACTGTTGGAGAAGGACGGTGAAAGCCGTGAAGCCCTAATTCATGTACGGCGCACAGTTGACAACAAGCAGATCGAGATCGAGAGATTACAAAGATTGGCGGAGAATAAAGAAGAAGAAAACCAGATATGCATTCGGGACCACGATAAGCAACGGGATTTTTTGATAAACCTATTTCATGTTCAACAGAGCCGCCATCAGCAAGAAATGGTGGCTTTACGAAAGATGTGCAAACACGAAATCGATACAGAAAAGCTGCGGCTTCAAGAGAACCAGCTTCTCCGGGAGGAGGCTCTGAACGAAGAGATCATTCACCTGAGGACGACTGTCGTGGAGATGGACAGCGCGATCAACGAGATTAACAACCTTCACTTGGAGCAAGTGGAGATGAACCTCAAGCACAACTCCAATCAAGCCTCCAACAATTCAAACAGTAAGTTCAAATCATTGACGAAGGCGGCTCTTGCGATAAAAGACATCAACGCGCGGTTGCAGGCGCGGAACGAAAAAACGGCAATGGAGGTTTTGCAAAAGGGAAGGAAGAAGAAGGTGGACACGAAGGGTTTCATTTCTAGCTGGTTGGACGACACAAGGGCAGCCTTCGATATCGGAATGGGCGATGTAGATCCTCGCAAATTGAAGAAGATCGACAGGGCAGTGGAAAAAAACAACGCAAAGATAACGAAGGAAGTCGACAAAACACGGAAGCATCTCGCGACCATTGAGGCGCAGCAGCAAGAGCGGTCAAAGACAGCGACTGAGAAGTGGATGCAAGCCGCGAAGTCGCTGAAGAGCGGCCCGGGACGAATGACGGTCGCGGTGGCCAAGCTCGAGCACGAAATTGAATTTATAAAGAACAAATTGGAGCTAGCCGAGGAAAGGGAGGAAAGAACGAGGGAGTTGCTGAATGCCGCTGAGTCAACTATTCTTAATATGGTGAGGGACAAGGAGGCGGAAGCGATTTTGCTTACAACCATCGAACCAGACGATTCCCACTTGCATCCTCCTCCACCCGGGTTGAAACGTGTGTCTGCAAATGAAAAAATAGCCGAGTTGGAGCGTCAGAAAAATGTGCTCTGCAATCTGCTGAATGAGTACGATAGCAACAGTGAGTATAACATATACATGGGCAAGTCTCTTGACAACATGAAGCTCTCTATGATGACGAATAGCCCCGAGAAAGATAAAGACGTGCCCGAGACCGAGATTTCCTTCCGAGACAATTTGATTGACATACTTAGGCTGGGGGGTAATAATTACATCTCGGATAACGATATATTATGTGAGGTCCAGCAGCTTTACCTGAATCGCAAACGATACGTTAGCCTTGAACCAATGCAAATGCTACCAACATTAGATTCGCCGCAGGGGCAACAGCTCGAAGAGCTGTTGACGGCCAAGGAGTTGCAGGCGAAACACGAGAGGAAGAGGCAGCATAGTGTCAAATTGAGCACAGCCGAGAAGGCTTGGAGCGACCATGAAAACGAAATGAATAAGGCAAACAAAGCGAGGCGTAAAGGCCGCAAACACACTACCGACTTTACCGGAGTGAACGACGTCTTGGACTCTGCAGAGATGGACCATGCGCGCAGAATGCAGGATAGAGGAAGGGTCCGGTCGTTGGGAGTAGGCGGCATGCAGCAAGCGGTCGAGGAGTCAGAGAAGAAGGAGCGCCAGAAAGCTCAAATGGCACAAGTAAAGCGAGGGAGGAAGCACACCGTTAACCACAGCAGTGCGCAAGACGCCGTACAAATCAGCAACATTAACGAGAATCTCCGGAAGGACAACAGTCCACATATTAGTTTAGGCCCTAGAGAGTACGAAGACGACTTTGAGAGCGAAATAGAAAGCGACGACGAGGAGGATTATTACGATGAAGCGGAAATAGAGCTAGCTAAAATGGAAGCAGAAAAAAAGCACGGGGAGCAATTGGAGAAGGAGCGGATATACAGAGAGAACCTTAAGAAGGAGAGGGAGATGGAGGAGAAGGAAAGGGTGAGGCAAGAAAAGATCGAGAAGAAGAAGAGAGTAAAACTGATTTTGAACGAGTCGCGGAGCTATAGAGACCCTTGTGGTAACTTTATTCGGTTCACCTTGAGCAGCTACTTTCTGGGAACTACCAATGAAGACGGCCTGAACGAGTACAAAATAGTTGCATACGACCAGGAGTTATGTTGCAAGGCAAGCATGTTCGTTAATGAAGATATGCTTCGACTGAGCCTCCACCATAAAAAGGAGAGTTTTACGTACGATGCTAGCGATCATAGGCTGCACAAGTTGTTGTTGGATCAATTCGTTTTGGTCCCGTGCCATGATTCTAATCACGATGGTTTTATCAACGAGGATGATGTCAAACGAGATGACTTGACGTTTGCGCTGGTGTCGAGCACGAGTGTCAAGCCCATCATAACGATGAAGAAACACGACGAAAACGACAATACTGAATCAGAAGAAGAGGACGAGGATGAGAACGACGAGTCTTCTGAGTTCAGACAAAGGAGTGTTTACGAGCTTCAGGATGGTGTGATGGCTGCACATGGTGTGAACATGGGGGCTTATTATTAGTGAAATTAATTTGTTGCAGTGAGTGTTGCTGTGCTAGTTTTTGACGATTTTTTGTTTTGTTGTGTCGCGGAGGACTATAGCGGACTTGGTAGCGTAACAAAAAGTTCCAAAAGGCGCCCCCCTCTGTTCTACTTTCTATTTATCAATCCCCTTCCAACGCCTCCTTCAAGCGAATTTCTCCGCCCATGTGAAGGCCTGGAACACTCTGGGGTCGAAGTCGGCTCTGTCATTATTCCACTCATTCCTATCTATATAATCACAGTCAGCAGGGCCAAATTTACTGCTTGCGTACCAGCGCAAATGCGTCCTTAGGCTCTCCACATCCTTACACCTCGTCCTGGTTCCCTCATTAACATTACCAACAAGATGGGGCAGCGAGTCTATGAGATCGTACCAGATGTCTTTCCCTCCATTTACAACTAGCTTTACGATGCATACAACGTGCGCGTGGAAAAAGAAAGCACAGGCGGTCTTCCTCTGCCCCTTGCCCCCCCCGTCATCGTTGAGGCAATCGAGCATATTCCCAATATGTTCATCGCTCATAACGTTCCCCCCACTGACACCTACGAAACTTTCCGGGCTGATAATCTTCTTGTCGAAGAGGTGATCATGCACGTCGCTCGGGATGATGAGACTATTCGGTCCAAGTCCTAATTTGGCGCGAATTACGTGGAGGAGCTGTGGAGCAATATTATCGATAATTTGAGCAATAGCATCATCAGACACGCCCCCAGACGAACGGACGTGCGTGGTGGCAATCAGAGGGGCAATAACAGTGCAACCATTCGTAGAGTCCAAGCCATTCCTATCGCGCACCTTTCCCTGGTGGGTCTCCAGCGCAAACACGTCGGCATTCTTTGTTTTGTCGAGGGTATTTCTCCACTCTTCGCTGAACACTTGCTTCAGCTGGCTCATTGGAATCGGCGCCAGGTAAGTTTTTGGATAGAGCGGACTGCTCGGCTCACAGGGGTCGTTGAGATCGTAGTTATTATAGTCGGAGCTACTGTGGTTGTAGGTTTCGAAAGAAGGGGGGGCAGATGGGGCAGATGGGGCGTGGGCCGCGTAGGATGGGGCAGTCGGAGTCGTTATCGATGAGAACGACGGCGCAGGAGGCTCAGGATATAGCGAGGGGGGCGCGCAATCGTCCGCTTTGCCGATCTCGGGCGACACAGAATCGTATGCGGGCGGAGCGCTCGGCACACTGCTGTCGTTATTGCTCTGTGGACCTGCCTTCCCCATATCCACAAGCTTGTTTTGCTCCATGCGGTGGACCATCGCGGCAAACTTTCTGTCTTCCTCCTCCTCCCTGCGCTTGAGTTCAGCAGTCTTCGCACGCTCCTCCCGGAGAAGGGCATCGGCATCCATCATCTGAATGACAAAGTGAAGGCGGTTCTCGACCTTTTTCGCCTCTTCTAGCTGGGCACGCTTACGCGTTACAAATGCCTTAGACTGGTAGTAAGGATGCTTGGGAATTACGTTCACCGAAATTGTCATGTACCGCTTCCCCAAACAGTAAGCCTCGTCCCATCGCTTTGACTTTTCAGCCTTATAGAAATGCTCCTTCAGGCGTTCATTCAGATCATAGTATTTGTTCAGTGGGAAACTGTCCATCAGTATTGGGATATTCTTCTTATCGCGCTCCCAAAGGAAATTACGGTGGGCGTACGAGGGCGAATTCTTCGCAGCCATTGTGCGCGAGCAAAGGGGGTAAGAGATGGAGAAGAATGAGGCAAGAATCCACCTTTTGTTTTGACGAGGCTGAGCAAATTTAGATTCAAAATAGGTTTCGGGCCAAGATATGCGATATTAACAGCCAAGGGCTGTCTGTCCTAATATGAACAACACCCCACAGATGGAAGAGGGAGAAGGGTTTGAAGACACAAAACTCGTTTTCCATTTAATTTTTTTATTAATGGTCTTTACCCATGAAGTAAGAGTATCGATTGCTCTCATTGACAGCCTGTTAGCACACAGCAGTGCCACCCTCTTCCGAACAACACAAATACTCAAATTTCAACTCTCTCTAGTCCCAATTCTTCACAGAAAACTGCACGAAGGCAGCTCATCTCTACCAAGGGGTGAATTCGTGCCATGCTTTCGAGCCGCCTCATAAGATCGCTACCGCCTGCGGGAATTCCTCCCTTCCTCAGATGCCGAGCCTATTCTTTTTTCAGCTCTGTGGATTCTGACCCAACAACTTACAAGGTCCAGAGAATTCTCGAAGGGGTCTGCCCCGACTCTTTTTTTGCGATTGTTGCCGACGTAGATTCTTACAAAGATTTTCTTCCTTACTGCAGGAAGAGCGAGGTAACAAAAATCATCGGGTTGGTAGATGATGTCCTGGACAGCAGCCCCCCTTCTCGCAGTCCATCCACCCAGACAAACAATTCGCCCTCAAGAAAGTTCGTTTTCGAAGCGGATTTAGACATTGGAGTTGAAGGAACGCCGTTTGCAGAGGTATACAAGAGCAGGGTAGTGCTTGACCGCGCTGAACGGTCGGTAAAGATCGAAGCTATTGAGAGCACCATGTTTGATTCATTGAGGTCAACTTGGGTGATAGAGAATGCTTCCACTGTTGGCAAACCTCCAATTGCCGGAGAGGCACCTTCTGGTGCGGAAATTTCTTCTTTGATATCATTTTCGGTCGATTTTCGGTGCAGCGGTCTCGGAGTTCAGAGTTTTGTGAGAGGAGTTTTCCCTGCGATTGCAAATGGCCAAATGGAGGCATTTTCGAGAAGGGTTAGAGAGCGCTCAAAGTAGACATCAAGCCTTTTTTTTATTACATTGACTGTGCTAGTAGAGAAATGACGAGCAGCCTTTTCGATTTTTTGAGATTGACCTTTTCCACTGGTGAATGAATTCACCCCGAAAAAGAAAGAAGAAAGACGATCGTGATCGTAGGAACAAAAAAAAACCAAAAAAATTAAAATTTGGAAATTTCTGGAAATTTCTGCAACTCTATATTTTGTACGCAAAAACCAATATGACATGATTATATTGTACGCAAACTTCACACTCTCACTTGAAAAGGGAAAGTGACTATTTTTTGACTTGAATTCAAACCGGTACCTCTTCCATCCCACTTGTCTCTTGTTTCGTTTGTTCTCTCTCTTTATGGCTTCTTATTTGGGAAGCCGCAGGATGATTAACGCTCAGACAGACAGTGACAATACATCTCACGATGACATGTCATGGTCAAGCAGCCGAACCAACCAATCCAACAAGAACCTCTCCAACTCCTTGCTCTCCTACAACATCTCCAATCCAAATTCTTCCTACGATAGTATGGAGGTCGACCCACCGAATACTCCCCAGGCTTGCCTCTCTCCCACTAAACCGTCCTTTTTCCGGCCGTTTCAGCGCAAGAGTCTCGACAACGGCCGATTCATAGTCTTAGACACCCTCGGCAAAGGAGCAACAGCGAAAGTTAAATTGGGTGTGGACACGCACAGCGGTGAGAGGGTCGCACTGAAAATCATAGAAAAACGGCTCCGATCTAAAAAACAAGCTGCACAGATCCAGCGCGAGATCCGCTCGATGCTTTCCATCAGACACCCTAACGTTCTCTGCCTACATCACTATGACACAAACCTATCTTACCCAAGAGGAGATGGCACAAACAAGGACTGCGTTTTGCTTGTCATCGAATTGTCGACCGGCGGAGAGCTCTTCGAGATCATGATGCATACTGGCGCATTGGGTGAATCGATCACACGCCATTACGCCAAGCAATTACTAGGCGCGCTGAGCGAGTGTCACCGCATGGGGGTTTATCATCGCGATCTAAAACCTGAGAACTTGCTCCTAGATAGCAAATGGAACTTGAAAATAGCTGATTTTGGCCATAGTGCAATGAAGACGGTAGGAACAGACTCTTCTTCTTCTTCTACTTTCCGCACGGTTTGTGGAACTAAAGCCTACATGGCACCGGAGGTACTCGAAAACAAGGTGAGTGTACGGGAGCCTCCTTCTTGAATGCTACTAAAAAAAGCCTTCGTTTGAGCGTAAGCACCCCATTATGCTAAAAAAGCTAACTCTTCTATTACAGCTATACGACGGCTCCCAAATCGACATTTGGTCCGCCGGAGTGGTTATCTTCATCATGCTGACGGGAAATCCTCCCTTTCAAATCGCTAACAAGAACGATTGGTGGTTTAATGCCATCGCAAGTGGCAGGCTTGACAGATTTTGGCGCGCGCATCTTCGGGTCAGCAAGAACGTGAGCCACGAAGCCCGCAATTTCGTTGAGAAAATGCTTGTAATTGATCCACTCAAGAGGTACCGCATTGACCAGTTACTCCTTGATCCATGGCTGAATGAACAGCAGAATGCATCGGACATCCCATTGACAATTGAGGCAGAAATGCAACGGAGAGTTACTCTGATGCAGAGGCAAAAAGATGAGGAGAGGAACCGGCTATCGATGTGTTTGGCGCGAGAGAGTGGAGGTTGACATCATGGTGTCATCCACGGTGAATCGACGATGACCGGGCACTCTCAGCCCCAAGAACTTTGTTGTCTTAATTGCTCGAAAAGTGTAGAGAAAATTTATATCGGATGGCTATTCACACATGAAAAATTTGAAAATGAATATCAGTATCTCAAAGTGTCAAGTTTTTCTGTTCTGTTCTCTTTTTTCTTCTTCTCCCATTTTTGCCAGAACATTTTTCACTTAGCATTCTTCAAGCACTTGAAAACAAGGGCACAAACATCCAGCAGTTGTAGTTTTTCGTCCGCACCATCTACCAGGCACTTGTCGCACTCCGCGATCTTCAAAGATATCTGTGCCTTTGAGGCGTCCGACAAGGTGCACAAGGGGGACAATAGGTGTCGGTGCAGGGCCATCAGAATCGAAATACCTGGGTAGCCCTCGCTCATCAAGTCATCAAGGGCACCGTGCATGGTGGTAAAAGTGGCGCCAGTAGCACCAATCTGCTCGATGAACTTGTCCGCAATAATCTGCGGAATCTCACCGCTCATTTCTTCCACATCTGTCGTCGTTATTTTGCCGCCGGCCGAGCTCACGCAGAGAGAGTGCGCACACTGCAGCATTGTCACGGCCCTTCGCATGTCACCGCCCGAGAGGTCGACTATTTTCTTCATGCACTCGCTCTCATTATCAAATGCGCACCCCTCCGCATTGGCAATGTCTTGCAGTCGTTTCACAATTGTGGCCTCCTCCAGAGGCTTGAAGCGGAACTTTGCACAACGGGAACCGAGGGGTTGAATGATTCTTGTCACGTAATTGCAGATGAGAACGAACCTTGTCACCTTGCTATACGCCTCGATAACCCGCCTGAGGGCGCTCTGAGCGTCCGGAGTCATGGTATCGGCCTCGTCCAGAATGATGATCTTGTAAGGGGGATTCGGGTAGGTCATATTCTCCTCACCAGTCACAGCGTCCGTTCGGGTACCGTGAGTGGTTTTGGAAGTGCCCACAGCCTGCGATGCAAAAGTCTTCACTTTGTCACGGACAGCTTGTATACCTCGCTCATCGGAGGCGTTCATCTCCAGGACTGGTTCCGGGGAAGGGAAGCGTGCAAGAGCGTCGAGTTAGATACGTTTTTTTGAGGGAAGGGAAATTAAAATCAACAACGTGCGCAGGCAGGCAACGTGCGCAGGCAGGCAACGTGCGCAGGCAGGCAACGTGCGCAGGCAGGCAACGTGCGCAGGCAGGCAACATGGCTCGTTTTTAGATGGCATTCTAATGATGGCATTCTAATGATGGCATTCTAACGATGGCA
>Ga0209832_1001874_pt1 | contig 11185 bp, 6 predicted proteins | sample COGITO_mtgs_1104_2_FD_185516 | JGI IMG/M metagenome (GOLD analysis project Ga0209832, IMG submission 185516) | Pelagic marine microbial communities from North Sea - COGITO_mtgs_110407 (SPAdes) (version 2) | ecosystem: Environmental > Aquatic > Marine > Epipelagic ...
AATAATGCCGAATATTTCTGGTTATGCTAAAGATACAGCTGACGATTTTAAAGATGATGCGAAAGATTTTACAGGTGGCGTGTTTGATGTTTTTGGTAGTATAGGTGATACAATAAACGATACTATATTCAAAACTTTTTTAAGATTTTTTATTTCAAATCCTGGTATTGATGATATAAATGAAAATGATAAAAGTGTAAGACTACAAAAAACAGAAGGACGTTGTAATAATAGAACACATATTGAATCAAAAGATGGTCGATATTGTTATGATCAGTTAGATAAAAAGGATATTGAATGGGCTGATAAAACGATTGATTATAAGTTATTAAAAAGTAAAGATATGAAAACGAGTGGAAAGAATACGCATTATGATTATTATATTCCTAATTGTAAAGGATCTGGATTATTTACAAAAGAATACATAGCAAGTTGTAAAGATAGTAGAAGAACAAAATTTATATGTAAAATATAAATGGCATCAGGTAAAAATATAACAGATGAACCAATAGAAGAAAATGCACAAGCTACTAATAATCAACAAAACTTAGATAATTTTAATGAAGAACAACGAAAATTGGCTGAAGATAGAGCTAAACTTGCTAGCTTAAAAGAACAATGTCCAATAAAAAACTCGGATTTAGTTAATTACGATACAAGTAAAGACAGATGCACATTAAAAGAATGTCCAAATGGTTTTGTTAAATCTGCAGATGGAACAAAATGCGAAATGTATATTGATGATATTGATATATACCGATATAAAAAAGAAAATAGTTGTGGAGAACAATATATTGATTGGATAACAATTCCAAATTATCATTTAGGTAATAGTTTTTTTACATTAAATACTGGAGAATCAAAAGATGATTTTAATGGTTGTTTTAATCCGTGTGATGTAGATTTTGTTCCATACAAAACGAAAGATGATAAAGATGCTAGTAAATCAAAAGATTCTATACATTGTATTCGTAAATCTATAATAGATATTGGAAGATATGGAAAATATACATTAGATTATTGTCCTTTAGTATTAATATTATTGTTAAGTTGTGATATTTTAGAAAATAATGAATTTAGAGGTGAATATGTTAGAGAAAAAACAAATAAAAAAATAGAGCCAAGTATCAGCCCTGAGATAAAAGATAATGAATTATTGTTGAGTGAGATGAAAGATGAATTAAAGGTTAAAGGTAAAAAGTATATTATACATTTGTTAAATAAATATAAACCTGATTTTTTGGAGAAAATAAAATTAGTTAGTTTTGAGTTAGATAAATGTTATGATACGTCAATATTAAATTTGAGTTCTGATAATAAAGAACCAATATTACACGCTTATAAGGTTTATAACGATAGTATTGATGAAACAAATGATCTTGACAAATATGTAAATGCGTATAAATATATGAGTAATGATGGTGATGTTGTTCAATTAATGGAATTGCATAAAAAGGTATTAAAATGGGCTTGTAATGTAGTTTTTGATAAAAATACAAATTATGGAAAGCGTAATTTATTTTTGTATGAAAAGTTTAGTAATCCTGAAGAAACAGACAGTTCAATTGATGAAGAATTAGAATATATACGAAAGGTTAATAAGAATGAAATAAAGAATGAGGATGATATATTTTTTAATTTTGATTTTTTACATCCTGGAAAAGTTTTATTAAAATTAATGTATAGTGGTGATACTGATGATATAATGAAAAACTCATATATATTAGGATTACCGGCAACAATAATATTATTATCTGTTTTTGTTATATTAGTAGTAATAGCTGTATTATTTTATAAATATACTAAACCGGTATATGCTAGATTTAAAGAAGTTTTTGTATTAGTTGTGTATAGTATTGCTAGTATATTTCATTCTAGTATAGAACCTAAATATATTATAACAGATCTTTTGACTAATCTTAAAGCACAACTAGCAAAACAATCTACGAATGATGCAATTGTTAAGAATGATAACACAGTAGGTGATAAAGAAGTTAAGAATGTTGATGATGCTAAGGGTATTGATGATGTTAAAAAGGAGGTTAAAGGGGATAAGGATGTTGATGATGCTAAGGAGGATAAGAATGATAAGGATGTTGATGGTGCTAAGGATGATAAGGAGGATAAGGGTATTGATGATGCTAAGGAGGAGGCAAAACAGGTTTTAGGTGATAACGCTAAAGATTTGTTAGGTGATAACGCAAAAGATTTGTTAGGTGATAACGCAAAACAGGTTTTAGGTGATACAGCTAAAGATTTGTTAGGTGATAACGCAAAACAGGTTTTAGGTGATAACGCAAAACAGGTTTTAGGTGATACAGCTAAAGATTTGTTAGGTGATAACGCAAAACAGGTTTTAGGTGATACAGCTAAACAGGTTTTAGGTGATAACGCAAAACAGGTTTTAGGTGATAAAGCTAAACAGGTTTTAGGTGATAACGCAAAACAGGTTTTAGGTGATACAGCTAAAGATTTGTTAGGTGATAACGCAAAACAGGTTTTAGGTGATACCGCTTTGGGTAAATTAGGTGATATGGCAAAAGGTTTTTTTAAAAAAAAATGATATAAGCATATAAGCATTATATTTTAATTAATAAATGAGTTCAGTAACAATATTAGATATTTTATTAAAAAACAAATTGGAATCTTTGGAAGAACCTAAATCAAGAAAGAAAGAGAAGGATCCTAATTTTCTAACAAAAGAAGAGAAGTTATTTTTTTATAAAAATGGGATTAAACATTGAAGCTTTGATATGGTCAATTTATAAAATGAAAGGAAAATTACCTCAAGTAAAAGATTACGATGCTGTATATAATGTAACTGAAGACGAGTTTAAAGATGCTATTATAAAAATTAAAAAAAATAGAAAACAATTAAAGCATTTGAAGACTTTACCTGTAGTTGTTCAAAGAAGTGATGAATGGTTTGATATGCGTAAAAATATGTTAACAGCGAGTGATACATATAATGCTATTATTAAAAGTAAAACTTTGGTAAAAACTAAAGCTAAAAAGATTGTTAAACGTATTAAAGCTAAAGCATTAACGTGGGGTATAATGTTTGAACCTATAGCAACTAATATTTATGCGAAAGAACACAATGATATTACGGTATATGATTTTGGTGTTATAAGATCAACTGATAAAGATATTGAGTTTTACGGAGCATCTCCTGATGGTATAACTGCTTTGGGTGTTATGCTAGAAATTAAATGTCCTATAAGTCGTAAGATACAAGAAGATTATGTTAAAAAAGAATATATGGCGCAAATACAAGGTCAAATGGCAGTATGTAAATTAACTGATTGTGATTTTGCAGAGTTTGAATTTGAAATAGTGGAAACAAAAGAGGAGTTTTTAAAATTGGAAGAAAAGTATTGTGGTATAATTGTGGTTGATAAAGATGATGATTGTAAGTTTGATTTTTATACTGAAATTGGTCTTACACCTTTAGAATGTTATTTAAGTGCTTTGAACTTAAATGATGGAAACATAATTTATTGGAAGCTACGTAAGATGCAAGTCCAACGTATAGTTTTTGATAAAAATAATTGGAAAGAATATTATAAACCTAAGATATTAGATTTTTGGGAAACTGTTAATAATTATGAACATAGTGATGAAGATGACTTTCGTTCTGATAGTGATTAAGTATCACATCTATTAATTAACTCTAAATATGATTTACCATTTTCAGTTATTTTTGTAGGATTAATAGACTCATTAAGTTTTATTATATCATTTTGTGATATTGTTACTCTACCTATTTCATTATTTACAACTAATTCTTCATTTATTCTATAACCAAAACCATATATATAATATTTTTCATCTTCTATTTCTGTATTAAATGTGCTTTTACATCTTGTATTATATTGATTATCTTCAGGAACACTGAAATCATCCGGAATTGTAAATGATTTTTCTTGTGTATCTTCACTTTGTTCAGGTTCTTCACTTTGTTCAGGATATACAGGATCATCAACATTGAATTGACTGGCACATCCGCATACAATTTTCATATCTGTATTTGAGATTGATAAAGATCCTTTACATTTAATAAAACAATTAGCATCATTTGATAATTTGAATTTTAACGAAAATTCTTTTAATTCATTATCATTACATATTTGTTCAGAACAATATAGTAGGTTTTGATAATAAGAAGCTGATTTAAAATACCTCATCATTTCAGTGATACCTGAAAAACACGGACGTTGTTTAAATAATAAATTAGTATTATCTTTTATTTTGATATTTCCTTCACTATCAGTTCCATTTTGTTCTAAATTATAATAATCACACTTGGCTTGATATAATTCATCTTTATATTTATCGTATAATGGGTATAATAATAACATTTGTGTTTTTATATTTGTTGCATTAACATCTGTATTTTTTTCAGTATCAAAATCACCATTATTATAGATGGCATATGCAGGAGTAAAATCCTTAGAGTCTTTATTATTAAAATAAATATCTTTGTAATATTTTTTAGATTCTTCTATATTATTTTCAATATAATATGGATGATGAATAAAAATAGCATAAACGGGTCCTACCATTATACTATTTTTAATTATATTTTGATTTTCATCTGTATTAGGTGTTATTTTTTGCACTTTACTGTATAATTCAGGATTATGTTGTTTAAAATGATCTAGATCTTGTTTGATAGCATTATATATTGTTTGTCTGGTTATTAAATCTGTTATATCGTGGATAGCTGGAGATGTTCTTATAGGTATTTCGTTTTTAATAATTTCCAAAGGATTATTATATTCAGGTCTCCATTCTTGTTTTAAAAATCCTTGGGATTTAAAACAAAACGATGCTAACACAGGCTGGCTAACTGGATCTAGGGTTGGATCAGGATTGATGGAAGTAGTTGCATAACTATATTCGCCGTAATTAAAATCTATAATATCGTTAGGTTCTGAATTACGTAAATCGTAAATATCTTGAGTAAATGCTTCTTTAGTTTTACATAATATCAATGTAATTATAGTAGCTATAGCTATGATAGCTAATATTATTAATAATATTGTTTTCATTCTTATTATTATTATAAGATCTATTTATTTGGGATTATTAGGAAATAACTGGCCTTAAAGTAGGAGTTGTTGTAGCGTCAAAAACTAGATTAGAACAGTTACCAGCATCACACAATTGCAAATCATTAATATTAATTTTAAATTTTTTAGTATCAGTAAATTCAATTTGATTGTCTGTAATATTATAAAAATCATATAAATTACTTAAATTATTATTATCAACATCACCTAAAATACCATCATAACGTGTATTTGAATTGTTAATATTATGAATATTATCAATCATATTAACATATGTATGCGTATCAATGTGGGTGCTAGCATCACCATTAAAAAATTTATAAGATAACTCTAAATTACTGCTAAATACATATGCAGATGCAGAATTATTATATATATTTGAAAGTCTGTCATTGTCTTTAATAACAGAATAAGAAGCCTTAAGATATCTATATTCAGTAGTGTCATTAAGATTACTTAATTTTTCATCTGTATATTCTTTATTGGCATCTTTAACTAATTCACGTTGTTGATCATTAAATAGTTTAGCACCAAAGATATTTGAAAGATCACGTTGGCTAGTAGATACATCATTAATATTAAAATCTTTATCAAGTAATTTATCTTCTAGATCATTAGATAAACTAGGATTATCTTTAATAATTTCTAAAAGATTTTTGTAAAATGTATTAGATTCATCATATTTTGATACGTGCATAAAGTATAATACGCCTATTATACCAACTGCTATAAGAACTATAAATATAAAAACTAAGAGAAAAATAGTATCTCCTTGCATTATTTATTTAGTATATTTATTTTAATTCAATGATCATTTTTTCAATAATCTCATTGTTTGTATATTCATTTTCTTCTATTTCGCCACCAACATTTGTTAGAGCATCAGCAGTTCCTTCATCACCAACATTTGTTACAGCATCAGTAGTTGTTTCACCACCAACATTTGTTAGAGCATCAGTAGTTCCTTCATCACCAACATTTGTTACAGCATCAGTAGTTGTTTCACCATCAACATTTGTTACAGCATCAGTAGTTGTTTCACCATCAACATTTGTTACAGCATCAGTAGTTGTTTCACCATCAACATTTGTGTCAGCATCAGTAGTTGTTTCACCATCAACATTTGTTACAGCATCAGTAGTTGTTTCACCATCAACATTTGTTACAGCATCAGTAGTTTCTTCATCATTTTCAGTTGTTTCACCATCAACATTTGTGTCAGCATCACCAATGTTTTCATCATTTTCTGTATAACCACCATCAGCATCATCAGTTTTTTCAAAATCTTCTATATCAATATGTTGATTATCACTATCATCACTATCTGAATTTAGATCATCATCCGAATCTTCTATATAACCGCCTTTTATTTTCTTAGGCTTATCAGTTTTTTTAGTTTTATCAGGCTTATCAGGCTTATCAATTTTTTTAGTTTTTTTAACGTTTTTTTTGCTGACATAAGACATAAATTCTTTATATAACTCTTCGCTTTTTTCAGTATCTTCAAAATAAATAGTATCATCGTCATTATCATCATTATCTGAAAAATGTTCAATACTATTAAGATTATTATGTTCAATAGTATTAATGGTGTTATATTTCATATCTAAACTCATAGTATTTAATTCTTGTGATAATAATTTGAAAGTGTAAGGTATATCAACCTTTGCCATATTAAGTGTTGGTTTGGTGATAGGTGTTCCTTCGTGTTCATCGATAAGCATTGAAAATTTATCTGAACGTTCCATATAAGATTCTTTAATAAATGAAGATACACCGTGTCCTAATAATACATCACGTTCCATTTCACCTAAACGCAGACCACCACTTTTACGTCTTCCGTGGGTTGGTTGTCTGGTCAAGAATTCTTTAGGAGCGAAAGCACCGTGTCCTCTAGCGTTAATTTTATCAGAAACCATATGTTTAAGGCGAAAATAATAAACGGGACCAATAAAAATCTCGCTTTTAATTTGTGTTCCGGTTAGCCCATTATACATTATTTCAGTTCCATTTCTTTCAAATCCAGACCGCACTAAATCGTCTTGCATTTTCTCACGATCAAATGGAACAAATACAGTTCCATCACCTTGAACACCTTTAAGACAACATACTTTAGCATATACACTTTCAACAACGTGTCCTATTGTCATACGTGAAGGAAATGCGTGAGCATTCATAATTATATCTGGTCTTAATCCATCTTTTGTATAAGGCATATCTTCTTCATCAAATATGCGACCTATAACACCTTTTTGTCCGTGTCTACTAGAATGTTTATCACCAATTTCGGGTTGTTTAATTTTTAAGAATCGCACTTTACATATTTTATCTTTATTTTTTAAAGTTCTACTGGAAACATATACATCATCAATAATACCGTAAGCGGATATGTCTGTCATAACAGATATATCAACATATTCTTTTTCAGTTACTGCTCTATCAAACATTCCTTTTTTTTCAGTTTTGATAACTGTTCTTTCAAGGATAGCACCTATAACAATAACATCCATATTAGGTGGAATGTGTATTCCTTTTTTAATAAAACCATTTTCATCTAAATAAGAATAATTTGCTTTTTTCTTAAAACCTTTTACATTAATACCTTTATTAACTAGATCTTTAGGATTACAGAAATATTCTTTTTCATTAACATCTTTATTTGAAATACTTAACGAAACAGATTTAAAAGAACTAATTTCTTCAAAACTTCTTTCAATAGTTCCACGATTGATCATTAAACTATCTTCTTGATTAAAACCGGAATAAGACATAACAGCTACAATAATATTAGTGCCGTTTGGCATATTTTCACTTTGTGTTAAATTAGATGGTTTTGTAGTAATGATCGGTTTTTGTGAGTAATGTAATAAATAACCTGCAGTATCAAAACGATCTTTAAAGTTAGTTGCATAAACACCAATTGCCTGTTTGGATTGAGAAGCGTGGAAAATATTACGTGCAGCAAAACTATGATTACACATTGGTATATTAACACTAACAACGCTTAACATTGTAGAAGGATGTATTTCACAATGTGTATGTTGGTTATTAATTGCAGTTTCATTCATAGCAATATATGAAATATCGGTTTCTTCGATATCAATATATTCTATAACACCGCAGTGTTTTTCCATTGCTTCAATTGTTTCAAGTAGATCTTTATTTTTATCTTTAAAAGGTGATTTATAACCATTTTTGGTATAAATATTTTCAGTGTAATCGTTATCTGTATGATAAGTTCCTAATAGTAGATTAAACCAGTTATCGTCTTTTTTACAATTATGAATCTTTGATTTTTTAACAATAAGTAGTGGTCGCATTGCTCTACCTGGTTCTGTTAAAATACGTATTTCATTATTAAGACGATCTAAAATGATACCAGTTAAAATATTAACAGATCCTGTTTTTTTGCAAGCTTTTAAAAATCTATTTAAAATAATTGGTTTATGTGTTGTGCCTACTAAAGTTCCATTTATAAATAGCAAAGTTGTTTTAACTTTATTTAAAATCTTTGCACTACAATTTTCTAAATCTATAAAAACAGTACTATCAATTAAACATTTTAGTATATCATCTTGACTAGTTCCTGCAGTAATTTTCGCAAGTAATGCAAGATTCTTTAAATATCCTATAGAACCACCATCGGGTGTTTCATATGGACAGATAATACCAAATTGATGAATATGTAACATATGTGATTTAAATAATTTAAGACTTCTATCAATATCAATATTAACACGTCTAACGTGGGATAAATACCCTAAATAGCTAATTCTAGACAAATCTTGAACCTTACCTTCTTCGCAATCATCAGGATTAGCATCAGATAATCCCCATTTACCTTTTAAAGATTTTACAAATGTTTCGCTCATATATATTGATGGTAATATTCTACGAACATCATCGCTATTACCCATAAATTTCTTATACATTTTAATATTTATAGTATCATCGGTAGAATTAATAGCATCAATATTAATAATACTACTATAATTATATTTACTATCTATTTTATCTCTTATTGCTTTAGTAAATTTCGCATATGTAGTTTTATATAAATCTGCTAACATAGCACCACTAACATCAATACGCTTATAAAAGTAACTATCTTTGTCTGTTTCTTCTAAATAACCAAAAGTAAAATAAGCAAATTGTTTAACCATATAGCCTAAATATTTAACTTTACCATCCCAAGATTCTATATTTGGAAATAGATCTAAATTAAGAATACCATTAATAATTTCTTTGCTTTTAATATTACTTATGTTATGATCAAATATATAATCTACTAAATTGAACATTTTGTTAAATGTAGTAAATTCATTTGCACTTATTATACAAGGTCTTAAAAACTCTTCATATTTATTTTTTTGCTCTATTGTATGATCATCTGGATTACCGAATATTGTTTCATAAACATCGTAATCTGTCAGTATTCCTAAGAAATTAAATAAACAAATGATAGGAATATCAATTCCTATTTTTGCCATATTAAAGACAGTTGAACCTTGATTTTGGTATTTAATTTGTGATACAACATTAAGAACGTCAGAAAATCCGAGTTCTTTTATATATCTATTGCTTATACGATCATTATATTCTATTTTTGTTGGTTTTTTCCACATTTTCATTTCAAAACGTTTAGGATATAGAGAACCTTCGCCTTTTTCAGCTATACAAGATATATAACCCTTATGACTAAAATCATCTCCTTCATCTAACTTTTGTAAAAATAATCTATTTTTAGTTATTCTTTCTTGTGATATAACAACTTTTTCTTTTCCATCTAATATAAAATATCCTCCGTAATCATAACGACATTCTTTCATTTCACTTAAAACTTTTTTATTATTACCGTGAAGAATGCAAGCATCGCTATGAAGCATAATAGGAACAGATCCAATATACATTTTTTCAAATAAAGTATCTTTATCATCGTCAAATTTAACAGGGGTTGTAAAGTCATTTCTATCATAAAATTTAAATTTAACATCAGCATATATGTTAGTTTGATATGTTAAATTACGTAATCTTGCTTCATTAGGTGTTAATAATATGTCTTTATTATTTTCGTTAATTATAGGTCTATCAACATAGATTTTATTATTATGACCAATCTCAATTTCTAATTTAAAAATCATCTTATCATTTTGTGTTTTTATCATACTAATTGGGTTATTACTGCATATGATATTAGGTATATAAGCTCTTAGGAATTCTCTATAACTATCAAGTTGATGGCTAACTAAGGGGTATTTATGATCTTTGAAATATAAATCTAAAATATCCATTATTATTTACAAATCAAAAAGATAAAAACTTATTGTATTATTTCGTTAGTATTCCATTTACAACTTTCATATATTGTTTTTGCATTAGTATAATATTTGGAATTATTATTACTACTATATAAACGATTATTGTCTGAAATTTCATTTAATATGGTTATTTTATCGTTACATTGTTTATTTGTAAAAGGTTCTATTTCAGTGGTAATCCATTCACATTTTGCATATTTACTAGAATTTAATTGTGATGATTTGGTTGAATGGGTTGATTTGGTTGATTGATTTGATTCATTTGATTGAGATAAATAATTCCATAACCCATATTTATTAATATTATTAATATCGTTTGTATAAGAACTATTTGAAACAATAAAATTAGTTAATAATTGTATTGGATTAAAGCCATTTTCATAAACTATAATATTACCATTATCAGATATTACTAGAGACAATGGTAATTTATATTTAGTTTGTTCTGTTATTTTAATGGTAACAACAACAGCTTTATCATTATTTAACGTATTTACAGTTATTTTACAATCGGATGTTAAAGAAATAGCATATTTGCCGTTTGGAAATCGAAAAGAACTAAATTTTTTAATAATGGTATTATGTTTTTTAAGATTAATTTCACCATATTGATTAGTAAATAATGAATATGTATTATTATGTGATTTAATTTCAGTTTTTAATTCACCATTAGTAATAAATTCTTTATTTGTAAGTAATCTATTACCCCAAGGTAAATAAAATGTTATATTATTAATTAATGATTTATTAATATTAATTTGAAAAAATGGATAAATAAATTGTTGTATTCCT
>Ga0209832_1001909_pt1 | contig 11088 bp, 9 predicted proteins | sample COGITO_mtgs_1104_2_FD_185516 | JGI IMG/M metagenome (GOLD analysis project Ga0209832, IMG submission 185516) | Pelagic marine microbial communities from North Sea - COGITO_mtgs_110407 (SPAdes) (version 2) | ecosystem: Environmental > Aquatic > Marine > Epipelagic ...
TCTGGGTGTCGCAACGACCGAGATTAGCACGCACCTGTTTTTAACGCCGATCGCGGCGATAGACCATTGGGCTGGGCGTAATCCTCAGGCGAGCTGCCTCAGCGCTGAGGCGGTAGAACTCTCTTACAAGCAGGTTTCTCAACTGACGTGTGCGCTGGCAGCGGAGTTTAAAGCGCGCGGGGCTCGCTCCGGTGACCGCGTCGTCCTCGAGTTAGAAAACGGCCTCGGAGTTGTCTTAAGTTTTCTGGCGCTCAACCGGTTGGGCGCCGCGGCCGTCATCGTGAGCCCCAGACTATCCGAGTTTGAGCGGCAAAAAATTGTGAGTCATGCCCTACCAATTGCGGTTATCACGGCGATCTCACCGCCGAATTGTGACCTGTTGCAATCTGCATTAACGACGAAGGTGCTGACCACTCTAGGGCTTGTCTGGTCTGATGACGGCGCCGCTGGGCCGCTTGATCGAGCGCAGTACCCGCTTGCGGCGAATGTCGCCGCGATGATTTATACAACGGGCACGACGGGTGAGCCTAAAGGCGTCATGCTTACCCACCAAAATCTGATGTTTACTGGGTTCGTATCGGGGAAGTTGCGCGGTCTTGGCGAAGCCGACCGGGTGTTAACAGCCCTGCCCTTATCCCATGCGTTTGGATTATCAGCCGTGCTGTGTTCTGTCCTGACGCAAGGCGCAAGCCTCGAGTTAATGACGACATTTTCGGCAACCGGGGTCTTGGCGCGTCTGGGTGATGGCGCCGTAACGGGGTTTCTGGGTGTGCCTGCGATGTATACCCAGCTGATCAGTGCTGATAGGGACAACGCTTTGAACTACCCTTTTCTGCGCTTCTTGTTTTCAGGTGGCGCGCCGCTCGACCCAACGTTAAAAAAAACAGTCGAGACGCGGTTCGGTTTGCCGTTGCATAACGGCTATGGTTTGACAGAGTCAGGGCCCACCATAGCCCAGACCCGACTCTATGCCCCGTTGGACGACACCTCGGTTGGTTTCGTGATCCCAGGCGTGGACTATCAGATTGTTGGCGCTTCAACCTCAGAGGAGGGTATTGGCGAACTCAAAGTTCGAGGCCCCAATATCATGGCGGGCTACTATCGAAATCAGGCGCAGACGGATCAGGTGTTAATCGACGGTTGGCTAGCAACCGGAGACCTCGCTCGGATCAATGTATCTGGCGCGCTTGAGATTGTAGGACGCATTAAAGAACTCATTATTAAAAACGGTTTCAACGTTTATCCTCCTGAAGTGGAAGCAGCTTTGCTCAGGTTGCCAGAGATTATTCAGGCGGCGGTTATTGGGCAGGCGGTGCCGGGCAATGAAAGAATTATTGCCTTTGTACAAACGAGCGCCTCCAAGCTTGACCTTGGTTGGATCAATCAACAACTAAGGTCCACTTTGGCAGGTTATAAGTTACTGGATGAAATCCGAGTGGTGGATCAGTTACCAGCCGCGCCCTCGGGAAAAATTCTAAAGCATCGACTTGCTGATTTGTTGTAACCATGGACGTACCAAAGGGTTCATGAATTTTCGCGTCAAAGGTCACGCTGCATTGAATTGCGCAGGGCCATAGAATAAAATTCGTCATGGCGCCCAAGAAACTAGTTTTAAAATTGCATCGTTTGTCTCTGAGGGGCCTCCCTCGCCCAGTTTCTGCGCACCCCCCAACTCAACCCGTCACCTTGATCGGAAGACCTGCTTCCGGTCAAAGTACTGTTTAGGAGCGCCCGATGGCTAAGATTCTGGATGATATTTCACGAACGTTTGGTGAGTACTTATTGCTGCCGAGGCTGACACGTCGTGATCAGCATATCGATCGGATCGATTTATCAGCGCCCTTATCGCGGTCTCTTGACGGCGCACCGGGGTCTCTTTCGATCAACATTCCCATTGTTTCAGCCTGTATGCAGGCGGTATCTGGTGTCGATCTAGCGGTCGCACTCGCCCGTCAGGGGGGAATGAGTATGATTTTCTGCTCGCAAAGCATCGAAAGTCAGGTTGAGATGGTTCAAAAGGTGAAGGCTCACAAAGCGGGTTTTGTTGTGAGTGGCGCCAACATCCAGCCTGACGCAAGTTTGCAAGCGGTGCTCGAGTTGATGACGCGTAGCGGACACTCGACCATTCCAGTTACCCTTGATGGGTCGTCCGAAGGCGAATTTCTGGGTTTGATTACTGATCAAGATTTCTGGGAATTTGAAGACGATCTTCAGAACCTGGTAAAAGACCACATGACGCCGAAAGCAGAGGTTATTTTTGGCGTTGAAGGGATCTCTCTTAGAGAGGCCAATCGGCTTCTGCATCGTCACAAGAAGGATTGCTTACCAATTTTAACGGCCACAGGTCATTTGTCGGCTTTGGTTTTCAAGAAAGATTATGTTGATCACCAGAAGCACCCCCTTGAGTTATTGGACGAGGGTAAGCGTTTACGAGTCGGCGCGGCGATTAATACCCACGACTACCAGCAGCGCGTGCCGGCACTGGTGGCCGCAGGCGCGGATGCTTTGTGCTTTGACTCCTCCGATGGCTTCACGGAGTTTCAGATGGATGGCTTGGCTTGGATCAGAGCGCAGTATGGATCTGAGGTCGTTATTGGCGGCGGCAACGTTGTTTCCGCAGAGGGTTTTGATTATCTCGCGTTGTCAGGGCTGGTGGATTTCATCAAGGTTGGTATTGGCGGTGGTTCAATCTGCATTACGCGGGAACAAAAGGGGATTGGCCGAGGTCAGGCCTCGGCTCTGCTCGAGGTCGTTGCCCGTCGCGATGCGTATTTTGAAGAAACCGGGGTCTATATTCCCATTTGTTCAGATGGTGGTCTGGCGAACGACACGCAAGTCGTTATGGCTTTGGCGATGGGCGCGGACTTCGTCATGATGGGGCGCTATTTTGCGATGACGGAGGAAAGCCCAACCTCAAAAATATCGATCAACGGGCAGATGTATAAACCCTACTGGGGTGAAGGGACTGTCAGGGCGCAAAATTGGCAGCGTTACAGCGAAGGCATGAGTAGTCGAAAGATGATGTTCGAAGAAGGTGTTGATGCGTTCGTGCCCTTGATCGGCTCAACGTCAGAAGTCTTAGAGACCACGTTGCACAAGCTTAAAAGCACCATGATTAATCTCGGGGCAGACTCGGTAAAGACGTTTACAGATCAAGCAATCATTACTTTGGTGTCTGAACAATCGATTGTTGAGTCTGGAACATCGAATGTTTTCAAGTTCTCTGGGAATCGCGATCTCGATGAATCTGACTGGGGCAACTAGGCGTATTTTCGGATATACTCCTCGCGCCAATTTTCCAAAGGACCGGCTTCGATGAAAAAACTGCTAATGCTGCCATTTGCTTTCATTTCCTTCCTCGTTTTTGCGGGGCCGATAGAAGATGAAATTATTGCTCGTATCCACCAACCGGGCGCGGTTTGTCTTCAAGGTGAGGCATGCGCATCGGCACAAGTGATGTCGGTCGCAAGTACTGGTTCTGAAAGCCCGGATGCGATTTACAAGCGAAGCTGCGCAACTTGTCATGATTTAGGTATCGCTGGGGCGCCTGCCTTGGCCAATGTCGAGCAATGGGCGCCTCGACTTGAAAAAGGCATGGAAACACTCTACGCCAGTGGTATCAATGGGCTTGCGCCAGCCATGCCGGCACGCGGTATGTGCTTTGATTGCTCAGATGACGATATCCGAGCCGTTGTTGATTATATGACGGCGTCTGTTCAGTAAGCTCAAACTGAGCGGGTTAGTTTTGCCGAAGCATTAAGGCTTCTTCTAGTTGCCTGCGCGAGATGGTTTCGGCGCAGTCAAGGTCAGCAATGGTTCGGCCAACCCGAATTAACTTTTGAATGGCTCGGGCTGAAAAATGCAAGGTTTGAGCGGCTTTCATTAAAAGCAGTTTTGCATCGGGGTCCAGCGCGTTTTTGTCGGTCTGCTGAGGGCTGGTCTGCAATCTTTTCAGTCTGAAAGCGCGTGCTTGTTTGATCTGATCGATCGCGGCGTCATGCTCATGGCGATGGCGGGTTGGGGCTTCCTGAAAAAATTTTTTTGGATCCAGTGCTGGGACTTCAACCTGAAGGTCAATTCGGTCCAGAATAGGTCCTGAAACCCGATTTCGATATCGCGTAATGTGCTCAACTGAACATCGACACGGCCTGCGACTGCCTAGCCATCCACAAGGACAGGGGTTCATGGCAGCGATCAATTGGAAATTTGCAGGAAATCGCACTTTGTAATGTGCCCGGCTCAGATCGATACTGCCACTTTCAAGGGGTTGCCTGAGCTGGTTGAGCACCGCGTGGGTAAATTCTGGTAACTCGTCCAACAGCAAGACGCCAAGATGAGCCAACGTAATTTCGCCGGGCCTCGGCGGGCTGCCGCCGCCGATGAGTGCCGCAGCAGAGGTTGAATGGTGCACCTCGCGGAAGGGCCGCTCGAGCGTTGGCCCCGGTAAAGATCCCGCAGTGACCGATTGAATACACGCAATCTCCACCGCTTCTTGCTCGGTTAATGGGGCCATGAGTCCGAGCATTCGTTTAGCCAGCATGGTTTTACCGGAGCCTGGTGGGCCGAACAACAAGAGATGATGGCCACCTGTGGCGGCGATAATCAGCGCGCGCTTAGCGGTTTGTTGACCCTTGATATCATCGAGCGTAGCGTCTGATGCAGCAGGTACATCGTTGGCGCCAAGGTTGCTGGTCGTCATCGGACTTAACGGTCGTTTTAGATCTGACAGGTGATGGATCCCGAGGCAGGGCGAGAGACTTGCTTGCCTGCCAACCTGCGCTTGATTCGATTGCAATAGCGTAAGGCCGCTTTGCCCGCAAGCTAAAGCCGCTATCAACAATCCTGGCACGGTTCTCACCTCGCCGGTCAGACTCAGTTCGCCCATTGCGCAAAGGCCTTGGAATCGAGACGCCTCGACTTGCTGACTGGCAATGAGGATCGACAGCGCGATCGGCAGGTCAAACCCAGCATGTTCCTTGGGCACATCACTGGGTGCCAGGTTGATGACAATGCGTCGATCGGGCAACTTGAATCCAGCGTGTTCGATGGCGGAACGGATACGTTCTCGGCTGTGCTTTGCACGATGTTCACTCATGCCAACAATATTGAGTTGCGGCAGCCCGTTGCTGATGGTGGCCTCTATTTGGATGGTATGAGCCGATAAACCAATAACAGCTTGACCCAGCACGTGAGCAGACGACATGGCGTGGTTTTCTCCTCGGGTTTAGAATGCGTCAGGACATTTAATCTGGCGTTGGCATTGGTTGATAGCCGTTATTCGCCGCACAACAATTGCGCATTACCAGAATATTTTGGTGCGCGATTGGGTGAAAAAAGGTGCGGGATTGCCTAAATGGTGCAGGAGCCCCGATAATTCGGCCGTATTGAAGGCAATTAATTTTGGCATGGCCTGTGCTTTACTTAACGTTAGGTTCTTTAGTTAAAGCGGTTTCGAATGGCCTGAAGTTCAGTCGGTATCGTTGGGCTAGGGTAAAGTGACCTTTTAAACGAGGATCTAAACGGCGACGGCTGGGAAAGTCGGTGGTTTAAGGCTACTATTTCCAAGTTAAGCTCAATTAGAATGATGTTGCATTAAATGCAAGCGAAGAATCGTGACGTCAAAGGGTACGGTACCCCGCGATGTTGAAATTAACGTAGCGCCATTCAATAATCGCACGAAGTGCCATCTTACAGGATGGCGAAGTCAAGGAGAGACGATGAAATTAGTAACCGCCATTATCAAGCCTTTTAAATTGGACGATGTTCGAGAAGCGCTGTCTGAAATTTCTGTACAAGGGATGACCGTCACCGAAGTGAAAGGCTTTGGTCGACAAAAAGGTCATACTGAACTGTATCGGGGCGCAGAGTATGTCGTTGATTTCTTGCCCAAGGTGAAGATCGAAGTCGCCATCGACGATAGCAGCTTAGACTCCGTTATTGAGGCCATTACCAACGCGGCCAATACCGGAAAAGTCGGCGACGGCAAGATCTTTGTGACTGCGCTTGAAGACGTCATACGAATCCGAACCGGCGAAACGGGGGCTGATGCGGTCTAAGCAGACGCCAAGGAAACCGTTAAAGACGCGCTCATAGAGTGTCGCTCCGAGCCATAGCAGATTATAATGAGTGTCAGCGCGAGAAGGCTTAATCTGCATGAAGTATCGAAGTACACGAGGTGGCGTAAGCGGTCTATCCTTTAGCCAAGCCGTGATGATGGGTTTGGCAAGCGACGGCGGCCTACTCGTACCAGAGTCGATCCCCGATGTCAGCGCGCGCCTTGCCGATTGGCAGGGTTTGTCGTATCCGGAACTTGCGAGCGAAGTGATGGCGCCTTTCGTCGGAGATATAGATGAGGCGGTGTTTAAAAAGCTCGTTCTGCGCAGCTACAAAAACTTTCAACACCCAGAAGTCGCGCCGCTTGTGAACGTCGGTGGCGTTCACATCCTGGAGTTGTTTCATGGACCAACCCTCGCATTTAAAGATATTGCACTGCAATTTTTAGGTGAATTGTTTAGCCATATTTTGACTGAACAGGACGCGGTACTGAATATCCTTGGCGCAACCAGTGGCGATACTGGTAGCGCCGCCATTGCGGGGGTACGCGGAAAGCCCGGGATTCGGATCTTCATCATGTTTCCTGATGGGCGAACGAGCCCAATCCAAGAACGTCAAATGACAACCGTTTTGGATGACAACGTTTATAATTTGAGTATTGACGGGAGTTTTGACGACTGTCAAAACCTGTTAAAGACCGTCTTCAATGATTTGTCTTTTAAAGAAACCTACGCGCTCGGCGCCGTAAATTCTGTTAATTGGGCTCGAGTGTTGGCCCAGGTGGTTTACTATTTTTGGACATGGTATCAGCTAAAGCAGCCTGCTGAATTTGATGTAACGGTCCCGACGGGTAATTTTGGCAATATATTTGCGGGATTCATTGCCAAACGAATGGGTTTGCCGTTGCGCAAACTGGTGTTGGCCACGAATGAGAATGATATTTTGGCGCGCTTTTTTCAGTCTGGCGTGTATGAGCGGGGCGCCGTTCGATTCAGTAACAGCCCGGCGATGGATATTCAGGTTGCGAGCAATTTCGAGCGATATTTGTTCTATCAGCTCGGTGAGAATGCAACCGATTGTGCGGCATTCATGAAACGCTTCCAGACTGAACAATGCGCTTCATTGGTTCAACCCGCGGGGTTCTTCGATTGGTTTACCGCCGATGCGGTGAGCGATACCGAAACGTTGGAGAGCATACAAGGGATTTGGCGTGCGTTTAATTACCTTGCCGATCCGCATACAGCGGTTGGTTTTCACTTGGCGCAGAAGCACCAAGACCCCAAGGTACCGATGGTATGCTTGGCAACGGCGCACCCAGCAAAGTTCGATGACACCGTTGAGACAGCAATCCCCGGCGTCAACAACCACCATCCATCGTTGGATGCACTGCTGGGTTTGGAAACGCGAAAAACTGCGATCGTTGATGATCCCGACGTGTTGAAGGACTTTATTCGCGCTCGGTGCTGATTCGAGTATTGATCCGCTCGATTGCGTTGGGTAGCGCCGTGAGGTCAACGATAATCTCTGAGGCGGGTACGGCCTCTGCGGCAGATCTCGCGTCGATGGTTGTCTTCCAAACGGTGTGGATTCCAAGGTTTGAAGCCGCGGCAACATCTAAAATCGGATCATCCCCCACGTAAACCATCTCCTCGGGTTGACACTGGAAATGCGCAAGGGCTGCCAAGAATAAATCGGGTTTTGGTTTGGGTGCACCGACCTCTTCTGCAGAAAGCTTCAACTGAAAAAAGCCCCCGATGGGCAATTGCCCAACATCCGCATTGCCATTGGTGAGCGTGCAGAGTGCATAGGTCTGACTTAAGGCGCCTAGCGCCGCCTCCGCGCCGGGATACAAGGTGACGTGATTACGGGCTTTCAAGAAGACCCGCATGGCGCGGTCTACAATGTCTTCGGCCTGGTCATGATGTCCCGGCTCGCGTTGTACAAGACGGTGCAGTATGGCTCGCCTAAGGTCGGTGAGACGAAAGCTGTAATCTGGATGTTCTGCTAAGACAAGGTCGCGTAAACCCTGGATATCCTCAGGCGGGTAATCAATTCCTGGATTAAGCGCTGCGAAATGATTCTTGAGTTGTTGCTCGGCGTAAAGAATCGCCGGTTTAACAGGCCACAGCGTATTGTCTAAATCGAATCCAATGACCTTGATCATGTTTTGTCCTCTGGGAATATCGCGGGGCTATCCGGTTTAGCGCGTCGAGCGGCCCTTGGATGGGCTTGATCATAAACTTGAGCGAGGTGCTGAAAATCAAGATGCGTATAAATTTGGGTTGTACTAATGTCTGCGTGGCCGAGCAGTTCTTGAATGGCTCGAAGGTCTCCGCTGGACTCTAGGATATGACTGGCAAAGGAATGCCGAAGCATATGGGGGTGAACATGCAAGCCATTGCCTTGTTTACGGGTCCAAGATTTAATTCGCGCTTGGACATTGGTGTTGCTGACGCGCTTGCCGCGCTCGCTGATGAACAAGGCGTCCGCATCTATCTCCGCGCCTTTCGTTGGGGCATTGTCACGGACTTTCAACCAATCCTTGAGCGCCGTTTGGGCGTGGCGGCCGATCGGTAAAATGCGTTCTTTATTGCCCTTGCCGCGAACCAAGATGGTGTTTTCATCCCAGGAAAGGCTGTTTTTATTGCAAGCGGTCAATTCTGACAATCTAAGTCCTGAGGAGTAAAACAGCTCGAGTATCGCTTTGTCGCGTACGTCGTGCCAGCTAAGCGCCTCCACCATTAAGAGCTTGGAGACTTGATCCGCATCGAGTGTTTTCGGTAGACGCCGAGGGGTTTTGGGCGCACTAACCAATTGCGCGGGATTGAGATCAACACCCGACTCACGGGCAAGGTAGTCAAAAAAAGTGCGTAGCGCAGAAAGCTTGCGTTGCTGAGATCGACCGGAGAGGCCTTTGCGGTGCCCTTGGCTGATGAGACCTCGTATGTCGGCTGCTTTCAAATCCTGCGCCTGATCGATATCAGCCTCACAGGCATACTTTAAGAGCGCTGTTAGGTCACGCTGGTAGGCCGCGAGCGTATGGCGGGACAACCGGCGCTCATTTTTGAGATGAGACAAGAAGGCATCAACTTGCTCGGCCAATCCGATCAATGGTTCAGTCCCCTTGCTTTGGGTCATCGATCAAAAAACGATGTTTGATCAGTCCCGCTAAGAAGTCGCCGATAAATTGAATGAACAAGGTGTCCTGATCGCGATGGAAGCCATTGCTGTCTTGGCTGCCAATGGTGAGCGCGCCGACCAAGTCTTCACTAACGAGCGGAATAATCGCGCAGGATGAAATGTCATGATCCAGGTCCGGGAAAAGGCACTTTGATTCTTCTGCCCGCACGACACCCAGAATGGGTTTATCAGGATTAAATAAGCCCCCAACGGCTGTTTGAAAGTTTGCTTGGGACACGAAGCTGGTGGCCGTACAGTCGGGCTCAGCCTTATCTTGGAAGATGAACAAATGGTAGTCTCGGGTGTCGAGGGTTGCCTTCAAGATTTCGCCTAGTCGAGCCGTTGCTGCTTGAATCGACTGCGGTTTTTGCAACTGTTGAACCAGTTGATGACAGAGCTGGAAGAGCGTTTGGTTTTGTGTCGACACGTCTATAAATTCATGGATCTGCTGTTCTGCTAGCGCCAATTTTTCGGACACCAGCTGTAGCTTGTGTCCTGCAAGCGAGACCGCACCTTTTGTGTCAGGGATGGCTTCCAGAACGAGACGCTCTAAATCGTCGGGATGCTCTTTTAAATAGTTTTGGATTTGGGTGTAGGTAACCTTTTCACTCATGAGGGCTCCTTAAGACGGGTCATTGATTTTGATTTTACCATCGAAGACTCGAACTGCCGGTCCGGTGAGCCAAAGGTCTTGTCCTGGCCCAGGCCAAGTGACGGTCACAGCGCCGCCCGGCATTTCGACCAAAACCGTCTCGGACAAAAGGTTCATTGCGCGGCCAACAGCAACCGCGGCGCAAGCGCCAGAACCACAAGCCAAGGTCTCGCCAGCGCCGCGTTCTGATACCCGTAGAGTGATGGCGGTCTGCGAGGTCAAGGCCATAAAGCCTACGTTAACCCCGGCCTCAAAGTGCGTTTGCGCGCGAAATTCAGTCGCGAGACCGGCAACATCCAGCGCCTGAGTGGACTCAACCAACAGCACCCCATGTGGGTTGCCAATATTAGCAACGCCGAAGGCATATCGTGAACCATCCTGAAACGACGCGGCATAAGGGGCCTGCTCGCCTGGTGTGGGTTCAAAGGGAATGGCGGCTGGATCCAGTTGTGGCTTTCCCATATTCACTCGAATAGCCTGGCTAGAAACGCGCTGTGTGGTGAGTTGCCCGGTGTTTGTTTGCAATACCAATTCTGACTTGGGCGATAACTGCTTATCAAAAATAAACTTCGCAACACAGCGCGCACCGTTTCCGCATTGGCCTGACTCTGAGCCATCAGCATTATAGATGCGATAGAAAAAATCGGCTGTGCGGATGGTTGGGGGCTCGATTGTGAGCAACTGATCGAAACCAACACCCGTATGCCGGTGGGCAAGGTCGCGTACGCAGGCGGGACTCAAGGCGCCTGCTTGGGTTACCAAATCGATTACGACAAAGTCATTACCACTGCCATGCATTTTCGAGAAGTTGACAATCATACCCAGGCCTTAGCGTGCGCTGATGTTGACGGTTGGCGCGCTCGTCACCGTGCCGAGATTGGTTTCTGCGGCTAGGACATCATCGATGGTTTCGCGCCGGCGAATCAATTGTGCCTCCGCGCCGTCAACCAAAACCTCAGCAGCCCGACCTCGAGTATTGTAATTGGAGCTCATCGACATGCCATAGGCGCCGGACGACGCAAGGGCAATGAGCGCGCCGCTTTCTAAATCGATCAAGCAGTCCTTTGCCAGGAAATCGCCGGATTCACAGATCGGGCCGACGATTTCAAACCGCTCTGATGGGTTGGTCTGTGCGATCACCGGCAGCACCGCCTGCACCGCGTCATAGAGCGCTGGCCGAATCAAATCGTTCATGGCCGCAT